>SXGS01232727.1_pt1 | contig 11751 bp, 6 predicted proteins | sample 3174681 | NCBI WGS metagenome assembly SXGS01 (sample SAMN11356861, study PRJNA531348) | freshwater metagenome | isolation source: freshwater sample F1-80 | place: China: Fuxian Lake, Yuxi | collected 2017-12-25 | reverse complement strand
TCGCTCCCAAGGCCAGGTCGAGATCTGAAGAGACCCTCGACTCGGCTCTGGGTTGGCTGGGAAAACGGCTTTTGCTGCCTAAAACCCATCAGTATTTCCAAACCGGCTAAATCTCTGCATGTTCGCTCCGGCGGCCACATCAATGCCGGCATCTACACCAAGCTGCCCTACGACGTGGTGAAAGACTTTGTTCCTGTGGCCATGATCTGCACCACGCCGAATGTGATGGTGGTCAGCCCCAGCGTCAAGGCCCGTAACGTGGCCGAGTTTGTGGCCCTGGCCAAGGCCAACCCGGGTAAGTTCAACTACGCCTCGGGCGGCGTGGGCAGCTCGGCCCATTTATCGGCCGAGCTGTTCAAGAGCCTGACCGGCACTGACCTGACCCACATCCCCTACAAGGGCTCCGCACCCGCCGTAGCCGGCCTGCTGGGCGATGAGGTGCAGGTGATGATCGGCAACCTGCCACCCTGGTCGGCACAAATCAAGGCCGGCCGTGTGCAGGCGCTGGCAGTCAGCACGGCCCAGCGCCACCACAGCCTGCCCGAGGTGCCTGCCTTGGCGGAGAGTCTGCCCGGTTTTGAGACCCTGGCCTGGTTTGGCGTGCTGGCGCCGGCGGGGACGCCGCGGGCGGTGGTGGAGCGCATCAACACGCTGGTGAACCAGGCGCTGGAGCAGCCCGACATCAAGGCGCGGTTGGCGACCCTGGCCTGCGACCCGGCACCTGCCACACCCGAGGCGTTTGCAAGCCGCGTCAATGGCGACGTGGCGCGCTGGAAAAAACTCGCTGCCGAGAAAAACATCCGCGCCGACTGAGCGCCGGCTCAGCGGTTGAGCAGGGTCTCGATGCCCGGCGGCACGGCTTGGTAGGGGTGGGCTGCCAACAGGGCTGGCTGCACAGCCAGCACGCGGCCGGCTTGCACCGGCACCGGCAGCTGCCCGCCTTCCATCGGCATGCTCGGCCCGGCCTGCAACTCGTCGTAAAGCGGGCTTTCATCAAACTGGATCTCCAGCATGTCGCAGGCGGGCGCCACCGCGGCTACCAGCAGGCTGTGCCAGCTGCAGACCGGCCCAGACGGGTTGTGCGGTGAGAACTGCACGCCCTGCGCGGCCGCGCGCTCGGCAATGCGCAGCATCTCCCAGGGGCCACCGCAGTACTTGACATCGGGCATGACCACGTCATACAGGCCTTCGTCAAACAGGGTCTGAAACGCCGCCAATCCGACCTGGGTTTCGGCCGCCGCCAGCAGCACGCCCTGGGCGTTGGCGGCGGCACGCAAGCGGCGCGTGGCGGCCCAGTGGGCGTGGGTTTCGGCAATCGGGCATTCGAACCAGTGCAGCTGCGCTGGCGCCAGCGCCTGCAAGGCCTGCAGGGCATGGGCCTCGTCAAAGCGCCAATGGCAGTCCACCATCAGCCGGGCGCTTGGGCCCAGCGCCTCGCGCAGACCCAGCATGCAGTCCACACCGTGGCGGATCAGGGTCTGGCCTTCGGGTGTGCCGCACAGCGCCGGCGTCAAACCGTCAAAGGGCGCGGCCTTGAAGGCGTTAAAGCCCTGGGCCTGCGCGCGCCGGGCGGTGGCCACAAAACCCTCGGGCGTGCGCAGGCGCGTGGCGCGGTTGATGTTGGCGTACAGCGCCACCTGCGTGCGCTGTAGCGGCCCCAGCACTGCCGCCGGCGCCACCTGGCCAGCCTGCACCAGCAGGCTGGCCACCGCCTGCAACACGGCGCTGGTCACGGTGTTGGCGACCAGACCGCCGGGCGACTGCGGCGACACCCGCAATTGGGTGGCCGCGTCGTCCAGCGACAGGCCCAGCCAGTCCGGCGCCAGATGGGCCGTAGCCGCCACCAGCAGCGGCTCCCAGCCGATCAGCGAGGCCTCGCCCCAGCCGACTGTGCCTTCGCTGTCGGTGACGGCGATGAAGACCCAATTGGTTTTGGGCGAGACGTTGACGACATGGGCGTCGATGCGGGCCAGGGTGTTCATGGGGCACAGTCTACCCAGCGTTGGTCTGACGCCTCGTTAGTGCCAATTTTTTCATGCACGGTAAAACTGGCATTGCTAGAATACGTGCTTCGAGAGACAAAAATCGGCTTCACGCCGTGAGGTGATTCGGTTCATCCTATATCTCTCGATCCGTCTTCCCGACACCCGCTCTGCTTTCCAAAGTCAGCGGGTGTTCTTTATTAAAGATGCCCTTGTTCCAGTCGGATTTCTTGCCCTTGCGTGGGGGCTCGACATCCAAGTCCAAGACCTCTAGCGTCTGCGGCCACACAAAGTTCAGGTATCTGACTTCGCCACGCTCATAAAAGCGCTGTAGAGCCCACAGGTAGTAATCGACGGCCTGTAATCCGGCATGGTTTTTGGGCACCGAACACAGCACTTCCGTTGGTTTGGGCTTTGACAAGTCAAAGTCCCGCCCAAACCCTTCGCCCTAGTGGGCGATCGCGTCCACAAAGGCCTTGGTACGGGGTTTGTGCCCGCGCTGCGCGAATACAATTTTGTGACTGGTCCAGCCGTGCAGCCGTGCAAAAAGATGCCGAGTCAACTCGTCATACAACTCTTGGCCGCTGGGGTCGTAGCGGTATGCGGGTTCTATTCTGCGCCGTTGTAGGGTGTAGTCCACCAAACGCAATTTGTCGCATACCACGGCTACGAAGCGCAAGTCATGCTGCGCCAACAACTTGTAAACCATGAACCGCACCTCAGGCGGGTCGTCCTTGGCGTGGAAATGCACAGCGGTGCGTTTACGGGCCGGGTCCAGCGACGGTACATCCTTGAAGAACGGGTCTGCCACCACATCCTTGCGCAGGCGCTCCAGATCAGCGGTCAGCGCGTCCACGTCGCGACACTCCAGTTTTCCGGCTATGAAAAACCGGGAGCAACCCTCGGTGGCAGCGACAACCTTTCCGCCTTTTCGAAAAAGCGTCGGGTCACCGGCCTCGTCCACGAACCAAGTCACTGCACCCGAATCCTCAGGCTCAGAATTGACGCTCTCCCTTTCAATAGTCATCACTCATCCAATCCGTTCATGTCATTCATTGCACCGTAAATGACACAAGTATTGCAGTCAATCGAATCGCGATTTCATCCCGCTCCGCTGCGTAGTGGGCACGGCGATGGTTCTGCGGGCAAACAGCCACCACATTGGACGGATGGTCCAGGCCGTTATTTGCGAGCGGAACCACATGGTGGGTTTCCAGGTAGATGGAACCGGCTGCAGTAACAAACCCCGGTTCATTGCAAAGCTTGCACAGACCTCCAGCCCTTATCAGCACCGCTTCGCGGACGGCAGAGGACCGGTCGCGAAGTAGTACGGTTTCCTCTCGCATGGTGGGTGGCGCGGGCGCTGAAAACTGGTCTACATACTTTGACCTGTCCAATTCCGGACTCGCCTGATCTGGCGTTTTCAATGGGGCATCAACGTCACCTTCAGCAGCAGGCAATTCAACGGACGCAAGCACAACCCCGCGCACCAACAACACGTTGCCCGTGTCGTTGTCGTATTCATGCATAAACCACTTTTCAGTGTCCAACTTGCGCGCATCTACCGTCGAAGACGCTTTACCCAACTCTTCACGCTGCCTTCGATCACCCTCAAGAACAATCACCCTGACAGGCATAGCACGACGAAATGAGAGTTGCAATGCCCGATCAAAGTCCCTTGCACGATGCGCCTGGCTGCGCGCTCTGTTGCGCTCCTCGTTGGGTTGTGTACGGTCAATGGCTTTGCGATTTAACCCCAACGCCAGGTCGCGAAAATTCTCGTTGTAGACAATCGCCGGGCCAGATGGCAAATCGAGTGGCTTTAGCGACCCATGCCAGATGCAGACCAGGAAGGCCTCTTTATCAGAGCCAAAAGCCCAGTCATAGCAATACTTTGGGTTTGCCCTCGGGTTCCTCACTGGCCTGCCCTCGGCAGTGGTGTACCAAGGCGCTACGTCTATACCAGCCTGCTCGACTAAATCCATGACCGCGAGCCGCTGCGTTGGCAGCAGACTTGCCAGCGTTTCTCGGACGGTCATGCTGGGCCCCCTGCGCGAACGACCCGAAGCTGCCCAGCCCTCGACTCAACCTGTTTCGCCCTGACCAGACTACGCACCAAAGATTCGACAATTGCAGAAATACCGGCACCGGTTCGGGAATAGCCCAAGGCGCGCGCCAGCAGCCTGGGCGCATCAGCCCTGGGGCAGGCGCTGCCAGCAGCCCGCATCGCTGCCAATAACTGCGCTGTCAGGTGATCGCGGCTGTAGCCGTCGATTTGTGTGACCAATATGTTCAACACACCGCAAGAGTTTTCGGCAATGCCACGTCGCACAGCTCGACGGATCGCACTGTCCAGCATGGCCTTGAGCGCAGGGCTAATGCGGGCAAAACCAAGCTGCCGCGCTATGGAACGAATCAAGCCGTCCCGACTGACCCCGCCGCTACCGGCGCCTACCAAGACACGGCGAATCGCGCACATCAGCAGGCCATCGTTCAACCCGTCCGCAGTTGTTGCGCTGCCAGAGGCTTTGCCACCCGCTGCCTTGGCGGCAGGGGTGGCCCTAGATTTTGGGCGGGGGGGTGCTCCTGACGCCGCAGCCAGCGCATCCAGATCGTAATCAAAGTCAAAAAGGCTGGTAGCCCCCGTGGGGCTTGAGACTGAAGCTCTCTTTTTGGTAGCGCTTGACGCCTTCTTTTGGGCCTTGAGCTGCTCTTTTTGCACCATCTGCTCGGCGGCCAGCGTGGCGGCGTCGGGTGGCGGATGGTTTTGCGAGAATGCGCCGGGCCAGCCGCCGTTGGCTTCAATCGCCGTGTCCACCTGCAGCATCAGCTTTTGCGTCGCGTGCAGCGCGGCATAGACGCGCAGCCAGTGGGTGATGTCGTCCTGGCTCAGGCTGCGGCCTGCTTTACGCCGGTCGTCCAGCCACTTGTGCAACACCTGGTAGCCGCCAATGGTGTGCTGCCAGACGGACTGGTGCACGTTGGCAAAACCGCTGGTGGCGTTGATGAATACCTTGCCCACCTTGTCATTGGTGCCCTGCACTTCGGCCAGCTCACGCGACTTCTCTGCTACCTTCACCAGCGATAAATCAGTGCCAAACCAGGCTGTAGCCCTCGTTTTTATTGAGTTGTTAGCTTCAATTTCCATAGCATCTTGGTGCTCCAGCAGATGCCAGGCAACCAACTCGCCACTCAGTTTGGCGAGTGCGTCAAACACCTTGCGGCTGCCAGGGATGGGGATGCGGGGGAAATCGGTACGCAAAAACGCGGCGTAGCGCTGACGGTAGGCCGGGCTGTGCAACACAGCGTAGATGTAGTGGAATATTTTCTCGGCGGGCAGTGGGGCGGCAGAATTTTTTGGGTGATTTGTTGTCGAGCCTATTCCCAGAGCGATAGAAATCACGTTTTGAAAATTATCGGAAAAATTCACCGGCCGCCCATCTAACGACGCCCTAAACAATGGAAACACATACCCAATGTCATATCGGCAAATCGCCTTATGCACTGGTATGAGGCGTGTTACGCCTACATCCCACTGATCTTTGGTTTGCCGGGTAGACAACAACGCTAACGTTTTGCCAGTTAACAAGTGCGAAGAAACACGTTCTCGGCGATGTACCGCAACATGACTGTCGTAAACCGTCGTCCGTATGTCAAACGGCCGATAAAGCACAGGTACGATTTTCTTCTACCATGCCCCGTCGGAAAGTGCCTCTTTTGCCTCGCTGTAGTTCCACTGATCTTGTGTGCAAAGCTGAAATAGCTCGCGCGCTTCGACTTCGTTGCGGGTGGCCAAAAGCGCATCCACCTTGGCTTTTGCTGATTTGACATCCCAAGAAATTGCAAACTCATCGTGCGTCGTTACTATGCCAGGAGCAGGATCACCATTCGGCGAAAAGATCACCGGAAGTTCCCAACCGTTTTCGTAATCGTTGCGCCCGGCCTGGGCTTGCGGTTTGAACAACCAAAGAGGCTCGTTTGGGTTCAACGTTGTTAGCCTTTCCGTTTGCAGTGAGATTCGCAGCATGGCTTCTGCTTTGAAGGTCTCGGTGCCTAGAACATCGAGACTTTTCTCACTCACTGTCGCCGTACCGTGAGCGTACAGTCCAATAGCTGTTCCTTGAATGATGCCGAACACGGACTCATCTTTGGAGCCATCCAATGCTTTTTCCTTTTTCTTACTGTTACCTTGCAGGTCGACGATACGCAGGTACGGGAAGCTCTGGCGCAAATGGCGGCGCATACCTTTGAAAGTGGGATTGTCGAGGTAGGAGTGATCCGTAATGAAGCCCAATATGCCGACACCGCCGCTCAAAATCCGCAGCTCTGAGAACCGCATAAATTTGACGTAATCGTTTTGCAGCCACTTGCCTTGACCAGGTTTCTGCAAGTCCGGGTAGCCACGTTTATATTCATGAACCGCAGTCACAATGCCAGGCACATTGTTATTTGCCGAGTGTCCCGAGTAAGGCGGGTTGCCAACGATGAGGGTAAAGCAGCACTGCTCCTTTGCTAGGTTGGCGGCATTAGCCTCGTGCGCAAGCATGGAAGCCATGGATTCCAAATGCGCTTGCACCGGGTGCGCAGGCTCCAGCGCATTGGTCAAAAACACATTCACACGCGGCCCGTCTTCGGGAAAGGTGTAGCCCGTCTCGGCCAGCTTCAGGCCGATCTTCATGTGCGCAATGGCATACGGGGCCATCATCAGCTCAAAGGCATACAGGCGGGGCAGCAAGTGGTGTTTGACGTAGTCCACCCACAGCGGCTGCCATTGGGCCTTGGTCACCTTGCCTTGCTTGGCCCACTTACCCAGCATGTGGGCGTGGATTTGGGTGATGACTTCCACGATAAAGGTACCGGTGCCGGTGGCTGGGTCCAGCACCTGCACAAAGGGTGTGGCAACGGTACAAAACTTGGGCAGCTTCAGGTCTGGTTTGCGCATTAGCATTTCGCCCCAGGTGATGGTGCTGGCCAAGCCGTCTTTAATGCCGAATTCGGTTTTCAGAATTTCGTCCACGCTGCGCACGATGAACTGCACCACGGGGCTGGGGGTGTAGAACACGCCGCGCTTGGCGCGCATGGCTTTGTCGTAGGCTTTAAGGAAGTCTTCGTAAAAGTGAATGACCGGGTCATCGCCCGGCTTGCTGGCATTGAAGCTGCGCAGCACTGCGTCCATAGGCACATCGCGCAGCACGGTCACCACTTCGTTGATGCCCAGCTCGTCAAAGTCCACCCGCTTCTCGCGGTTGCGGGCTCGACCTGCAGCGCTTAAAAAGCTGCCCAACAGTTCTTTCAAAAATGGGTTGGTGCTGGGCACCATGTCGGCCAGGTTGTCGGCCACCAGTGCGCCGCTGCTGCGGCTGGCGCGGGCGGTGAAAAGGCCGTAGGTGATGGTCTGCGCGTACATGTCGGCAAAGGCGTCGTCAGACAAATCGGCAATCAGGTTGTCTTTAAAGGCCTTGTGCATTTGGCGCAGGTGGCCGCTGTCGCTTTCCAGCGCCAGCACGGTGTTGACACGCCTGCGAATGCGCTTGGCCAGCTCTGCCATGGCCAGGGCCAGGGTTTTGCTGTCATTGATTTCTTGGTGATAGCCCAGTGCGAACGCACCGGACCATTGCGTGCGCCAGGTCTGTAACTCTGCGGGAGGCATCACACCGGTGCGGGCTTGGGCGGGCCAGCGCAGTTTGTCGCGCAGGGTTTGGGCCACATAGCCCAATTGCATGGGGGTGTCGTCATCGTCCCAGCCCAACACGCGCAGGGTGGGGAGGTCGCCCTTGCTGGACTCGTCGGTGAAATGGGCCAACGCAATTTCACGGGCGTTGCCTTCACCAAAGCTGGAGACAAACAGCAGGTCGTGCGCAGCCCAGGTCTGATGGCCGCCACTGGCTGCGCGGCCTTTGGGCACCAGTCCATTGAGCACGCGGCGCAGTGCGGTAATGGGCAAGCGGCCCTTGTTGAACTCGACAAAGAAGATGCCCCAGGGTTGGCCGCTGACCAAGGGGCGCAACTGTTTGATGGACTTGACCTTGACGACGTGTTCGGCCTTGAGGTTGATTTCCTCGGGTTGCCAATCAAAGAGATTGACCTCCCAGTCGTCCACGTCTACAGGCCAACCCAGTTCTTCGTGCAGGTACTGCATCAACTGGGCAATGGTGTGGATCTGGCGTAGTTTGTCGGCCAAAGGGTCTAGCGCGGTGTTGGGTTGGGTTGCCATGGGTCGCCTCTCTGTGTGTTTTTACTTTTGTTCTTTTTAGTTCAGTTCCATCCAGGCGACAAGCTGTGGTACCACGCCCAAGGGGGCTTGCACCTGCCGCAAGTAGCCGTTTTTCAGGTGCTTTTCCACCTTGGCGCGCGCCTCTGACAAGGTGGTTTGCGCGATGTGGCAGTGCCTTGGCGTTTCTGGCTCGCAGTGAATGACCGCATCAATCGCCGCCGCGTCATCCAGCACTTTGCCGCCTTGCAGGTCCAGCAGCAACCATTCAGTACGCCCTGCGGCCAGGGTCCAGGAATCCGTTTCGATCAGCGGTGCCGCCACGGTGTGGTCTTTGCCGGGCAAGGCAAAGCAGAAGAACACGGCCTGCGTGCCCGGCTGCACATGCACTTTGCCGCTGAACACGCGGCCCGGCAGCGCTTGCAGGCGTTCTGGCAAGTCGGGGTGCGCGGCCAAGAGGCGCTGGTATTCAAGGTGCATGGTTTCCAGCGCGGTAGGTTCACCTTCAAACTGGTGGTCAAAGTCGCGCAGGGCTGCAAAGTCGTCTTCGGGGCGCAACAAGTTTTTGCCTTCGATGCCCAAGGTTTTGGAAATGAGCAGGGTTTTGTTGGAAACCTTTTTGAACAGGTTAAGCAACTCATCCAGTTCTCCGGGCGGCAAAAAGTTCCAGTACTCCACGGTCCCACGGATGGCTTTGACCTCGGGGTGGTCTTTGACCAGCCGTTTTTCAATGTCGGGGTTCAGGCGGCGGTCCACTCGGCCGATGCGTTGCATCAGGCGCACCGGGTTCCAGTGCAGGTCGTAGTTGATAAGGCGCGTGGCATCTTGCAGGTTGAGGCCTTCGCTAAGTACGTCGGTGGCAATCAGCACACGGGTTTCAGTGTGACCCTTGTCTGCTAATGCCTGGCTGGTCATATTGTTGTAGTAGGGGGCAAACTGGCGAATCACGTCGCCACGACTGCGTTTGGTGGCAGAGTCGATCTGGTCGATGCCTTTGATCCCAGCCTTTTCCAACTCTTTGGCCAGGTAGCGGGCGGTAGCAGAAAACTCGCTGAAGATCATGACCTTGTGTTTCTTCAGCACAGGGTCGGTCTTTAACAATTGAATGAGGGCGCGCAGTTTGTCGTCGTGGCTGGGTTTGAACTGGCGCAGCTCATTCAGAAACTCAGCCAACTGGTTCAGGTCTTGCAATGACTCCGACAGCATTTGCGTCACGTCGAACTGGTTACGGTCGAGCAACTCAACCGCAGCCAACATTTCTTCGGGAATTACGTCTTCGTCCTGCTCGGCTTCGTCTTCGCCGCCATTGTCAAAAAGCTGGTGTTGGCGCTTTTGCACGTCACCCAACAACTCTTCCTGATGAATGCGCCAGCGCTCCAGCGCAGCCTGCTCGTGCTTGGTGGTGCTGTTGACCTGCACAAAGGCCATTACTTTGCGCAGCAGTTGCTGACATGAGGACTCAAACGCGCTGGCCGAGCTCTCGAACCGCTTCAAAAATAAAATACGGATCAGGCCCACCACCTGCTTTTGGCGGTTGTCTTCAAAGCCGTCGGCCACCGGCACTTTGGAATAGGCCAAGGGGTAATACATGGGCAAGGTGAACAGGGGCTACTTTTTGTTGAAGGCCTTTTCCACCATGCCCAACAGCTTGCCGTATGTCTTTTTCACGGAGTAGTCCGCCACCTTGGGCGCTTCGCGCTTGGGGAACAACGCTGCCTTGGCCCCAGCGGTGATCTGGCTTTGCCGCACATAGGCACGGCTACGCTGCACTACCAATTCGCGAAACAAACTGTCTTGCGAAAGGATGTCGCTGGTTTCCAGCCCCGCCAATTCGCCTTGCAGCAGTTCGCTGCCCATGCGCTTGCTCAGCTCTTTTTCGAGTTTGCGGAAGTGCCCCGGCAACGAATGAATGCCCAAGGTGTCTTTGAAGTGGTCGGGTTCGCGCTGGGTGAAATGTTCAATCAAGTGCTGAAGATCTATCAGCCGATTGTTGATGGGCGTGGCGGTGAGCATGAACACTTGCTTGTCTTTGGCCAGCGCCTGCATTTGCCAGCAGCGCGATGTGTCTTTTTTGGTGCTGGGGTTGCGAAAGTGGTGGGCTTCGTCAATGACGATCACGTCAGCCTGTTCTTTGAGCCGCTGGAGTTTTTCTACCCAGTCACCACCGCGCTGCAGGTCTGTGTGGTTAATCAACACCAAATTAGAAAAATCACCGAAAAGCTCTGGCAAATAGCTCTGCAAGCTGGATTCCCAAACCGGCTCACGCCCGGACTTGGGCACGATCAGAAGCACCTTTTTGCGCTCGAACTTCACCAGCCGCTCTATCAGCATGAGCCCGACAAATGTCTTTCCCAAACCAACGCCATCGCACAGAAAAGCACCACCGTACTTACCGCTGATCTTCAGCAGTGCGCCGTAGCCATCTCGCTGATACTAGTCAAGTATGGGGTACATGCGCGATTGGTGCCGTTCCCAGTCGCCAGCCGTTTCCTCGTAGTTGTGGAAATAGGCTTGGAGCGACTTGGCATACACCTCAAAGGGCAGGTAGTTGCGGATTTGACGCTCCATCACCTTGAGCACTTCCACCGAGGCGTCCTCGGCGTCAGCCCAATGCGCGTCAAACCATTGCTGGAGTTCTTCCACCTCACGGCGAAGTTGGACGTTAAGCTCGACGTTGCCCGTGAGCCCGGGATAAGTGAAATTGCTGGAGCCCACCAAGGCAGACGAACCAACCACAGCCAGCTTGCTGTGTGTGATGTAGGCCTTGGCATGGAACTTCTTCTTGACGTACACCCGGCATTGAATCTTGCCGTTGGCAATGGCCTGAACGATCTGTGCCACCCCAGTCAAAAAATCATTCTTTTGCTTTTCGCGCTCAATGCTGTCGTCCAGCAACTGGCCAACACGCGCAAGACCTTCGGACAAGGCACGGTGGGTGCGTTTGGTGACCTCGTCACCCATCAGGATGCGGATTTGATCGAGCTTTTGCCACTTGCCATCGAGTGCCAGCAAGGCACCGATTTCAAAATAACCGGTGGCAATATCAAATTTGTGTGAAATCTCTGATCACTCGGCCAGATAGTTCAGCACCTTCCAATTTTCGTCGCTGTTGTCAACAACGAAAAGATCATTCCCTGATTTTGTTGCTATTTGATTCTCGTGGATTTAGCAGGCAGTTATGTGCTGACCGGCGTCCTGAACAGCGAATTCGTGCTCAGGAGGCGGCCGGTTTAGCCTCCGTGCACGCCGCACTCAACCCCGCATCAGCGCCTCAATCTCATCGGCCGCCACCGGCACCCCGCGGCTGATCAGCTCGCAGCCGCTGGCGGTGACGATGGCGTCATCCTCAATGCGGATACCGATGTTGTGGAAGGCCTCGGGCACGCCGGCGGCCGGACGCACATAGATGCCAGGCTCGATGGTCAGCACCATGCCGGGCTGCAGGATGCGCGCCGGCCGGTTGACGATGGTGTCGCCGGTGAGCGCGTCCTTGCGCACGCTGGTCTGGCCGATTTCCGAGGGCTCAGTGTAGGCGCCGCAGTCATGCACATCCATGCC
>SXGS01756729.1_pt1 | contig 11752 bp, 15 predicted proteins | sample 3174681 | NCBI WGS metagenome assembly SXGS01 (sample SAMN11356861, study PRJNA531348) | freshwater metagenome | isolation source: freshwater sample F1-80 | place: China: Fuxian Lake, Yuxi | collected 2017-12-25 | reverse complement strand
TTTGCCGAGGACGGCTGGAGCAAGGACGATATTCGCCGCTATTTGTATGAGAACGTGAAAATGCCGGCATCGCGCGCCGAGCGTTACGCTTGGCATTGTGGCCAAACCGGCTTTCGCGTGACCGAGGCTGTGAAGCAGGGTTTACTGCCGCCGGCGTATCACTAGTCCGACGATCCCGACCGGTTGATTCCCGTGTTCCAGCGGGCGGAGTGGATCGGCATTGTCGTTGCCGGTGATTGGGGACGCAATCAGTCGAAGGGTTATGTTTGCAATCATGTGCAGGGCGTGCCCACCAGCCGCAAGATCGTGTTGCCCGGGAACTGGGACGCGCTGCTGACGGCCTCGCGCGCGAAAGCTGGATGAGTTTGCATTGCAGCCAGCACCGCGTGTGTCAGAATTGCCGTTGAATTTGCCCGACGATCCAGTAAGCCTGCCCACCCATTCATCACGGATTGTTCATGCCCTCCAGTAACCCCACACCACCCGCCAAGACCGCCTTCTGGTTCAACGATGGCAAATCGCCGAACGTTGCCGACTCGCTCGACAAGAACGGGGAAATCACGCTGCATCGTTTGAGGTTCGACGGGCCGGAGGCTGATAACTGGGGCGCGATGTCGGCGTCGCAGGCGTATTGCATCTGCTCGACGCGGCAGGAGGTGCCGGAACAGTATCAGGCGAAGGCGCCGCTACTGGCGCGTTGCCGCGATCTGCTGGTGGTGTCGACCAGCGGCGCGGGCTATGACACGGTGGATGTACCCGCCTGCACGGCGGCAGGGGTGCTGGTAGTGAATCAGTCGGGCGGTAATGCTGATGCCGTGGCGGAACACGTGGTGGGTATGATGCTGTCGCTGACCAAAAATATTCCGCAAACCGATGACGCGCTGCGCAGCGGCAGCGGCGTCAAACGCGAACTATTCAAGGGCTGGAACGCCAGGGGCCGTACCGTGGGTATTGTGGGGCTGGGCGAAGTGGGCAGCCGCGTGGCGCGTATCTGCGGACCGGGTTTGCAGATGCGCGTGATCGCCTGTGATCCCTACCTGACAGCGGAGCAATGCCAGGCGCGCGGCGCCACCAAAGTGGATTTCAACACGCTGCTGAAGGAGGCGCGCTTCGTCACCATGCACTGCCCTTACGACAAGGACACGCGCAATCTGATCGATGCCCGCGCGCTGGCGGCGATGCAACCCGGTGCGATTGTCATCAACGCGGCACGCGGCGGCATCATGGATGAGGCGGCGTTGGCGGAGGCATTGAAATCCGGGCAACTCTCGGCTGCGGGTATTGATACCTGGATGGATGAACCGCCGCCCAGGGATCACCCGCTCTTGGCCATGAAAAATGTCATCGCCACCAACCACACCGCCGGTATCACGCATGATTCGCGCAACAACATGGCCAGCTGGAACGCCGATCAGGTGGCGCAAATTCTTCGCGGCGAGCGTCCGCCGCGTTTGATCAACCCGGGCGCGTGGGACGGCTTTTGCAAACGTTTTGAAAGGGTTTTCGGATTTCAACCCAAAGCGTGACCGAAGACTCGCCGGTTACGCATTACACCGGTTTCACTCACACGAAGAACACGGTGGCGCAACACCCCGGATTTGCCGGTCTGCTACGGGCTGTCGCGCTGCTAATTTTTTTCGACCGCATGGCAATCACGGGTGAAGAGGGCAAAATCGCAGCGCTGTTCGACGGCACGGAAAAAGTGGTAAGTTGGGATGTGTTTCAGTGGTATATCGGCACCGTTAGCACGCCATGATTGCAATAATTCGCAAGTCTTCCATCACTGCGTAAGCGCATCACGCGCGTGCGGCTGTAGAACATGGTATCGAAGTCCTCTGACACTTAACCCGTTCCCTAAAAACCCGAAGCACGCCAAACCAAGGAGCCCCACATGTATCTGACCTCAAGCGAAGCACAAAAGATGTTGCAGGCCGCGCAGGCCAAGGCGCAACAAATGGGCGTAAAAGTGTCGATTTCCGTAGTGGACGGACGGGGAGACTTGCTCACAATGGTGCGGCTCGACGGCGTGTCATGGCGCACGGCGGGCATTTCAAAAGGCAAGGCCTATGCCTCGGCCAACTTCGGCGTGCCAAGCGCCGACCTCACCGCGCGCGCAAACTCGCCGGTGATGCAGGCGTTTATGTTGTCCGTGCGTGGCGACATGGTACCTGCGCAGGGCGCCATGCCGGTGCTTCGCAATGGCAGTGTGCTTGGCGCGATCGGCGTGAGCGGCGCCAAGTCCGACGAGGATGAGGAAATCGCGAAGGCTGGTGTGGCCGCGCTGAAGTAATCGCATTCATGACGCCGTTGTTGGAGTGGCCTTGTGGCTTGGTTCTGGCTCCCGCGGTGGCGTTCCAATGTCCGCAGACAGCCGTATTTATCGGGAGGTAAGCCATGAAACAGGAAATCGGCAAAGCGCTATTGGTGGTATTCACGGAGGCAGGCCCGCAGCAGCAGGAAAAGTCCAATGAATGGTTTACCGGACAGCACATTCCCGAACGCATGATGGTGCCCGGCTTCCTCAGCGCCCGGCGCTTCGAGTTGTGCGAGGGCAGTGGCGCCTACCGATACCTGAACATTTACGAACTGGAAGATGAATCGGTGTTGCACGGCGAGGGCTATGCGAAGTCCGTGGCTACCTGCACACCCCCGGATTACCAGCCCACTCACAAGAGCACCCGTCTGGTGTATCGGCAGGTGTTTCCGGAAACGGGGGCTTTTGAGGATAAGACCGGCCCCACGACTGGCCAGTGAGTCTTACACCGGCAACGGCGGTTCCGTGCCACCTGCTGGCGCGCCGACTTCGTACGTGTTCATGTTGTAAGCCAGCACCGCGTAACACGCGATGAGGTTGGTCAGCGTCAACGTACCGCGCTGGCCAAAGCTGCTGCTGGCTTTGTCGAACGTGGCTTTGCAGACTTTGCGATTGCGCAGCAATTCACCAGTGAAATCCACCGCTGTCTGTTCCGCCGCAGTCAAACCGCTGAGCGGTTTCTTGTCGCGGATATTGTCGATGATATCGCCGCGCACACCGTTTTTGCGCGCGGCGGCGGCGTGTGCATGCCAGATGTAGACGCAATCCATTTCGCGCGCGACGCTGATCATCACCAGCTCCTGCACGTTTTGCGGCAGGCTCGCTTCATCGCGCAGATAGCGCCGTAGTGAATCGACTTTTTCCGCCACCACCGGCATGTGCAGCAGGGTCGAATACGGGCCAACATCGGGGAACACGCCACGCGTGCCGAGAAAACTTTCGGCGTACGGCTTCTCAGCGTCGGAAAAACGGGTGTCGAGCGAGACCAGCGGGATGCGTGCCATGGGTTCTCCAAAAGGGCGGGTAAAAATGGGTTCGGGTTTCGTTGCGTGCGTGGGTAGTCTAAATCACGGCAGACGCCTATGATTTGGCGCAGCGGCAAGACGCGACGGCGCCAAACGCATGGCGAACGCACACAGCCTGCTATGAGCACTCATCAAGCACTCATCAATCATGAATAAAATACTCAATAAAAACAAATACTTATGTAACCCGTGCGCATGTGCAGCAGCAGTCTCGCGCGTGGGGGGCGCGGGTCACATAACTGCCGGCGTGACCTTGTTGCTGGCCAGCGCCGCGTGCTTCGCGCAAACCTGGCCCGCCAAACCCCTGCGCATGATATTGCCGGTGGGCGCCGGTTCTGCAAGCGACACCATTGCGCGTGTGGTGGCGCGCGGGCTGTCGGATCGGTTGGGACAGCAGATTGTCATGGACAACCAACCGGGTGCCGGCGGCAATATCGGCATGCCGCTGGCGGCGCGTGCAGCGCCTGACGGCTACACGTTGCTGCTGGTGTCGTCGGCGCAGACGATTTCGCCGCACATCTACAGCAAACTTTCGTATGATCTCCTGCGCGATTTCGCACCGGTGTCGCGCATTGCCGACGGGCTTTACATGCTGGCGATACATCCGTCGGTGCCCGCGCATACACTGAAGGAACTGATCGCGCTGGCCCGTGCGCGACGCGGCGAACTCATTTTCGGCTCGGCGGGTGTCGGCACTGGCACCCATCTCACCGGCGAGCTGTTCAAGGCGATGACGAAGATCGACCTGCTGCACGTGCCCTACCGCGGTGCGGGCCCGGCGATCACCGATCTCGTCGGCGGACAAATTTCGATGCTGTTCATGGGCCTGCCATCGGGGATGCCGCAGAGGCAGTCAGGCAAGGTGCGCGCGCTGGCGGTGACGTCGGCACAACGCTCCAATGCCGTGCGCGACTTGCCGACACTCGCCGAATCGGGACTGGCGGGCTTTGAATCGACCACCTGGCAGGGGTTTGCCGTGCCCGCGGCCACGCCACGCGAGATCATCACGCGGCTAAACACCGAAATCGCGCGCGTATTGCAAACCGCAGAAATCCGCGAACGCTTCGCCGCTCTCGGCGTAGAGCCCCTTGACAGCACGCCTGCCCAATTCGGCGCTTACCTTCAGTCGGAAATCGACAAGTGGGGCAAAGTGGTACGCGCCACAGGGCTGGCGAAACAGTGAACGGAGACCTGCGGCCAACACACGGTCGGCGGAACCGCTGGTAGCGCTATAACCTCAATCCATCGTACCTCGCTACACATTCTGAGCAACCCCACCGCAAATCGCTCGCAGGGCGCATCGGGCATTCCGGTCGTGGGTGAAAACGGCTGACCGACCTAGAGGCCAACCCCTGGTACGGGCTGCTTACGGCTACCAGCACACCGCACGACATCATTACGCGCCTGAATAGCGAAGTCGCCAGCGCGCCGCAAGAACCGGACGCGCACACGGCTGTATCCCATCAGCGCTGAGCCAATGAGTAACACGCCCGAGGAATTCGGCATGTTTATTCAGAATGACATGGCTAAATGGGCCAAGTTGTTAAGGGTAGAGGGGATACGGCTGGAGCAGGTGTGGTGCGGGCACTTGTGAAATGCAGGCAGGAATTTCTTTCTTTGTTCCCTGCCCAGCTAAGCTGTATTAGCGCGCGACATGCGCAGCTTCTGCGCTTGCCCCTCTCGTGCCCGTGAAATCGCACAAAAGGTTAGAAAAATTGGTGCGAATATCCCTCAAATTAGTTCTTTTGGACTATTGCCAGGCCAAATCGAACCCTTTTTGCTTGAACTGGAGTTGGCTTCCTGTCTGATGGCTGACTCGGTAAAAAAGAGAGTTTCAACGCATATACCCAAAAAAGCGGCAGAAAGTGTGGCGCCTTGCTCATGGCTGCAAAATTATTGCCAGTCGCGAGCAGGCAGACGCTACGCGGGGCCGCAAGAAGCCTAAAACCGACTGAGGACATTTATGAAAGTTTTTCGCACCCTAACAGCTATTGCTCTGGCTATTCCGCTGCTGGCTCAAGCCCAGTTCTTCCGCGCTGACACCGCTACTACCGGTAGTCAGTTCAGTGCTCTGTACGAAGTCAACAACGCGATCGATGGTTCTGGCCTCCCCCCGGGTTTTGGGCCAAGCAGCCTGCATGCCGCTTACGCTCCAAGCAACCATTGGACTACTCTCGCTGGCGCAATTGCCAACAATACTGCTTGGGCTGAATTTAGCTTCAACACTGCTAAGACCTTAGACACTTTCTATCTTTGGAACCACCAGTCCAATGGCGGCATCTCCGCGAATCTTCACTACGCCGTTACCCAGTTCGACCTGATTTTCAAGGATGGCAGCAACAACACCATTGGTTCGGTACTAGATGTTGCCGCGGTGGGTGGCCCCGGCCAGAGTGCAGCGCAAACTTTCACTTTTGCGCAGATGAGTGGCGTTCGCACGGTACGCTTCGTGATCGACAAGAACAGCGCGCCGGCCAATATCACTGGCTTGCGCTACACCGGTGTCGCCGAAGTTGGGTTTGGTTTAAGCGTAACACCGGTTCCCGAGCCCAGCACTTGGGCGCTGTTGAGGGCCGGGCTGGCGCTGGTTGCGGGCATTGCGCGCCGCCGTCGCAGTGCCTGATTTCCGTTACGAGGCTTGTAACAATAGCCGCTTCGGAATCACCCCATAAACCATCTTCACGTGGTTGACTACCTCGCCAATACGAAAATCCACGGCGAGGCTGGTCAACGCATAGGCGTCGGCTGTGCTTAATCCCGCGTGTGCTTGCAGGAACGCAACACTTTCCACAATGGCAAGGTGCGCGGCTTCGTTCAGGTCCGTGTCCATCGCCATGACGTAGTGGCAGTCGCGATCCTCGGCGTGTGGCCATTTCAGGGTACGGCCCGCGCCGGGATGCACGATGAATTGCAGCGTGGGTGTGAGCGAAATTTCGATGGCGGTGCCGTTGACTTCGCCGTCGCCCTGCAGGCCGTGGCCGTCGCCGGTAAAAAACTGTGCGCCTTCGTTGAATACCGGCAGATATAGTGTTGAGCCGCGCGTCAGCGTTTTCAAATCCATGTTGCCACCGAAGGCGCCGGGCGGGCGAGTATTCGCCGGTGCCTGCGAAACCGGCGGCGCCACGGCCATGATGCCCATGAAGGGCGCCAGTGGCAGTTCGATGCGCGGCGAAAACTTTGCCACGCCGCGTTCGAGGTCGAGACGAATGATATTGCGCGCGACCTCCTTGAGCAATTCCGGCGCCGCGCCCATGCCGGGCCCGGAGTTGTTGACGCCGTAGTCGATGCGAAACTCGACGTCTAGGATGCGCACTTCGAGCATGTCACCGGGGTGCGCGCCATCGACGTAAATCGGCCCGGTCAGCACATGCCCGCCAGCACCCGGCTCACGTTTGACGTTGCGATAGATTTGTTTGACGTCATCCAGTACCTGGCCGGGGTCGATGCCGGCCGCGCCGAAGAATTCCACGGGATCGATGCCTGCGGTGATGCCCTGCTGCGAGACCGTGTCGATGCGCACCGTCTGACCCGAGGCTATGCGCAGCACCGGTGGCGCGTTTGCCGGGATCAGGCCCCATGACACATTGCCGGGCGTTGAACGCAGATGCGCATCGGCCGGAAGGGGCCGTACGGGCTGCGCCGGGAAATTTGCGGCGTCAATGGTCTTCATGCGTGTGCTCCCAACGGTTCTGTCATTGGCTCAAGCCGGTCACAGCAAGCCGCGGTGCACGGGCAAAGCAGCCCGCAACTACCCCGCCTGTGCGGCAACCCAGCGCGCTACCGCGCGTGAAATCGATGCAATACCCGCCGCGTTGACGTTGCCCGGCCAGCGGTCGCTCGCCGCGTGAAAATGCAGATTGCTGCCGGCCAGCGACATCACTTTAGCGCCGAGATGATGCAGGTCGTGGCCTTCACCGGACAGTTTGCCGTCAGGCTCGACGAGGATGTGTTGCGCAGGGTAGCCTTCGGCCACCAGCAGATCGCGCAGGGCTTCGGCATCCGCTTTGACGGTGGCGCGCACCATCATGGTCAGATTGCCCGCACCACCGAGATTCGCGCCCAGGTGCAGCCAGTATTTTGCGCCGGTAACGGTGGGCATGTTCAGGCGCGTGAGTTCCTGCAGGCCGATGTGGCCGAGTTCGTGGCCGCAGGTGGCCCACGCCACCACATCGCGCTTTAAGGTGGCGCTGCGTTTGAGTTCCGCCGCTGTATCCATGGCCGCGAGCCATGCCACCATGCCGCCAGCACGTTCGGCAGTGGATTCCCACCATCCGGTGCGGGGCGTAACGATGGCGATGGGGCCGGTATCATTTGCCGCGCCGGTGACGCGCGCTTCGATGTTGTAGGACGCCATCGCCTCGCGTGTGTAGTGGCTTACCAGCCGCGCAGATGTTTGTTGGGCAGCCAGTGCTTCGAGCACCGCGTGATGCATGCCGGCGACCAGCAACACCGGCGGACCGAAAGGCGTGTTGAAGTACTGCGCGTTGATCGGTGACAGCGAATCGCCGCTGACGCGCGTGGCGACGACCAGCGCCTGATGCGGTGTGGAGCGGCGCAGCTTTTCCAGCGGCTGGCCCTTGATGGAGGCTGCGTTGGGCGGAAACTCGGCGTAGCCAATGGAACCACTGGAACCATTGGAAGCACTCGAACCCTTTGTGCCACTGACGCACAGCGTGCCAGCCAGGCCGGCCATCGCAGGCGAATCGAACATCGGCAGGCCATCGATACGATGTCCTCCACATTCAAGATACGCCTCGTGGATGACAGTGCGCTGCGTGGGCACGGGCATGCGCGTGACAGCGGCGCCGATGCGTGCGGCCTCGGCCTCGAACCAGGCGCCGCTCGCGAAATCGCCCGGCGTGCACATGCGATGTACGCCGCTGGCGTCGAACGCCGCCACCAGCCCGGCGGCCCATGCGGCGTCCAGCAGCGCGGGGGTTGTCATCGTAAGTATTTGTTTTAATTAATATTTTTATTATGGAGCTTTGGGTGCTGTCACGCCCACCAGCATGTCGCGCGAAATCAGGCCGGCGAGGCGTTCTTCGCTCCAGCCTTCAGTGCCGGCGGGGCGCATTGGCACCACCAGATAACGCATGTCGGCGTTGGAGTCGTGCACGCGCACAGTGACGCTGTCGGGCAACACCGTGCCGAATTCACGCAGCACGGCGCGCGGCTCAAAAACCACGCGCGAACGGTAGTTGCGGCTCTTGTACCAGGTGGGCGGCATGCCGAGCAATGAGCGCGGGTAACACGAGCACAGCGTGCACACAATGACGTTGTGCACCTCGGGCGTGTTTTCCACGGCGATCAGCCGCTCCGCTTCGAGCATCACACCGGCCTCGGCGCACGCCGCGCGCCCATCGTCGAGCAAACGCTGTTTGTAGGCCGGGTCCACCCACGCGCGCGCGACGATCTGTGCGCCGCGATGGGGGAATTCCTCGTCGAACTGTTCCATGCGTCTGGCGACCTGCTCGGCGGTGATGATGCCTTTTTGTTCGAGCAATTCCTGCATCGCGCGGCTCATGATTTCGTATTCGCCGGGTGGGCCGTTGTCGTGTTCGTTGGCGGGGTTGGGATGCTGGTGGTCGTCATGATCGTGTGCGTGATCATGGTCGTGATGAGAGCGGGCGTAATAATCGTGTGTGGGGTTGGTCATGTTGGCGCTTTCATGTCAGTTCAAAAATTGTCAGCCCTTCACCGGCTCCAGCCAGTGCTCGTAAATTTCCATCTCGATCACGTCGCTCGCCGGCCCGGCATAGCCGGGCCACACATGGGATTGCGAAAACCGTACGCGGTAGAGCACCTTCTCCGGCAGACCGTTGAAGCCGTAGGCGAGTTCTTCCGGATTGGGATAAGCGCCGCAGACGCGTTCGATCACCCCCTGCTTGCCGCGGATGTATTGCGGCGTACGGCGGTGCCCCGGCGGAAATGCACGTTTTACTACCACCCTGTCGCCGACGTTGTAGCGGCGATCCGGCGCGGGGACGTAGGTGGACTTGAAGGAAAAGTTCGCGCTCATTTTGCAACCGCCTTCACTGCTGCGTTTTTTGCAGCGGCCTTCTTGACCGGCGATTCCATTTCATCTGGCACATCAAAACGTGCGCGAATCTCGGCCATTTTGGCCTGCAATTCCGGCTCGGTAAACGCGCCTTTTTCCAGCAGCACGGCGCGCATGGCGCTGGTGGTGATTTCAAAGTAGTGCATGTCCTTGTAGCGGCTGCCCAATTCTTCTGCGGCGCGGCGCAGCTCATCGGTGCAGGTGAGCTTGGTCATTTGCACCACCGAGCGAAAGGCGTTGGCCTGACGCTCCCAGTGCCGCATGCCGTGGTCGTGGGTGTCCACCGGGCCGGCGTGTTCGCCACCGATGTCGGAAGGGAGTTTCTCTGAATCATTCATGGCGGATTTACCTGTGGCTGCTAGGGTTGCTATGCTTGCTAGGGTTGCAATGGGAGGCAGCATAATCCGGTTCGCCCGTATCAGGCAATCCCCGGCGCTATTTGTCGCTGACCATGCGCGCATCCCGCGCGACGCGCGGCCATTTAACGAGCTCCGCCTTGCGGATCCTGTCGGCCCAGGTTGACGGGTTGTAACCGGCTTCGGCGCCCTCGAGGGTGAAGCGTTTTTGCGTTTCCTACTACTTGGGATGGTGCCGATCTCGTTGCTTATGCGGCGGACCATTGCGGGCGGCGTACTCGCCGCGGTACAGCACAATGGCCATGTCGATGCCCCACATGCCGCGAAAGAGTTCCGACACAAAATGCTGATAGCCGCCGGCGGACGCCATGGTGAAGTAGCCGGGCTTGGCCTTGCCCAGCGCGATGATGTCTTTGACCGACGCCACCAGTATCGAAGGGTGGGTGACCCGCACCGAAGGCCCGTTTCCGAGCAACGCAAGCCACGCGACCGTCATGGCGGGATCGAAAGGCAGTGTGCGTACGGCGGCATTCATCGCATACGCGCCGGGGAGATTGTCGATCGCCACCTGCTTTCTGAGGCGTTCCGACGATTGGCGCCCCATCAGGCGTCCCGGCGTGTCGTTGCCACCACCAGTGGCTTGCGGCACGCTAAAGCGTGGCGCTTTGGTTGGATACTTCGCAACCGGCTGCGCGTGACTGGCGTTGATAGGCAGGTGCACGCTTCGGCAACCACAAAAATAACCGAATAAAAACAAACACTTGGGTTGTCAGTCATGGCAGCAAACCTTGGCGCGGGGAAAACGCGTGGCGGTATCAGCGCGTGATAATCGCTCATGTTTTGCGCTAAAACCTTTTGTTTGACCGGTGTACCGTGCGGGCGTAGCATGATTTTGCAGGTTGATTAGTACGCCGTAGTGCACCTTGGTAACCACCGCCGGACCAACGAACCTTAACTTCGGAGAGCCATCATGGAACGCACGATACGCGACATCATTCAGAATCAACAACCCGTCACCGCGCCCGCCGGTATGTCCGTGCAAGAGGCTGCGCAGATCATGAAACAACGGCGCGTCGGCGCGATGTTGGTGGTGGAGCACGGCTTTCTGGTCGGAATCTTCACTGAGCGCGATGCGTTGAACCGCGTGGTGGCCGAGGGCCGCGACGCTACGGCCACCACACTGGGCGGCGTAATGACCGCCAACCCGTGCACCCTGAGCCCCGATGCGTCGTTTACCTCGGCGCTCGAAATCATGCACGAAGGGCGATTCCGCCACGTGCCGGTGGCCGAAAACGGCCGCCCCATCGGCATGATTTCCGTGCGCGACGCGATGGGGCCGGAGCTCGAATCGTTTGTCTATGAAATCCTGCGCCAGGAGCAAATGTCGCAGGTGCTGGCGTAGCGCGGGTTGCCGAAAGCCCGTGAAGCGCAGAGCGCTATGCGGGAGGCAAAGTTGCAGCGGAAATTTTCCCGTATTGCGCGCCGCGCCGTAGCGCTGCAACACCGCCGGCTTCAGTATTACACACAGGCTTTGGCACATCCCCCGCGTCACGTTTGACGCCATGACGCGCGCGGGATACATTGCCGCTCGGCGAAATTTTTGCCATCCCAATCTCACTCTTTCACAGAGGACTGTCATGCCACTCATCCACGTGAGCCTTTTCGAAGGCCGTTCCATCGAACAAAAACGCGAATTCGTCAAAGTCATTACCTCCGAGACGGCACGCACCCTCAAGTGCGCGCCGGAAGCGGTGGACATTATTTTCGAGGACATCAAGAAATCGGATTGGGCATCGGGCGGCAAGCTCGCGTCTGATGCGTAGCGGCGGGCAACGACTGCAGCCTGCATGAGTAACCCCAACCCTTACCGCAAGTCGTATTTCAACACGCAGCCGGATTATCTGTTTCCGGCGTACCGCTCCACTGTCAAGCGCGCGCCCACGCAACCGCTGGTGCAAATGCCGCAAACGCTGTCCGAGATTACCGGGCCGCTGTTCGG
>SXGS01402605.1_pt1 | contig 11755 bp, 8 predicted proteins | sample 3174681 | NCBI WGS metagenome assembly SXGS01 (sample SAMN11356861, study PRJNA531348) | freshwater metagenome | isolation source: freshwater sample F1-80 | place: China: Fuxian Lake, Yuxi | collected 2017-12-25 | reverse complement strand
GGCCTGACCGAAGTTGCCGAACAGTCCGCTGGTGGAGGTGGCCACCACGATGCGGCCGTAGGACTGCTCCCGGAAGTGCGGCCAGGCGGCGCGAATGACGTTGTAGCCGCCGTAGAGATGGACCTTGAGCACCGAGTCCCAGGACTCGGCGGTCATCTTGTGGAACGTGCCGTCGCGCAGGATGCCGGCGTTGCTCACCACGCCGTGGATGGCGCCGAACTCCTCGAGTGCGGTTTTGACGATGTTCTCCGCACCCGCGGCGTCAGCGACGGAGTCATAGTTGGCCACCGCACGCCCACCGGCCGCCTTGATGTCGGCGACCACCTGATCGGCCATCGCCGAGCCGGCGCCGGTTCCGTCCCGGGCACCACCGAGGTCGTTGACGACCACGCTGGCACCCTCGCGAGCCAGGGTCATGGCGTATTCGCGGCCCAGTCCGCCGCCTGCACCGGTGACGGCGATGACTCGGTCCTGCACTCCTGGCATGGGGGTCCTCTCTCGGGTTGCTGCGGGGTCATTCACCGCCGTGGGCCATGGTAGCCAGTCGCGTTTCCGGCGATTCGGCCCGCCTCATGCGAGGGTGTCGGGCATGGAATCCGGCATGAAATGGGGTAGAGAATTCGGCCGTCGCCAAGTGCTCGCGGCGGGGGCGGTACTGACCGTGTTGACCGCATGCAGCCGTCCCAACGGCCAGACGCCCGTCCCGGTCGAGAACCAGTTCGCCACACTGGAGGACCGCTACAACGTGAAGGTCGGTGTTTACGGACATAATCTCGGTTCGAACCGGAGGCTCAGTTACCGCGCGGACGATATGTTCGCCACCTGTTCGACGTTCAAGGCCTACGTCGCCGCCGCGATCCTGCAGAAGGTTCAGCAAGGCGAATTGAAGTTGACCAACGAGGTCTTGATCGACCCGACGATGCTCGTTCCAGTCGCCTCACCGATCACCGAACCCAACGTCGGCGGATCGATGCCGCTGTCGGATCTGTGTGCGGCGGCGGTCCGGCAAAGCGACAACACCGCCACAAATCTGATGCTGGAAATCCTCGGCGGCCCGCAATCGGTCACCGAATTCGCCCGCTCCGTCGGTGACGAGCGGACCTGGATGGTCCGCTGGGAACCGGAACTGAATTCCGCGCTGCCGGGTGACCCCCGCGACACCACGACGCCGCGAGCGATGGGCACCGGGTTCCTGAACATGCTCACCGGCGAGGTGCTCGATGAACCGAACCGCGCTCAACTCAACGAGTGGATGAGCACCATCGTCACCGGGGACACCCGTATCCGGGCCGGTCTGCCGCCCGGTTGGGTCATCGCGGATAAGACCGGGGCCGGCGACTTCGCCAGCACCAACGACATCGGGGTGGCCTCCGGCCCGAAAGGCGAACGCCTGGTGCTGTCGGTGATGACCCGGACTCGCTCGGACAATCCCGACACCACCCGGTCGGAGGCGCTGATCGCCGATATCACCCGGGCGGCCGTACCCTGGCTGCTCGCTTAGCCCTCACGCTGCGCGATAACGAAGGTGGAGAACCCGTCCTGATAGTCCTCTTCGGGTACCTCGGTCCAGCGGTTCAGCCTGCGCATCTCGTCGGTAGATGAGGTGCCGGACGCGTCCCACCCGTGCGCGCCGAGCCACTCGGTGGCGTCGGCCCGGTCCGGGTCGTTGTAGGTCAGCTCGGCGATGTCGACATTGCGCTCGATACCGATATCGTCGGCCATCTTCTGCCAACGCTCCCGCATCCGCTCGCGGCGCTCTTCGTCATGATGGCGGATCGCCTCCACCGACAGCCGGCTGCCCGGGGCGCTGAGTGTGGTGATCTGCTCGAAAAGCCGGTCCTGGGCGTCAGCGGGCAGGTACATCAACAGGCCTTCAGCCAGCCACGCGGCGGGACGAGTGGTATCAAACCCGGCCGCCTTCAGCGCTGCCGGCCAGTCCTGCCGAAGGTCGATCGGCACCTCGCGGCGCACCGCGGTTGGCTCGGCACCGCACTCCGCCAGTGCCGCCGCCTTGTACTCGAGCACCATGGGTTGATCGATCTCGTAGACCACGGTGCCCGCCGGCCACTCCAGCCGGTAGGCACGGGAGTCCAGACCCGAAGCCAGGATCACCACCTGACGTATCCCGGCGGCGACGGCGCCGGCGAAGAACGCATCGAAGAAATGGGTGCGCACGGCCTGATAACCGAGCATGTTCTCGAAGATCGCCGCAATCTCGGGGTCCGCCGATTTGATCCGCTCCGCCACCGAGTCGTCGAGGAAGTTCTCCCACATTCCAGCGCCGGCACCGGCCACCAGGGCACGGGCGTAGGGGTCGCGAATCAGTGGGTCGGCGCTCTCGGTCTCCCGGGCCCGGGCGGCGGCCACCATCACCGCGGTCGATCCGACACTGGTGGCGATGTCCCAGGTGTCGTCGTTGCTGCGCAGGTTGCTCACGACGCCGACTCTAGAGCAGCGGTACTCAGAGCAGGCGGCGCAGGATCTTCATGGCCCGGTCGGTGTAGGGCGGGTACAGCAGGCTCGGGTCGGGTTTGGCCGGCTTGGACAGCACCGCGCGGCGGTGACTGAGTGCCTCGAAGCCCCACTGTCCGTGGTAGGCACCCATCCCGCTGGCACCGATTCCGCCGAACGGCAACTGCGGAACAAGGCAGTGCATCGCGATGTGGTTGATCACCGCTCCGCCCGACGGCATCCGGTCGACCAGATCGCGGCCAACGTCCTGGGAAGCGGTGAAGACGTACAGCGCCAGTGGCTTCGGCCTGGAGTTGACGAACGCGACCGCCTCCTCGGTCGATCCGACGGTGATGATCGGGAGGATCGGTCCGAAGATCTCCTCGGCCATCACCGGGTCGTCCGGCGCGGGGTCGACGATCACGGTGGGGTCGATACTCAGTGTCGAGCGGTCCGAACCGCCGCCGGTAACGACCTTGCCGGTAGTAGTGGCCAGCAACGAGACCAACCGGTCGAACTGGCGCTCGTTGACGATTCGCAGCGACGGGTTGGTCTGGTCGGCGCGGAATTTGGCGATCGTGGCCCCGATCTTCTCGGTGAGTTCCCGGGCGATCGCGCGGTCGGCCAGAACGTAATCGGGCGCGATGCAGGTCTGGCCCGAGTTGAGCAGCTTGGTCCAGGCGATCCGCCGTGCCGTCACGTCCAGATCGGCATCCGGCAGTACCAGCACCGGCGACGTGCCGCCGAGTTCGAGCGTCACCGGGGTCAGCGTCGGCGCGGCTGCGGCCATGATCTTGCGGCCGATCTCGGTGCCGCCGGTGAACAACGCGTGGTCGAATCCTTGCGACAGCAGATCCTGGGTGACGTCGGCAGCTCCCTCCACCACCCGGATGGCTTCGGGGTCGAGATACTGCGGAACCAGCCGGGCGATCAGCTCGGAGGTGGCCGGGGCAAGTTCGGAGGGTTTGATCACCGCACCGTTGCCGGCCGCGACGGCGGCGACCACCGGCGACATGCACAGGAAGAACGGGTAGTTCCACGGCCCGATTACCAGCACGACACCGATCGGGTCGTACTGCACCCACGCCCGACCGGGCATTTGTGCCAGCGGCAGGTTCTGCCGCCGCGGCTTCATCCACTTCCGGAAGTGCTTGCGCGCGAAGACGGCTTCGGCCTTGGTCGAGGCGATGTCGCCGAGCCAGGCCTCGAATGCCGACCGGCCCAGATCGCTGATCAGCGCCTCGGAGATCTCGGCCTCGCGCTCCTCGCACATCCGCTCGATGGCCCGCAGCTGCTCCTCGCGCCAGGCCACTGACCGGGTGCGGCCGGTGTTGAACACAGTCCGGACCTGGGCCAGCACTCCGGCAGAACCATCCTGGGTGGCATGGTCGGTGGTCATCTGAATGGTCATCGCAACTCCCTCCGCGCTTGCGCCGACGAAGGCGCCTGCTCACAGCTTGCCGCATCGCGGGCCGGGAGCCTTAGTGTTTGGGCATGGCAATCGTCGCCGCCAGGGAGTCGTTCTTCGAGACCGGCCTGGAGATTCTCGCCGAACTGGGCTTCGGCGAACTCAAGCTGGCCGAGGTATGTGGCCGACTCGGCGTCACGACTGGCTCGTTCTACCACTACTTCCGCAGCTGGCATGTCTACACCCGCGATCTGGTCGGCTATTGGCGCCAGGACCGCACCCTCGCGATGGCCGAGGTACTGCGCCGGGAGCCCGATCCGCGGGAGCGGATGAAGGCGATCATCGAGGCCGCCCTGGCGTTGCCGCACGGTGCCGAAGCCGCGATCCGCGCCTGGAGTTCAACCGACCCCGACGTGTACGCCGTGCAGGTCGAGGTCGACCGTGATCGGTTCGCCCTGTGCTACGACTACGCCAACGAGATTGTCAACGATGCCCGCCAGGCGGAGGTATTCGCGAACTGGGCGATCTACCTTCTCGTTGGCTACGAGCAGTCAACACTGCAGCGCGACCCGTTGATCTACGAATGGATCTCCAATCAGATGCTCGATCACCTCGAATCCGGCCGTTTCATCACCGTGCCGCCCCGGTGACGCGGCGCGACCCCGAAGGTGACGCCGCACGCAAGGCACTGCGCGCGGCGATCTTCGTCCCGTTAGCCGCCGCGGCGAGTTTCGCGGTTGCCGGTGACACCCAGACGCCGATTTTCACCATCCTCGGCTGCATCGCGCTGCTGATCGCCACTGATTTCCCCGGCGACCGCGGTACCCGCGCGGTGGGCTACTGCGGGTTGGCGATCAACGGGGCCCTGCTGGTCACCATCGGCACATTGGCCGCACCGTACCCCTGGGTGGCGGTGCCGCTGTGCTTCATCGTCGGGATCGTCATCAGCTTTCTCGGCCTACTCGGCGAAGTTGTCTCCGGGGGGCAACGTGCGGCGTTGATGATCTTCATCCTGCCGGTGTGTATCAGACCTGTTGCCCCACTTGGTGATCGGCTCTTCGGCTGGGTGATCGCCCTCCTCATCTGTGTGCCGGCCGCCCTGTTCGTGTTCCCGCCGCGCTACGACAGCGAACTGCGCCGCCAAACCACTCGGGTGTGCGCGGCCCTCGCCGATCGCATCGAGGGCACCTGCTCGGCTCAAGAGGTGAGCGACGCCATCGACGCGCTACGTGCCGGATTCTTCAGCAGCGCGGGACGCCCGGTCACGATGACAGCCGGCAGCCGCGCGTTGGTCCGGGTGGCATCCGATCTGCAGTGGCTGTGCGACCGGGTGGACTCCGATACCGGCGCACTGCTCGGGCCGACGACCGCCCCGGCCACCCGGGTACTTCGGGCCTGCGCGGTCGTGCTGAGTTCCGACGATCAGGCCGGCGCCCACGCCGAATTGGACAACGCACTGACCGCCCACCGGACGGCAGCGGTCAGCCGCTACCGAGACGACGTCGGAGATATCCTCACCGATCCCGACGACGCCACCGCGATCCAACGCAGCCGCGTGTTGATGAACCGGCGCACCATCAACGGCAGCATCGGACTGATTGGGCGCATCATCTCCGCCGCCGCCGCCGCCGATACCCGACCGCTGTGGGCTCGGCTGCTGGGCCGTCAGTTGCCCGAGACCGGGATCGCCGACCGGGTGTACACCAAGCGGGCCGCGATCGGCGCTCTCGGCGGCTACCTCAGCACCGGATCAATCACGGTGTTCAACAGCCTGCGCAGCGGCCTGGCACTGGCTTTGGCTGTGGTGGTCACCCTCGTCTTTCCGATCCAGAACGGCTTGTGGGTTGTACTCGGCGCGCTGTCGGTGTTGCGCAGCAGCGCGCTGTCGACGGGAACTACCGGGTTGCGCGCGATCACCGGCACTGTCATCGGATTCTCCATCGGCGCCGTCACCATCGGACTGCTGGGAGTGGACCCGATCGTGATGTGGGTGCTGCTACCGATCGTGACCTTCGGATCCACCTACGTGTCCCGGGTTGGTTCCTTTATGGCGGGCCAGACCATGTTCACCATGATGGTGTTCATCATCTTCAACCTGATCCAGCCGACCGGCTGGCAGGTCGGTTTGATCCGCCTCGAAGACATCGCCCTGGGCGCCGCGGTCGGCCTGACGGCATCGGTGTTGTTGTGGCCGCGCGGCGCGGTGGCAGCGGTGCGACGAGCCATTGATGCAGCCCTGCAGGTGAGTTCGCGCTACCTGATCGCCGCGGTCACCCGGATCACCCGCGGTGCTTCGGAACAGTCTGACGACACAGTCATGGCCCTGAGCCAGGACACCCTTGCTGCGGTGCGGACCTACGGTGACGCGGTTCGCAATTACCTGTCCGAATCTGCCGGCACCGTAGATCCGGACGTACTCGACAGCGACAACCGGATTCCGCGGCTGCGCACCACCGCCGATCTCATCGCCGATCTCCCACCACCGCCACTCGGCGCCTATCCACGGGCACGAAAAGTATTGGAGCAACACACGATCGCGATCTGCACTGCACTCGGCGGTGGCGAGCGTACCGCTGCCCTGCCACCGATCAGCGACGACTTCATTCCCGCATTGCGGGCCGATACCCAAGGCGGGGAACTTTCCGTCGCCGCCGCGATGCCCCTGATGACTACTGCCGCCAACATCGGCGAACTGGAGATGACCTACGGCGCGATTCGCGAGGAAACCGTCAGCTAGCGCGCCGGCGTTCGGCCAGTATTCGGTGGTGCCGGTCGTCGGCGCGGGTTCGTTTTCGGCGGGGCATCATGGTGGTGCGGTTGGCCGAACCGGGTTGCCGCCGTTGCAGATTCAATGTCCGGGTTGGTCGGCACAGTGCCGGAACCAAGAGCTTGCTGCCCGGTTGGGTGCGGTAGGTATGACCGGTGGGCGCGGTCCAAACCACGGTGCCGTCGGGCAGTTGCTCGTCGCGCCAGCCGCCGAATCCACACCAAAACGTTTTGAGTAGGTGGTGTTTTCGGCACAGTGCTTTGAGGTTGGAGGCGTGCGTGGGCCCGCCACAGCCGTAGGGAATCGTGTGGTCGATATCGCACAGGTCCGCCGGACAGTCACACCCCGGGAACCGGCAGGTCAGATCGCGACAGCGAACGAAGTCCGCCAGCCCCGGCGAGGGCCGGTACCGCAATTCCGGGGCACGATCACCGGGATGGGCCACCGGACGCAGTTCGGCGACACCCCGGGCGGCCAGATCAGCCAACACACTCACCGGCACCGCCGACCCGCCCACCACGAACCCGAACTTCGGGGGCGTAGCCGGTATCCCCGGCCGCGACGCCTTGGCACTGGTGGCCTCCCTGATCACCTCGACAAGCCGCTCCCGGCTGGTGATCAGCTCAAAGGTCTTGTCCTCGGCGCGTTCGCCATGCAGATCCGAACTCTGCGCGGACTCCAGCGCGGCGGCCTCAGCGACGACATGCACCACCACCGCAGGCACCGAATCGTTACCGGCGGCCGGGCATTGGGCCACCCCGCACGCGCACACCAACACCGTCTGCCCCGCCGCCAGCGCGCCGAGTGCATCCGCCCGGCGCTGCTCCACGGTGCGCGGATCGTCATCGCATACCGTGCGCGCCAACGCGCTCAGCCGCCGATCCAGCAGCGTGGCATCAGTGTGATGCAACTGACCCGACAGATACGAGGTGCCGCGATCATGGGTGATCTCGACATAGCGGCCACGAGCCTGAGCCTCAGTCCGGCGCCGCGCATCCGGATCATGACGGACAACAACGGCATCGATGGCCTGCATCAACTTGTTCGCCGACAACGGCCCCCACGTGCGCACCACCTCAGCCAACTCGGCATCAATAGCAGCCATCACCTCCGGATCGACGGCCAGCAGCGTGCGCGCCACGATCATCCGGACCACCCGATAGTCGATCACCCCCGTCGCGAACACCGCCGCCACCTGTGGCAGCCGCTCACGCAGACAGATCGCGTGATGCATCAAACCGCCGGCCATCCCCGCCGTCATGCACTGTGCCGCTGCCACCTCCGCCGCGACCGCCTCCCACGGATCGATCCGCCACAACTCCCGGCCCTGCCCATCCTCGACCGGAATCTGACGGCGCTCATAAAGCTCAGCGATCGCCGCCAGCCGCCGCGCACACGCCGCATTCTCCGCCCGAAAGGCCTCGCCGATCACCTCGACCACACCGGAATCACTCACAGAATCGAACATAGGTTCGACACTAGAACGGCCCTCCGACATGATCCAGCTCCATCAACCCGTCCTGGGGATAGCGCCGGGTGTGTGGATGAAATCCTCGCCCAGGACCGGCTCAGCCCAGGATCGCCCGAGCCGCCTCGCGCGCCTCGGCCGGACTGGCGGTCGCCAGTACCGCGTCCGCGGCATCGCGGCACTGCTGCAGGGTCACCGAAGCCAGTTTCGCGCCCACCGGTGTTACCGCGGAGGCTGCCGCCGACAGCGAAGTGATACCCAACCCGGTGAGGACACAGGCCATCAACGGATCTGCGGCCGCCTCCCCGCAGACGCCGACCGGCTTGCCTACTGCCGCGCCCGCCCGTGCAGTCGCGGCGACAAGGGCGACCACCCCGGGCTGCCAGGGGTCGGTGAGGGTGGCCAGATCCGAAGACATCCGGTCGGCGGCCATCGTGTACTGCGCAAGGTCATTGGTTCCGATCGACAGGAACTCGACGTGCTCGAGAATCTTGTCGGCCAACAGGGCGGCCGCCGGCACCTCGATCATCACGCCGGGATAGAGGCCGCGTTCGCGCGCGAGATCGGCGAACTGCCGGGCTTCGTCGGGGGTGGAGATCATCGGCGCCATCACCCACGGTGAGTTTCCGGTACTGGCGGACGCGGCCGCGATCGCGTCGAGTTGCCGCGCCACAAGTTCGGCGTTGAGGGCGACGATCCGGAAACCTCGGACACCCAATGCCGGGTTGGCCTCCTGGGGAGACGTGACGAACTTCAGCGGCTTGTCTGATCCGGCATCGAGGGTTCGGATCACCACCTTCAGGCCCGCGAAGGCGTCGAGTACCTCCGCGTAGATCGCGGCCTGCTCGTCGACGCTGGGCTCGGAATCGCGCTCCAGGAAACACAATTCGGTGCGGAACAGTCCCACGCCCTCAACCGGAGCCTGCCGCGCGGCGCGAGCGGCGGTACCGTCGGCCACATTCGCCAGGATCGCCACCTGGTGGCTGTCTGACGTCGCGCCGGGTCCGCTCCAACCCGCCATTGACGCAGCCGCGACGTCCGATGCCGCGACCGCTGCGGCCGCGTCCGCCCGGTCCGGATCCACGGTGACGGTTCCCCGGTTGCCGTCCAGCAGCACCATGGTGCCGACGGGAATGTCGTCGAGTCCGGAAATGGCGACCACACACGGGATGCCCAACTGCCGGGCAATGATCGCCGTGTGGCTGGTCGGCCCACCCAGCGAGGTGGCCAGGCCGACGACGCGGTGCGGGTCAAGGCCTGCGGTGTCGGCCGGCGCGAGATCCTCAGCGCACAGGATCGACGGCTCGACCGGAATCGGCACACCCGGCTCGGGCAGTCCGGCAAGTTCGGCGATGACGCGATCGCGAATGTCCTTGAGGTCGGTGACCCGCTCGGCCATCAGTCCACCCATCTTGGTGAACATGTCGATGAACTGGGTGGCCGCCTCGGCGGTCGCACGCACTGCGGTCTTGCCCGCTTTGATGGCGTTCTCCGCCGATCCCAGCCAGGCCCGATCCTGGGCCAATTGGGCGGTGGCGCCGAGCACCTCCGACGCCGCCCCGGTCGCGGCCGCGGCCCGATCGCGAAGGCGCTGCGCCACCGAAGAGGCGGCGTCGGCGAACCGTACGACTTCGGCCGGCCGGTCAGCTTCGGCCAGGACGCCTCCGGCGTCGAGTTCATCGACCGCGGGCAACCTGTTCGTGCGGATCACCGGAGCGAAACGGACACCCGGAACCACCGGGACGCCCTGAAGCACCGATGGGTGTGGTTCGGTCATGTCATGGATTACAGCAAATCGTTGGCAATCGCACACGACGACCGCTAAAACGGGCCGCCATGATCGTCACCGTCACACCTAATCCGAGTATCGATCGGACCGTCACGCTGCCCGGCGCGCTGGTGCGCGGGGCCGTGCACCGGGTCGGGGAGGTGAGGGTGGAACCGGGCGGAAAAGGCGTCAATGTGGCGCGAGCCCTGACATTGGCCGGCCTGGACGTGGTCGCCGTACTACCCGCCGGCGAGAGTGACCCGATCCTCGTGGGTTTGCGCGCGATCGGCGTCGAGGTCCACGCGGTTCCGATCGCTGCCGCAGTGCGCACCAACCTGGCCATCACCGAACCCGACGGCACCACAACGAAACTCAATGAGCCCGGTGCCGTCATTGAGGCCGACGACTTCGCCGCATTGGCGGCCGCTGTCATCGAACGCGGCCGTTCCGCCCGGTGGGTGGTGCTATCCGGATCACTACCGCCCGGGCTGAACGACAGTTGGTATGCCGACATGGTGGCAGCTCTACGGCCGTACGGGTGCAGGGTCGCCGTCGACACCTCCGACCGGCCGCTGACCGCGCTGGCCGCGGGACTTGACCGCGCGGCCCCGGACTTGATCAAACCGAATTCCGAGGAACTCGCCGGCCTGGCCGGTGTGTCGGCGCGGGACCTGGAATCTGCGGTGTCCCGCGGTGACGCGGGACCGGTGGTCACCGCGGCCCGCCCGTTGATCGACCGCGGAGTGGGATCGGTGTTGGCCACCCTGGGCGCGGCCGGCGCGGTCCTGGTCGACGCCGACGGCGCCTGGTTGGCCACCCCCCCGGCGATCACCCCGCGCAGCACCGTCGGGGCCGGCGACTCGTCGCTGGCCGGATACCTCCGGGCCGACGTCGAAGGAGCCGCCGCCCCGGCGCGACTCCAGATGGCGGTGGCCTACGGCAGCGGTGCTGCCGCCCTTCCCGGCACGACGCTGCCGTCGCCGGATGAGATCAACCTCGACGGCGTGGCGATCACGGCCGTCCCCACCCCGACCCGAAGGTGAATCCATGGCGACCCCGATGATCATCAGTCCCGACCTGGTTCTGCTCGACACTGATGCCGGTCCGGACAAGGACGCCGTGATTGCGAGATTGGCCGGCCTGCTCGCCGCCGGTAGGCGGGTCGGCGACGCCCGGGTGCTGCAGCGCGCCGCCATGGCCCGCGAGGCGCAGTCGGCGACCGGGTTACCCGGCGGTATCGCGATACCGCACTGCAGGTCGGCGACCGTCAGGGAACCCTCGATCGGATTCGCGCGACTGCAGCCCCCCGTCGACTTCGGCGCACCCGATGGCCCGGCCGATCTGGTGTTTCTCATCGCCGCCCCAGAGGGCGGCGGATCGGAGCACATGACGCTGTTGTCGGGTCTGGCCAGGGCGCTGGTCCGTCCGGACTTCGTGGCTTCGCTACGAGCCGCAACCACCGCTACCGAGATCGTCGAGCTTGTCGACGGCGTCGTCAGTGAAGGCGCTGCCCCCGCTGCTTCGGCCACAGCCGTTGCGCCACAGAGCACGTCGATCATCGCTATCACCGCCTGCCCCACCGGCATCGCGCACACGTATATGGCCGCGGACGCGTTAAAGCTCGCCGCGCAACGGGCCGGCGTGCAATTGACGGTGGAAACTCAAGGCTCCTCAGGGAGTACCGCTGTTTCTGCGGCGACGATTGCCGGGGCTGACGCGGTCATCTTCGCCACCGATGTCGGAGTCAAGGACCGGCAACGTTTCGCGGGCAAGCCGGTCATCGCGTCGGGAGTCAAGCGGGCCATCAACGAACCCGACACGATGATCGCCGAAGCCGTTGCGGCGGCCGATAATCCGAATGCTGCACGAGTAGAGGGCGCCGCAACCGGTGCG
>SXGS01509680.1_pt1 | contig 11756 bp, 8 predicted proteins | sample 3174681 | NCBI WGS metagenome assembly SXGS01 (sample SAMN11356861, study PRJNA531348) | freshwater metagenome | isolation source: freshwater sample F1-80 | place: China: Fuxian Lake, Yuxi | collected 2017-12-25 | reverse complement strand
GGCACGCCAGGACGGCAATGGCGTCCACAAGCAGCGTCTTGACCGGTTCGAAGGTGCTAAGGACGCCCGGAAGCACGACGACCGGCACGGCGCCGAGAAGCAGGCCCAGCAGTGCGACCGCCACGCAGGTTCCCTTCCCCGGCTACGGCTACGGAGATCGCCAGTGTACCGCGGAATGGGATGCAGGATCGTGATCCCCGTGATGCCGTGGCACCAATGACGTGACCGGATATGCTCACCACGCAGTCCCCGACGCATCTATCCCGCAGAACCCCCAACCCCATTCCCGACGCGGGCGAGGGGCGTCACGCGTGCGCGCGTGGCGGAGAGACTCGAGGGCGACGAGGGAGGCGGTGCAGGATGGTGGCGATGGCGACCGGCACCGACCCGATGGAGAGGTTTGCCAGTGAGGGTATTCTCGGGAAGTGGGAAGGCCACGCAGGCACCCTCACCACGATTGATGTGCAGGTCCCGAGGGTACCTCGCAGGCCGACACCCGACAGCGACGTCGCCATCTGTCCTGGCGGAAGCCATCGGGTCGGACACGCGCCGTGCACGCCCGCACGTTCCAGCGCCGCCAGGGGATTCACGAGAAGATGCCCGAACCCGCGCCTGACCTGTGGATCGATGTCAGCGCCGCCCTGACCCAACGGGCAGGGATCGCGCGGTACGCGCGGGGCGTCACGGAGGCGCTCGTGGCGATGGACCCGGCATCCCGCGGTTTCACGGTCGGCACATACTCGCACTCGTGGGCCGGTCCCGGCATGCGCCCGTTCGGGGTGCCCCACGCCGGCACGAGGCTAACGGCCCGCCAGTGGCGACTGCGACTGATGGTCGGCCACTTACTGCAACGGCCGATCCTGCCAGGACTGGGCCCCTACAAACGCTACTTCGCCACCGACCTTGCCTTCCCTTATGCCCCCGCAGACCAAGTGGTAGTGACGGTGTACGATCTCACCACGCTCACCCACCCGCAGGCTCACTCGCCACTTACACGCTTCTTCGCACGTTTCATGGTTTCCCAACTCGTACGACGGCAGCACCGGATCGTTGCCATCTCGCACCGGACGGCCCGGGACGTGACGCGACTTGCCGGCATCGATCCATCCCGGATAACCGTGATCCACCCGGGCGTGTCCGAGGCATTCCTCACGCCGCCGACATCCGGGACCGTCGACGCGGCACTGGCGCGGTATGGGGTGACTCGCCCGTTCGTCACCACCGTCGGCACGCTCGAACCACGCAAGAACCTGCGCCGCCTGATCGAGGCGTTCCGATCGGTGGCAACGACGGAAGAGCGCTTGATCATCGTGGGGGCGCGCGGTTGGGGTGCCGACGCGACGATCAGCGACGAGTTCAGAGGAGCGGGCCACGTCCGCGCCGTCGGGTTCGTGCCTGACGCCGATCTCGCGTGCCTCTATCACGCTTGCGCGGCGTTCGCGCTGCCATCACTCTCCGAGGGGTACGGCTTTCCCGTAGCGGAGGCGCTCGCGTGCGGTGCGGACGTCATCTGCTCAAGCGAGTGCGGCGTCGTGGAAGTGGTGCCGGAAACGGTCACGATCGTGGATCCGATGGACGTCGAAGCGATCGCCACCGCGCTCCGCACGCGCCTCGACAGGCCCCTGCATGGCGGCACGAGCAAGGTAGTCCGGACATACGCGCAGGCCGCCGAGGCGCACGCGACGCTGGTACGACAGTACCCAGTCCGCCCGGTCCCGTGAACCCAGTCCAGGAATGCGCCAACCGACGCCCGCGGGCAAGCCCTGCCAAGGCGGACTGCACGCGAACCCGGGATGGCTGAACGGGAGCCCAACCCGGGAGAGGGACGCCTCGCATCCTGACGAAGCCCCAGTTGGCCGTTGTCCGTGACGATGGCGTACCTCTCGCGACGTCTGACCCGTGGCAACCTGGGCACTCCCGGGTGCCGATGCTGCTTATCGGGGGTTGGCACCGGGACAAGACGGCAATCACGAACAGCGACAGGTGGCACGATTTGGTGCCACCCTCACGCGCGGACGGCCCACGGCCCGGAATCCGTTCCAGACGCTTTGACCCGCGCGTCCGCTCCGTCTTCGCGTTGACGTAATCGATGGCCTTGGCGACGCCGTCCTCGATCATCCCCATCATGTCCTCAAGGTGGGTGAACTTCCGTCCAAGCTCGACTGCACCGGCACGGCTCGACTCCCGGTACGCGGGATCAATCGCGAGTCGTTCGACCATCGCGCGGTACGCCCTGTTGCTCCGTGCAACCATGTTTGGGTCACGTTGGCGAGTCATGTCCCGGTCGGAGTCGCCTTCGTCGAGCGACACGACAGGAACCCCGGATACCGCCATCTCCACGGCCACCACACCCGCACTCAGTGGGAACGTGTCGAGAAACACATCTACGATACGCCCGTATACCGCGAGGTCCACCATGCCGCGCACGAGAGTGACACGACCCAAAAACTCCGCGTCAGACGCCAATCGCTCGGCCTCCACCGAGATGCCCCCACCAACCAGCAAGTAGTGAGACCCGGGGATGTCTCGCAGTAACTGGCGCACCACCCGGACATACGCCGGTGTCACCTTCACCAGTCGTGTGAAACACGCCATGAGGAACCGATTTGCTGGCACCACCGCCCGCGCCTGCGCCACCTGATCCGCTGTAACGGGACGCACGAGCAAGTCCACGTGCCGCCGGTCGATCACGGGGCTCCACCGATCCGCCGGAATCCCGTAGTACGGCTGGTATTCCCTGCCCGCATGCAACACCCAGTCCAGCTACCTGATGCTCCAGAACGGGTACCCCATCTCCATCCACATCTGGACGGGTGCGGCACGCCGCGTAAACACGTAGGTCGAGACCGCCGTCCCGACGTCCGTGAACAGGACTTCGATCCCGTCAGCGCGCACGCAGTTGACGATGGCGTCGAGACCGCCATACGTGTCGCCTTGCGGAAGGTCGCGTACTGTCACCCCCGAGCCATCGAACCCTGCGATAAAGTCCGGAGAGGATCACCCGACGCAGTACATGTACATCTCGCGACCGGGATGGGGCGCATGTTCCAACACGCGTGACCGTATCAGCGGCGCGATGGCGTTCCCTCGATCAAGGTGAGCGTAGGTGCACAGGCACGCCACGCGCAGGGCTTTGCCCGGGTGGGGGAGCGGGCGGGACAAGGTCGTGGGCGGATAGTGCCGGCGCAGCCACTCGGCGAACGGGATCACCGCCTTGGTATCGAACCGCGCCATGTCGGTGGACTGTTCCGCACTTCACAATTGTGCACGATTTGAGGGCTACCAGACAAACACTATTATATTATATCTATATGGTTCTCATTTTTTATTAGCTAACAATACTTGTCGCGTAAAGACAGATTAATGTAAGTGTTTTATATTATTGACCGGTTTTTTGTCTTGTGATTTATTGCTGTTTTGATTGCTAATTCAACTTCATCAATAAGTGTATGGTAATTTAGATATGTCTTTGATAGTTCATATGTTTTTGCTTTCGCTCGCGAGTAGAATTCGTTATCTGTGCAGAGTTTACAGGTAATATCTATATATTCATTAATATTACTACTGACTAATTCTTGTACTCTATCTTCTCGTAGAATACGGTCCCATTGTCCAACCATGAGTGAAACTACCGGAGCTCCAAAATTTTGCATTTCCCGAACGGCGACACCACCGTAGAATGGAAACGTGTCAAGAAAAATATCTACTATATTTCCATATACTCTTATATCTATTGCGTGAGGTAGTATTGCTACTCGATTGGAGACATATGGATCATTAGATAATTTTTCTAGTTCGGACGAGCGACCAGTTCCAGCCGCGAGAAAGTAGGCTCTTGGGATTTTAATTAATATCTCACGAACTGCATTTATGTATTCTTTGCTTATCTTCACTTTTCGACCGAAGAACGCCAAAATGAACGCGTTTTCGGGAAAAAATGATCGCGCTTCCTGGACGGCTTGGTCGTCTACTTGCTCAAGGAGTTGTCTATGATCACTACGAAATGTAATCGGTGAGTGTCTATATTGAGAAATCCCGAAATATGATTCAAAATCTTTCTGCGGGAGCATTACCCAATCAAGTTCATCGATACTCCAAAATGGATAACCATGGTCTATCCACATTTGAATTGGTGCCACACGTTGCACAAACAGAACTGATGCCACCGCCGAACCCACATCAGTAATTAAAATATCTAAATTATCTGCTTGAATATTATTACTAATCGTATCTATACTATCATACCTAGATTCTTGCGGGAAATCTCGTACAGTTACCTGAGTGCCTTCAAATTGTCTTAAATACTCTTGTGTTGAGTAGCCGACACAATACAAGAAAACTTTTCTGTCCAGATGTTGCGCGTGCTGTAGTATTATTGGTGTGTATATCTTGGCAATTGCATTTTCTTTAGCAAGATATCCGTACGTGGAAAGATAGCCGACCCGGAGTGGCTGTTCATAACAGGGAAGATCACGCGGTGTTGACCTCGGCATGTATCGACTGCGCAGCCACTCGGCGAACGGGATCACCGCCTTGGTATCGAACCGCGCCATGTCGGTGAACCGCTGCGCGCCGCACCAGTACAACCCATAAAGAATGTCGTAGTACCGGCAGGCGACGTCGAGCGGCAGCCCCGGGTCGCGCAGTGCCTCGCGGAAGTCGAGGGCAACCACCTCCGCTACCGCAAGCGCGTCGGGATGCGCCCCGGCGATCAGCGTGTCGGATGCCTGCTTAGCCACCACATGGACATCGTGCGCCGGCGACGTGCCAAGCCCGGCACCGATGATCGAGAGAAGGTGGCCCCGAAGCTCAACATCGAGGGCGGATGATCCAGCGCCGGCACGCGAGGCGAGGCGCCGTTGGAGTTCCGCGACGAGGACAGAACTGGTAATGTGGGGTGCCCAGTCATCCGCGCGCCGTTGATCGCGGAGGATGTCGACGATCATCTGCGTGCCGACGATTCTCCTGATGACCCCCAAGACCCGATCACGAACCGACACCGTGGCACCCTCCCGACGCAACCGGTCGGATACCGCCCCAGACCAGGTGTCGCAAAGCATCATCCCATGAGGCCAGACGGCACGGAGCTTCGCCGTGAGAGATTTCATCATCACCTACTTCTGGATCATCAGAGTGAAGTGAAATCCTAATTCCGGATTCAACGCGAAGTCCACATCATTCATTCCATTTCCACTACCCCTACAAAATTCTGTATGGGCAAATGGAACCGGTTCAGTCATTTCAAAGCCATGACTCGAGAATTTCTGTAGCCACCATTCACGAGGGCGGACCGTCTGATGCCATTTAACATCATCAATAGTATCTTCATACATGGCAACAGAGCCGACAAAAATACCACCTTCGGCAAGATGACAAGAAACGTTACTGAGCAAAACGGCTAAGTCGCTCTCCTGAATATGTTCCAACACTTCCCATGCAGTAATTATGGAGAAGGTGGCGAGAGCACTATCGTTATTTTCAATAGTAAACTGCTTGGTAAGATCAGCTGTGAAGAGCCTGTCGGGAATCACCGTCCACTCGCCCTGGCGGTGCCTTAACGGGTAGTCACTTCCTTCGATACCAATGGCTGAATGATTTCGCAACACAAAATCAAGCACAAGTCCCCCGCCCGCACAACCCAGATCAAGGACCGATATATTGCTGCCCAATATTCGTTCACACGCCAATACAAACGCAAGGGAACGGGTGTTGTCGTTCGCAGCTCCGCGCGGATGCAAGTGATCAGGAGATGCGTCAGCAAGCTTGTGAGCGGTCCGAATGCGCAGGCTAGTCATCGAACGTGTTGCCTCGGCTGCTTGAGCGCGCACAATGTCGCGTAGATGCTCCGCAGACTCCAGAGCCAAGGCTCCATAGCGATTGAGCGTAGCGTACGCTGCAACTGCTAGCTCTCTATCTTGCTCAAGCTCCGCGACTCGGCGCCGCAGGTCGATAACCTCCGCCGCAGCACTTCGCCACAGCTCCTGATACGCTCCGTTATCACCTTCGCTCAAACTAGACGATCTTTGCGTATCTCGAAGTATGTCAGCCAGCATCTGTGTTCCCACAATTCTTCTGACTAGACGCAACGCCCGCTGACGAAAATTCATTTATTACATCCAAATATGAAATTTATAACCTGAAACAGTATACAACTGGGTGCGGACGGACATTTTTTACTTCTATTATTTTATGAACATAGTATTCGCACTCATTACATCAATGATATCTAAGTCTTTCCGTAATCCATCGCAATTCTTTGTAAACTATTGCACTGTATTGGTCTCGCCATTTTCGCGAGTCTTGTGCGATAATATTAAGTAATTGTTGGAGTAGTTTTGTATTATGTTTTGAAACAGATAATACTGCGTCGATCAGCGCTTCAATGAGTAGTCTTTTGGGAATTTGGTCGAAGATCCGAAGAAACTCTGGTGACACGGAATGTTCCGACTGAAGAGCCGTCGCCAGCTTCTCTCGCAATCGGCGAGTCGCCACGTCGTGGGTATGCACTCCGCGACGCGCCACAAACGACGCGATGACCGGGTCACTGGCTAGTACAGGGGTCGAAAGGAGTTGCGCGTAATCCACCGCGGCCTTAGCCGACTCGGCTTCATCCCGGCGACTGGCACCATGCCATTGCGAATTGTCGGCCGTAGCGTACTTCGGGAATACTGCCATGAAGTCGTTTGCTTGAGCACGCAGGCGCGCACGAAATTCAATAGCCGACTTTTCTGGTGACGATCCCAGCCATCGTTCAATGCGCGCAGGAAACGCGTTGAGGTCGTCCTCAATTACGCACTCAACACCATCGTGAAGGTCGTGGCCACGGGCACCGACAGCCGTGGATATGATGCACCTGCCGTGCGCCATGGCCTCCAACATCTTGACCGCCGACCCTGAGCCTGCTTGCACCGGATTCAGTACGATGCTCGCAACCGAATACAAGGCATACAGAGATACGGCGTCAATCTGACCAAGCGCCACGAATCGTCCAGATCGTTCCGGGGCCAAACAGCTTCCAGCGATCACGTAGCAGGCTTGATCACCACCGACGCTTGTTTGCAGTGCCATGGCTCGGATGGCACGCGCCGCATCAATATTTGGCGTGTAGTGGCTTCCGACAAACATGAGGATGTCCACGTCACGCGAGTCTCTGCCGAGGAGTTGCGTGACGATGAGATGCGGATCGTCAGCATCTTTCCATGCAGTCAGTTCTGTTCGAGTAACATTGTGTATTTGATGCGCCGACATTCGTGTCGATACGAGAATGTCTTTTTCTCTTTCGGTAACGCACGCGCGTAACTTTATACATTTATTAGATTTAAGTTCAAGTTTTTGTAATATATATTTAGTCACTATATTATTTAATGTATAATGAACAACATCATAATTAGTTAACCAAGTCTGTGAGTGATATTTAGTCGCCAAAGATCCCACCAGATCGGCAAAGAATGCATACTCTAAGTAGACATCATCGGACCAGCGAATTGCTTCGGATAATCTATTTCTCCAACGCCGGTCGGCGCGCCAATGAATGTAGCGGATGATGTGTTTTATTTCATTGTGGCCACCGCCCAGCCAAGCGAGCAGCTCCTCCGCAATTGACACCAACAGACCCGGCCAGCCGACCTGTCCCCAGGTGGAGATGTCGTGCGCCTCAACCCAAGTGTGCCGACCGATCTGCGAGTCTTGGCCTCCGGCCGCAATCACTCGTACCGAATGCCCATTGCGTTCAAGATAGTCCACGAGCATGTGCAAGCGGGAGGAGCTGCCTGCCTTTCCTGTCGCCGCGTCCCCCCACGGGTAGATCACGACTGCGCGACGCGATGAAGGCTCTTCGTCAATTCCATCGTCCATGCGAGCTACTTGCCTGACAAACGCCACCGCGTTATGAGTCCGGGCAATGCTTGGCTGCGCGCCGCGAGCTGCGCGCGTCAGCTCGCCGATTCGGGCGACAGCCTCCAAGACGGCTGACGCAAGCCCAGTGACCGAACGCGCCCGCAACTCGTGGATGGCTGCGTGCGGGAGCGTGCGGGACAGCCAAGTGCCAGCAGTGGCAACAATCGGGATGCCATGAAGGAGGGCGTCAATCCCAATCCCTGACGTGCGTGCCCGGTACACCAGTTGGTCGTACGGTGCAAGTACTAATGCCGATTGCGCGACCCGCAGTTCGTACTCTTCAACTGACATCGGCGCGCAAATCCATTCGACGTCCAGCCCTGGCACATCGCTGTACTCGTTCAATGCGTGCTGGCAGGCTTGATCTGGGTCATTACACTGGATGACAAATCGAAGCGGCACGACATCGTCATGCACCGCTGCAATAAGCGGAAGCGCCTGAAGGAGAAGAACGAACCCCTTCTCTTCCCGAGCATTGCCAAGCATCGAGATTACGAGTGGCCCGTCGCTCACGTCGGGTGCACCAAGAAGCCGCCCGGAGGCCTCGTCGTGCACGTGAGGGATGGGACGCACCGCAACCGGAAGAGGTGTCAGGACACCAAGTTCGCGTGCAAGCAGCTCGCTGTCTGTCGACAGCACCACGCGGCATGGGTTGCGTTCCACTACCTGCAGCGCTGCGATTACTGACGGATGATTATACCATTCCGCTTGATATCGAATGAGAATTTCCGAGTGAATATTTATAAATTCACGCGACGTAAACGTTGCAACAATCCCAGGAACCTGTCGAGCGGTAACCGTTGGCCATAGCAGATAATCATCAACCGTGAACTGGAACCGTTGATGAAGTTCTCGTATACTTTTGTCCATCCATGTAGTTGCAGCACGGAATTCCGCTGCTCGCCCATCTTCTTCTTCAAACTCATCCCAAACATGTTTTGAAAAAAATGGCACGATATTTATGGGCGTCGCTTCAGTATGCCGAGTTTTCACATCTACATGAGCAATGATCCATGTGGCTATCTCAAATGATCCTGCTGCATTTGCCACATTTCTGGCGTACGACAAGTAATGTCCTGCTGTATCTCGAATCGCTGGATCAAGAATAAACAATCTGCGTTTCATTTCCGCATTTCTTTACTATTAAAAGTGTAATTATGTGTATGATTAAGATTTGTATCATGTAATAGAATACTTTTTCTACTTTGATCTCTATTCCTGCAATATGTTCATCCAACTATTTTCGACAAGACCTCTGCAAACGATTGGCGGCTGTGACTGCGTGCGAACAAGTGCGCTCCCCGTTCTACATGCTTGCGCAACTGATCGTCCTCGATCACGGCGCGCAGGACATTCCCCATCGTGGCAAGGTCGTCGTGGATCAGGCAGTGCGTGCCGGAGCGGACCGACAGCCCGCGGACACCCGCAGATGTCGCCACTACGGCTTTCCCACGGGATAGCGCCTCGATGACCTTCATGCTCACGCCGGTACCGGATTGGAGCGGGACCATGACGACGGTGGTCACGGAATAAAGAGCATCGATCACACCGGCATCAACCGTCCCTAAGGCGACAAGCCGCTCGCTCACGTATGGCTTGTGGCAACCTCCAGCAACGACGAACAGTGGCGCTTGGCGCGGGGTCTGCGTCGGATACGCCTGAGAAGCCTGCCTCATGTATCGGGCCGCCTCAATGTTCGGGCCAAACGCACTCCCAACGAACAACACGACGGCGCGCCCATCGACGTTCAGTGAATGCCGATCGGCCAAGAGGCTTCGTGCAGCACTTACCGTCGGCATGTCGGCAGCAGCATCGGGTCTGAATGGCGTTGCCGCGTGATGCGCCACGATGCCATGCCTGGCAAGCGCCTGCCCTTCCTCGCCATTCAAGACGATGACCGTGCCTCCTCGTCGGATGGCATCGATCTCCACGCGCCGGGTCAGCCGCCGCAGGACGGGCGTCCGTACCTGCGACGACAAGATGTCGTGCATCGTGGTGAATAACCGACTCCCCGCGTGCGCGCAAGGGAGTTCAAGGAGCGGCGAAACGTACGGGTACTCGACAAAGACGTCGTCACCCCATCGGGCAAGCTCCTCGCAACGAAGGCGTAGCGCGCGATCACGGCGTGCCATCCAGAACAACCACAGGTGCGCAACATCTTGGTATTTCACCCACACGAGGCAGCACAGTAGGACCAGCATGAACCGCAACGGGTTCACGAACCAATGACGATTGTTATACGCCTCGCAAAATGTGCGCGACGTGAACGCACCGGGCGGCCCTCCGAGATACATCACTCGCACGTGGTCGTAATTCGCCTCAAGGAACGCCAGCATCTCTGCGAACCGGTAGGCGGCCCCGGATTGGCGCTTCAGCAAGTCACCCCACGGAAAAATGATGGCGGCGCGCCGCCCGCACCAACGATCGACCATCGGTAGTTCTGCGCCCATGACCGATGCCACGAACTGTTCCGGCGTATGCGTATCTTCGAGTTCTGCGCGTGCGACGGCGGCGGCGCTTCGAAGTTCCGGAAGTCGGCGCCACGCTTCGATGATCGCGGCAGTGATCGCTGCGCCATCGATGCGGTCGATGATGACGCCGTTGCCGTATCGCTTGACGACGTCTGCCATCCACGTGTGATTGGGAACGATCACCGGAGTACCGGCCAGCATGGAGTCGAGCGCTAGCCCAGAAGTTCGTGCCGTGTAGATGACCGGATCATACGGAAGTACTGTCACGTCACTCGTGGCAAGCACTTTGAAGTACTGCGATGGCACCAAGGCGACCGGGTACCAGACGTGCCCATCCGTTGCCAAGGGGTTGAGGCTCGCCACGATTGGCGCGCAATGGGCGTCCGGATTGGAGGTCTGGACCCGGAAGTGGGCCTGGAAGGGGAGCTCGTGCGCCGCCCCCATTGCACGGACGACGTGGTGAAATCCCTTTTCGACCCGCGCGTTCCCTAGGTGACAGATCACCATCGGACGATTGCCAAGGTCGCCCAGCTCGTAAACCGCCTCGCGGACCTCCACAGGGACGACATGCGGGATGGGATGCACACGCACCGGCAGACTTGTCAGGCCACCAATCTCCCACCGCAGCCGATGGCTATCCGTCGACAAGATCAGCCGTTTACCAAGTCCAGCGCGTTCAGCCCGCGCGAACCAGCGGCGCGCGTATGGCGTGTCGAAGAATGACCGCTCATACCTGAACAAGACGTCAAAGCGGCAGTTCTCGAACCGCCGCGCCAGCCGTTCGCACGCGCCGAGGTGGTGCAGGAAGCCATTCGGGACGAGCACGACCACATCCGGCCGCCCACGTAGCGCCTCCAGGACGGGCGCGGTCTCGGCGACGAACCGCGCTTCGAGGACCGCCGCGTTCGCGTGCGAGCGGTACCCCCAGATCGAGCACCGGTCCCAGCTCGTATGCAAGTAGGCCCGTCGGACATCAGTACCAACGACGTCCTGGGGAGCGACGACGTTGACGACCGCAACCGACGTTAGTCCGCGGGCCGCCGCCGCCGAGAGCACAGCGCGTGCATGATGGGCGTTGTGCCCAGGACCGTTTCCCAGGCCCGGGTCGCAGTAGACGAGGACGGTGGCCCCGTCACCCATGGGAATTCAGGGCGCCAACGGAGGCCCGCGTGCCCAGCCCTAACGTCCATGTGCCTCGCCACCCTGCCGCCTCCACGAACCTCCTGGCATCGATGCTCTTTCTGGGCGCCCCTTGGAAGGTCCCGGCCGGGTACGTGATTGGTACCCGCCATTCCAGCGCCTCGAGGATGGCCTCGGCGCACTCGTTAATCGTCACCGGTGCGTTTGCACTGCAGTTCAGGATGGTGTTTTCGAAGACCTCATCGGCCG
>SXGS01098139.1_pt1 | contig 11757 bp, 11 predicted proteins | sample 3174681 | NCBI WGS metagenome assembly SXGS01 (sample SAMN11356861, study PRJNA531348) | freshwater metagenome | isolation source: freshwater sample F1-80 | place: China: Fuxian Lake, Yuxi | collected 2017-12-25 | reverse complement strand
GGGTGCTCTTCGAGCTGAGCTACCCAAATGAGGAGATCGCGCGCGCCGCGTTGACCCGCGCAATCCACAAGCTGCCGATCAAGGCACGCATCGTGACCCGAGAGGAGCAGTTCTGATGGCAGTGGGCGTTGGTGCCGGCGAGCTGCGCGAACTGGCCGACGAGGAGTTGACCACCAAGCTGCGCGAGTCCAAGGAAGAGCTGTTCAACCTGCGCTTCCAGATGGCGACCGGGCAGCTGGCCAACAACCATCGGCTGCGCACCGTCCGGCAGGAGATTGCGCGCATCTATACGGTGCTGCGCGAACGTGAACTGGGTCTGGCCTCCGGGCCCGGTGGTGAGGAATCGTAATGGCGGAGAACGCGAACGTCGGGGCCGGCCCGAAGCACACCCCGGCCACTGAGAAGCCGCGCGGCCGGCGCAAGACGGCGATCGGTTACGTGGTCAGCGACAAGATGGAGAAGACCATCGTCGTCGAACTCGAGTCGCGGGTGCAGCACCCGAAGTACGGCAAGATCATCCGGACCACCAAGAAGGTCAAGGCGCACGACGAAGCGGGCACGGCCGGTATCGGCGACCGCGTGTCGCTGATGGAGACTCGGCCGTTGTCGGCGACCAAGCGCTGGCGACTGGTCGAGGTTCTCGAGCGGGCCAAGTAGGCCCACCCGGTCACACCAACACGCCGCCCGCGCTTGCCGCGGGCGGCGTGTCGCTGACTTCGGGCCCTTTTCCGGTCTCCAGGCCGCCAGCACCGTAAGCTCAACGACCGACACAGAAGTGGGGTAAAGCGATATGGCTGAGTGGCCGACTCGGACGACAGCGGGCGGTGTGACCATCATCCGTCCGGAGGGCCGACTCAACATGATGGCCGCGCCGACGCTCCGTGAACAACTGCACGCCCTCGTTCAGGGCGGGCAGACCCGCATCGTGGTGGACCTCTCCGGCGTGGAGACCATCGACTCCTCCGGTCTGGGCGCCCTGATCTCCGGGCTGAAGGCGGCCCGCCAGGGCGGCGGGGACCTGCGGATCGCAGCACCGAGTGAACAGGCCGTCGCAGTGCTGGAGCTGACCAACCTCAACCGGGTACTCAAGGCGGTCGACTCGGCCGATACCGCATTCGATGACCCGAGCTGACACCAGAGTCCTCGAGACCAGGGCGGGTCCGGACACCCTCGGTGAGATCGCCGTGGCCCTGGATCGGGCCTGGTCGCGGCACCCGGTCGTCCCCGTGACGATTCGGATGCAGATGGCGATAGCGGCCGGCGAGATCGGCGCGAACATCCTCGAACACGCCGCCCAGGGTCAGCCGGTCCGGGTGTGCATGGACGTCGACGTCCTTCCCGGCGAGGTGTGCATCGACTTCCTCGACGAGGGCCGGCCGCTGCAGATCGACCTCGGCGCGGTACGTCTGCCCGACGAGTTGTCCGAGCGCGGCCGCGGACTGGCCCTGGCTCAAGCCGTCCTGGAATCCCTGACCTACCGCCGCACCGCGGTCAACCACTGGACGCTGGTCAGTAAGCGGTTCGACTGACCGACGCGGTCAGCCGCCGGGGTTGGTGTATTTCGTCGCCCGGTACACCGAGACGGCTTCACTGCGGGAGCCCACCCCGAGCTTGCTGAGCAGGTTGTGGACGTGGTTTTTCACGGTGTGCAGGGTCAGCGACAGCCGGGACGCGATCTGCTGATTGGTCAGACCCTGTTCGATCAGATCGAGGATCTCGGTCTCGCGGGCGGTGAGCACATCGGTGGATGCGTCCGGATTCGCCTGGGTGGCAAAGGCGTACACCCGGCGCAGCAGAATCGCCGAAACATCCGGTGAGCACTGGGCCTGGCCTCCGCCCGCGCTGCGCACCAGGGACAGCAGGTGATCCAAGGACTCGGTCCGCAGATGCAGGCCGGCCACCCCGGCCTCGGCGCAGGCCACGATCTCCGACTCCCGTTCGGTGGACAGGCCGAACGCGATGACCCGCGCCGCGGCGTCGATATCGAGGGCCAGGGGCAGCAGGGTGGCGACATCCGGAGTTTCGACGTTGAGCAGGATGACATCGGGAACCGCCCGATCGACCGCGCTGAGCAGCGACGGCAGATCCCAGGCGCCGTCCGCGGAAATCCCGTGCGCACGGAGTTCAGCGACCAGGCACTCCCGGTGGAGCCGGCCGTCGTCCACGACGATGACGGCGGGGCCCTTCTTCATGGTTGCCGACACGCCGACAGGCCCCCTCCGGTGGTGTGCGGACACAGCATCGTCACCCTACGCCAACGCGCTGTTCGTTCCCGCTTCACGGCCCTGGTCTATGCCCCGATTGAACCCCGGTATTCATTGTCTTCGCCCCGCCGCCGCACGACCATGGTAAAGGGCAGGCTCTCGACGAGAGACTCACCGGGAAGAGGTTCGCCATCATGACCAGCAGCATTGTGCACTCCGAGCAGAGCATCGGCACACCTGCCGGAGATCCTCAATTCTCCCACGTCATCCGTTCGGGGGCGCTCACGGTGATGGCGGTCCTGATGGCACTGCTGTTCGTCGCGTTCTTCGTCTACGGCCAGATCGCACCGGGCGCCTGAGCGGCCCTCGCCGGCGGCGCCCGATCGGTGGTCCGGCTTGCCGCTGAACTGAGAGTCGGGGTAGTTCTACGTTGAGGGGCATGTCTGCTGCGCTGCGGACCGTGGGCGCGATGGCCCTCGTCTGCCTCATCGGCGTTGGTCCGCACACCGCGTTCGCGGCGCCGGAGCCTCCGCCGCCCCCGCCGGTTCCCGCCGGCAGCCTGAACTTCTCCCTGCTCGACATGGGTGCGGTCACCCCGTTGGCCTTCTACGGCGATCAGGGAAACTCGGAGGTGACCTTCCCCGTTCCCCGCGGGTTGGTGCCGATCGCGCTGAATGCGACGGTCGAGATGCCGGTGAACGTCCGATCCGGGGTGATCGCGGTGATGCAGAAGGATCGCACCATCACCCGTATCCCGCTTCCGGTCACCGAGCAGGCTCCGATCGTGATTCCGCTCGCGGGGGTGGCCGTCGAGGGCAACGCCGTCACCGTGACCCTGCGCACCTATCTGCTTCCGGTGGAGGGTTATTGCCTGGACCCGACCAACCCGCTGCGATTGACCAACGCCTCGGTGTCCTTCGGGGGCTCCGAGACGCCCCCGTCCACGGTGGCCGACTTCCTGCCGCCGATCCTGCGGAAACTGACCATCGCGATCCCGCAGCGGCCGAGCCTGGCCGAGTCCGATGCCGCCGTCCGGCTTGCCACCGCGGTCACCGCCCGCTACGGCCAGCAACCCACCGCGGTCGTCCTGACCGCGCTGGAGTCCCCCTCGGCGGGGGAAGCCAAGCCCGCGCCGTTCGAACGCGTCATCGTCATCCAGCAGGACCAGGAGCCCGGCGTCGCGCTGGAACCCATTCGTGACGCGCTTCCGCGACTGCGCATTTCGGGAACCGACAACGACCTGACTAATCAGGCCCGGCTGCTCTCCTCGGACGTCTCACGGCTGGCGCTGAGTTCGAAGGCTGTCGTCGGGCCTCTCAAGAGCAGCCCTCAGCTGCCCGGTGACGTCACCACCCTGCGCGCTCTCGGCCAGCCTGTCGTCGCGGCCGTCGCGTTGTCGCCTCAGGTCGCCCTGGGTCTGGACCAGACCCGGCTGGGGCGTCCCGTCAAGGGCCTTCGCGTCCACCTGCTCGGCTCCTACACCCCGCCGCCGGCCCGCGTGAGCGCTCGGCTGTCGGCGATCGTCGGGGGCGAGACCATCGACTCCTGGTCGGTGGACGGCACCGGCCTCATCGATCGGTGGGTCGACGTGCCGGACCGTCTCCTGCAGCGCTACACCACCCTGGGGATCTCGCTGAACATCGCCGGCAACACCGGGCGCTGCGGGGAGTTCCAGCCGCTGACACTGACCATCGACGGGGACAGCGTGGTGGAGAGCACCGCGGCGATCCCGCCGGTGCCCCCAGGCCTGCAGTCGCTTCCGCAGGGACTGATGCCGCGCGCATTGGTGGGCATCGGCACCGACGCATTCGCCGACACCGTGCGTGCCGCGGCGATCGCGGTGGCCATGCAGCGGCTCAGTGTGCTCCCGTTCGACACCGCGGTCACCAGCGTCGGGGACGCCCTGGCCGGCAAACTGCCCGCGATCATCGTGTCGGCCGACGGCTGGAACCACCCGGAGGTGGCGCTGCCGGTCAGCTCCGACCAGGGCACCCTGACCCTGGACGGCGTCGTCGCCGACGGCGAGTCCACGACCCTCACCCTCGATCCCGCACTGAAGTACGGCACCCTGCAGGCGTTCGTCTCGTCGGGCCGGTCGGTGTTGGTCGCCACCTCGAATGGGGCGCCGGCCGAACTGGACCGACTGCTGCGGTGGATGAGCGCAGACCTGAAGCGGTTCTCCAAACTGGACGGGGTCGCGGTGGTCGCGGCTCCCGGACAGAGCCCGGTCGTCGTGGGTGCCCGGGCCGCCTCCGCGGCGGCGCCGGCCGACGCCGGGAGAGCCCTCTCCGCGTGGTGGTTCGCCGGGGCGGTGATCGCGGCTGCCGGAACCGCACTGTGGTTCCTGCGATTCCGCCGCCGGCGGGGTGCCCCCGGTGACCGCTGATCTGAGCCGGCCCGGGGCCGTCGCAGCCCCGCCCGCGCCTGCTGCCCGACCCGACCAGAGGCGCACGGTGTCGGTGCTGGCACTGCGCTGGGTGTTCCTCGCCGTGGTGACGCTGATCGCGTTTCGGCGCACCGTGCTCAGCCTGGTGGAATCCACCGTCGAGGGCGGACTGAACGGGTTCGTCTGGCTGATGCCGCTGGCCGCCGTGGTGGGGGCGGTCGGGGTGGCTCGCCGGGCGCGCACCGAACTCCCGATTCACGATCGCCAGACCGACATTATCGTGGGCGGCCTCGGCCTGGGTTTCGCGCTGATGATCCAAGCGGTGCTGTTGCAACGCTATTCGCAGTACTTCCACCTGCTCCGGATCGACCTCGCCGCGATGTGGTTCTTTGCGGTGTCCTCCAGCGTGGTGCTCTTCGGCCTGCGTCCGGTGATGCGGTTCGCCTGGGTCTGGGTCCTGTTGCTGCTGAGCCTGCCGCTGGGCTATCAGTTGGCTGTCATCTTCTTCGGCGGGAACAAGAGTTCCGCCGGTCTGGCCAGCGTGTTGATCGCGGCCGCCGCCACCGCGGTCTCGGTCGGCCGGACCGCCAGCCGTGCCGCGGTCGGTGCCATGGGGGCGACGCTGGTGGGGATGGTGTTGCTGATCGCGATGTCGGTGGTCACACCCGACGCGCCGTTGTTCGCCTTCCAGATGATCCCCTCGACGCTGGCGATGCTGACGGTCGGACTGGGTCTGTTCGGGTACGCGCGCCGCGGATTGTCCAAGCGGTGGCTGGACCGGACGATCGAACCGCTGGCCGCCGCCCAGGTGTGGGCCGGACTTCCGCTGGTGCTGGCCGTCGCCGCCGTCATCGCGCTGGTGGGACTGCCGGCGCCGGGCACCTGGACCGCCCGGGTCGAGGGCCTGAGATTCGGTCAGCCGTTGGCCGCCCCGGCCGGGTGGCATCAGACCGATCAGAGCGAGTACCCGTGGGTCCGGCGGATCTTCGGCCGCGAAGCCAACCTGATCCGCCAGAAGTTCGTCGCCGACACCGGCAACCCGGCGTGGGACAAGTTCGCCCGTCCCCGCACCGTGGTGGTCGACAGCACCAGCACGAGCCGCCCCTTCTCGCTGGGGGTCTACCCGACGAATGTCCTCTACGACGCGTCGGCGACCCGGATCAGCGATCCGATCCCCATCGACCTCGGCCACGGGGTCACCGGCTCCCTGGTGACCGTCGTCGACGACAAACGTCTGCTGACCTTCAACGTGCTCACCTGGACGTGGCGCGACGGCGGCGAGGCCCAGCGGGTCACGGCGGTGACCGTCGACAATCACGAGGACGACGTGGTGTTCCCCGAACCCAACGCCGGCCTGGCGCCCACCGTACGGACCATGTTCGGCGTCTTCTTCCGCGGCAACCAGGCCACCTGGGACAGCGATCCGACGTTCAAGGACCGCGACCTGCTCACGGTGTTCGGTCGCGCCCTGCTCGAGGCCCAACTGCGGCGGGTCCCGGGGTGAGCGTCACCGCGGGCGAGGACCAGCAGCGTTACCTGCACCGCGCGGTCAACCGGTTGCGTGACCAGGACCCGGTCCGTTCGGCCGCCACGGCCGTGGTCGGCTGGCAGCGGGCGGTGTTGTGGTCGGCCACGATCCTCTCGGTCGGCTTCGCGATCTGGCGGCCGCTGCAGACCGCCGTCGTGCTGATCGGGCTGTGCACCTTCGCCTATGTGCTGACCATGATCGACCGGGTGCTGATCTTTCGGCAGGGTCTGGCCTATCGCGCCATCGTCGTCTCCGACGAGCAGGCCCGCGCGATCCCGGACTCCGAGCTGCCGCGCTACACCATCCTGGTCCCGGCCTACGGCGAGCCCGAGGTGGTCGGCGATCTGCTCGAGGCCATGTCGCGCCTGGAGTATCCGGCCGACAAACTGCAGGTGCTGCTACTGCTGGAGGCCGACGACGAGCCGACCATCGCCGCGGCGCGCGACTACGAGGACTCCGAGAGCGTCACCATCGTGCTGGTCCCGCCGGCCGAGCCCAGGACCAAGCCCAAGGCGTGCAACTACGGCCTGGAATTCGCCACCGGGGACATCGTGACCATCTACGACGCCGAAGACCACCCCGAGCCCCTGCAGTTGCGCCGGACGGTGGCAGCCTTCGCGAGGTCACCGCGTGACGTGGTGTGCATCCAGTCCAAGCTGGCCTATCACAACTCCCATCAGAACCTGCTGACGGGATGGTTCACCGCGGAATACAACCTCTGGTTCGGCTACCTGCTGCCCGGGATGATGCGCAGCCGCTCGCCGATCCCGTTGGGCGGCACGTCGAACCATCTGCGCCGGGACGTCCTGGAGGGCATCGGGGCGTGGGATCCGTTCAACGTCACCGAGGACGCCGACCTGGGGCTGCGCCTGCACGCCCTCGGATACCGCACCGCGGTGCTGGATTCGATCACGATGGAGGAGGCCAACAGCGACCCGATCAACTGGATCCGGCAAAGGTCGCGGTGGTACAAGGGCTATCTGCAGACCTGGCTGGTCCATATCCGCCGGCCCGGGCAGATGTGGCGGTCGGTGGGGCCGCGTTCCTTCGTGCGGCTCACCCTCATCCTGGCCGGGACCCCGATCATCGCGGTGCTCAATCTGGTGTTCTGGTTCATCACCGCGCTGTGGTTCCTCGGCCAGCCCACGGTCGTGGGCGACTTCTTCCCGTGGTTCGTCTACTTCCCGGCCCTGATCGCCCTGATCGTCGGCAACGGCGCCACCCTCTACATGAACCTGGTCTCGCTGCGTGAGGACGATCGGTCCGACCTCATCATCCCCGCGCTCACCGTGCCCGCGTTCTTCGCGATGATGAGCGTGGCCGCGGCCAAGGGCGTCTACCAGTTGATCCGTTCGCCCTCCTACTGGGAGAAGACCGTCCACGGTCTGTCGCAACGGTCGGATGCCGACCCGTGAGCCGGCTTACGGACCGCCGGCTCAAGAGCCTCGCCTTCGCCGTGCCGTTCGCGGTCTACCTGGCCGCGGGCTACTGGCTGGAGGTCCGCAACGGGTTCATCCTGGGTGACGCGCTGGCAAGGGTCTCAGCCTCCCAGAGCGTCCTGTTCAGCCGCGACCCCCATCTCGCCGCGATCGGCTTCATCTTCACCCCGCTGACCGCCCTGGTGCAGATCCCGATCATCGCCGCGAGCCCCTTGGTGCCGGCGCTCTCGGAGCGGGCGCTCTCGGCCACCGTCATGTCGGCGTTGTTCATGGCCGGCGCCGTCGTCCAGGTGCTGTCCATGGGTATCGACCGGGGGCTGCCGCGCCGATACAGCGTGGCCATCGCGACCCTGTTCGCCCTGCATCCGATGATCGTCTTCTACGGCGCCAACGGGATGAGCGAGGCGCCGTTCGTCTTCTTTCTGGTCTGGGCGGTGCGGCGGCTGATCCTGTGGATGGTCGACGACGACGTCCACCACCTGATCATCGCCGGCGGTATCGCCATGGGGCTGGCCTATCTGACCCGCTATGACGCGCTGGCCTGCATCGCCGCCGCCGGCCTGGTCGTGGCGGTCACCACCTACCGGCGGGCTCCGGCCCCGCCCCGCGTACACCGTGCCCTGCTGGACGCCATCATCATGAGCGGTCCGGGCGCGGTGGCGTTCCTCGGCTGGGCCGCGGCCAGCTGGCTGATCACCGGGGAGGCCTTCGCGCAGTTCACCTCCGAATACGGCAACAAGGCGATCCTGGAACAGTCCGGGGCCGCACCGCCCGGGATCAGCGGCGGGCTGGGCTTCGCCGCGACCTGCGTCATGCTGCTGGCCCCGGCGCTGATTCCGATCGCGGCGTGGGCCGGGGTCATCCGGTGGCGCCGCCCGAAGGCGTCGATGCTGGTACCGCCGCTGGCCCTCTTCGGTGCCGCACTGGCCTTCCAGTCCGTCACCTACGCACTCGGGGGCACCTTCGGATTCCTGCGGTTCTACATCGTCGCGATCCCGTTCGCCGCGACGATGGCGCTGCTGGCGGTGCCCGACGGGGTCTTCATCGAGCCCATCAGGCCGGGACGTCACGCGCTGGCGGATTCGGCGGTGCCGTCGACCCGTGTGCGCGGTGGCTATCTTCCGGTGGCCGCGCTGTTCGCCTTCTGCGCGCTCGTGGCGGGTTGGGCGATGACCCTGCCGCGCTACGCCCCCCAGGAGTACGCCCTGGAGACCGTCGTCGACCCCGAACCGGACAGCGTGAGCCCCAAGCGCGCCGACGAGGAGCGCATCGTCCGGACCTTCTCCACCGAACGCGCCATCGCCCGCTACCTCGACAGCCTGGACCTGCCGGACAGTTCGGTGATCACCGACACGGTCTACGGCTTCGCCGTCGTCGCGGCCTCCCGCAAACCCAAGATGTTCGTGCTTCCGTCGGACCCGGACTTCGTGCGCATCCTCAACGACCCGTCGAAACGCGGGGCGAAATATCTGCTGGCGGTGCCGACTGGCGGTCGCGGCCGCTCGGACACCCTCAACAAGCGCTATCCGACGCTTTATGACAACGGCGCCGATATCGCGACGCTGGAACTGGAGGTCCCCAACGACGGCGAGGGCCAGCCGAACTGGCGGATCTACCGGGTCAATGAACCGACTCGCTGAGCAGCCGGAAAAGACCGGCAGTCGAAACTCTCGGCGCCGTTGTCCTAAGGTGGCGGCCATGGTCTGCATTCCGCGTTTCGGGGTGAACCGCCTGCTGGCCACGGCCGGGGTGCTCGCGGTACTGGTGGGCTCCGCGCCCGTCGCCACCGCCGAACCCGTCGGCGGAGCCCTCATCGACGCACCGACGCTGCCCTGGCCGGATCTCGGTGTGCCCGCCACGCTGTCGTTCTACGGAGAGACCAGCACGACGACGGTCACCTTCCCCGTGCCGGCAGGTCTGACCCCGGTGTCGATCAACGCCGTCGTCGACCTCCCGTTCCCGATGCGGTCCGGTGTCCTGACCGTCATGCAGGACAGCCGGTTGATCAGCAAAGTCGGCCTTCCGCTCACCGACCTGGCCCCGCTGGTGATCCCGCTTCCGGGCGTCCGCGTGGTCGACGGGTCGGTGTCGCTGAGCGTGACGCTGTCCGGGATCGCCGAGGATCGGTACTGCCTGGACGACCTCAACCCCGTCGACCTGATCAACGGGTCGGTCGTCTTCGCCGGCCGCGAAGCGCCGCCGGCGGTCGTCGCGGACTTTCTCCCGGACGTGCTGCGCAAACTGACCATCGCCCTGCCGGCCAAACCGACCCAGGCCGAGTCGGACGCGGCAGTGGTGGTGGCCACGTCTCTGGTGGCCCGTTACCGGGGTCAGGCGCCCGATGTGCTCGTCGTTCCCCTCGCCGACGGGGCAAGTGAGATCGACGCTCCGGCGCTGCCCCTGGAACGCCAGTTCGTCATCAAGGAGGGGCCGGAGGAGGGCCTGTCCCTGCAGGGGTCCGACGGTGTCCCGCAGATGCTGATCTCTGGACCGGCCGACAAGCTCGTCAACCAAGCGCGTCTGCTCACCGACAGCGCGCTGAACGTCGCGGTCGGCACCCGAGCGGTGGCGGCCCAGTTGCACACCGGTATCGGATTCCCGGGCAACCTGACGACGCTGTCCGAACTCGGGCAGCCGTCGCTGACCGCCACCGGCGTCCCGCCCCAGGTGGAGATCACGCTGGACCAGACCCGGTTCGGTCACTCCACCCAGAGCTACCGGTTGCGGATCAAGGGCTCCTACACCCCGGTGCCCAGCACGGTCGGCGGCGCGCTGGCGGTGAGCGTGAACGGCGAGGTGCTCGACTCCTGGCCGGCCGAGGCCGGCGGAGTCATCGACCGTGTGGTGACCATCCCGGACCGGCTCATCTCGCGCTACACCGGGGTGCGGGTATCGCTGAACACGACGGGCAACTCGGGCCGCTGCAACGAGTACCGCCCGGCGACCCTGACCATCTCGGGCAGCACCGAGGTGGAGAGCACCCCGGCGCTGCCGCCGGTGCCGGCCGGCTTCGGGTCACTGCCCCAGGCACTGATGCCGGCGATGAACGTCGGCATCGCCGGCGAGAGTTTCCCGGATGCCGCCCGGGCCGTCCAGCTCGCCGCGGGCCTGCAGCGGTTGAGCGTCATGCCCCTGCAGACCGAGGTGATGTCGGTCGACGAGGCCCTCGCCTCGCGCCAGCCCGCGATCATCGTCAGCGCCGGCGGGTGGGAGGACAAGTCGATCACGCTGCCGGTCAGCAGTGCGGGTGGCCGCATCACCCTGGAGGGCCCGTCGCCCGAGGACGAGCTCACGGTGCTGACCGTCGACCCGCAAGCCCCCTTCGGTTCGTTGCAGGCGGTCTTCGACGGGCAACGCTCGCTGTTGATCGCGACGTCCAACGGTGCCCCGGCCCAGCTCGACGAGCTGCTGCGCTGGCTGTCCGCCGACAGCAACCGCTGGCGCCAGCTGCGGGGCAACGCGCTGGTCGCCTTCCCGGGCCGTGCACCGGCCGTGGTCGCCGGGCGCGCCCCCTCCAGCGTCGGCGGTGTGACGATCGAGGATCCGGGACAGACCGGCACCGAGGCGAGCGGTCTGTCGAAGCTGTGGTGGCTGGCCGGTGCCGCGCTGGCCGTCGCGGGCGCGGCGGGAGCCGGGGTCGCACTGCGCAAGCGGCGCGGCGATCCGCCGACCGGGGGCGCTGCCGGCGAGTAATCTCGCAGCATGCCAACCGATTTCAACGGCACGATCTCCCTCGACATTCGCGACTCCGAACCGGACTGGGCTCCGTTCGCGGCCCCCACCGCACCCGAGAACGCGCCCAACGTGCTCTATATCGTCTGGGACGATGTCGGCATCGCCACCTGGGACTGCTTCGGCGGTCTGGTGGAGATGCCGGCGATGACCCGGATCGCCGAACGGGGGGTCAAGCTGACCCAGTTTCACACCACCGCGCTGTGCTCGCCGACCCGTGCCGCACTGCTCACCGGGCGCAACCCCACCAGCGTCGGGATGGCCACCGTCGAGGAGTTCACCGACGGATTCCCCAACTGCAGCGGGCGAATCCCCGACGACGCGGCCCTGCTGTCCGAGGTGCTCGTGGAGCGCGGCTACAACACCTACTGTGTGGGCAAGTGGCATCTGGTTCCGCTGGAGGAATCCAATCTCGCTGCGACCAAACGGCATTGGCCGCTGGGGCGGGGCTTCGAGCGGTTCTACGGT
>SXGS01116055.1_pt1 | contig 11758 bp, 5 predicted proteins | sample 3174681 | NCBI WGS metagenome assembly SXGS01 (sample SAMN11356861, study PRJNA531348) | freshwater metagenome | isolation source: freshwater sample F1-80 | place: China: Fuxian Lake, Yuxi | collected 2017-12-25 | reverse complement strand
TTGAAACAGGGAAGTCGCGAGTCTCCTCCGCTTGTCTTCGACCAGAACGCTCGTCATGAGGCCTCTAAGTGCCAAGATGTAACCAGTAGTAAGTCGAAGTTCGGAGGGAGCAATCTTGCGCAAGTGGTCAAAGCCACAGCCAGTGGTAAACCCTCCTCACGAACGACAAGACGATATTCTTCCGCCTCTAGCGAAAGCTAGCAATCACAGGTAACATCGACCTGTAAATTGCCCGTAATTTCAAGATACGAGCGAGTGCGTCAATCCTGGCATACACTCGCTTGCGCTTCGGGCTTGTATTGGTAAGAACCATTCTGCCGCCCGCCTAATGGGACGTACGGCGTTGGGGCTCCGGGCAATGGACGATTGACCTCGAACGCGCGTTTGAGGAAACTGTAATTTGTCCTATGTTGTGTTTTCCCACCCCAATCAACCGATTCTAGATGAGCATGCGAATACTCATGTGCAGTTCGCGCATTGCGATGGTCCTGTTCCTGGTGTTATTGAAACCAGTTGCTTCATGGGCGCAGATCGCTGGTGCAACAACCGACCAACCTGCTGCAAATGCCGGTCAAACTGAGCTAGAACATATCGAGTGGTTCGAACGGCACGTGCGACCGTTGTTAGCACAGCATTGCTACAGTTGTCATGCCTCGACAATATCTCGGCCCAAGGGTGGGTTGGCGCTGGACAGCCGAGAGTCGATCGTTAAAGGTGGCGATACCGGCTCCGCTGCGATCCCAGGTAAAGCGAATGAGAGCTTGATAGTTCGTGCGGTGCGCAGAATTGACCTGGAAATGCCGCCGGACAAGCCGCTACCAAAACGCGATCAGGAGACGATCGCGAAATGGGTCGAACTGGGAATGCCATGGCCAACCCCGCTTCGTAAACCAGCAGCCGGTGGTTCCGATTGGCTTGCGGAGCGCGCTGCCAGCCACTGGGCCTGGCAACCTATGGCTCAGCCCGGCGTTCCGCAGATCCGGGCAACCCAGTGGTCGAAGCGTCCTTTGGATCATTTCATTCTCGAACAACTGCAAGCCGCTGATCTTGAGCCAAACGCGGAAACAGGTCCGTACGTGCTCGCGCGAAGGCTCAGCTTCGATTTGACTGGCTTGCCACCCAGCCGCGAGATGAATACTCGCGTGAGCACCATTTCGAACGATTCCCAGTACGAGCAAATGGTCGAGCAACTGCTCGCCTCCGAGCAATTTGGGGTGAAATGGGGGCGGCATTGGTTTGACTTAGTACGATTTGCCGAGACACTAGGTCACGAATTCGACTACCCGGTTCACCACGCATGGCGTTATCGCGACTCAATTATCGACGCGCTGAATCTCGACCTGCCTTACGATGATTTCGTGATCGAGCACTTGGCTGGCGACATGGTTTCAACGCCTCGTAAACATCCTCTGACGGGAGTCGATGATTCGCTGGCCGCGACTGCTTGGTGGTGGCTGGGTGAATCGTTGCATGCGCCCGTAGATTTGCCAGTGGATGAGTCGGGGCGCTTGGATCACCAAATCGATGTTTTCGGCAAGACTTTCTTGGGTATGACCGTCGGTTGTGCGCGCTGCCACGATCACAAATTTGACGCGATCAGTATGCAGGACTATTACGCGTTGTGCGGAATCCTTCAGAGCTCGCGGCGCACTTACGCACCGATCGATCCCAAAGGAACGATATCGCACCACAACCTAACTCTAGCCAAAGAGATTGAACATGCTGAATTGCAAGCGCGAGCCGAACAATTCGAACCACCGTCCCAACAAGCAACTGCTCTGTGGGTCCGCGATTATTTAGATTATTTACGAACTCAGTCGCGAAATGCCAAGCAAATGTCGAGCAGCTCGCCACTGCATTTGCTTGCCCAAATTGCATCGATACCGTTGACCGATTCCGATCGGAACTTTGGCAGCTTGAAGACTCAGATTGTCAATTCGCAAGAACAATGGCTCCATTGGGAATCGACCAGCAAATCAATTGCCGACCTGCGAAGTACCCTTCCCAACGGCTGGACGATTCAATCTGCCGACGGTCTAACCATCGCAAGTGCATCTAATAATTTGAGACTATTCGAATGGTTTACAGATGAGCGGCCGCTGCCGGCGCTGGGCAGTGGACTGTCCAGCCGGTTGCTCGGTCGCAAACAACAACTATCGTTAATTTCGCCAACGTTTGAAATTACTCACCCCGTTGTCTCCATGCTTTTCAGCGGCAAGAAAGCAAAGTCGACATTGATCATCGATAATTATTTCATGATCGAATTTCATCAGTTATTGTTCGGTGACGTATCCAAGACAGTCGATCAACCAAGCGACCGAGGTTGGGTGAACCATGCCGGCGATCTGAAAAAATACCTTGGTCGTCGAGCCTATATGGTTATCGAGGATGCAGAAGATAGTTGGTTCGAAGTGCGCGAAGTGCGATTATCGGAGACTTCTCCGCCAGTGCAACCACATCCGGTCGTTGTGCAAATTCTCGCTGGCGATGTCCAAGGCGAATCGCAAGTTATCGACGGCTATGCAAAACTGATCGCCGAAGCCTACGTACAGTGGTTGGATCGATCGAAGCGCCAGCAATCAACTGGCAATCCACAGGCCAGCGACACATTAATCGAATTGCTGCGCGAGGTGTGGCGTGAGTCGCTTCGCAGCGGAATCGAAATTTCAAAAATCCCAGCCAGCGTACTGGCCTCCCATGCTAAATTAGCGAAAGCCGATGAAGCGTGTCCAGCTCCAGTTCGGTTGCTGGCAACAACCGAAGGGACGCCCATCAACGCTCAAATTGCTTTGCGTGGGAATCCCAGAACGCTCAGCGACCGAGTCGAACGGCGCACGCTGTCGGCGCTTGGTGGGACCGGGCCGACCGATCCTGCTTCGACGGGGCGACTTGAATTAGCACAATCGATGACCTTTCCAGAGCATCCTCTAACGTCTCGCGTTATCGTCAATCGAGTGTGGCATCATCTCATGGGCCGCGGTTTAGTCGAATCTCCCGACAACTTGGGTGTACTGGGAGGAAGGCCCACGCATCCTGAATTGTTGGACTACTTGAGTCGCGAGTTCATCAAACACGATTGGTCAGTGAAGTGGTTGATTCGTGAGATTGTGCTCAGCGCGACCTATCGCATGTCCGCCGAACCTACGCTGCGGCACCAGGAACTGGATGCCGACGGGAAATTGTGGAGCCATCGAACAGTGCGGCGACTGACTGGCGAGGATTTGCGCGACGCAATGCTAATGATATCTGGGAAAATTGACCAGAGAAACTCTGGCCCAAGTGTTCCTATTCATTTGACTTCGCAAATGACGGGTCGCGGTCGTCCGAAAAACTCCGGGCCCCTGGACGCTCAAGGTAGACGCAGTCTTTTTATTGAAGTCCGTCGAAACTTTCTCCATCCACTCTTGGTGGCGTTCGATTTTCCGGCTCCGTCTGCGACCGTCGGTAAACGCAACGTTTCCAATGTACCTGCTCAGTCGCTTGGCATGTTGAATGATCCTCTAGTGTTCGACTTGGCAAGTCATTGGGCCATTACTCTTCAGCATGAATCGACGCCAAATGAACTTCGCATAAAGTACATGTTTATCGACGCGCTGGGCCGTTCACCCACCGAAGACGAAATGCAGAAATGCCGGAGCTTTCTTGAAATCGACGGGCAAAGTGACGCCAATCAATTGAGCCAGCGATGGACCGAGTTAGCTCATGTTATGCTGAATACCAAGGAATTCCAATTCGTGCGATGAGACAAGAACTAAATCGATGGAAACTACAGCACATGCCGCCAACCGATCGGTCTGATTTTCCATGTGGACGACAACGCCCGTTGTGCTCGCGACGGCAATGGCTCGCCCACTGGGGTTGCGGCTTCGGTGGGTTGGGGTTGCTTGGATTAATGCTCAACGACGAGCGGCTCGGTGCAGCTCCCACGAAGCGTGGATTGGACGGTTTGCATCATCCGGCGACCGCTAAGCGAGTCATATTCTTATATATGGACGGTGGTCCTTCGCAGGTTGATACCTTTGATCCCAAGCCAGAACTGGCTAAGTACGATGGCCAGCCTTTTCCAGCGAAGATGGAGCCGACGCAGTTTGATAATGTTGGTCAAACGCTCAAGTGCCCTTGGAAGTTTGCACAGCATGGTCAGAGTGGTTTGTGGATCAGCGAACTGTTTCCCAACATCGCTCGTCAAGCCGACAAACTGTGTGTCATTCGATCGATGACCAGCCAGTTTTCCGAACACACTAGCGCGAATTACTTTCTGCATACTGGGCTGGGAATGGTCGGTCGCCCCAGCATGGGTGCTTGGCTCACGTACGGATTGGGGACGGAATCGGAAAATCTGCCAGGATACGTTGTCATTAACGGCGGGTTGACGCCACCGGGTGGTCTAGAGAATTTTGGATGTGGATTTCTTCCAGCCACTTATCAGGCTTCGTTGTTTTCACCAGCCGAGCCAGTCGTTGCAAATCTCAGCACCCCCATAGAACCGTCAACGCAGCGCAGTCAGGCAAAACGCTCCTTACTCGAGCAACTCGATCAACAGTATCTCAGCGTCACCGGCAACGCGGACGCAATTGAGAGCGCTATTCAGAACTATCACCTGGCTTACGCGATGCAGACAGCTGTTCCCGACGCCGCGCACCTTGCCAGCGAGTCCGCAGAAACTCATAAGTTGTATGGCATTGAACATTCGAACGCAGGAACTGCCACATTTGCTCGCGAGTGTCTGCTGGCTCGCAGATTGCTGGAACGCGGCGTGCGATTTATCGAGCTGACATGCCCGTCGGTTGGTCACGATCGGTGGGATCAGCACAAGAATTTGAAGAATGGTCATCAGGACAATGCGCAAGCCGTCGATCAACCGATTGCGGCACTGCTGGAAGATTTGCATCGGCGCGGCATGTTGACAGACACTCTAGTGATTTGGGCAGGCGAATTCGGTCGTACGCCCTTTGCTCAAGGCGATAATGGACGCGATCACAATCCGTTTGCATTCTCCGTTTGGATGGCTGGTGGCGGTGTGAAAGGTGGCACCGTCTACGGGGCAACTGATGAATTTGGCTACCGCGCGATCGAGAATGTCACCGAGATGTACGACATGCACGCAACCATCCTGCACGTTCTTGGCATCGATCACGAAAGACTCACCTTCCGCTTTGGCGGCCGCGATCACCGATTGACCGACGTGCACGGTAAAGTACTGTTGCCTATCCTGACCTAGGAACGCGACCTCCAACGCCACGAGACGTTGGCTGCTGCCCATAGCTTAATTCGCTCGATGTTCGAACGAACTCTTCGCGCGATTTCGATTGCAAGCAATTGTTTTACTATCTATCGCTGCGAGCCATTTTCGCAAAACGAGCCTCGATTGCTCTTGTAAATTTCTTGACCTGTAGCCACACTCCCAAAGCACCTTCATTGTCAATCGAATGTCTGGGCGTTGGGCCGAATTGCGGGCGTTCAGGCTGCTGAAGTTTGGAATTGGTGACTGTGACTCGTTGGCAAAGTAGGCGGCATTGGGCGATACTCCGTGATGCGGAGTTTAACGGACTTGATTTTCGCCGCTCTTCGTCTCACTGCATTGGGAGGGAATCCAATGGCAAGCTGGATCGCAGTTCTATTGCTAGCAGCCACCGTAGGTGGTGCCTCCGATTGTATGCTGGTCGAATTCTCAGCAGACTGGTGTCGACCCTGCCAGCAGATGCGACCCGCGTTAGATCGACTAACGCAAGAAGGTTGTGTCATACGCCACGTCAATGTTGATCGTGAATCAGAATTAACACAGCGTTTTCGCGTTCAGTCGCTGCCGACCGTGGTCGTCCTTCAAGGTGGGCGTGAAGTCGATCGATTGGTTGGTGCGACAACATATGAGCAATTAGTGAATCGCATCGGCCGAGCTCGCAGCCGTCACTCAGCGGCGCAGGCGGCCAGCCAGCTACAACCGATTTCCAATTCTCCGGCCCAATTGAATTTGCAGCAGTCAGGCCAAACCATCAGTACTTTACCGCCTGCGATACCTCAGCCGACAATTCGTGGGCAATCTCCAATGGGTATCGGTGCCTTTCCAATGCTTGCATCGGCGGCAAGCCTTGCCAATCTTGCTTCGTCGGCGTCTATCCAGCCCAACAAGAATAACCAATTCGACACCAACAACTCGATTGGCGCATCCAGTCGAGCTTCCGAGACTATTTCGCGTTCGCAAGGTATCCTACGCGCCCAGAACGCAACCGTAAGAATTCGAATCGAGGACGCGCGCAGCCAATCGTTTGGAACAGGTACGATTGTTGATGTTCACGGTGACGAAGTACTGGTGCTGACTTGTGGACACATGTTTCGAGACATGAAACCCGAGGCTGCGCTCACGGTAGAGTTGTTTCCAGATGGACGACAGATTTCTTTCCCTGCCCAGGTCATCGATTTCGAGGCGCCCGACAACAGTCAAACAACTTCACCCAGGCCCGATATCGGTTTGATTAGCTTTCGTTCTAGCGTTTCTGTCACCCCAGCCATGATTCTGCCAAGCACTCAGTCACCGACCCTGGGTCAAAGCGTCTTCAGTTTTGGATGTGATCGAGGAGCCACACCGTCGCGCCGTGATAGCCAAATCAAACACATCAATCGATACCTCGGACCGCACAATATCGAAATTGCGGGTGCGCCAGTAGTTGGCCGAAGCGGTGGTGGCTTATTCGACCAGCAAGGTCGATTAGTGGGAGTTTGCAATGCGGCTGATAACAACGACGACGAGGGGATTTACGCTGGTCCAGCCGTAGTTTACTCGCAATTAGAAAGACTTGGATTGGTTGGCCTGTTTGACGGTAACTCCCGTGCTACCTCAACAATCCAATTAGCATCCGCGGCGATAGTTGGCCCATCACACAACCCGGCTCTGCAATTGAATTCCAACCAACCAGGATTGGCTCCAAATCAGTCGATCGACTCGCACAAGGAGTGGCCTGATCAGCGTCCAGAAAATTCGCAGGTAACTCCATTTGGCAACTTAACCTTGTCCGCAGATTCCCCGAAGACCTCATCGCAAGCTCCAGACTCGTCCCGTCAGTTAATCTGCATCGTACGCGACGCAAATGGGCAAGAACGAGTCGTTACTGTTGATGCGCCCAGCTCGGAACTGCTTGAATCCATTGACAAACTAGCGGCCAGTCGTGCCGCTAATCTTAAATGAACAAAACGCCACGCTGGAAAGTAATTCATCTGCCCAATTAGTTACTGCAGCTTTTGCACGAGCTCGCCTTTGTCGGTCGTCCACAGCAGCAGGCTGCCATCTTGACCTCCGGCGACAACATACATCGAATCGAGTGTTACGACTACACTGAACAGAGCATCAGTTGCGCCGGAGAATGAGCGGATGCTTCTGCCATTGCCGAGATCATACAATCGAGCTTGCTGATCTGCAGAAACTGAAACCAACTGCGATGTTTGGCCTATAAAGGCGACCGAGGAAACCTCTTTGGAGCCAACATTGATCGTCCGTTTCTGTTCACCAGTTGCGACGTCCCAAATCTTGATACTGTTGTCCGCGCTGGCCGAGGCGATAGTCTCGCCGTCGTCATGCCAGACTGCGCCAAGTACATGATGAGTGTGCCCCTCCAAAGTGCGCAGGAGTTTCTTCGCAGCCAGATCAAACACGCGAATTTGCTTGTCGGCTCCACATGACAACAGGCGTTGGCCTTCGGGCGCAAAGCGAACTCCCAAGACAGTGTCGCTGTGAACGCTTGGGAAATCACCTGCCAACGAACCATCCGCCACCGAGAAAGTTCTCAATTCACCCGATCGACTCGGAGGTCCGCTACCAATCGCCAGCAAGCGTCCGTCAGGACTGAAATCAAGGGCAGTCACACGATCGCTGATCAGAGGTTGATCTTCGCCACCAATCGTGCGCTCCAGCCGCCATGGTAACGCGAGATCCCATCCGGCCACGTCGCCTGCATTCGTCGCTGCGAATATCTGATGATTGGCACCGTAGGCAATAGAGTTCCCCGCGCTCATCAATCCACGCAGGACTGCCACCTGCTGGCCGTCCTGAGCGCGCGTAATGCGCACCGAATGATCCGCATGCGTCGTTACGATGGACTGGTTGTCCGGTGTGATCAGCGCGGAAATCGCAACCGAGTTAGTAGCTTGGGCAGCTTTGATCTTCTCAACGCGTCCCGCAGCTTCGTTCACTAGAGTTTTTTCACGCTCGACAATCGCCCGCTGGTCAGGGATAGCCTTGGCGGCTTTCTCAGCCGACTGCACAAAAACCGCCAGCGACTGCTCCATCTTGGCAAGTTCCGCTTCTGTTTCCTGCCGTGATTTCTTGATCGAGTCCGGAGCCTTCTTTTTCGTTTCTAAATCCACCGCCATTTGCTCCACGCGCTTCGCGGCTTCTTCCGCTGCTTTCTTGGCATCAGCCAAGGTTTTTTCCGCTTCAGCGATAGCGCCGATCGCGCCGGCAATTTCTTTGTCCTTGGCGGCCAGTGCCTGAGCGACTTTGTCGCGAGCCTCGTGAGCTTTGTTCTTGGCGTCAGTTTCTGCCTGAGCGACTTTCTCTAGGTCCGGAATGCGCGCGGTCAATCTTTCAACCAGGGACTTCTGTCGCGCGAGTGTGCGCTCAGCAGTGGCGAGCAAAATGTTGGACCGATAGTCTCCTGAAATGTTCGCAATCGGTTTGCCGTCGGCAGCATTCCAGAGCTTACAAACTCCGTCGGCGCCACTGGTCAGCAAGCGGTCGGATAACGAACTGATGGCCATCGCGGTGATCTTAGATCCGTGCGCCCATTGACTCAAAACTTCACCCGATTTTGCATTGGCAATACGAATCCAGCCATCGCGACTGGCAACGATCCAGCGCATCGGAGCAGCGCCGAGCGCCTCCACGGCGATGACATCTGAGTGTTCGGCCAGCATGTTAACCTGCTCGATTGTGTAGTTCGGCGCCGCTTCTGGCGATTTTTCGGGAGCACCACCTGCCGGCAGCAGTCGTACAACTTGCAACTTGCCAGTTGGCGTAATGCCAGCGATTAACTCGGAGCCGTTTAATGATAGGCCTCGCAGCGGCTCAGCAACACTCGCGGTTAATACACTGCGCAACTCCGCAATTTTCTCAGGAGATTGATCCAAAGAGATCGTTGGCATGCGCCAAGCCGCCAATCGTCCGTGCAAGTCGCTGGCCACCAACCAGTCACCGCTGGCCGACCAAGCCACGCTGCTCACCGGCCCGTACTTGCCGCGCAACATGAATAGTTTTCGAAGCGTCCGACCCGAGTAAATCTCGATGATGTTGTCCTGAGCCGTCATGGCGATCAAGCTTCCATCACGGGTTGCTGACAGAATGCCACCGCCTTCAAACTGGACGACCGGTTCAGTTTGACGACGCCAGATCTTCACGCAGCGAAAACCGCCGGCCGCCAATTGCTCGCCGTCCGGACTAAATGCCAACGACTGCACGATATCGCGATGGGCAGCAGGTGGCATCTTCGAATTCGGTTCGAACAAACTTGGGTCGATCAAAGATACGGCTGATGTTAGCTCTTTTCTGCTTGGCCATTGATACAGAACGACTTGATTAGCACGACCACACGCAGCATATTGGCCGTCGGGCGAAACCGCTACACTATAAATTGGTTTGACATTCTCTGGTAACGGCTGCCATACAATGGTCTCAGAAGGGATAGGAGAGCCGGGTTTGGCACCCTCTTCGATCCACCGTCTAAGAAGCGCGATTTCCTCGGTAGTCAGTTTCTTCGCGCCAACTTTGTTGTCTGGCGGAGGCATCAGCGAATCGTCGTTAGCGGTTACCCGCGCCAGCAGAAAATTCTCGTCGTCCTTTTTTGCCGGAACCGCCGGGCCCGAGTCGCCTCCTTGAATGAGCGCGGCATGCGACTCCAACAGCAACCCACCCTCTTTTTGCTTGGTGTTATGGCAAGCGATACAGTTCTTGCGCAGTATCGGGTAGATCTGCTTGCCGAAATCGACCGGCTCGACCTGCCCAAACGCTGGGGCTTGAATTACAACCAACGCGGCCAGCACAATGCTCGGCAGATAGCTGATCAATCGTATTGTCGACATCAGATTTCTCATTGCTTGGGAGGCGCTCGAACTAAGGGTAGGTAGGAATTGTCCGGAATGGTGGCACGCAGGTGGCGGCCCTGATCGGCACAGGTTAATTCACTACCATGATAATCGACAAACGGAGATTTGTACTCGCCCAAGGCCCGCAATCGGGAGAAGGTAGAATCGCCTGCGCCAATCAATCGCAGCGCAAATGCTCAAATAAGTCCAAATATTGTTGAGCGACACGATCAAGGTCGTGTTTGGATTGAACGGCGGCTTGAGCGTTTCGAGCAAGCGTCGTCCTCAACTCGGTGGAGTTCATAACTAGCTTCAATCGCTCGGATACTTGGTTTGCATCATGTGGCGGGACTAAAAGCCCATTGCAATTGTGCGCTATGATCTCTCGATTGCCGCCAATGTCACTGACAATCGGACACAGTCCCGCCGCCATGGACTCTAATAATGCGTTACAACAGCCTTCGCCGACACTGGGCAACAGAAATACGCTGGCATCTCGATATATCTCCGGCATCTGTTGACTGGTACCAACAAACTCGACGTTGCTAAGCGACCTTGCGTCGACCAAACGCATGAGCTCGTCGCGCATCGGTCCGTCTCCGACAATGCGGAGCCGCCAATCGGATTGGCAAGCTAGTAACCACGCATCGATCAGCATGCGCGGGTTTTTCTGCGGCGCGAGGCGACCGACAAACAAAACCACTCGGGGCCTATCCGTTCCGACTTTGCCAAAGAACCTAAGATAATCGACGCCGTTCGTTACTCGATGAATAGAACTTTGCACAGCACCAAACTCAACCAGCTCGTCATACGCCTCTGCCGAGAGCGCGAGAAAGCCTCGATTTTGCAAGAACCATTTGCGCCACAGCGCCGAGCCCTTGGCCCCGCGCAGCAACGATAACTCACCACAACCGGCCGTAGTTGCAATGCGAGCCAAAGTGATTGGACGCTGCGCTATTCGTGAGAATCGACCAGTAGCAACCGACTCCCATAACCCTTGAGCCGCGAGAACAACATCGTCGGCACAAGCATATCGCTTTAAGGATTGGTGCAAAGAATGCAAAAACGTCAATCCAAACATCGGCCCAAGATTCGTCGTGCGAATCGACCGGCGTACTTGGACCCCATCGATCGATTCAGTTGGAGGTTTACCTGCGATCGGTCGAGTGATCACTTGGACGCGATGTCCCGCCTCGGCCCACCGCCGACCAATCGCCAACATTTGCGATTCAGCTCCGCCGACAATTGGATGAAATAAACTGATGGCAATCGTGATCTTCAGCGGATACTCTCACTACCAATACAATCGCGAATCAACAACTAGATCGACGCTTCGGCATTCTATCGCTCGATACTTAAAATCACCATGCAGAGTGAGCGTTTGAAACGAAATTCCGGCTGACTGAAGCTAACCACGTCAATTTTGCCCTTACAGTTGGCAGCTATCAAAACAACTTTGGGCTACACTTGACGTATTTGGATCTTGCCATCCAATTAATAGTCTGATATTTTGCTATGGCGAGCGGCAGATGGGCAATTACCAATACAAGCCCGAAGCGCAAGATGTAACGATGAATAGCAAGAGCGTTGTGCGTCATGACGCGGGATTTTTTTTGAAATTTTTTGTGGTTTGATTATGTTAACGTGAGTACGTAGGTGCCCGGCCCCGAATGGTCGGGTGAATTTT
>SXGS01479691.1_pt1 | contig 11760 bp, 6 predicted proteins | sample 3174681 | NCBI WGS metagenome assembly SXGS01 (sample SAMN11356861, study PRJNA531348) | freshwater metagenome | isolation source: freshwater sample F1-80 | place: China: Fuxian Lake, Yuxi | collected 2017-12-25 | reverse complement strand
CACCACGCGGGCCCAGGAACTCGGGTTGGGAGCTTCCTGGGAAGCGGCGGAGCCCCCCCGGACGGGATGACGCCGCGCCCGTCCGCACGCCTCCTCCCCGGCCTCCCAGCACGTCTCCCCCGATCTCCGACAAGATACCGCGGCGCTCGGTCCCCACCCGGCCGAGCGTTTCGACCGCTCCCACGCGCAAGACTGCTTCGCAGTTGGCGCCCGACGCGGCCGGAGTTCGCGCGCGGATCCACGCGCGGACCAACCGCCTAGCGGTGCCCGGTCTGCCCCCGCTAGGAGGAGTGCGGGCCGCCGCCACCGGGGCGTTTCAGCGTCTGTACTGGTTCTGGTACGAGCGTTCCCTCCCCTCCGGCGTGCTGCCCCCTGCGGCGGCGGCACTCTCTCGCGAGCGTGGGCTGGAAGCACGCGCAACCACCGGGCGCGCTCTGGCGGCCGGGCGGCTCGGCACCCGCCCGCGTGATATTGCTACGGCCCAATGGACCGAACTCGGTCCCCGGAGCGGGGTGGATGAGTCCGTCAACGGCCTCCCGTTTCTGTGCACCGGTCGTATCCTGACGATCCTGCTCCAGCGACCACAGAACCGGATCATCGTCGGCACCGCATCCGGCGGAATCTGGAAGCGCGCGCTGGACACCACTGCGCGCTTCACTCCGCGCAGCGACTTTGCCGCCAGCCTGGCTATCGGGGCGCTTGCTGCCGACCCGCGAAACCCCGATGTGATGTACGCGGGCACCGGCGAGCCCGGCTTCAACCTGGATGCCGTGGGAGGCAACGGACTGCTGAAGTCGGTGGACGGGGGAGACTCCTGGCAGCGGGTTGACCGAAACGTCTTCACCGGGCGGTCCATCTCCGGCGTGTGGGTAGACCCCCGCAACTCGCAGCGGCTCCTCGTCAGCGTGCTCGGCGGGCTCACCGGAGGAGGGTCGGTCACCGGTGGGCTGTTCGAGTCGGTGGACGGTGGACTGTCGTTCCCGCGACGGTTGGCGGCCGGCGGGGGCATCGGTTTCGCGGTGTCGCCGACCGACCCCCAGCGCATTCTCTTTTCCAACAGCGATCCGGGCGGCGGACGCAGCGACCTGTTGTTGTCCACCAACGGCGGCGCCTCCTTCGCCCCGGTCAACGGGCCCTGGCAGACGAATGGAAATGTGGGCCGCATTGACATCGCCTGGGCGCCGTCGGATGCGAACAAAGTATGGGTTTCCGTCGCTTCCGCGATCTTTGTCAACACAACCGGCGCCCCCGGCGTGTACCAGTCGCGAGATGGGGGCGCTACCTGGGGTAACCGCCTCTTTGAGGTGCATACAGCAGCCAACGGCGAGCAGCAAGATTGGTACAACAACGCCATCGCTGTCTATCCGAACGATCCGGATCGAGTCTATGTCGAGGGGGTGAGTCTGTATCGCGGCGACGCCACCGGGGCAGTGGCGCGGGTCGCGCACTGGTTCGGGCCGAACCAGTTCGGCGTTCCGGCCATCCACGCGGACGGACACGCCATCGTTTTTGATCCGGCGGACTCCAATATCTGCTATTTCGGCAACGACGGCGGGCTCTGGGTCACGCGCGACAACGGGCGCACCTATGGCGAACTCAACGCCGGCCTTGCGTCACTTCAGTTTTACTTTGGTGCGGTGGGGCGAAACAACGGCTTCACCAGCCTGATCGGCGGCATGCAGGACAACGGCACGGCCATGCCGATGCTTGGCGATCCGTTGCAGCGCTGGCGCGGTGTCATCGGCGGGGATGGGTTCGGCTGCGCGGTAGACCCCCAGGATCCGCGCGTACTGTACGGTACCATCCAGTTCGGAACGTACTTCCTCTCCGGCAACGGCGGCGCCTCATTCGTGCGGTTGCCCGCCCCACCCGCGCTCGGGACCGAGAGTGCTCCGTTCATCACCCCACTTTCCATTGATCCGAGCGATGGGCAGCGGGTGTTTGCCGGTCTACAGCGGGTCTATCTCGGGATCAGCAATCGCCGCGATTCGGTGAGCTGGCAGGCGCTCAGCGCTGCCCTGCTCTTCCCGAACGACTTCATCCGGGCAATCGCAGTAGCGCCGACCAACGGCCGGATCATCTACGCTTCAGGCGGCGGGAACCTGCGGCGGACCGACACCGCGGCAGATCCCTGGGCGAACGTGTCTCCGCCGGGTGGCCAGTTCATCACCGACGTGGCCGTGCATCCGTCGGACCCCAACTATGTGGTCGTGACGCGCTCCGGTTTCAGTGGCGGTAACGTCGTGCGGAGCCTGGATGGGGGCCGCACCTGGGCCGACTTGACCTCCAACCTCCCGCGGGTGCCCGCAGACGGTCTCGTCCTGAGACCCAATGGCCGCAGCCTCGACTGTTTCATCGCCACCGACGCGGGGATTTTCTACGCCGATATCCAGGGGAGCAATGCCACCTGGATCCCCGTCGGACGTGGTCTGCCCAACGTGGTCTGCGACGACGTGATCTTCGCGAACAATGAGCAGACTCTGATTGCTGTGACGCACGGCCGGGGGATGTTTGCCCTCGAAGTGCCGCGCGAGGGGATCCAGATCACCTTCCCGAACGGCGGGGAGGCGATCACCGCGGCGCGGGCGACCACGATCAGATGGAACAGCGCCGGGTTCGCCGATGGCAGCACGGCGAAGATCGAGCTCTCGCGGGATGGCGGCATGACCTTTGCAGCCGGAGACGTGATCGCCGCGAACGTGCTGATTGTAGACGGCGCCAATTCGTTCGGATGGACGCCGAATCTGCCGGTGGGGAGTCGCTACCGGGTCCGTATCACTTCGAACGAGAAGCCGCAAATCAGCGACGGTTCAGACGCCGACTTCCAGATTGTCGTCGGGTCGCTCGTGGTGCGCTCTCCCAACGGCGGGGAGCGCTGGCGCGTCGCTCAGGACCGGGAAGTCGTCTGGGAAGCGACCGGTTTCGCCTTGAACAGCGCCACCGCGCTCGTCGAGATCTCGCGCGACGGCGGCAATACCTGGAGCACGTTGGCCGCAGCGGCGCCAAACGTGCCTGCGCCGGGCGATGGGATGGTCCACTTCCCCTTCCGGGTGGATGGCCCTCCCACGAGCCGGGCCCGCGTGCGGGTGACCCCCAACGGCGCCTCCCGCATCTTCAACGATGTCGGCGACGCGGACTTCCAGATTCTGGAAGAGATTCAGTTCACCGACATCACGCCCTCTCGCGGGAGCGTCGTGCAGGCAGGCGCCACCACGGATATCCAGTTCATCGCAGCGGGCTACATCGGGAACGTGCGGATCGAGCTGAGCCGGGATGCAGGCAACACCTGGACGACCCTGCGCGCTTCGGCGCCAGTCATCACGGGACTGAACCGGTTTCCGCAGCGGTGGGACGCCCCGGGGACCACGTTGGCGCGCATCCGGATCACCCCCCTCGCCGAGCCGACTCCCGTCGAATCGCTAAGCCGGGGCCTGTTCGAGATCGCGGTGCCGATGCTGGAGGTGACCCAGCCGTCGGCAGGGCAGCGCGTGCCGTTCGGCTCCACGCTGCCGATTCGCTGGCGCCAATCCGGATTCCCGCCCGGCAGCCAGATGCGCATCGAACTGTCACGCGACGGCGGCGCCACCTTCGCGGCGCTGGTTGCCGCCACGGAAAACGACGGTGTCTTCGACACACCGATTGCCGGACCGGGAGCCCCCAACGCCGTCATCCGCCTGACCGCACTGAGCAGCGGCGCGGCAACCGCGATCACCGCGCTCTCCGGCGCCTTCAGCATTGAGGCGCCCACGCTCACGCTGATCCAACCCAACGGCGGGGAGCAGTGGGAAGCAGGGAGTCAGGAGCCGGTGCGGTGGGGAGGGAGCACTGTCGGGTTCGACACGGTGGATATCGAGCTCTCGACAGATGGCGGCCGCACCTGGCGGATCATCGCCGCCGGTGTGGTCAACGACGGCGCCGAAACCGTCGGCGTCACCGGCCGCTCCACCCGGAAGGCGAGGATCCGGATCACCTGGAGAGGTGCGCCGGACAACTCGGTGCGGGGCACGAGCGCCCGCGACTTCCGCATCGTCCCCGCCCGACGGCGGTGACCTACGGGTGGGGGAGGGTTGCCCTCCCCCACCTCTCACTCCGGAGTAGCGGACCGGAACCGGGTGCCTACGACTTTGAAGACCTGCCTGGACTCGCCGGGCAGGTCTTCAAAGAGAAGCGCGTCGCCGAGATGCCCCACGTGTGGTCCACGCGGTCGGAGTACCCGGTCGGCACAGCGTGGGAGTTCGCGGACGAGGAGGAGATGGCTCGGCGCCTGCCCCGCCTGTACTCTCGTTGCTGGGCGGGACAGGGCAGTCCGGGGCCACGCCCGTGACTCGGAGCAAGCGGGGAGTGGGACGCCAGCCACGTCGGAGAGACCGCCCACGGGTCGGTCTCTCCCGGTGGCCGCTCGCCTCACTCCGCGCTTCTCACTCCCTCATCCCTGGACTTCGTCCGTCCACGGCGTGCCCTCGTCCGCGAGTGTGCGGGCTGCGACGGCAATCCGTGCGATCACCGCCCGGAGCATCGCTTCGCCTTGAGAGGCTGTCGCGTGCGTGGGGTAGCCGACAACACCGGTGCGGGTGCGGCCCTGCATGTTCGTGGGGACATACGCTCCGCCGATCCCCGCTGAGGTGACCATGTGGCAATCTGCGGCCAGAGTGGTGCGGACGAGATCGGGGCGGACGGCCAGCATCATCGCCGTTTCGGCTTCGCAGGCGTGCCCGACCGCCTTGCGCGGACCCGTTAAATGTGCGGCAATCTCCTTGTCTGCAATCTCCCAATAGCTGGCTGCCATCAGTTCGGCTTCCGGGTACCGCTCGTGCAGGGTGCGCAGTGCGATGTGGTAGGTGTCGATGTTCCCGCCATGCCCATTCAGGATGAAGAGTTTTTTCCAGCCGCCCTTCAGGTACTGCTCGAGTGGGTGAACCATCAGTTGCACATGCTGGTCCAGGTCGGCCGTGAGCGTGCCGAAAAAGGGCAGGTGGTGGGCCGAAGCGCCGAGCCACTGAGTCGGCAAGAGCAGCACGTGGTCCGGGAGTGCCTTTTCGATGCCCTCCGCAACCGCCGTGCAGAGGAAGGTGTCCACGTAGAACGGGAGGTGAGGGCCGTGCTGTTCGCACGCGGCGTAGGGGGCCAGCAGGACGGTCTTCGCTCGATCCACTCGCGCCATTTCCGGCCAGGTCATCTCGGCCAGTTTCATGCAGTTCTCCTCGACCGGGGCAACGGGCCCCGATCGAAGGAAAGTTCCGAGCCGATCGCGGTCTCTCCTTCCCCGCTTGCTCTCCCCTACCCGGAGCCGGCGGCTCGTCGCCGCGCCCGGCGCCAGAGCGGAATGCCGATCAGGGCGCCGACGACCACCCACGGCAGCGCGCCGACCAGCATTAGCACCAGCGCGGCGCCGAAGTCGCGCATTCCCTCGAGAGAACCCACGAACGTACGGCGGACCATTGCCAGGAATGGGGTGCGTTCGGGTGGGGAGAAGTGGAGCGGCTGCTGTGCCGTCACGGTGATGGTAGTGAGATCGGACTGGTGGGTGAGGAAGCGCAGGCGGCCCTCGAGTTGCTCCACTTCGGTGCGCACCCGTGAGAGTTCCTTCTCGACCGCGAGGATGTCGGTGAGCCGGGCGGTGGAGCGCTGCAAGTGTTCTTGCAGCCGCGTCTCCTCCAGCCGCTTGCTCCGGAGTTGGGCGCCGAGGTCCACGAACTCCTCGGTGACGTCTTGTGTGTTGGACTGGAGCGACTGGAGTTCTCCGAGCTTGCGGATAGCCCCCAGACATTCCTGGTACCGGGCCACCGGAATCCGGAGGGTCCACCTTCCCGCTCGCGAAGCACCTGCCTCTCCGGTTACCGAGGCGGAAGAGATGTAGCCCCGATCGCCGCCTACGAGTTGCTTGAGCTGATCCTCAACGACGGTCAGGTTGTCCGTGACGAGAGTGACCTCGGCGGTGTAGATGATGCGGCGCGGGATGGAGCTGGCCGATCCGGCGGTGCTCACCAATTGACCCATGGCGGTCGGGTCCGCCGCTTTCGCTGCTTCCTCCGTCGTGGCTCCGTCTCCGGCACTTCCTCCGCCGGGCGCGGCCGGCACGGTGCCACTCGGAATCCCCTCGCTCCGGCCGGAATGTCCGGTGTTCGCACCCGAACTTTCCTGCGAGCCGCAGCCGACGAGCGTGGAGACAAAAAGGAGAACCAGCATTCCACCGACCAGGATGTGCCGGGAAAACGACCGTGTGACCATGTGCCTTGCCTTGTTTCTGTGCGCGCCAGGTTCCCATACCAGACTCTTAACAGTGAGACGACGCGGCGGGGGTCTGGGTTACGAGGCGCCGCCGGGATGTCCCTCTGCGATCCTCTGCGTCCTCTGCGATCCTCTGCGGCGGCAACTCCAGGCGGCGGAAGAGGCGACCCGCGACGTGGGACTGGCGCGCCCGAGCCGGCAAGATGCCGGCGGTCCCGGGAAGGCCGGGCGGGGCACAGCGCACTGTCCGTCGGCTCGCCCGCCCCGACCGATCCTGGTTCCACCGGGCGCCTGCGCTCCAAACACGAAACTCTTGCCCGTTTGGCGGTACAATTGCCACAGTGCTCGATCCATTCTCCCGCTCCGAACCGCGCTCCCAACGTCGCACTTTCCGGGAGCGGATTCGTGGGCGAGGACCCAACAACAGCGGGATTCTCCTCACTATGTCATACGCGCCACCCCGTACCGCCATTGCACCGATCCTCGCCACCCTGACACTTGTCGCAATGATGGCGGCTGGACCAGCGCCTGCGGCTCCCGGTACTCTCCGAGCCGGCGTTGCGTTGGTGGATGTGACTCCCCCGAAACTGCCGGTACTGGTCAATGGCGGGATGCTGAGCCGCACCGTGGGAAAGGTGAAATCCCGCGTGTCGGCTCGCGCGCTCGCGCTTGCGGACGGGAAGACGCAGATCGCGCTGGTGGTGGTGGACAGTTGCATGCTGAGTCGCACGCTGCTGGATGAGGTGAAGGCGGCGGCGCACCGGCAGACCGGGATCCCCACGCAGCGGATCCTCATTTCCGCCACGCATGCCCACAGTGCGCCGGCGGCGATGGGATGCCTGGGAACGGATCCCGACCCAGCCTATGTGCCGTTTCTCAAGGTGCGTCTCGTAGAGGCGATTGCGGCGGCGCAGGCGGCACTGGCGCCTGCCCGAGTTGGGTTTGCCCGGGCGAACGCAGCATCGTACACCGCCTCGCGCCAGTGGATCCGCCGGCCCGATCGTGTTGGCCTGGACCCGTTTGGGAACCCGACCGTGCGTGCAAACATGCACGCGGGGCAGAACTGGGATGATGTTACCGGTGAAGCGGGGCCGGAAGATCCGGATCTCACGCTGATCTCCGTCCAGTCTCGAGCCGGCAGGCCGCTGGCGGTGCTGGGCAACTTTTCGATGCACTACTTCGGCGACGAGGACATCAGTGCGGACTACTTCGGTCTCTTTTGCGAGGGATTGCAGCAGCGCCTCGCTCCGGGCGCCGAAGGGGGGCAGCCCGCGTTCGTGGGTTTGATGTCCCATGGGTGCAGCGGGGACATCTGGCGCCGGGACTACACGCGCCCGGCGAGTGAGTGGAACGCGAAGCAGACGATCGAGGACTACACCAACGGACTGCTGGACATTGCGATGCGGGCGTATCGCACCATTCGCTACCGTGAGGATGCCGACCTCGCCATGGCGGAGCGCCGGATGACGCTGCGCTACCGGACGCCGGATCGACAGCACCTCGAATGGGCGCAGCGAGTCGTGGCTGCGATGGGCAATCGTCTTCCAAAGGATCAGACGGAAGTCTACGCGCGAGAGCAGATCCTCCTGCACGAACGCCAGCAGACGGAGGTCGTCGTCCAGGCACTGCGGATCGGGGAGATCGCCGTTGCGACCACTCCATGCGAAACCTACGCGATCACCGGCTTGAAAATCAAGGCAGCCAGCCCGCTGCCCCAGGCGATGGTGATCGAACTTGCCAATGGGGGCGATGGCTACATTCCTCCTCCCGAGCAGCACCTGTTCGGGGGCTACAACACCTGGCCGGCCCGCTCCGCCGGGCTGGAGGTGGCTGCGGAGCCAAAGATTACCGAAGCCGCGATTTCCCTGCTGGAGCAGGTAGCCGGGAAGCCGCGCCGGGACGGGAAACTCCCCGAGGGACCCGCCACGCGCGCGGTGTTGGCGGCACGCCCCGCTGCGTATTGGCGCCTCAACGAGTTTCAGGGGCCCCACGCCGCCGATGCCGGCGGCGGAGGGCGCGATGCGGTCTATGAGCGGGAGATCACGTACTCCCTGGAAGGTCCGCGTGGCTCGAGTTATTGTGGCCCGGATGGGACCAACCGCGCTCCGCACTTTGTCGGTGGCCGCCTGCGGGCGCGCTTTTCCGAACTCGGCGACCGGTACTCGGTGTCCATGTGGTTCTGGAATGGACTGCCGGACGCCGCGCGGCCAGTCAGCGGCTGGTTGTTTTCACGTGGGCGTGACTTTGGCCTGGCGGCAGCTGGTGACCACCTCGGGGTCGGAGGCCAGGGAGTCCATGCCGGCCGCCTGATCTACCTGTCGGGCGATCGCCGGGAAACGATCCAGGCGGGCAACAGCACGATCCCGCGGTGGAACTGGCAGCACCTCGTGTTCGTGCGCGACCGGAAGCAGGTGCGTGTCTACCTGAACGGCCGCCTTGAATTGGCGACGCAGGCAGCAGGAAACCTGCCGCCGAACCTCGATCAGTGGTTCTTCGGCGGACGCAGTGACGGCGACTCCAACTGGGAGGGGCGGCTGGACGAAATCGCCGTGTTTTCCCGCCCCCTCGGTGCGCAAGAGGCTGCGGCGCTGTTTCCTGCGGACTCGAGGTTCCACCGAGACCGGGCGGCCGTGAGGAACGCGCCGGCGAGAGTCGGGTCGAACTGGCCGCCGCTACCGCGTGCGATTTCCTCCAGGGCGTCCGGGATCGTCTTGCCGCGCCGGTAGGGGCGGTCGGTGGTCATCGCGCTGAAGGCGTCCGCCACTCCAATGATTCTCCCGAACAACGGGATGGTCTCTCCGCGGAGCCGATCGGGATAACCATTGCCGTCCCAACGTTCGTGATGGGACCGTACGCCTTCCACAATCGGAGTAGCTTTGACGAGGGCGCTCACCATGAGCGCTCCAACTTCCGGATGCTGCTGCATGATCCGGTACTCCTCGGCGGACAGGCTGCCGGGTCGCCGCAGAGTGTCGCCCGGCACGCCGCTCGCCAGCAGTGGGTAGGTGATGAGTTACCCCAGGTCAGCCATGCCGGGCAGGGGTACGGACTGATGGAGGAAGTTCTCGAATGCGGTTCAGGCCGCCTGTCCTGCAGCAAAGGACGCACACGCCGCGCCGATACGGATCCACGCACTTCGCTCCCTGGTCTGGTCGCCGGAAAGCGTGCCCGCGAAGGAGAACACCGACCACGCGGCGAAGACCGGAATGACGAGCTGTGCGATGTTGGGCGAGGACGCCCAAACACCGATATCGCCGAGGCGAAAGGCGCACACCACCAGGAACGCGAGGCCGAAGGCAGTCACTCCGACGACCACCGATTCTGTGGACGAAGGACGCCGCCGGATGAGCGGCGGGAACAGGAGTGGACCTGCGAAGTGGCGGGTCACGAGAGTGGAGGGGGATTTACCGGTAGCCGACGATGACTGCTAGACGACTGAGCGACAAGATGCCAACTCTGTCTAGAATTCGCCGCGTGGGCATTGGATAGATGACCGGAGATAACGCTATGCGGTTCCCGCTACCTTATCTGCCCCCACACAGCACTGGGTCGGTTTGCAATTGCAGGTTTCGCGCCAACGACCCATATGCCCGGGTCCCGGCTCAATTACTGTTCAGTGTTCCTGTCCGCTCGGGTCTCCCCCGATCACACTCACGGAATCTCTTCTCATGACCCACCCCACGCCCTCATTTGACCTCCTGCTCCGTGGCGGCCACGTGCTCGACCCGGCCAACAACAGGGACGGCCGCGCCGATGTGGCGATTCGCGATGGACACATCGTTCAGGTAGCCGAGACGATCAATCCGGCGACCACCCGGCACACAGTGGATGTCTCCGGCTGCCTCGTGACGCCCGGCTTGCTGGACATCCACCTGCACGCGTACGTCAACCGCCTCAACAGCGGGCCCGGATTCTTCGTGGGCAGTCTTGACGCCGACGCCCACTTTCTCAACTCCGGGGTCACCACGTGCGTGGATGTCGGGACGGCCGGCGCCGATGAGATCGCGCACTTCCGGAAGTCGGTCATCGAACGGGTGCGTACCCGGGTGCTGGCGCTTGTCAACATCGCTCGGCCCGGCATGGGCGACTGCGAACAGACGATCTCAAACTTCGATGCCGAGGGTGCAGCGCAGGCGGCCCTGGAGCACAAGGAAGTGGTGGTCGGGATCAAGACCGCGCATTACTGGACGCAACTTCCCTTCGACGCCGAACATCCGCCGTGGGAGTCGGTCGAGAAGGCCGTCGAGGCGGGCCGCCTGTGCGACATGCCCGTCATGGTGGACTTCTGGCACCGGCCGCCGATCCGCCCCTACGCCGATCTGATCCTGAAGAAATTGCGCCCGGGGGACATTCACACCCATGTTTATGCCCGCCAGTTCCCGATCGTAGACGATCAGGGGAAGGTGCACTCCCACATGCGGGAGGCACGCGCCCGGGGTGTCTGGTTTGATGTCGGGCACGGAGCCGCGAGCTTCTGGTATCGAAATGCGAAGCGCGCCATTGACGACGGCTTCGGCCCGGACAGCATCAGCACCGATCTGCACATGGGCAACATCCGAGGTCCGGTCATCAGCATGCTCGACACGATGTCGAAATGTCTGGCGATGGGGATGTCCCTGTCGGACGTGATCTACCGCTCCACGGTCACTCCGGCCCAGGCGATCCGCCGCCCGGAATTCGGCACCCTTTCGGTGGGCGCCGAAGCGGATGTGGCTGTGCTCGAAGTGCGCAGTGGTGATTTCACTTTCAAGGACTGTGGACACACGTACATCAACGCCGACCGTAAGCTGGAGTGCGTGATGACCCTCCGCTCCGGTCAGATCGTGTATGAGCGCGACGGTCGCGCTGTTCCTCACTGGCGCGATGCCCCGGAGTCCTACTGGCCTGTCACAGAGGTCCCGGTGCCGGTCGAGCGGCACTGGCGCCCGGCTCGGTAAGCCTGGGGCGCGGGGGGCAGCGGGTCGAGCACGCATTTCGTCGTCTTCGTCGCCCGATGGGGACGATGGGACAGGTCGGCTGGCCCCGGACATGACGCGTGCCTTCGACCCTGAAGGCGCGCGCTCCGATCGGAGCGTGCGTCCGCCCCGCCGGCCCGGGCGCGCCCCGTTCCTCGCAGGTCAGGGGGAGGACAACGGGGGCGACGCGGACGAGAGCGAAGACGACGACGCAGGGCGAGAGCGAAGCATCACCGATGGCACTACCGACCGCAGAACCTGGAGCCCGCGAGGCTGCCTACATTCAAGAGCACTCCCTGAAGCGCCCACTCGGGGTCCTGCACGTGTGGGGGATGTCCGTCGGCATTGTCATCGCAGGGGAGTATTTCGGGTGGAACCTGGGTCTGCCGTCAGGCGGACCCGTGGGAATGCTTCTGGCGACACTGGTCTGCTGCCTCCTGTATCTGGTGTGGGTGCTGGCGCTGTCGGAGCTCTCGGTGGCCATGCCGTTCTCCGGCGGCCCGCTCGCCTATGGACGCCGGGCCGGCGGCCCCACTCTGGGGTTCCTGATGGCGTGGTCCATGTTCCTGGAGATGCT
>SXGS01090556.1_pt1 | contig 11761 bp, 10 predicted proteins | sample 3174681 | NCBI WGS metagenome assembly SXGS01 (sample SAMN11356861, study PRJNA531348) | freshwater metagenome | isolation source: freshwater sample F1-80 | place: China: Fuxian Lake, Yuxi | collected 2017-12-25 | reverse complement strand
GATGCCGCCGAGGTCGACGAACACGCCGAAGTCGGCGATGTTCTTGACCGTGCCGCGGCGCACTTGGCCGTCCTTGATGTCGGTGAGCAGCAGCTCCTTGGCCTTCTGGCGCTCCTCTTCGAGCAACTTGCGGCGCGACACGACGATGTTCATGCGCTCCGAGTCGATCTTGATGATGCGCGCGCGCACCGGCTCGTTGAGGAAGTCGCCCACGTCCGCCGTGCGGCGCAGGTTGACCTGGCTCGCCGGGAGGAACACGTTGACGCCCTCGACGTCGACCAGGAGTCCGCCCTTGATCTTGCGCTGGACGACGCCTTGGATGTCGTCGCCTTCCTTGTACTTGGTGCTGACCCGTTCCCAGGCGCGCGTGCGGTCGGCGCGGCGCTTGGAGAGGTTGGCCTGGTCGCTGTCGTCGAGGCCCTCGTAGTAGACCTCGTAGGTCTCGCCCGCCTTGGGCAGCACCTCGCCGAACTCCGAGATGGAGATCTGGCCCTCGGCCTTGCCGCCGACATCCATGACCACCATGCCCGAGCGCTCGTCGACCGAGTCGACCTTGGCGATCACGATCGAGCCGGGGATGATGTCCTTGATGGACAGCGTCAACAGGTCGTCGAACGCGCTGTCGGTCATGCCGGCGAACGCGACGGAGAGGCGGGAGTTCAGCTCGTCCTGCGAGAGGTCGAACTGCTTGAGCTTGTTCCAGGCGGGAACCATTCGGGAAGTGGGGTGGGTCGTCTACGGGGTCGGTGGGTGGCGACCGCCCCCGGACACCGGGTGCGCCGCCTGCGAAGGCCTCCGTCGCGCAGCGTCCATCCCTCGCGGGAGACGCGGCGTGGCGCAAAGCAAGGCCGAAGACTCTACACGAACGGCGCTTGCGCGTCCACGCGCCGCGTTCGGTGGCCCCAACGCCCCCCCAAGAAAGCGCCTCCTCCAAGCGAGACGCCCTCCCCCCCCCCCAGCGCAAGCCCTGCCAGGCCGCGCCTCTTCCGCTTTCAGGCGCTTGTGCGACGCGTCTCGCCCGACAACTCGCGAATGCGCTCGGCGAGCAGCTCCACCGCACGCGGATCCAAGGGGTCGATGGGAGCTCCGCAGCGCATGACGATCTTGCGCGGCAAGGGCAGCGCCATGCCTCGTCCCCAGGCGCGGTGGGCCCCCTCGATCCCCACGGGCACGATGGGAGCGCGTCCCAGGCGCGCCGCCATGAGGGCCCCGCCCTTGATCTCCCCCAGGCGTCCGTCCTTGGAGCGCGTGCCCTCGGGGAAGATGGCCACGCAGTCCTCGGCTTCCAAGTGCGCCACCATCGCGCGCAGGGCGCCACGGTCCCCGGCGCCGCGCCGCACGAGGATCGCGCGGCACTGGTCCATGGTCCAGCCCAGCCAGCGCCAATGCGCCAGCGTGTCGCGCGCGACGAAGGCCACGTGCCGCGGGACGAGCCCCCCGAGCAGCAAGATGTCCAACCACGAGGTGTGGTTGCTGGCGAGCAGCACACGGCCCTCCGTGGGCACATGCTCGAGGCCTTCGACCCGCACGCGGTGGTACAGCCGGCAGAACCAGCGCGCACCGAAGCTGCAGGCGCGGTAGGTCGGCGTGATGTCGACGCGCGCCATGTCCTCGCCGCCCTCGGCGCGCCCGGGCTTGGCCTCGCGTTCGCGCGCGGTGACTTCGCGTTCGCGCGCGACGCCTTCGGGCCGCGGCTCGTCCATCAGGAGGACGCCTCGTGCCGCAAGGCGCCACCGTTGCGCGCAGCGCGCGCCAAGTGCAATAGCCGTTCGACGACTTCGTCCTGCGACAGGCCGTCGGTGTCGAGTTCGACCGCATCCTCGGCCTTGCACAGGGGCGCGTCCTCGCGCGTGGCGTCGAGGTGGTCGCGACGCTCGATCTCGGACTGGATGCGACCTTGCGCCTCGGGCTCGCCGACCTCGAGGGCGCGTCGGCGCGCGCGCTCCTCGACGGAGGCGACCAGGAACACCTTGAGTTCGGCGTGCGGGAACACGACCGTGCCCATGTCCCGGCCCTCGGCCACCAAGCCGTGCGGGTGCGCGAAACGGCGCTGCAGCGGCAAGAGCGCGGCGCGCACGGCTGGGTGGGCGGCCACCTGCGAGACGTTGGCCGTCACCTTGGGCGAGCGGATGTGGGGTTCGCCCGCGACGCCGTCCACGAGCACGCGCCCAGCTTGGTCGAAGGACAGCGCCAACGAACGCGTCAAGGCGCCCATCGCGAGCGCGTCGTCCAACGCGATGCCGCGTTCGAGCGCCGACCACGTCACCGCGCGGTAGAGCGCGCCCGTGTCGAGGAACAAGAGGCCCAGCTCGCGCGCCACGCGGCGCGCCACGGTGCTCTTGCCGGCGCCGGCCGGGCCGTCGATGGCGATGATCATCGTCCCCCACTATGCCACAGCCCGGGGTGGTCCGTCACGCGCGCGGAGCTGGGCCGACCGAGAGCCCGCCTGCATCGATGCGCAAGGCGTCGCGCGGGCCCGCGCCCCCCGCGTCGAGGACGATCCAGCGGCAGGCGCCGAGGTCCAGGTCGCGCCATTCGTGCGCGTGTCCACACACGACGATCGTCGCGCCGTGCCGTACCGCGCGCGCGCGCACGGCCTCGGGCTGGATCGACTTTTCCTGCGGCGCCTTGCGCGACACGGCGCCGATGGAGGCGCGTCGCAGTCGTCGCGCCAAAGGCAAGCTCGCCCACAAGGGCGCCCGCCGCGCGAAGGCGCGCACCAGCGGACTGCGCAGCACGCGCCGCAAGCGCTGGTAGGCGTGATCGCGCGTACACTCGCGATCGCCATGCACGAGCAACACGGCGGCGTCGCCGGCCCTCACCCGCAAGTGGTCCGGGTGCACGCGCGCGCCGCACCCGGCCAACGAGGATTCGTCGAGCAGGAAGTCGCGGTTGCCATGGACGAGGTGCACGGCGACGCCTCTGTCGGCGAGTCGCGCGAACGCCTGCAGCATGGTGCGCGCCGCCGGCAATCGCGCGTGGGCCGGACCGACCCAGGCGTCGAACAAGTCGCCCAGCACGACGAGGTGCGCGAGGCCGGAGAGGGAGTCGCAACTGCGCGCGAAGGCGTCGCAGCCATGCTCGTCGGCCAGATCGAGGTGCAGGTCCGCCACGACGAGGACGCCGTCGAGGGCCTCGATCTCGTGCGCGGGATCCGGGCCGCGCGCGCTCACGCCTCCTCCTCGTCTTCGCCGATCTGGTGCTCCCGCAACTTCTCCCACAGCACCTTGCGCGAGATGCCGAGCAACTGCGCCGCCTGCTGTCGTCGACCGCCGGTGGCCTGCAGCGCGCGCTTGAGATGCTCGCGCTCGTGCAAGTGCATCACTTCGCGCAACGGCAGGAGCGTGCCGTCGGCGCCGTGCGCGGACACCGGTCGCGGGGAGTACGCGCCGCCGGCGACGAGCGAGGCGCTGGCCGCAGGCGCGGACGCGGGGACTGGCGCGGAAGTGCTCGCGCTCGCGGCGCCCTCGACGCCATCGAGCAAGTCGTCGAGCGACAACTCGGCTCGTCCTCCCGCCAAGGCCATGCCGCGCAGCAGCGCATTCTCGAGCTCGCGCACATTGCCCGGCCATGCGTGGCGCTCCAACGCCTCCAAGCTCGCGCGCGCGATGTGGTGCCGACCGGCGCCGTGGCGCTCGAGGAAGTGCGCCGCGAGGATCGGCACGTCGCCGACGCGCTCGCGCAAGGGCGGCAAGAGGATCGGCACGACATGCAGGCGCCAGTACAGGTCCTCGCGGAAGCGCCCTTCCTTGACGCGGACGGCGAGCGGAACCTTGGTCGCCGCGACGAGCCGGAAGTCGACCGACACGGTCGACTCGCCGCCCAGGCGCTCCACGACGCGCTCCTGCAGCACGCGCAGCAGCGTGACCTGCATCGCGAGCGGCAAGTCGTCGACATCATCGAGGACCAGGGTGCCGCCATGCGCCCGCTCGAAGCGGCCGCGGCGCTCCTTCTTGGCGTCGGTGAAAGCACCCTTCTCGTGGCCGACCAGCTCGGCTGCGAGCAAGGGCTCCGGCAGCGCGCCGCAGCCGATGGCGACGAATGGCCCCTTGGCGCGCGCGGACAACGCGTGGATGGCCCGCGCGACGCGCTCCTTGCCCGTGCCCGATTCGCCTTCGACGAGGATCGTGGCCTCGCCCGGCGCCACGGTGCGGAGGCGGTGGAAGACCTGCGCCATGCGCGGCGAGGCGCCCACGACACCGGCGAGGTTGTGCGAGCCGGAAGCCGCCGCCTTGAGGCCGGCGTTCTCGCGCTCCAACTCGACGAGTCGCGCGAAGGTCCCGACGAGCGCCACGATCGCCTCGTTGCGGAAGGGCTTCTGGACGTAGTTCGCGGCGCCCATGCGCATCGCTTCGACCGCCTGGTCGACGGAAGCGAAGCCCGTGGCGACGACCACCGGCCGCGTGGCGTCGAGCTCCTTCGAGCGCGCCAGCACCTCCAGGCCACCGCGCCGCGGCATGCGGATGTCGGTCACCACGCAGTCGATGCGCGTGGCCGACTCGAGCAGTTCGATGGCGCGCTGGCCGTCGGGCGCGTGCAGCACCTCGTGGCCGGCGGCCTCGAGGGCGTCACCCAGCGTGACGGCGATCGTCTCTTCGTCCTCGGCGAGCAGGATGCGCATCTCGCCCTAGCCTAGTCTCGCCGCCGGCGCGAGGCACGCCGCACGGTCAGGAAGCGCAAGGCGGCTCGTCGCCGCCGCGATTCCCGCCTTCGGCTTGCGCGCGACGCAAGGCCCGTTCGGCGGCGGCGCGCAGTTGGTCCTGGTAGAGCACCTCGTCCCCGGCCAAGGTGGTGCGTCCGCAGGACAGCGTCAGGCGTTCGCCTCCCAGCGCTCCGCCGAGGGTCAAGCCGCGCGCGCCTTCGAGCATGCGCTCCACGAGCCGCGCCGCGCCGGCCGCATCGGTGTGCGGCACCACGACGAGGAAGCTGTCGTCGGGCAAGCGTCCGGCGCAGTCGCTGGCGCGCGTCAAGCCATGCAAGAGCAAGGAGACGGCTTGGAACGCGGCCTCCTTGCCTTCCCATCCATGGCGTTCGCGCAAGGCCGGCAAGCCGTCGATCGAGGCGTGCACGAGCGACAGCGGGTAGCGGTAGCGCCGGGCGCGGGCGAACTCGACCTTGAGCACATGCTGGATCTGGGCCAGCGTGTACAGGCGCGGCTCGTTGTCGGAAGGCGGCTGCATGCGCCGTTCCTTCTACACAATGCGCGCCTTGCATGCACCTCTGCGTAGCCCCGCCGCGCCGAGCGCACTAGACTCCCTGCATCGCGCGTCCGCATCGCGGGTAGTCCGCGGGCGTTCCATCCCCACGAGGTGACTCCCATGCTCATCGCCCTGCTCGCGACCATCAGCTCCGACTGGACTCGCGTGGACGCGCCCGCCCTGTGCCTGGAGCGTCCCGTCGAGACCCCCTGGACTCCGGCGCGGCACATCGAGACTTGGTGGCGCGCTGGCGCGCAAGCGGCCGATGCAGCCCAACCTGTCGCCCTGTGGCCGTGGGACAAGCATGCGCAACTGCTGGAAGCACGCGCCCGCGCCTCCGGCGACTTCGAGGTCGTGCGCCTCGACGGCGCGCTCCTGTGCCGCGGGGACGCGGCCGCGCTGCAGGCGCTGTCGCAGGCCCAAACCGAGTTCGAGGCGCAATCCTCGCGCCTGTGGATCGACTTGGAGGCGCGCCTGGAGGTCGAGGGCAAGCTCGTCGAGTCCGCCAGCGGTCGGCGACGGCTGATGAGCGGGCAGGTCGCGCGACTCGGCGCACTCGAGTCGACGCCGTTCCTCGCGGGCTTCGACATCGAGATCGCCACGGATGCCGGCGCCGCCACGCCGCGCGTCGGAGCGGTCAACCACGGCACGCTGCTGTCGCTCTCGGCGGCGCGCCTCGATGGCGGGCGGTCGGTGCGCATCGACGCGTGGCTCGACGCCGCGCGCCTCGTGGGATTGGACGAGTTCGACGCGGGCAACGCGGATGTCGGACGCCTCGAGTTGCCGCGCGTGCAAGCCGCGCAGCTCGCCACCTCCGCCCTCGTCGCTTCCGGCGGCGAACTGGTGGCGCAGATCAACTCGCCCGCCTTGGGTGGCGCCGCCATCCTGCGCGTGCGCGCCACCACGCGCGAGGACGAAGGCGACGGCAAGGGCTGGACGCTGGTCGACGCCGCGGGTGTCTCGCGCCCCCCCCACGCTCCGTCCGTCATCCGCGCCGGAGCCCCTTTCGAAGGCGAGGCCGACGATCAGGAGCAATCGCCCTGGCCCGTGCGCGGCCCGATCTCCGCCGGATCGCTGGGAGCCTCGATCGGACGACTCGAATCAGGAGGCCTGTTGTCGAGCAAGGTCGGCGCTCCCGTCGTCGAGTGGAGCGAGCACTTGCTGCTCGTCCAGCCCGACAAGGCCCAGCAGTTGTCGGCCCTGCGCGCACTCGTGGCCGCCGCCGCGGCTCCTCAGCGCGCGCAGGGACGCGCGCAGCTCGCCCATCCGGGACTTTCGGCCGACTTCCCGCTCGTGCCTGGCCGTCCGGCGCGCGTGGCCTTCTTGGAGGAGCGCGCGTCGCCGTCGGAGTTGCAGCTCGAGATCGCGCAGCAAAGTTGGTTGGCGACGCCGGAACTGCAGGTGGTGGCCGATGGCGTGGTCGTCGACCTGCGCCTCGAAGGTGGCCGGATGCAGGCGCGCGGATGGACGGCCGCCAGCGACGCTGCGCGCACCGTGGAGCGCGAAGCGGCCCAGCTTGCGCGCCTGCAACTGGCGCAACGCCGCCACGCCAAGCAAGCGCTCGAACTCGCCGATGGCGAGGAAGCGCGCGAGCTGCTGCGCCTCGGCGCGGTGGCGACCACGCTCGGTTGGCGCAGCGGCCCCTGAGATCCACGCGAGAGATCCACGCGAGAGATCCACGCGAGAGATCCACGCGAGAGATCCACGCGAGAGTTCCACGCGAGGCGCAAGCCACCTCCGCAAGCCGCCTGCAAGGCTTGCCGCCCGGGCTTGAATCTCGAGGGCGGGACGAGTTCAAGAAGCTCGTGAGCGCCGGCCGACCGTCGGCGGGTACCATTCCTCCATGGAGCACACGTGGCTCCGGCACCATCCTGCATGCGCCTAGGCCTCAATCAATCCGCGCGACTCGACCAGCGGCTCTTGCAGTCGCCGCAGATGATCCAGGCGATGCAGATCCTGCAGCTGCCGGCATTGGAGCTGGAGGCGCGCATCCGCCAGGAACTCGAGGAAAACCCCTTCCTCGAACTGACGGAGGGTCCGCTGGTCGAGGAAGGCGGCCAGGACGAGTACGCCGACCTCCCGGGCGTCGATGGCGAGCGCGCGTTGGAGGCGCTCGAGCGGCTGGAGCGCGAGGGGCCTCTGGCCGAACGAGGCCGCGCCGACGAGGATGTCGACAAGAAGTTCGAGGCCATGGCGAACACGCCCGACCTGGAACGATCGCTGCCCGAGGCGGTGCTGGGCGAGCTCGCGCTGCTGGACTGGACGCCGCGCGAGCGGGACATCGCCGAGTACTTGGTCTGGTCGCTGGACCAGCACGGCTGGTTGCCGGCGCCACGCGAGGAACTGCTGCGCGAACTGACGCACCCCGAGGAACCCCACGAAGATCCGGTGGTCGCGGCCGGCGAGCCGGAGCCCACGCTCGCGGAGCTGGAGGCGATCCTCGCGCGCATCCGCAGCGTGACGCACCCGGGCTTGTTCGCGCGCGACCTGCGCGAGTGCTTGCTGCTGCAACTGGCGGCGGCCGGCAGCGGCGAGGACGCGCTGGCGTGGCAAGTCGTGCAGCAACATCTCGAGGACGTGGAGCACAACCGGCTACCCAAGATCGCCAAGGAGCGCGGTCAGCCGCTCGAAGCCGTCAAGGAGGCGATCGAGCTCGTGCGCACGCTCGATCCCAACCCAGGCGCCGGCTTCGGCTCGGTGCGGGCCGACGCCATCCTGCCCGAGGTGCTGGTCGAGGAGATCGACGGCGAGTGGATCGTGCGTCTCGCGCGCGAGCGCTTCCTGCGCGTGCAGCTCTCCCCGCTGCACAAGGAGCTGCTCAAGGAGGCGCGCAAGGGCGCCGAATCGCGCGAGTGGGTCAAGAAGCGCCTCGAGAACGCGCGCTGGTTCCTCGATGCGCTGCAGCAGCGCGAATCGACCTTGGAGCGCATCGCCAAGGCGGTCTTCGAGCACCAACGCGGCTTCCTCGAGAAAGGCGTCGCCGGCTTGAAGGCGTTGCGCATGCAGGAGATCGCCGACGAGGTCGGCGTGCACATCTCCACCGTCTCGCGCGCAGTCGCCGGCAAGCATGCCCAGACGCCGCGCGGCGTGCTGCCGCTCAAGTACTTCTTCGTCGGCGGCACGATGGGCGAGGACGGCGAGGTGCAGAGCCAAGCCTCCATCAAGCAGCGCATCGCCGACCTGATCCGCGGCGAGGACGCGACCAAGCCGCTCTCGGACGAGGACCTCGCCGAGCGCCTGGAGAAGCAGGACGGCGTGAAGATCGCGCGACGCACCGTCACGAAGTACAGGAAGGCGCTCAACCTGCCTTCTTCCTCGGAGCGCAGGCGCTTCTGATCGTCGGCGCCTCTTGGTTGTCGGCGCTTCCGGGCGCCGCACTTGGCGCAGCGGGCGCGCTGCGCGTATCCTTGGCCTCCCAACTGCGCCGCGCGCGCTGGACCAAAGGATCCTCCATGGCCGTAAAGGCGACTGAATTGCGCAAGGGCACCGTGATCCTCGGCGATCACGGCAAGCTGCTCCTGATCACCGAGTACCACCACCACACACCCGGCAACTTGCGCGCGGTGATCCACCTGAAGGTCAAGGATCTACGCACGGGAGTCCTCTCGCCCATGCGCCTCTCGTCGGCCGACGCCTTCGAAGTCGCCTATCTCGACCGCAAGAAGGCCGAGTACCTCTACAAGGAGGCCAACGGCGACTACGTCTTCATGGACCAGCAGACCTTCGACCAGTTCCCGCTGCCGGAGGACCTCGTCGGCGACAAGATGGGCTTCGTGCGCGAAAACACGGTGGTCGACGTGACCTTCCACGAGAACGCGCCGATCGGCGTCGACCTGCCCGGCAGCGTCACGCTCAAGGTCGTCGAGGCGGAGCAGGCCGTGAAGGGCAACACCGCCACGAACGTGAAGAAGGAGGCCGTGCTCGAGACCGGCCTGAAGATCAAGGTCCCGATCCACATCCAACCCGGCGAGATGGTGCGCGTCTCGACCGAAGACGGCGAGTTCCAAGGCCGCGCCTGAGCGGCGCGAGCGGAGTCGAGTCGTCCAGGCCGCGTTGCGCCTGCGTCCTGCACTCGTGGCGCAGCCGCACCACGCCATCGCGGTGGCGCCAGCTTCGGCAGGCGCGCGCGGATCGGACTCAGCCCCGTCGGTAGACCCACACCGTCAAGTCGCGGCTCTCGACCTCGAGCGGCCAGGTGCGCACGAGTCGGCACTCCTCGGCCAGGAAGCGCTCGAAGCGCCGCGCGTCCTCGCGCGGCCAACCCTCGAGTTGCTCCTTGTTGACGACGAGCCACATGGGACGCCCGGCGCGCGCCCACGCGCGCAGCTCGTCGTGGCGCCAACGGTCGAGCACCGCGATGCTGCGCGGATGGCGCAGGTCCACGGCCGAGCGATCGAGGTAGTGCTCGCCCACCGCGGCCTCCATGCCCGCGACCAGGTCGCCCGGAGCCCGCGCCGATTGGACGTAGGCGTATGCGTCGCGCCAAGCGGGACGCTCCCCGCGGCGCACCGTCATGTACAGACCGGTCTGCACGAGCAGCGGCAGCGCCACGAGGGCCGACCAGGCCCAATTCCACGCCGCGCGAGGTTGGCCCGCGCCTTCTTCGCGAGCGAAGGCGGGAGCCGCGCCGAGGAGCGCCACCCAAGGCAACAGCACGAAGACGTACTGCGCCGACACGCGCACGCCGAGGCTGAAGCCAGCGGCAGCCAGCAAGGACGAGGCCACCACGAGGAAGCCGAACTGCAAGGCGCGCTCGCGGCGCACGAAGGCCAACCACGCGCCGATCAACGCCGCGGCCAACAGCACGGGCGAGATGTGGAAGCCGCTGGTCAACACGTAGTGCCGGAGCGAAGCGAACGCGTCGGACTGGCCCTTTTGGGACATGTAGTCCTGGAAGGCCTCGTAGGCGCGCGGCGCCGCCACCAGCGCTCCCAGCACGGCGGCGAGGCCCAAGACGAGTCGCAGGCGTGGCGCCTTGTCGGCGGGCGCGAGCCCGGGCAGGAACGGGCCCAAGGCCAAGCCCGGGAGGATCAACAGGGCCGAGGGATGGAACAGGCCCGCGGCCGCGATGGCCACGAGGCCCGCGAGCAGTCCCGGCAGGGCACCGCGACGCAAGCCGCGCAGGTACAGCCCGGCGCCGAGCAACGCGACGAGCTGGGCCAGCGTGTAGAAGCGCGCGGTCTGCGACCAGTGCACATGCCAGCTGCTGCAAGCGAGGAGCAGCGCCGCCAGCGCGGCGCGCGCGTCGCCTACGAGCGGCCTCAGCGCCCAGAAGCAAGCCGGCACGCAGGCGACGCCCGCCAGGCACGGCAGGAGCCGCAAGCTCCATTCGTCGGCCCCGCCGCACCAGCCAACCACGAGGCCCACCAACTGGTAGCCGAGCGGGTTGCCAAGGCGTTCCCCCATGGCGGGGTCGTTGAGGTCGGCCCAGGTGAGCACCTCGTCGTACCAGAGGCTCCACTCGCCCAGGCGCCAGAAGCGCACGAGCGACAACACGCAGGCGAGGCCCAGCAAGAGCCGGGCCGCGCGGCCGAAGGACGCGGACTCGTCGCCTGCCTGCTGCTCCGCTGCCAAGGTGCGCAAACTCGTCCACATCGCGAGGGTGGCGGCAACAGTCGTCCAAGCGGCGGGATCCAAGCCCATCCACCGCCTTCGCTATTGCCGAACGAGGTCCGCGTCCGAAAGAATGGACACCCCATGCAGGTTCCCCTCGTGAGCTCGCGCACCCCGGCCCGGCTGGCCTGCCTCGCTGCGGCCTTGCTGCTCGCATCCTGCTCGACCATGGGCAGGGGTCGCCACGTGGCCTTCGCCTCCGACCCGCCCGGCGCGCGGGTCGTCGTGGACGGCAAGGACTCGGGCTTCGTGACTCCCTGCCACATCGCCCTGCCGACGGACGCGACGCAGCAAGTCGACCTCGTCCTGCCCGGACACAAGAAGGAGACGCGCGTGCTGACGCCCAAGCAGGAGACGGATGTCGTCTTCTGGCAGGAAGCGTACATCCGCGAGCAGGTCTGGCGCTTCCCGCTCTGGCTGGCGCTGCCCGACTTCGTCGCTCCCGTGAAGGCCAAGACCGTGCTCTTGCCCGCGCGCGTGTTCGTGCGCATGGAGCGCGAGTCCACCACCACCCCCTGAACGGGGCAAGCAGCTGCTTGGACACGACCGAGTCCCCGCGCATCCGGGTCCCTCGCTCGGCGGTGTTCCTCGATCGCGACGGCACGCTGGTCGTCGAGCGCGATTGGATCCTCGCGCCCGAGGCGTTGGAGTTGGAGCGCGGCGTCGCGCACGGACTCGCCGACTTGGGGCGCTCGCCCCACGCTTTGTGCGTGGTCACCAACCAAAGCGCCGTGGCGCGCGGCTTGCTGCGCGTCGAGGAACTGGAGGCGATCCACCTGCGCCTGCGACGCCTGTGCGCCGAGGCCCACGCCCCGCTCGTCGACGTGATGTGTTGTCCGCACCATCCGGACGAAGGACGCGGCGCGTTTCGGCGCGCCTGCGCCTGTCGCAAGCCGGGTCATGGCCTGTACGCCACGGCAGCCCGCCTGCACGGCCTCGACCTCGCCGCG
>SXGS01062907.1_pt1 | contig 11762 bp, 8 predicted proteins | sample 3174681 | NCBI WGS metagenome assembly SXGS01 (sample SAMN11356861, study PRJNA531348) | freshwater metagenome | isolation source: freshwater sample F1-80 | place: China: Fuxian Lake, Yuxi | collected 2017-12-25 | reverse complement strand
GCTCGAGACGCAACGCGCGGACTTCCGCGGTTTTGTCTTTGCCGAGGGCGGCGATGGCTTCGGAGTACGCGTCCTCGGCCTCCGCCCAATGCGCCTTGGCGGCGGCGTCGCCGTCTTTGGCCGCAACAGCCCGCGCTTGGGTCGCCGCGATCTCGGCCTTGACGATGGCGACGGCCGCGCGGTCATGACGCATGGCGTCCTGACCCGGTCCGAAGTGGTACCCGAGCCCGATCAAAGGCAGGAGCGACCACAGCATGAACAACGGTTTTCTAATCATCACGACGCTCCGATGCGTCCGACGCCCGAAATGGCGCAGGTCGCGATCATACTCCTTGTTTCGACCGACGGTCGACCTCCGACGTTCCCCGTGACGCAGGAATACCGGCCGTAGCTCCGCCGACCGGAACGCGGACACCTGGTCGGAACCTCGTCCCGAAGGCCGCCAAAAGGATGGGAAGCAAAGCCAGGACGAGGGCCGAAAGTCCGATCGTGATCAAAGCGTACTCGCGTAAACCCAGCCGTTCGAACGGGTTCTCGTCTTCGACGCCGAGCGAATCCGCGATCAACGCGGTCGCCAGATGGTGCTCGTTCCCGTTGTGAAACGCTCCCCCGAGCCGTGCGGCGATCTGCCGCAGGGCGGGCACGTCTTGGCGAGATTGCCGTCCGTCGATGAACTTTCCGACGGTCGGATCGCCGACTCCGACGACGACCACGCTCCGGACCGACGGCGGCATCTTCGGCATCCCGGTCGCCGGGACGGTGTCGCCGTCGCTCACAAGTACGACGGTCGTGCTGCCCGGCAGCCAAGGTTTCGCCGTCTCGGCGGCGACTTTGAGCCCCTCCAAGAGTTCGGTCTGTCCGGCTTGAAAGGCGTGGTGCATCGGCAGGTCGCCGAAGATGTTCCGGATCACTTCGAAATCGGACGTGTCGATGACGACCGGTTTGGCGCCGTTGTAGACCGCGACGACGCTGACGCGGAACTCGTCGAGGGGGACGCGGTCGAAGAACGACTCCATCAACTGCCGAGCGCGCGCCATGCGCGGTTCTTTCCGCTCCGGCCCGGCGTCTTCGAGCCGCATGCTCGGCGAGACGTCCAACACGATCAGTACATGCTGAGGATCTTTCGCGGAGCGCTCCTTGCCGGTCCCCGGATCGTAGGTCCGCGGCGGAAGGAAGGCGAGCGTCGTCAGCCCCCACGCGGCCATGGCGGTCGAGAGGATCCGGAGCCACGGGGCGGAGGCGGCCCATACGGCCGGCCTCCGATGCGGGCCGAACGCGAGCGCAGCCGCTCGTTCCGTCCGCCGCGCATGCAGCCGCTCCGCGATGAAACAAAGGACGAGCGCCCCCGCGGCGGCGGCAAGCGGCGCGAAGAAGACGGGATCATCGTTCACCACGGCACGTGTCTCAGGCCGAAAGCCGCCAGCAGGAGGAAGGCCAACGCGACGAGCCCGCCGACGCACCACGGGAAGAAGTGATCGGCCGATTCGGCGCGCGTCTTCTCCATCCGCGTCTTCTGCATCGCATCGATGCGTCGGAACACCGCTTCGAGCCCGGAACGATCGGACGGCGCGAACGATTCGCCTCCGGTGATCGCGGCGATCTTCGCCACCTCTCCCGGAACGGGCGGTTCGGCCGTGTGGACGACGTACACGGTGATGTCGTCGGCCTTGAGTTTCTGCGCGATCATCTCGTCGGCGCCGCCGAAGAGGTCCGCGCTCATGCCGTCCGAAATGAGGACGATCATCCGGTCGCCGCCTTCGCTTTCGAGCAAAGTCTTGCGGCAGGCCGTCAACGCCTTGCCGATCTCCGTGCCCCCCATCCACGGCGGCGCGACCGACGGGTGCATGAACGGCGGCGCGCAACGGAAAGCCGAGACGTCGGTCGTCAGCGGCACCCACTTCAGCACGCTATTGCCGAAAAACGTCAGTCCGAACGCGTCGCCCTTGCGGAAGTCGAGGAAGGCGTTGATCGCGTCCATCGCGGCGCCGTAACGGTCGGAGTCGCCGAAGCGCGCCGTCATCGAACCCGAGACGTCGACGCAGAATTCGATATTCGTCAGTGCGCGCTTCGAACGCGGTTCCTCCCAGCGCTGCGGCCCGGCGCAAAGGACGACGAAGACGGCGAGCAAGAGCGCCGGCAAGGACTCGGCCAGCCGGATGAAAAAACGCGGCCACCGGCCGCCCGGCCGACCGAAGTCGTACGGCAGGACGATCGCGGCGCCAACCCGACGCCAGACGAGGAGGATCAGCGTGAGCGGGACGACGAGCGCGGTCAGCACCCAAGGTCGGCGGAAGAATTCGAAGACGTCCATGATCAGACGGCGGTCGGGACGGGGCCTTCCGCCTCCCAAATCGAAGCCGGCAATTCACGATACGGCGCCAGCAAAGCCGGGATATCGGCCTTCCCTGCGGCGTCCGGGGCGTGCAACCAGGATTCGAGGCCGAGCAGCAACGGCCCGGCGTCGGGATGCGCCTTCAAGACGGCGTAGATCTCGGCCGGAGGCCGGCCCTCAAGCCCGAGACGTCGCCGCCAGAGTGCGGTGAGGCCGAGTTCTAAACGCGCGCGCTCGGCCGCAGGAAGCCGTCCCGCAGCCGCGGCTTCGACCAACGGACGAAGCCGCTCCGCCAACGACAATGCGACCTGCGGCGGCGCCGAAGCCGCAGACCGCCTCCGACGCCCCGTCCAAAGGAACCACACGACGCCCGCGATCCAGACGGCGCCGAGCAGCGTAAGGATCAGCACATAGCCGCCGACGAACGGCGGCGGGAGCGCAAGCGGTGCATGCGGGACGACGCGCCCGGGCGGCAGCAAGCCTTTGACGTCGACGCCGATCGGCGGCAATCCCGTCGCGGGCTCGCCGGACTTGCGCATCAGCCAATCGCCGAGATCGAATCCGCCGGGCTCGAGCCCTTCGAACTCGAGGTCGTAGCGGAAGTCCGTGCCGTGCGGATACGTCGCGGTGATGCGGAGGACGATCGGGCTCCGTGCGACGGCCGACTTGGCGACGAGTTCCGGCCCGGGCAGCACCAACGCCTCGATCCTCGTGCGGAGTCCGAGCCGCGCCGGCCTTGAGCTTTGCGCCGCCGCAGGCACCGCGATAAGCAGCGCGGACATCACGGCGAGAACGATGCGACGACGGATCATCTCAACCCTCTTCCCGCCGCGCCGCGGGCGGCCAAGAGCCTCCGCAGCGCGAATACGAACGGCCGATCCGTGCGGATCTCCAAGTGATCCGTCCCGGCCCGCTTGAGGCCGGCTCGAAGCTCGCTCTTATCCACGCCGACCGCCGCTCCGGAGATCGTCGATTCGACGCCGGTCTCGGCTTCGCGCGCCCGCAAAAAGCCCGCTCCCGCCAGCCCCGTCTCCGCAGGATCGACGAACTCGATCACGACGACGTCGTGCCGCTCCGCCAAGAGTTTGAGCGGTTTCAGCGCGTCCGGATCGTGCAGATCCGAGATGACGAAGAAAAGCGTCCGCTCGGCGAGCCCCGGCGCCATTTCGCGGAGCCGCCGTCCGAGGGTCGTGCGCTCGTCGTAGCGGAAGGTTCGAAGCCGCGTCATCCATTCGAGGACGCGCGAGGTCGAAAGGCTCGGACGCACGCGAAGCGCACGGTCGCCCACCGTCACGACGCCGACCGGACTCATGCGATCGAGGCACGCGAGCGCGAGCCCGCCCGCGACGAACAGCGCCGTCTCGTATTTGCTGCGCGCCGTCGACGACACCGTCATCGACGCCGACGTATCGAGCAGGAAGATCGCCGGCATCGAGCGCGGCGCTTCGTACTCCTTGACGAAGAACTTCCGCGTGCGAGCCGTGACGCGCCAATCGATCGCACGTACGGAATCGCCCGGGCTGTACGGCCGCGATTGGACGTACTCGATCCCGGCGCCGAGGAACGGCGAACGATCGCCGCCGTACGCGAGGCTGTCCGCGAGCTTCCGAAGCGCGACGGCGAAACGCCGCGCGTCCAAGGACGGCAAATCCTCGACGTAGCCTTCCAACCCCGGGTTCATCGCCCCCTCAGGCCTGCGCGGCCGCCGCGGCGGCGTCGCCCATCGAGCGGAGGATCTCGTTCAAGACCTCGCGGCCGGTCCGCCCCTCGGCGATCGCCTCGTACTTGAGGCGCATGCGATGCAGCATGACGTCTTCGGCGAGAGCGAAGAGATCTTCCGGCACGACGTAGTGACGGCCGCGGATCAACGCGCGGGCGCGGGAGGCTTTGACGAGCGAGATGCCCGCGCGCGGACTGCAGCCGAGTTCGACGGCCGGATGGGCGCGCGTGCGGTTGACGGCGTCCACCACGTGATCGATGAAGGTGGCGCTGACATGGACGTCGGCGACCGCCTCCATTGCGGCCGTCAGGTCTTCCGAGGTTCCGACCGCCTCTTTATCGAGGACGTCGAACTCCGTGCGGGCGATCGCGCCCTTGTCTTCTCGTCGCACGCCGAGCGCCGCGTTCCGGAGGAGCACTTCGCGCTCCTCCGCGGGCGTCGGGTAATTGAGCCGGTGGACGAGCATGAAGCGATCGAGCTGCGCTTCGGGGAGTTCGAACGTCCCCGCCTGCTCGACCGGGTTCTGCGTGGCGATGACGAGGAACGGCGCCGGCAATTTGAAGGTCTCGTTGCCGATCGTGACTTTGCGCTCCTGCATGGCCTCGAGCAGCGCGCCTTGCACTTTGGGCGCCGCGCGGTTGATTTCGTCGGCGAGCAGAAGATTGGTGAAGACCGGCCCCTTCCGCACTTTGAATTCGCCCGTGCGTTGATCGAGCACCTCGGAACCGAGGATGTCCGACGGCAGGAGATCGATCGTGAATTGCACGCGCGAGAAGTCGAGCGAAATCGACTTCGAGAGCACGGACACCAAAAGCGTCTTCGCGAGACCCGGCACGCCCTGCAGGAGCACGTGGCCGCCCGTGAAGAGCGCGATCAGAAGGCGCTCGACGACCTCTTCTTGTCCGACGACCACCGTCCCGACGCGAGTTCGTACGGCGGAGACGAACCGCTGGGTCTTCATTACGTCCTCCGCACGGAGGCGTCCCGTCGCACCGGTCCCTGTGGCTGTCATGATTTCGCGCCTTAAGACGCCGAAGTCCCCGCCGGCGTTCCCGGCGCCGAGGGGCGGCGTAGGCGCGCATTGTCCGGACGGCGTGCAACCCCGCAAGCCCCCGCGGACGGCGGATCGCGCCTATGATCCCCGCCCGAGGTGCCTCATGCGCGTCCGATTCCTTCCGATCGTCCTTGGCTCTGCCGCGTTTTCGTCGTTCGTAGCGGCTCAAGCACCCTCTGTCGCCCCTACACCCGAGAAGCCCGCCTCGGCGCCCGCGTCGGGTGCGACGTCGAAGCCTGCCTCCGCGCCGACGTCGCGCCGCGGTCGGCCGCCGTGGAAGGGTTCGGCGGTCCTGCCTCCGGATCTCTGGACGGACGTCACCGACAGGACGATCGGCGCGACGTCGGAATGGACCAATAAGGTCGAGATCGCGGATCTCGACGGCGACGGGCGCCCTGACATTCTTTTCGCGAACGGCGGCGACTACGACGCGAAGGGCGCTGCGGTTCAGAGCCGCGTTTTCTTGAACCGCGGTCCCGACGCGAGATTCGAGGACGCAACGAAGCGGGTGTTCGGCGATGCGACCTTCTTTTGCCGCGTGATCAAAGTCCGCGACGTCGACGGCGACGGCCGGGCGGACGTGTTCGTCGGCAACACCTTCGAGACGCGGAGTCGGCTTTACCTCGGACAAGTCGACGGCGGCTTCAATGACGCGACGGCGACGCATCTGCCGCCGCTGGACGGCTCGATCGGCGACGCCGAGTTCGGCGATGCGGACGGCGACGGCGATTTCGATCTGCTGCTCGCGGATTGGGGTCCGGGCTCGCCGATGAAAAACGAAGGCGGTCGAGTTTCGCTGTGGTTGAACGACGGCCGCGGCCGTTTCGTCGACGCGACGGCCGAGCGCATGCCGGATCTCAAGGTGCGCTTCTGCTGGGAGCTCGAATGGCTGGACGTCGACGGCGATTTCGACCTCGACGTCGTGGCGTCGTCCAAACGCTCCGCCGGCTCGTTCTTGTTCCTGAACGACGGCGCGGGCCGGTTCACGGACGCCTCCTTGGCGCGGCTTCCGCAATTCAAGAACAACTACGAGTTCGAAGCGATGGACGTCGACGGCGACGGACTCCCCGACTTGGCGACCATCAACGACGGGCCGCGCTTCGCCGAGCATCTCTTCCGGGGCGATGGAAAGGGCGGGTTCATCGACGCGACGGCCGAACTCTGGCCCGCTTCCGAGAACCCGAGCTTCGACGACAACATGGTCGTCTTCCTCGATTTCGACTCGGACGGCGACGCCGATTTCCTGATCGGATCGCTCGACGGTCCGGACCGCGTGCTCGTCAACGACGGGCGCGGGCGTTTCCTCGCGGGCGCGCCGGTGTTCGAAGGAGACCCGACGCGCGGCACGCTCGGGATCGCCGTTGCAGACTTGAACGGCGACGGCCGTTTGGACGTCGTGCATGCGCAAGGAGAGAATCCGCAAGCGACGGCGGAGAAGGTGTTCTTCGGCAAGTCGATCGCGCCGGACACGGCCGCGCCGTTCGTGGGCGGCTTGAACTTGGCGACGACTCCCGCCGGCCGCGTCGTCCGCTGTCGGATCCACGACCGCAAATCCCCTCTTGCCGCACACGATTTCCGACGCGTGATCTTGCGCGTGAAGGTCGGTGAAGCCGCGACCGAAATCGTCATGGAGAACTACGGCGAGCAGCTTTGGCGCACGACGCTTCCGGCTTCCGTACCGGCCGGCGCGGAAGTCCAAGCGGAGGCCGTAGACGCCGCAGGCAACGTCTCGCGGGGAGCGAAGTTGCGGCTCCCCTGACCGCAGGCCGAATCGCCGGAGAACGCCGCCATAGGAGCGTCTCCGGAGTCCGAGCGACATTTTTGCGGCCGGCCCGCTATGTATGCGGTGCGACCCCGCGTGTCTTGGCTGCCGGCCGGACCGTTTTCCCCGGGGTATGTAAGTAATCCGACCCCTGACCGCCGCGTGAAAACGCAGAGCACCGGTCATCGGTCGGGCGCTGACACCGCCCCATGCAAAAATCACTCATCGCTGCCGCGGCCTTCGCCGCGTGGATCTTGGTTCCGCAGGCCGCCGCCCAACAGATGCCGCAAGGCGTGCTCGGCGGTTTCATCGAGAACGTAGGCCAGTATCCGGCGGAAGCACGTTTCGCCTCCCGGCTCAGCCGCTCCTTCACCTACGTGACCGACGACGGCCTCCGCGTCGTCTCGCCCGACGTCCGCGGCACGGAGGCGACGGCGCTCTTCCTCACGTTCGAAGGTGCGCGCACGGACGAGGTCATCGGCGAGAAGACGCGCCCCGGCCGCTTCCACTTCTATCGCGGCGGCGATGCTTCCGCGTGGCGGACCGACGTCCGCGCGTTCGATTCCGTCCGCCTCCGCGGCGTCTGGCGCGGCGTCGACGTCCTCGTCGGCGAACGCGGCGGTCGTGCGGCCTACGACTTGGAACTTTCCCCCGGCGCCCGTCTCGCCGACGTCGTCGTGCGCCTCGACGGTGCGGAGTCCTTGACGATCTCCCCCGACGGCTCGCTCAGCGCCGGAACCTCCGCCGGACCGTTCCGGCAGACCGAACCCGTCGCTTGGCGCACCGGTCCGGACGGCCGGAGGCGTCCGGTCCGCTGCGCGTTCCGCCTCATTGACGATCGCCGTTTCGGATTCGTCTCCGACGACGAGACCGATCAGGACCTCCCGCTCACCATCGACCCTTCGCTCGATTGGTGCGGCTTCCTCGGCGGCAACAACTTCGACGAGATCTTCGCGGTCGACGTCGACGCTGCGGGGAACGCCTATTACGGCGGTCGTTCGGCGTCCGGGAATTTCCCGTTCGTCCCGGGCTCGTTCGATCTCTCGCAAACCGGCGGCAACTTCGACGGCATCGTCGTCAAGCTCGACCCGACGGCTTCGACTTTGCTTTACGGCACCTTCCTCGGCGGGTCCGGCACCGACCGCGTCGAAGCGCTCCGCGTGAACGCCGCGGGCGAAGCGTATTTGTGCGGGCAAGGCGGCTCCGGTTGGCCGACGACCGTCGGCGCCTATGACGTCGTCTACGGCGGCCAAGGCGACATGTACGCCGCCAAGCTGTCGTCCGACGGCGCGCAACTGATTTACTCCACCTACATCGGCGGCTCGGGCGAAGAACGCGGCCACGCGATCGCGATCGACGCGTCGGGCGCCGCCTACATCGCGGGACAAACGCTTTCGCTTTCGAGCTACCCGTCGACGCCGGGCTCGATCAGCCCGACGGCTGATGCACCCAACACATGGAACGCCTGCGTCACCAAGGTCCAGCCGGGCGGCGCTTCGATCGGATACAGCTTCCGCTTCGGCGGCGGCGCTTCGGATTGGGCCTATGCCGTCGAAGTCGACTCCCTCGGTGCGGCCTATGTGACCGGCGCGACGAGTTCGCTCAACTTCCCGATCGCGGGCGGCGGTTTGAGTTCGCCGGGTTCGAGCCTCGACGTCTTCGTGACGAAGATCAACCCCAACGGCCAGAACTACGCGTGGTCGTCGCGCTTCGGCGGCGCCGGCGTCGATCAGGCGTTCGGGACTGCGCTCGGAACCGACGGTTCGCTCTACGTCGTCGGCGCGGCCGCCACCGGCTTCCCGACCACCGTCGGCGCGTTGCGAACGACCGGCGACGGCGGCGACGCCTTCGCGTTCCGCATCGCCGCGAACGGCCAGTCGCTCCTCTACTCCACCTACCTCGGCGGCACGTCCACCGAACAAGCGAACGGCGCGGCGCTCGATGCTTCGGGGCGGCTATACGTCGTCGGCTACACGAACTCCCTCGACTTCCCGACTCCGGGCGGCTTGCAGACGGTCTCGGCCGGCGGCGGCGCCCCGGCCGAAGGCTTCGTCGCCAAGCTCTCCGCCGCGGGCGACGCCTTGCAGTACGGCTCGTACTTCGGCGGGTCGAGCGACGACAACATCACGTGCGCACGGCTCGCGGGTAACGGGCTCCTCTGGGTCGGCGGCTCGACGCTCTCCGTCGAAGTCGCGACCGGGAACGGCGCGGGCATCGCACCCGGCGGCGCCTACGACGGATTCGGCGCGCGCATGACTCTGCCGAAGAGCGCGGGCGCAACGCCGTTCGCCGTCGGCATGCCATACGGCGCCGGAACCGCGACGCTCGAATGCGAACAACCGGTGTTCGACTTCGAACCGATCGCCTCCGGCATCAATGCGCCGGCCAACGCGCTCGGGCTCATCTTCCTCGGCCCCGAAATCGCGCCGATCGACTTCGGCGGCGGAACGCTCGTCTACGGCGATCCGGACACGGTGCTGCTCTTCGCCGCGACGACGTCCGATGCGGGCGGCGCATGGTCGGTCCAGCTCCCGGGCGTCCCGACGGTCCCCGCGCTCGAAGGCGTGACCTTCGCGCTGCAGGCCGGATTCCTCGGCGGCGGCCCGCTCGGCATCGTCATGACGAACCCGCTCCGCTACACGCTCGGCTATTGAGGCCGGTTCCCGCGGGAGAAAGCCGGGGGAGCCGCAGTCGCTGCAAGAGCGTCTCCGCGGCGACGCGCCGCGGGAGCCGCGGTCACTTCAGCAGCATGGCGTTCGCAAGAGCGACGCGCGCACCGGAGTCGAACGAGTCCGCGAACTCGACGACGAGCTTCAGCTCCTTCGCGCCGCGGACGTCGACATTCACGGCTAGAGGTTCGGCTCCGGCGCGAAGGAGCGGGCTCGTCCAGCGCACCGCGCCGTCGACGTAGACGACGAGTTTGGCGGAGCCCGGCAAGGGCCGCGACTTCGTGATCGGATCGACGCCGATCTTCGCCGTAAACCTGCCGAATCCGGAGGCCGGGTAGGTCACCTCGGATTTGGCGAACAGGAGCAGGCCTTTCGCGAACCGCTCCGTACCGATCGACAGCGGCTCTCCCGGACGCGCACCGCGGTCGCGGAGAAGCACCGGCGGCGTTCCATCGGCGAGATACGGGGCGGAGACGAAAGCGGACGCTTCGAGATCGGAGAGCATCCGGAAAGCTTCGCCCGTCATCGTGACGGCTTTCAACTGATCCGGATCGAGCGCGGCTTCCGGACCGTTCGCGAGCTTCAGGCGAAGCCCCTCCTCCGGACCGGCTTTGAGGACTCCGGTCAGGCGCGAGCCGTTCCGCATGAGGACGGCGCACGTGCGCCGCCCGGGACGGGCCTTCGCGTCGACGGCGATGCGTACCGCGACGACTTTGTCCTTGACGAAGGCGAACGGCCGCTTGTCGCCGGCTGCGCTGCTGAACACGAGTTCGCTCTTAGCCACGCGCTCGAGCGTACCGGGTAAGAAATCAAGTCGACCGTCGCGCTCGACGAACACGTAGTCCTGATCATCGTCGGCGGCCGGTTTCGGCAGTTCGACCGTCGAGTCGCCGCGGCCTTCGCGATTCCAGACCGTGCGCACGTCGTCCAACGCGAACACGAGACGACCGAGACCCGCCGCGGAAGCATGGAGTTCGTCGGCCGGCCCGTCCTCAAGCGCGGCAAAGAGGACGTCTCCTCCGACGAGATCGAGGCGGGCTCCGCCTTCGGGCCGCGGGAGGTCCTGCGATGAGGACTCGAACCCGACCAAAGCGTCCAAGGCGAACGCTTCGGTCTTTTCGCCGGCCCGCCAGAGGAGCCGCCCCTCGGAGTCGAGGCCTGCCGGGCGACCCGTCAGCGTCGCGCCGTCGACCTTGGTCAGGGTGAATTGGGCGGCGACGGCGGAGGCGATCACCCCGAAAAGGCAGAGACCGCGGGCGGTCCGCAGGAGAAAGGACTGCATGGCTCCCGTTCTAACGACGCCCCGCGTTCGGCGCTCCCCGGCGAGGGACGGTCAAATGCGACCCCCGGTTCGCCCCGCCCGATCTGCCACAGTGGCAGGCCGGGGTGGTTCGCGTGATGGGGTCGCTGTCACGCCGGCAGCGGATCGAATCGGGGGGAACGCTTTCCGCTCCGTCGGATTCCCTTAGAACCGGCCGGATCGCGCAAGCGACGGCCGAGCCCCCCCGGCTTCGGCCTCCCCGGCCCTCCGTTTGCATTCCGGGGTTTCGGCGTCGCCGGGGTCCGCCCCGGGGTCGCCTTTCCTATTTGCCGCCGTCTCCGGATCCTCCGGAGGCGCTTTGGTGCCGAATACGCCCCCGCATGAGCGGGGCTGGAGACGATCGACATGGCCAAGCAGCTCTGCTTCGACGCCGAAGCGCGTGAAGCTCTAAAGAACGGGGTGACCAAGCTCGCCCGCGCCGTGAAGAGCACCCTCGGTCCGCGCGGCCGATGCGCCGTCATCGACAAGGGATACGGCGGCCCGACGATCACGAAGGACGGCTACACCGTCGCCGACGAGATCGTCCTCAAGGACAAGTTCGAGAACTTGGGCGCGCAGCTTCTGAAGGAAGCCGCCAGCAAGACCAACGACGTCGCCGGCGACGGCACGACGACCGCCACGGTCCTCGCGGAAGCCGTCTTCCTCCAAGGCCTCAAGCACATGACGGCGGGCGCCAACGTCACCCGCCTGAACCGCGGCATCCGTGAAGCCTCCGACATCGTGTTGGAAGAGCTCAAGAAGAAGTCGCAGAAGGTCTCCGTCCGCGACGAAGCCAAGCTCGGCCAAGTCGCCTCCATCGCCGCCAACGGCGATAAGGAGATCGGCGACGCGATCGTCAAGGCGTTCAAGGCCGTGACGGGCGAAGCGTCCGACTTCGATCCGAAGAACGCCGTGATCACGGTCG
>SXGS01342401.1_pt1 | contig 11763 bp, 11 predicted proteins | sample 3174681 | NCBI WGS metagenome assembly SXGS01 (sample SAMN11356861, study PRJNA531348) | freshwater metagenome | isolation source: freshwater sample F1-80 | place: China: Fuxian Lake, Yuxi | collected 2017-12-25 | reverse complement strand
GTGCATGACGGTCGTGCCGGGCGACAAGTAGGCGCCGAGGCGCACGCGCGAGGCGTCGGCGATGCGCACCCGCGGCGGGGTGACGTAGTCGAGCATCCGCGGAAACTTGTCGACTCCCAGCACCGAGATGCCGGCGCGCTGCAGGGCGGGCCGCCGCGCGTCGAAGTCGTCAGGATGCACGGGGCCGGCCGTCGTCCACGTCACGATCGGCAGGTGGCCAAAAACGCCGTCCAGGTTCAGCGTGTTCGGCGCGACGAGCCGGTGCGAGAGCAGGTGCAGGCGAAGGTAGGCGTCCGCCGTCGACGCGGGGGCCGCATCCAGTGTGATGGCGACGGTGCGCGCCTCCAGGCGCACGCCGCGTCGCTCAGCGCTGCCCTCGAGGTGCTCGATTTCGGCGGGCACGATGTGCGGGTCGCGGCCCTCGGGCAAGGTGCCGAGCGCGGGGTGGGGGAACCATGTGTCGAGCACCTCCCCGGTGCTCTCGCGAACCGTGGCGAGGCCGTAGCCCCAGGCGTGGGTGGCGTGCTCGTCGTGCGTTTCGGTGGCGCTCTCACTCATGCCTCCAGGCTAGTCGCGCCGGGCCGCGAACTAGGCTGGAGCGGTGACCGCGCAGCCCGCCTTTAGCCCTGCCCTGCTCGCCGACGTCGTCGCCCTCACCGCGGCCATGTGCGACATCGAGAGCGTCTCGGGCAATGAGAAGGCGCTCGCCGACGCGATCGAGGCGACGCTCGCCGCCCATGCCCCGCACCTCGACGTCGTGCGCGACGGTGACGCGATCGTCGCCCGCACCCACCTCGGCCGCGCCCAGCGGGTGGTCATCGCCGGTCACATCGACACGGTGCCCGTGAACGGCAACCTGCCGACGACGCACGCGGTCGGCCCCAACGGAGAGCAGCTGCTCGTCGGTCGCGGCACCGTCGACATGACGGGCGGATGCGCGGTCGCCCTCGCGCTCGCCTGTCGCCTCCCCGAGCCCGCCGTCGACGTGACCTTCGTCTGGTACGACCACGAGGAGGTGGAGGCACACCTCAACGGCCTCGGCCGCCTCGCCCGCACCCGGCCCGAGCTGCTCACCGCCGACTTCGCCGTGCTGGGGGAACCGTCGAACGGTGCCGTCGAGGGCGGTTGCAACGGCACCCTGCGCGCCGACATCACGACCCGCGGCCGCCGCGCCCACTCGGCCCGCTCGTGGATGGGCGTCAACGCGATCCATGCCGCCGCGCCGATCCTCGAGCGCCTCGCGGCCTACGAGCCCGCGACCGTCACCGTTGACGGCCTCGACTACCGCGAGGGCCTCAACGCCGTCGGTATCAGCGGGGGAGTCGCGGGCAACGTCATCCCCGACGCTTGCACGGTCACCGTCAATTACCGCTTCGCGCCGTCACGCACGGTGGCCGACGCCGAGGCCCACGTACGCGCGCTCGTCGACGGTCTCGACGTGGAGGTGACGGTCACCGATTTCGCCCCCGGCGCCCGCCCCGGCCTGGATGCTCCGCTCGCGCAGCGCTTCATGGCGGCGGTCGGCGGCGCCCCCGCCCCGAAATACGGATGGACGGATGTGGCGCGCTTTAGCGAGCTGGGCATCCCGGCCGTCAATTACGGGCCGGGCGACCCCTCGCTCGCGCACGCCGACGACGAGAGGGTGCCGATCGAGCAGATTCGCACCGTCGAGCGTGGCCTGACCGCGTGGCTCTCAGCGTCGATTTAGTCACGGCGCGATAAGGGGGAATAATAGGAATCGGAATTTTCGTCTCGAAAGGGGAACCACACTATGGCAGCCATGAAGCCCAGGACCGGCGACGGACCCATGGAGGCTGTCAAGGAGGGTCGCCTCATCATCGTTCGTGTGCCGCTGGAAGGCGGCGGTCGACTTGTTGTCTCCGTCAATGACGCGGAGGCTACCGAACTGCGCGACGCGCTGAGCGCGGCGATCTCCTAGACCGAGCGAACCCCTGGCCCCCGGGCCGGGGGTTTTCTCGTTCCCGGGGTCGGTGCGTGCCGGCGCCGTCGGCGCTTAGGCCGAACGCTTGACGATCTGCAGCAGACCGTCGCCCACGGGCGAGAGGGCCACGTGCACGGCCGGCGACTGCGACAGCTCGGCGATGATGCCGCGGCGGTCGGTTGTGACGCTCTCGCGCTTTGCCGGGTCGGCCACGGTGTCGCGCCAGAGCGCGTGCGGCACGAGCACGACGCCGCCCACGCGCACGAGGCGAATCGCGTGCTCGAGCAGGTCGATGAGGCCCTTCGGCTCGGCGTCGACGAGCACGACGTCGTAGCTCGACTCGTTCATGCGGGGCAGCACCTCGGTGGCGGCGCCCGTGATGAGGCGCACGCGCGACGCGGGATGCCCGGCGTCGCTGAAAAAGCGGCGGGCGGCCTGCTGGTGGTCGGCCTCGATGTCGATCGACGTGAGGTGCGCGTCGGGGGCGCCCTTGAGCATCCAGAGGCCGCTCACGCCGACGCCGGTGCCGATTTCGATGATGGTCTTCGCGCCGGCGGCGGCGGTCATGAGGGCGAGCTGCGCGCCCGTCGCGGGGCTGACGGGGTCGGTGCCCAGCTCGTCGGCGGTCACGCGGGCCGCCGCGATGGCGTCGGGTTCGACGACGGACTGCTCGATGTACTTCCAGGACAGGTCTTTGCTCGGCACGTCGGCCTCCTCGGTCGCCCAGCCTAGGGGGAAGCCCCCGGGTTTCCTGGCTATTCTGGGCTCGTGTCCTTCGGCCTGACGTTTGAGAAGCTGCTGCTCATCGGGCTGATCGCTGTCATCATCATCGGGCCAGAACGCCTGCCGGCGCTGGCCGCGCAGTTCGCGCGACTCATCCGCGGCCTTCGCGACCTCGCCAATGGGGCGAAAGAACGCATGCGCGAAGAGATGGGCCCCGACTACGACGACGTCGACTGGAAGAAGCTCGACCCGCGCCAGTACGACCCGCGTCGCATCATCCGTGAGGCGCTGCTCGAGGACGAGGCGCCCGCGACGCGGCCGGGTGCTGCGGGCGCCGCCGGGGCCGCCGCAGTCGTCGCGCCGAAGCGCGAGTCGGCCTACGCCCAGCGCCAGCGGCTGCTGAAAGAGGGGCGCCCGGCGCCGTTTGACGCCGAGGCCACCTAGGCCGCCGTCGCGCTCGCGATGCGCGGGCACCGTCAGCGCCGGTGCGCGGGGTGCTGGTAGCGCGACTGCACGCGCCGCCCCTCAAGCTCGAGCAGTTCGAGGATGCGCCGAACGCTCGGCCGCTCGGCTCGGTCGGCGCGCAGCAGCGCGTTGATTTGCCGTTCGGCGGGGATGCCCGCGATGGGGCGCGTGACGATACCCGTGTCGTGGATGCGGGTCGTGAAGCGCGGCAGGATCGCGAGGCCGATTCCGGCCGCCACGAGTCGCTCGACGATGAGGTTGTCCATGACACGCTGCACGATGCGCGGCGCTCGGCCCGTGTAGGCGGCGAGCCCGTCGAGCACGCGGTCGTACGGATAGCCGACGGGGGCGCCGACCCACGGCTCGTCGACGAGGTCGGCGGGCTTCAGCACGGCCTTGTCGGCGAGGCGGTGCCCGAGCGGCATGGCGACGTCGAACGGCTCGGTCATGAGCGTGATGACGCGCAGACCCCCCTGTGACCAGTGGGCGGGCACCCCCTGGGAGTCGGCGAGCACGATGTCAAAGTCGGGGGTGAGGGTCGCCCAGTCGGGGCGGTCGAGGTCGTGGTCGGTGACGGCGACCTCGAGCCCGGGCTCGTCGGTGAGCATGGTGAGCAGGCCCGGCAGCAGCATCTGTCCGGCGGTGGGGAAGGTGCTGAGCGTGACGGTGCCCTGCGGGGCGCGGGTGAACTCGCTCCACAGCGCCTCGGCCGATTCGATGGCGGTGGCGATCTGGCGGGCCGTTGCCGCGAGCGCCTCGCCCGCGCCGGTGAGTTGGATGCCGCGGCCCACGCGCTCGGTCAGCGGCACCCCGGCCTCCCGTTCGAGCACCTTGAGCTGCTGGGAGACCGCGGAGGGTGTGCGGTGGGTGGCGGCGGCAACGGCGGCGATCGACCCGCGATCGGCGAGCTCCCGGAGCAGTTCGAGGCGTCGCACGTCCATGAAGCAAAACTACATGATTAGTTCAGAAACAATAGATTGTGCTACTGCTTATCTCGCGCTTCACTAGAGGTGTTCAGGAACACAAAAGCCTAAGGAGCAGATCGACATGACCGCCGGAATCATTGCCATTGCCGCCCTCGGCGTGTGGGCCGTCGCCGCGAGCGTGGTCGTCGCCGTGCGCGATGGTTACCGCCGCGTCCCGACGATCGCCGCTTAGCGCATCCGTTCGCGCGCCACGCGCCGCGAACTCCGCGAGAGCCGTCTGGGCTCGAGCTCACCATTCCAGGGGTGGGGTCGGGCCCCGGCGGCTCTCGCTCGTTAAGCCGTCGCCGTGCGGGTCAGCGCGGGTCGGTCACGGCAGCACGGATCAGCGCGGTGTGACGCCGAGCGGCTTGCCGGCGAGCCCGCGCCCGCGCCGGGCGATCGCGGAGGCCAACTCGCGAATGGCGGCCCCGGCAGCATCACTCTCATCGGTGACGATCGGGATGCCCGCATCGCCCCCCTCGCGCAGGCCCACTGACAGGGGCACGCGCGCGAGCAGCGGAACGCCGAGGCGGGCCGCCGTCTCGTCCCCGCCGCCCGAGCCGAAGAGTTCGAGCACGGAGCCGTCGGGCTGCGCGAGTCCCGCCATGTTCTCGACCACCCCGATCACGGTCTGCCCCGTTTGCCGGGCGACCACCGCCGAACGCTCGGCGACATCGGCCGCTGCCTTCTGCGGGGTTGTCACGACGAGCACCTCGGCGTGGGGCAGTAGCTGGCCGACCGAGATCGCGACGTCGCCCGTGCCGGGCGGCATGTCGAGGATCAGCATGTCGAGGTCGCCGAAGTAGACGTCGGTCAGAAACTGCTCGACCGTGCGGTGCAGCATGGGCCCGCGCCACGACACAGCAGCGCCGGGCTCGACGAACATGCCGATCGAGATGACGGCGACGTCGTGCGCGCGCGGCGGCATGATCGCCTCGCCCACGCGCGTTGGCTTGGCGCCCTCGATGCCGAGCAGCCCGGGGATCGAGAAGCCGAACACGTCGGCGTCGACGAGGCCGACGCGCAGGCCCTGCGCGGCGAGCGCGACGGCGAGGTTCGCGGTGATCGTCGACTTGCCGACCCCGCCCTTGCCGCTCGTGACGGCGAGCACCCGGGTCGTTGACTCGCGCGTGAACGGCATGCGGGCTCGGCCCCCGCGCAGCCGCTCGATGAGCGCATCGCGCGTGGCGCGATCCATCACGCCGATGTCGACGCTGACCTCCTCGATGCCCGCCACCGACGCGGCCGCCTCGCGCACATCGCGCTCGATGCGATCGGCGGCGGGGCAGCCCACGATCGTGAGGCGCAGCTCGATCTCGGCGCGCGTGGCGGGGGAGGCATCTCCGGCTGCGGAGTCGACCACGCGCACACTCGGAATCATGTCGAGCTCGGTGACCGGCTTGCGCAATTCGGGATCGATGACGCGCGTGAGCGCCGTGCGTACAGCATCCTCAAGGGCGCCGTTCACGGAACGGTCACCGGGTTCTCGGGGGGCGAAGGCGGCGGGCACCCCCACAGGCTAGCCGCGCCTGACAGAATGGAGACCATGAGCCAGACGCCCAGCCTCTTCCGTCGCGGAGGCGGTGCCACCCAGAAGGTGCCGCGCGGTGACGTGCTGGGCTCGCACGACACCTACGCCGACGCCATGGCCGTCGTTGACCGCCTCTCGAAGGCCGAGTTCGACGTGAAGCGCCTCGCCATCGTCGGCCACGACCTTACCCTCGTCGAGAACGTCACGGGCAAGCTCAGTTACGGCCGGGTCGCCTTTGGCGGCGCCGCCACGGGTGCGTGGTTCGGCCTGTTCGTCGGGCTGCTGCTCGTGTTGTTTTCGCCCGAGCCCCAGTTCGAGTTTCTGGCCGCGGCCGCCCTCATCGGCGCGGGCTTCGGTCTCGTGCTGTCGGTCGTGCAGTACGCGCTGCAGCGCCGCCGACGCGACTTCACCTCGACGAGCCGCGTGCTCGCCTCGCGCTACGACATCATCGTCGAGCCGGGCTTCATCACCCGCGCGCAGCAACTGCTGGGCAGTAGTACCGGTGCGGGCAGTGAGGGCGCGGCCACGGCCGACGACGCTCCCCCTAAACGCTGACCCGCCCCCGCCCCCGCCTGCGCCGTCACACGAGGCCGCGTGGGCGTCAACCCTTGTGCGCACGAGCTGCGCTGCCCCGGGAGGTGTGCCATGACCGAAGACCTGCAGGACGCGATTGAAGAACGCGACATCCGTGCCGCCGCGCAGTGGCTCGCCGAGCACGCGCCCCACGAGATCGCCGACGAACTCACCCGCCTGCGCGCGGTCGACTCGGCGCTCGCCTGGCGGCTCTTGCCGAAGGGCCGCGCGCTCGAAGTGTTCGAAGAGCTCGACGCGACCCAGCAGCAAGAACTGCTCGGGGGGATGCGCGACCACCAGTTCGCGGAACTCGTCGAAAACATGGACCCGGATGACCGCGCCCGCCTGCTCGGCGAAGCTCCGGCCGGCTTCGTGCAGAAAGTGCTCGCCGGGCTGAGCCCACGCGAGCGCCGCATGACCGCCGAGCTGCTCGGCTACCCGGCCGACTCGATCGGCCGCGTCATGAGCCCCGAGATCATTTCGGTGCACGACACGACGACGGTCGGCCAGGCGCTCACCCGGCTGCGCGCTCGCGCCGAGCACGCCGAGACGATCGACCTGCTGGCCGTCGTCGACGCCTCACGCGCCTACCGCGGCACTGTCTCGCTCAAGCAGCTGGTGCTTGCCGACCCCGAGCAGGCCGTCATCGATATCGCCGACGACGATCACCCGATCGGGCACGTCGACGACCGTGCAGAAGACTCGGCTCGTCTGCTGCAGGAGTACAACCTCACGGGGCTCGTGATCCTCGACCTCGAAGACCGTGTGGTCGGAATCCTCACCGTCGACGACGCGCTCGAGATCATCGAGCAGGCCGACTCGGAAGACTTCGCCCGCCAGTCGGGTTCGTTGCCGAGCGCGGGGCACTACTTCTCGTCGAGCGTGTGGCGCCTGGCGGGCCTGCGCGTCGTGTGGCTGTTCGTGCTGATCCTCGCGGCAGGTCTCACGGTGTCGGTCATGCAGCTGTTCGAAGACACCCTCGAGGCCGTGACGGCGCTCGCGCTGTTCATTCCGCTGCTCGTCGGCACGGGCGGCAACGTCGGCGCCCAGGCCGCAACGGCGGCCGTGCGCGCGCTCGCGCTCGGCGAGGTGCGGCCGAGCGATGTTGTACGCGTCGCGTGGCGCGAGGCGCGGGTCGGGCTTTTGCTCGGGCTCGGGCTCGGCGTCGTCGCCCTCGGCATCGGCTCGATCGTCGTCGACTTTCCCGTCGCGACCGTCGTCGGCATTTCGGTCATCGGCATCTGCACGTGGGCCGCCACCGTCGGCTCGATCATGCCGCTGCTCGCCCGCGCCATTCGCATCGACCCCGCGGTCATCTCGGCGCCCCTCGTCACGACGCTCGTCGACGCGACGGGTCTGCTGATCTACTTCCTCGTCGCGGCGGCCGTACTCGGGCTGTAGAGGCCGCGAAACCACGCGGGTTGGCGCGGCCCCGCGGGGGCTTACGCGCGGGCCGCGGCAGGCGTACAGTGTGCGCCACACCGCGGCGGCGCGCTGACGGGGAACCGCTTCGCCTCGACGCCGTCGTGGGGAAACGAGTACGCCATGGACAACAGGTCAGGAGCCTGCCCGGTCTGCGGGCACGCGATGTCTGAGCACACCATTGACCACTCGACGCCAAATGCCGTCTTGCACTGCCCCGTTGCGTTCGAACGGCCCGCGCCCAGCACCGAGCATCTGAATGAGTTGGGGATGACGAAGCTGCGCCGCCCGTAGCGACGCGCCGACGCGCTACTCCTCCTCGTCCGACTCCTCGTCGGACCAGACGGGCGCGCGGCCCGCGATCCACTCTTCGACCTCGGTCGCGGTGCGGGGGATAAACGCCGACAGGTTTTCGGCGCCGTCCTCCGTGACGAGAATGTCGTCCTCGATGCGCACACCGAAGCCGCGGAACTCTTCCGGCACCGTGAGGTCGTCGGGCTGGAAGTACAGGCCCGGCTCGATCGTGAACACCATGCCGGCCTGCAGCTCGCCGTCGAGGTAGAGGTCGCGGCGGGCCTGTGCACAGTCGTGCACGTCGATACCCAAGTGGTGCGATGTGCCGTGCACCATGTATCGGCGGTGGTAGCCGGCGTCGGGCTTGAGCGACTCCTCGGCGCTGACGGGCAGGAAGCCCCACTCGGCGGTCTTCTCGGCGATGACGGCCATGGCGGCCGCGTGTACCTCGCGGAACCGGATGCCCGGCTTCACGATCGCGAACGCCGCATCCGCCGCCTCGCGCACGGCCTCGTAGACCATGCGCTGAACGGGCGTGAAGGTGCCAGAAACCGGCAGCGTGCGCGTGATGTCGGCCGTGTAGTAGCTGTCGAGCTCGACGCCCGCGTCGATGAGAATCAGGTCGCCCGGCAGTACGGGCCCGTCGTTGCGGGTCCAGTGCAGGATGCACGCGTGCGGCCCCGAGGCCGCGATCGTGTCGTAGCCGACCGCGTTGCCCTCGGCGCGCGCCCGCCGGTTGAACGTGCCCTCGACGAGGCGCTCGCCGCGGGGGTGCTCGATGATCTCGGGCAGGTCGCGCACGACGTCGTCGAAGCCCTGCGCGGTGGCCGCGACGGCGCGGCGCATCTCATCGACCTCGTACTCGTCCTTCACGAGGCGCAGCTCGCTGACGTCGCGAGCGAGCTCGTCGTCGCCGGTCGTGTCGACCGCATCCTCGGTCGTGCGGAAGCCGCCGACCAGCCGCGCGGAGTCCACGCGGTCGGTGAGACGCGCATCCGCCTCGCGCACCACGAGCGTCGACTCGTCGATTGCGTCGAGCACCGCGTCCAGTTCGCCGAGGCCGCGCGCCGTGAGCGCGAGGTCGACGGCGACGTCGTCGCGGCTCGGCCGCGGGCCGGTCCAGAACTCGCCGATCTCGGGGTTCGCGTAGAACTCGTCCGAGTCGCGGCCGGCCGCCTCGCGGAAGAACAGCACGGCGTCGTGGCCGTCGTCGGTCGGCTCGAGCACGAGCACGCTGCCGGGCACCGTGTCGCTGCCCCAGCCCGTGAGGTGCGCGAACGCCGAGTGCGCCCGGTACGGGTAGTCGGTGTCATTCGAGCGCTGCTTCGCGGGGCCCGCCGGCACGATGAGTCGCTGGCCGGGGACGAGCGATGACAGGCGCGCGCGGCGCGACGCGGCGTACATCGCCTGCTCGCGGGCCTCTCCCACACCGGCCGGGCGATCGGCCCAGCCGTTCGAGATGAAGTCGCGGAACCGGTCCGATGCGGGGGTGGTTGATCGGTTTTCGGTCGCGCGGGGAGCGTCGGTGGTCGCCTTATCGCTGTCAGCCATGCCGACCATTCTGGCACCGTGCGGATGCGCGCGAATCGAGCGCGCATCCGTTCAGTTCACGAGAATGCGCGCAACGATCGGCCGGTGATCGCTGCTACCCACGTCGAGCCCGCGCAGCACCTCGAACGAGGTGGCCGGCATGTCGGGGGTCGACATGATGTGGTCGATGGGGGCGCCGAGCAGCGGGTGCAGGCCGGTCGGCCACGTGCCGACGGCGCCGCTGCCGGTGGTGAGGGCGGCCGACACGCAGTCGCCGACGCCGTCGGCGTTGTCGCGGGCCGCGAAGTGGTCGGGGGTCGCGTTGAGGTCTCCGGCGAGAATGATGCGCTCGCCCTGACACACCTCGTCGAGCCACGCGAGGTCGGCCCGCCAGTTGTCGAGCTGCACGGGGATCGGCGCGACCGGGTGCACGCCGATGATGGTCGGCCCGTCGTGGTCGAGCGGGCGCAGCACGACACTCGGCAGCACCTGCGTGTTGCCAACCGTGTCGTCGATCTCGTACTGGCCGATCTCGGCAGACACCAGCACGCTCGTCGAGCGCGCCGCCGCGACCTCGTCGAAGGCGACCGTGTACACCCACATGGGGCGCCCGGCCTCGCGCATGAGAATCGCGGCCTGCTCGGCCGTGGCCGCGCGGGTCTCGGGCAAGACGACGACGTCGGCCTGTTCGTCGAGGGCGAGGGCCGCGATGAGGTCGGCGTCGACGGCCTCGCCGAGGGTGTTCCACGCGACGACCGTCCACTCGCCCTCGGCGGCGACCTCGGGCACGGGCGCGCCGCCCAGGCCGCGCACCGACTGTACGGCCACGTTGAGGCCCGCGAACGCGACGAGCATGACGGCGAGGGCCCCGGCGAAGCGCCGCGCGCGCCGGGAGGCGACCGCCACGATCAGCGTCACCGCCGCGGCGACGAGCGCGATCACGGCGACGAGCGAGCGCAGAGCGACAAGCTGCGCGACGTAGGGGGCGAGCGTCAGGCCGAACAGGCTCGGCCACGCGACGATCAGCAGCAGGGCGCCGATGGCAACCAGCGCGAGAGCGGAGATCACCTTCAGCACCATGGTCCGTCGAGCCTAGCCCGGTGGCCTTGGATGCTCGTGAGGAGGGCGGCCTGTCAGTCGGGTCGACCTACGATGGCCCTATGCCCGCGCCGCTGATCGACCTGCACACGCACTCGAGTGTGAGCGACGGCACCGAAACGCCCACGCAGCTGGTGCGTGCGGCCGTCGAGGCGGGCCTCGACACGATCGCGATCACCGACCACGATTCGACCGCTGGCTGGGACGAGGCGCTGACCGCCGCCGCCGACACCGGCCTGCAGGTTATCCGCGGCATGGAGCTGTCCACGCGAGATGAGTGGCGCAGTGTGCACGTGCTCGGCTACCTGTTTGACCCGAACGACGGCGACCTCGTGGCCGAGACCGCGCGCATCCGTGACGATCGCCTGACGCGCGCCGAGCGCATGGTGGGGCGCCTGAGCGAAGACTTCGACGTCACGTGGGAGGACGTGCTTGCCCAGTCGGGCGGCGTCTCGATTGGTCGCCCCCACATCGCCGACGCGCTCGTCGCCCGCGGCATCGTGCGCACCCGCAGCGAGGCGTTCGCGTCGATCCTGCACTTCCAGGGCGGCTACTACCTGCCGCACGCAGCCCCGACCGTGCTCGACGGCGTGCGCCTCATCGCGAACGCCGGGGGAGCGCCCGTCATCGCGCACCCCGCGACGCGGGGCGCCGACGCCGTCATCAATGAGCGGATGCTCGTGCAGCTCATCGAGGTCGGTCTCGTCGGCCTCGAGGTCGGCCACCGCGAGAACTCGGTGCCCGGCCGCGCGACGCTCGAGGCCTGGGCCCAGAAGTACGAGCTCGTCGTCACCGGGTCAAGCGACTACCACGGCGAGGGCAAGCCCAACCGGCTCGCCGAGAACACGACGAGCCCCGAAGCGCTTGAGCGCATCGTCGCCCGCACGCGGGGCGTTCAGCCCGTGCGGGCGTAGCGACGTCAGCCGTCAGGCCGACTCGACCACGCGGGTCGAGCCGGTGTCGGCCGTCGGTGCGACCGGCTGATCCGGTCTCTGCCACCGTACGAAGAGCACGAGCGGCACGATGGCCGTCGCCAGCCCCGCCGCGACGGTGAAGGCAGCGCGCACGCCGTCGGCGGTGATCGACGCGTCACCGCTCGGCGGAGAGATGAACGCCGCGACCGAGATGAACAGCGCGATGCCGGCGGCGCCCGCGACCTGCTGCACCGTGCCGACGATCGCCGAGCCGTAGGGGTTCAACTGCGGGCGCAGTGACGCGAG
>SXGS01207893.1_pt1 | contig 11763 bp, 6 predicted proteins | sample 3174681 | NCBI WGS metagenome assembly SXGS01 (sample SAMN11356861, study PRJNA531348) | freshwater metagenome | isolation source: freshwater sample F1-80 | place: China: Fuxian Lake, Yuxi | collected 2017-12-25 | reverse complement strand
GTAGCGGTGGACGCGGTGCGAGCCGTAGCCGTCGGCGAGGTAGAAGCCGCCGTCGGGGAGGAAGGCGTAGTTCGTCGGCATGAAGGCATCGCGGCCCCAGCGCTTCATGGGCTTGGTGTCCTCGTCCTTGAGATAGACGCCGGAGTCCATCGGCGCGCGCTTTTCCCAGACGGTCTCGCCCTTGAGCGTGAGCTTGGCGAAACTCTTCACCTGCTGATAAGCGGTGACCCAGAGGAACTGCTCCTTGCCCTCGGTGCGGACTTCGAGGCCGTGCCCACCACCTTGGAACTGCTGGCCGAACGCGCGGATGAACTTGCCCTGCGCATCGAACACGAAGATGGACGGGTGGTCCTTGAGGTTCTCGCGGCCCTCGTGGATGACGTAAAGATTGTTATCGCGATCCACGGCGACGTTGTGGGTCGTCTGCCACGAATACTTGGCGGGGAGCTGCGCCCAGTTGTGCAGCACCTCGTATTTGTGCTCGCCCGTGCCGATGACGAGTTGCTTGTCGGATTTCTGGGCGGTGAGCACGCGCGGCGCGGCGAGGGCGGCGGCCGTGGTGGCGAGGGTCTGGACAAAGCGACGGCGGGAGATCAGTGATTTCATGCCCCCATTAAAGACGCCTTGCGGCGCAGAGTTCAAGACGCGTCTTGCAGCCCGTCCAAGAGAACGGCCTCGCGCTTGGTCACTTCAGTGCCGTTGCGTTGTCTCACCGCTTGAGGTTCATCTGCGAGCGGCTACCCTCGTCATTGACTTAATTATGAAAGCTTCATCCCTCCTCCTCACCGCCTTCGTGCTCGCCGCCGGCACTCTCGCGGCGCAAGACGAGCCCAAGTGCCCGGCGCTCGATCCCGCGGGCATGCGCGACCGGTAGATCAAGGCGCTCACCGAGCAGCTCCAGATCACCGCCGAGCAGCAGGAGAAGCTCAAGCCCATCTACGACAAGTAGGGCGAGGAGATGCGCGTCATCTATCAGGACCAGAACACCACGCGCGAAGAGAAGGCCGTCAAGATACGCGAGGTGGGCGAGGCCATCCAAGCCAAGCTCAAGGGAGTGCTCACGCCCGAGCAGTTCGAGAAACTCACCCAGCTCGGCGCTGGCGCCCAACCCGCTCCGCGTCCCCAGCCGCAGCCGGAGAAGAAGACCTGACCGGCTCCCGTTAACACAATTGTGCAATTGTAAATGCGACGGGGGCGTCCCCGGGCATCCCTGTTTACTTTTGGTGATTGGGCTGGCGTTGGCTGCGCTGAATGGCTACTCAAACGGCATGATAAATCGACTTGGCCCTTTCGCCGCCGCCCTGCTCTCTCTCACTTGCACGAGCTTCCCGCTCCACGCCGACCGCCTCGTGCTCGTCGCCGGCGGCGGCCAGCAGGATCCGCCCTGCGCCGCGACCGAGGTGCGCCTGAAGGAGCCGTTCGCCGCGGAACTTGATCCCGCCGGCCGGCTCGTCATCGCCGAGATGGCACAGGGTCAACGTGTGCTGCGGCTGGAGGCCGACGGGAAAATCACCCGGCTCGCTGGTACCGGCGCGAAGGGCTCGGGCGGTGATGGCGGCCCGGCGTTGCAGGCACAGTTCGACGGCATCCATAACTTCGCCATCGCGGCGACCGGCGACATCTATTTCGCCGACACATGGAATTGCCGCATCCGCAAACTGGACGCGAAAACCGGCATCCTCACCAGCGTGGCTGGCACGGGCGAGAAAGGGTTCGCGGGCGACGGCGGTCCCGCCACGGCGGCCAAACTCGGCGGCATCTACTGCGCCACGCTCGATTTCAAGAACGAGCGACTCTACCTCGCCGACCTTCACAACAACCGGATCCGTTATCTCGATTTGAAGACCGGCCTCATCCAACCCTTCGCCGGCAACGGCCAAAAAGGCGTGCCGAAAAACGGGGCGAAGGCCGCGGAGTCGCCGTTGTCCGACCCGCGCGCGGTCGCGCCGGATCGGCTCGGTAACGTGTACATCCTCGAACGCGGCGGCAACGCCCTGCGCGTGGTGCGGCCCGACGGCACGATCCATACCGTCGTGAACGCCAGCGGCAAAAACGGCGCGGAGGGTGACGGCGGCCCGGCGCTCGCCGCGACGATGAACGGACCGAAGCATCTCTGCGTGGACCGCGACGACAACGTGATCATCGCCGACGCGGAGAACCACCTCATCCGCAAATTCCTCCCGCGCGAGGGGAAGATCGTCCGCGTCGCCGGCACGGGCAAGGTCGGCAAGGCGGGGCTCGGTAGCGATCCGTTGCAGGCCGGGCTGAGCCGTCCGCACGGCGTCTTCGCCACGGCCGACGGCACTCTGTACATCACCGACAGTTACAACAACCGCGTGCTGAAGATCGTTCGCTGAAGCGCGCAGCAGCAGCAACACGAGCTCATCGCCAACCTCATGCACAAGACGCAGGGGCCGCTGCCGCAGGGGAAATGAGCAGCCTCCTCCCCGTTCTCCTCCCGCTGCTCGCGGCGCTCATCTATGTCGCCGGGGCGTTGCTGGCGAAGCGTTCCGCTGAACTGGGCGTCGGCGTCTGGCGCACGGCGTTCATCTCCAATCTGGTCTCCGCCGCGCTCTTCGCATTGCTGTTACCCTTCGGCAGCACCTTCCGCGGCGACCTGCTTTGGCAGCCGGCGCTGGTGGCGGTGTTTTACCTGCTCGGCCAGTTGCTCAACTTCCTCGCTCTGCAACACGGCGACGTCTCCGTCGCCACGCCGGTGATGGGCTTGAAAATCATCTTCGTCGCCGTATTCACGACGCTGCTGCTCGCGTCAGGCGTCTCATTGAAACTCTGGGCGGCCGCGGGCTTGAGTTCGCTCGCCATCGCGTTGCTCAACCGCACGGACGGCGCCCCGCGACATAATGTGGGCCGGACGATCCTCTACGCCGGCGGCTCGGCGGCCATGTTCGCCATCTTCGATGTGCTGGTGCAGAAATGGTCTCCCGCATGGGGGCTGGGGCGGTTCCTGCCGGTGATGCTCGGCTTCGCCGCGCTGTTCAGCCTCCTGTTCGTGCCGTTCTTCCACGCGCCGTTGCGCGAGGTGCCGCGCGCGGCGTGGCCGTGGCTGCTGGGCGCCTGCCTCTTCATCGGACTGCAGTCGCTCATCTTCGTCAGCACCCTCGCGCGCTTCGGCGGCGCGACGACGGCGAACGTGCTCTACAGCTCGCGCGGCCTCTGGAGCGTGGTCGCGGTGTGGGCCATTGGACATTGGTTCGGCAACCGCGAGCAGCAGCTCGGCGCGCGCGTGTTGCGATGGAGGCTGGCCGGCGCGGGGCTGATGCTGGCGGCGATCATTCTGGTCTTAAGCTAGGTGCCAGGAAGTTTTGCGCGTTTGACGCGCCGCGGGCGTTGGTGAATGATGTCGGTCGATAACCAGTCAGGTTTTTATGCGTCGGCTGAAGACATTTTTTGCGGCACTCGCCGCGGTGAGCGCTGCATCCTCCGCCTCCGCCGCGGATGCGGTTGATTTCACCCGCGACATCCGCCCCATCCTCTCCGAGAACTGCTTCGCCTGCCACGGGCCGGACGAGAAGGAACGCAAGGCCGGCCTGCGCCTCGACGATGAGACGGGGGCGAAACGCGTCAAGGACGGCGTCGCCGCCGTGCTCGCCGGCAAGCCCGAGCAAAGCGACCTCATCAAACGCATCACCACCACGGACGTGGACGACGTGATGCCGCCGCCCAAGACCGGCAAGAAACTCACACCGCAGCAGGTGGAGTTGCTCCGCCGCTGGATCGCGCAGGGCGCGAAGTGGGGCGGCCACTGGGCTTACGGGAAGCCGACGCGCGCTCCACTGCCGCCGCTCGAAAGCTGGGCAAAGGCGCGTGCGAAAAATCCAATCGACCACTTCCTCTTCGCCCGGCTTGCGAAGGAAAATCTTCGTCCCGCACCCGAGGCCGACCGCCTCACGCTCGCCCGACGCCTCGGGCTCGACCTCACCGGCCTGCCGCCCACGCCGGCCGAGGTGGAGGCGTTCGCCAAGGACACGCGCGCCGACGCCTACGAACAGCTCGTGGATCGCCTTCTCGCCAAGCCCGCGTATGGCGAGCATTGGGCGCGGATGTGGCTTGATCTCGCGCGTTATGCCGACTCTGCCGGTTACGCCGACGACCCGGCGCGCACCATCTGGGCCTATCGCGATTATGTGATCAACTCGTTCAACGCGAACAAGCCGTTCGACCAGTTCACGCGCGAACAGATCGCCGGCGACCTGCTGCCCAACGCGACGGAGGAGCAGCTCGCCGCCACCGCGTTCCACCGGAACACGATGACGAACAGCGAGGGCGGCACCAATGACGAGGAGTGGCGCAACGCCGCCGTGGTGGACCGCGTGAACACGACCTTCGCCGTCTGGATGGGCACCTCGATGGCCTGCGCCCAGTGCCACACGCACAAGTACGACCCCATCACGCAGCGCGAGTATTTTCAGGCCTTCGCTTTCCTCAACAACACCGCCGACGCGGACAAGAGGGACGAATCCCCGTTGCTCGAATTCTTTTCCGACGAACAGAAAAAACAGCGCGCTGCGTGGCAGACGGAACTGGCGGCGATCGAGGCGAAGTTCAAGACGCCGCCCCCCGCCGCCGCCGCCGCCGCCGAGGCGTGGGCGCGGGCGTTTCCGTTCTCGATCAACTGGAACGTGCCCGTGCCCGAAGCGCCGAAGGCCGAGTCCGGCGCGACGGCCATCGTGCTGGGCGACCGTGCCGTCTCCATCGAAAAGAACGACGCGGCCAAGGACACGCTCACCATCGAGCTGCCGCTGATCGAGGCGCAAAAGCTCGCGGGATTGCGCTTGGAATCCATGCCCAATGCCGGCCACGCCGGCGGCAATTTCGTCCTCACACGCTTGCGTGCAACACTGCGCCCGCCCACCGGTGCGAGCGGGGCAAAAGCGCGTTTCATCCGCCTCGAATTGCCCGGCAAACAGAAGATGCTCCAGATCGCCGAGGTCCAGGTCTTCGCGGGCGCGGAGAATATCGCACGCGCCGGCACAGCCAGCCTCAGCAGCACGTACATAGATGCCGTGGCGGCGCGCGCCATCGATGGCCGCACGGAGGGTGAGTACGAAAAAGGGTCCGTCGCCCATTCCAACCAACAGGATGATCCGTGGTGGGAAGTGGACCTTAAGGCCGTCCGCGCGATCGACCGCGTGGTGATCTGGAACCGCGCCGAGTTCCCCGAGCGGCTCGCGGGCTTCCGCATCGTGGCGTTGGATGAGCAGCGAAAAGTCGTCTGGGAAAAAGCCGCCAACGCCGCGCCGCCGCGCAGCGTGGAGCTGGCGCTGAACGGCGAGCGTGAACTGCGTTTCACGAAGGCCATCGCGGATTTCACGCAGGCGGGGTTCGACGCCGAGAATGTCATCAACGATGACGCGGCCAAAAAAGACCGTACGCGCGGCTGGGCCGTGGGCGGTGCGGCGAACAAGGAGCACACGCTCACGCTCATCGCCGCCGAACCGATCACCGTGCCCGCCGGGGCGCGGCTGGTGGTGACGCTCGATCATCAATCCGCCACGCCCAAGGCCACGCTGGGCCGGTTCCGTCTGGGCGTGACGGCCGATGGGCGCTTGCTCGAACACCTGCGCACGCCTGCGGATATTCTGGAGCTGCTCAAAACCAAGGCGCTGCTGGCCTCGCCGCCACCGGCCGCGCAGGGGGATCCCATGCGCCAGCGCATCGCTGATTATTACACGCGCAACATCTGGCCCGAAGGCAAAGCTGATCGCGAGAAGCTCGCCGCCTTGAACAAGCAGATCGCGGAGCTGAAGCCGAACACCGTGCCGATCTTCCGCGAGCTCGCCGGTGCTGCGCGGCGCAAGACGCGCCTGCAGTTCCGCGGAAGTTTTCAAGATCTCGGCGAGGAAGTGAGTGAGGCCGTCCCAGCGGCGCTTCATCCGCTGCCGGCCGGTGCGCCGCGCAACCGTGCGGGGCTGGCCCAATGGCTCGTGGCCACCGATAATCCGCTCACCGCGCGCGTGCTGGCGAACCGCTACTGGGAGCAGATCTTCGGCGTCGGCCTCGTGCGCACGGCGGAGGAATTCGGTGCGCAGGGCGAACTCCCGTCGCATCCCGAGCTGCTCGACTGGCTCGCCACCGAGTTGCACCGCGTGAAGTGGGACCTGAAGGCATTCGTGAAGCTCCTCGTCACGTCCTCCGCCTACGGGCAGTCCTCACGCGCGGTGCCGGAGCTGCTCGAGCGTGACCCGGAGAACCGCCTGCTCGCGCGCGGGCCGCGTGTCCGGATGCCGGCGGAGATGGTGCGCGACCAGGCGCTGGCCGTGAGCGGTCTGCTCAGCGCGAAGATGCACGGGCCGAGCGTCCGTCCGCCGCGCCCGCAGCTTGGGTTGAATGCCGCCTTCGGCCGCAGCATGGATTGGGAGACCAGCCCCGGCGAGGATCGTTATCGCCGAGCGCTCTACACGGAAGCCCGGCGCACCAGCCCGTACCCGAGCATGGCGACCTTCGACGCGCCGAGCCGCGAGGTCTGCACTCTCCGCCGCAGCCGCACGAACACGCCGCTGCAGGCGCTCGTCACGCTCAATGACCCCGTGTACGTCGAGGCCGCGCAGGCGCTCGCCCGACGCATTGTGAAAGAAGGCGGCGCGACCGACGACGCGAAGGCGCGCTTCGGCCTCCAGCTTTGCCTTGCTCGGCCCGCGTCTGAAATCGAAGCAGCGCGACTCGTGGCCTTGCGCAACGATGCAAAGGAAGTCTTCGCGAAGGATGCCGATGCGGCAACAAAACTAGCCGGTGCGAACGTCGCCGCGCCGGAGGCCGCCGACCTCGCCGCGTGGACGGCCGTCGCCAACGTGCTGCTGAACCTCGACGAAATGTTCATGAAACGCTGACTATGAACCTCGACCCGATCGCCCACGCGCAACTGGAACGCCAGACGCGCCGCCAGTTTTTTAACACCACCGGCCAGTTGAGCCTCGGCTCGGTTGCGCTCGCGTCGCTGCTCGGCCGCGACGCCGACGCCGTGGCCGCCACAGAGACGAATCCGCTCGCACCGCGCAAGCCGCACTTCGAGCCGAAGGTGAAGCGCGTCATCTATCTCCACATGTCGGGCGCGCCGCCGCACCTCGACCTCTTCGACCACAAACCGGAACTGGTGAAGCGTGATGGGCAAGTTTGCCCGGACGAGTATCTAAAGGGCCGCCGGTTCGCCTTCACCAGCGGTGTGCCGAAGCTGCTGGGCACGCGACGCCAGTTCAGCCAGCACGGCAAGGGCGGCGTTTGGATGAGCGATGCGTTGCCGAACTTCCATTCCATCGCGGACGAGATGTGCGTGATCCGCTCGATGAAGACCGACGAGTTCAACCACGCGCCGGCCGAGCTGCTCCTCTTCACCGGGCACGGGCGGCAGGGGCGCCCTTCGATGGGCGCGTGGGCCACGTACGGCCTCGGCACGGAGAACGAGAATCTTCCCGGCTTCGTCGTGCTCATCTCCAGCGGCGTGCAGCCGAGCGGCGGCCAGAGCAATTGGGGCAGTGGTTTCTTACCGTCGGTTTTCCAAGGCGTGCAGTGCCGCTCGAAGGGCGACCCCGTCCTCTACGTCTCCAACCCGCCCGGCATGGACCGCGCCCTGCGCCGGCGCACGCTCGACGCGCTGCGCGACCTGAACGAACTGCAGGCGAAGGAGCTCGGCAGCCCGGAGACGCTCACGCGCATCCAGCAGTACGAGCTGGCCTTCCGCATGCAGGCGAGCGTGCCGGAGGTGATGGACATCTCGAAGGAATCGAAGGCGACGCTCGAGGCCTACGGCGCGACGCCCGGTGGCGCGAGCTTCGCGAATAACTGCCTGCTGGCGCGGCGGCTCGTGGAGCAAGGGACGCGCTTCGTGCAGCTCTTCGATTGGGGCTGGGACTTCCACGGCACCGGTCCGAGTGAGGACATCCGCGACGGCCTCACGAAGAAGTGCGCGACGATGGACAAGCCGGTCGCTGCGCTCGTGCGGGATCTCAAACAGCGCGGGCTGCTCGAGAGCACCCTGATCGTCTGGAGCGGCGAGTTCGGCCGCACGCCGTTCCGCGAGGGGCGCACCGCCGGCGGCAACGTCCTCGGACGCGACCATTACCCCGATTGCTTTTGCACCGCGCTCATCGGCGGCGGTGTGAAGGGCGGGACGAACTACGGCGAGACCGACGAGCTCGGCTTCGCTGTCGCGCGCGACAAGGTGCATGTGCACGACCTGCAGGCGACCATCCTGCACCTGCTTGGTTTCAATCACGAGCGGCTCACGTACCGTTTTCAGGGGCGCGACTACCGGCTCACGGACGTCCACGGCCATGTGGTGAAAGACGTGCTCGCCTGAACTTCCATCTGTATCGCGCTGCGCTCGCCGTTATCGGCGCGTTGTTCCTTCACGTAGCGATCGAGCCGGCCGCCGCCGCCGAAACGCCTTTGCCGACCATCGACGTGCTGTGCATTCACGCAGCGACCCAGCCGATCGAGCCGGTGTTGTCCGTGAACGCCGGCGTGCTCGAAAAGCTCAAAGCGTTGAAGCCGAACCACGGCGTCCTGCTCGGCAAGGCGGCGGTGGTCGGTGAGTTCAACGACACGGCCAGGAAATACAACCTGCACCAGACCGGGCCGATGGGCCGTGATTTCACCATCAAGATGGTCTGGGCGCCGGAACGCCGCCGGGTGCTCTTCTGCGGCGCGAACCACGCCGTGCCTCATCGCCTCAACGACGTCTGGGAGTTCGATCTCGGCGCGCTGACATGGGCGATGCTCTACGCGCCCGACCTCCCGCGCGATTACACCGGCCTCGGCAAGGACGCCAGCGACGTCGAGTTCAAGGACGGCATCTTCATCACGAAACGCGGCGGCCCGGGCATCATCGGGCATACGTGGTGGGGGTTGACCTACGATCCCGAGCGGCGCGAGATGCTCTTCCTCAACACGTGGGTCACCGAGGAGAAGAAGGCCGCGCAGCGACTCGGCGGCGATCCTACCCAACTCTACGCCGGCCCGCCGCTCTGGGCTTTCTCGCCCGCCACGCGCACGTGGAAGATGCTCAAGACCACCCCGCCCTTCCCGCGCTCGATCTTCGGCGGCATGCTCGAGTATGTGCCCGAGCTGCGCGGTTCCATCTGGCACGCGAACAACTGGCAGATGCACGGCACCTGGCTCTACGACGCCAAGACCAACGGCTGGCGTGATCTGAAGACCAACGGCAACGCGAAGGAATTCGAACAGCAATCGCCCGAACCCGAGCAGGTCGGTTACTACGACCCGCAACGCAGCCTCGTCATCGTCCATCGCCACCGGGCCACGCACCACTTCAACCCGAGGATGAACGAGTGGAAGAAGATGGACGCCGGCGCGCCCGAGCAGGTCCCCCACGGCCACGACGCCTACGCACCGATGTGTCACGACTCGGCCAGCGGCCACGGACTGCTGGTCGAGTTCAAGACCCACGCCCTCTGGGCGTACAACCCCGACAAGCCCGCGTGGACCCTTCTCCAACCCGAAGGCGACAAGATGCCCGAAGGCGGCAAACGCCTCGCCTACTTCGACCCCATCCACAAGGTCCTCGTCATCCTCAACGGCACCACCGTCTGGGCCTATCGCTACCGCTAGCAACGCCCTTGCCGACCTTCTCGGCCACTACTAGCCGCCCGCTCCCGTGCTGGAGAACGCGAAGCTTCTCGTCCGGCGCAAAGCCCCAGCAGGGGCGGCATCGTTGTAGAACCAACGGACAAACTATTTCCAAGCTCCGGCAGGGGCGACATCGCGTTGCACGTCTTTCAGGGCCAAGAGAGTGTTCCCTGCAAAAAAAACAAGGCGGCCAGTTTGGGCCGCCTTGCTCTGATTAGCGTGTCGTTTTTGTGCGGTTACGCGGCTTCTTCCCGCGGTTGGATCGGGCGGATGGGCATCCGTTGCAGGAAGCGGCTGAGCAGCAGCACGGCCCAGGCGCAGCCGATCAACAGGAGTTGTTCCGGCGGCGTGATGTATCCACATCCACCGTCACTGATGTCATCAATCACGCTGGTTATCACAGCGCCATTGCTGGTGACGCTGCCGAATTCATTGGTCACAACCACGGTGTACGTTCCGGGCCTGTTATCCGAGGTGGCTTCGAGGAGATAGAGTTCGCGGGAGGTCGCGCCGAAAATGTCCGGACCGTTTGAAAGGGCGACGCCATTTTTGTACCACTGGTACGACAACGAACTCCAATAATCATTATGGGTCGCTGTTACCGACAAATATGCGTTGTTCTCCCGCCGGACGGTGAGGTTAGTCGGATGGGTTGTGATGTAGGGCCGAGGCCAATCGATTCTTACGTTTCCACCATGGAGCCTGATACGCCACCCGGTGGAGATAATGTGGGTTGCCTCCGGGCTATAGCTATAGAAATCGGAAACGATGGTCGACTTCAAGGATGCATCCGCGAAGGTGCTGGTCGCGGGTGTCATATCCAGCAGGTTCAAGGCATCACTATCATGCGTTGAGTTGGCTGTGTAAATCAACACGTCGTTCACTGGGTTCGACCAATCTGTCATCCACAATAAATTCTCTCTACCGCGAAATTCGATCCAGTAATCCAGATTGGTAGCAGCGCCCAACGTGATGCCTGCGGGGATTTTTATCGCATATTTTCGGCCGACTATGAGGGGATCCCCGCTCATCTGGTGCAGGGCCGGGCGGGTCGTTGTTGCCAACATGTTGGTGTTGATGATTTCCACGTACTCATCCGGCAGCCAACCCAAGGCGTTCTTGAAGGCCGCGTTGTAGCGCAGATGGCTGTTGTCGGAGGGCCAAAACCACCAATAGGAGGAGAGGTCGATCAAAGCATCGCCCATCATGTCGAAGGGATGTCCATACTCAATGCGGGTGCCGTTCGAATCATCGGGCTGATTGCTGGAGGGATCCCATCCTCCGGCATGGTAAAGCCCCAGATTATGGCCTATTTCATGCATATAAACTCTCGCCCGCTGGTCCTGCTCGGTGTCGGCGTGGTAGCCGTCTATCAAGTTATATTTGCCACCGAGCTGTGCCACGCCGGAGATGTCTGCCCAAAGGTTGTGATTGATGACAATGGAAACAAAGTCGTAGTTCGCAACATTGTAACCGGCCGCGGAGGCCCGCGCCGCGGCATCAATCGTCATGGTTGTGAGGATGCCGGTGGTGTAACTGCCATTAGAGTCGCGATACGTGGACCGGTTGGAGGGCAGGGTTTGCGTTGAGATGACCGTGGCGTTGTTCACGTTGAAGAAGCCATAGGAACTGGTCGAGAAGAAGCTCTTGATATTTGCTATCCAGCTGTCTCTCACGGCATCGCCGGACCAAGGGGAGCCGCGCCGGTCTAGGTCTTGGAACTCCACAGGGATAATCAACCAAGACTTGCTACCGTTGTTGTTGTAGGCGCGGCCGATGGCGGCAGCGATAGTGCCCTCGCCACCAAGAGCAGCCCAATGATAGGTGTCGTAGCTTGCGCCTGCGGCGGCGGTGCAGTGAAGGCAGAGGTATCCTTCAGCATCTTCGGCCAGGCGTTTGCCATCCGCTTCGGGCTGATAGATTTGAGGTTTCACGGTGGCGTGGTTTGCCGCGATTGATTTGTCGGGATTGAGGCGTTCGCCCGGTTCGAGTTCGCGCACCGGTGAATCGGCCAAGGCAAGGGAGCCATTCACCGCGATGCCGTGCATGTAAAGATCGTCCACCGTGCCGAAGCGTTTCAGGCCACCATACACATAGGCTTGGTAAGAACGACGACCTAACTGGACCGAACGTTGCACAGCCGGAGCGGCGCGACCGGGT
>SXGS01104378.1_pt1 | contig 11764 bp, 7 predicted proteins | sample 3174681 | NCBI WGS metagenome assembly SXGS01 (sample SAMN11356861, study PRJNA531348) | freshwater metagenome | isolation source: freshwater sample F1-80 | place: China: Fuxian Lake, Yuxi | collected 2017-12-25 | reverse complement strand
GTGACGCTGCTTGGCAATGGCAAGGTGCTCCGCGCGGGGGGCTGCGTCAGCGGCCTCGTCCCGTGTGAAACGGACGCCACCGACGTATGGGAGCCGACGACGAAGCTCTGGTCGCCGCTCGGCCCGCTGAATCAGAAGCGATTCGAGGCTAGCGCGGTTCGCCTCCCGAGCGGCCGGACGTTGCTCGCGGGGGGCCTGGCTTGGAACGGAAACGCCACCGTCGAACTCGCTTCCGCCGAGATCTTCGACTTCGTCCCCGGCACTGGGACCTGCACCTTCGACGGCGACTGCATCTCCGGCCACTGCGCGGATGGCGTCTGCTGCGACCAGGCGTGCAAGGGGCTGTGCGACGCATGCACCGCCGCGAAGAAGGGCTTCGGCCAGGATGGCGCTTGCGAGCCCGTCGCCGCCGGCGCGGATCCGGACGCCGAATGCACCGACGACGGCGCGGCGAGCTGCGGCCAGAATGGCTCCTGCGACGGGAAGAGCGCGTGCGAGGCGTACCCGATGAAACTCGGCTGTGTGCCCAAAGAGTGCACCATGGACGCCGAGTGCACGAGCGGCCACTGCGTGAGGACGCAGGAGGGCGACGCGTCCGGGATCTGCTGCGACGCGGAGTGCGCCGCCGACTGCGAGGTGTGCACCGCGGCGCTGAAGGCCTCGGGCGGCGACGGCAGCTGCGGCGCGGCGAAGGCCGACTTCGACCCGCGCGATCGCTGCGCGGCCGACGCGAATTACCCCGCGTCGTGCAAGGCGGACGGGCTGTGCGGGGGCGAGACCAGCTGCCGCGCGAGCGCCGTGATGGGGACGGCGTGCGCGAAGGACGCGCTGTGCACCGACGAGGGCAAGTCGTTCGAGAGCTCGACCTGCGACGGCGGCGGGACCTGCGTCAAGGCGAAGACCCTCTGCGGCGACTACCGCTGCGATCCCGACAAGGTAGCGTGCCTCACCGCCTGCGTGACGGCGGCGGACTGCACGGCTGAGGGCGTCTGGTGCAACGCGGGCAAGTGCGAGCCGAAGCGTCCGAACGGGGAAGAATGCACGAGCTACGACGCGTGCGACTCGGGCTTCTGCAAAGACAATGTGTGTCGCACCGCGTGCACGACCGAGGCTGACTGCGCCGCGAGCGAGTGGTGCAAAGACGGCGCGTGCGAGCCGAAGCTCGACATGGGGGCGCTCTGCGACGATGCGCCGTCCTGCAAGAGCGGTTTCTGCACCGACGCGCTGTGCTGCGAGGCGGAGAGCTGCGGCGCGTATCGCTGCGGCACCGGTGGCCTGTGCGACGAGCGGTGTGACTCGAGCGCGGACTGCGCGGACGGCTACCGCTGCAACGCCGAGCAGCAGTGCGAGCCAGCCGAGCCCGGCGCGATCGTCGTCGGGGGTTGCGCGGTTGCGTCGCCAGCCGGCCTCGCGAGCTCACGAGGCGCGGACCGCGGCGCCGGCCTGCGGACCCTCCTCGCGCTCATGGTGACAGCGGGGCTCGCGCGGAGGTGCCGCCGCGTCTCGTGCGGTGCACTAGTCGTGGTGGAACGATGAGCGTGCGGCGGCGAACACCGCCCCGACTGCCGCGGCAAGCACGGCGCGTCTGGCGGAATCCGCCACCCCAAGCCCCGAACGGGGCGAAGCGATGATGACCAGAACCGAAGTCAACCGCGTTCAACCGAAGACCGATGGCGCGAACCTCGTCGTCGCGGGCAGCCGTGCTGCGTGGCTGCACGACGGCAAAGTCGAGATCTGCGACCTCGCGAAGCCGCCGGTCGTGCGAACCGCTCCTTCTGCCTCTTCGCGTGCCGGACGAGAATGACGCCGCGAGCCGCGTCGATGTCGCGCGTCTCGAGCTTGCACGCCTCGCTCACTCGCAGGCCCGTCGCGTAGACCGCCGTGAAAAACACGCGATACTCGGGGCGTTCGAGCGCCCCGGCGACCGTCGGAAGTGCGCGGCGAACTCACGGATCGCGTTGATGTAGCTGAGCCGCGTTTTCGGCACGTAGCCGGCGAGCTCGAGGTCGTGCACCATTCCGTCGCGTAGCTGACCCATTGGCAGTCTCCTTGGTGGCGGTGCGGGAAACACCGAGACCAAGGAGGCTGCCGCTTTCACGCGGCGACGACGAACGGCACGACGAACGGCACGACGAGCGGCCCGGCCACTACGCCGTCAGGCTCAACACGCCGCCAGCGAGCACGACCCCGCCGCGCAGCGGCTTCGTTCAACACCAGCTTCCTAGCGAACGCTGCGTGGGGTGGCTGACGGGGCTTGAACCCGCGACCACTGGAACCACAATCCAGTGCTCTACCACTGAGCTACAACCACCACGGCCGGACGCGAGAGCGCCAGCTTCGCGCGCGACTATACTCGGGTCGGGGCCGAGCACAACCCGTGATGCGCCCGAGAAGCGCCCGAGAGCGCGCGGCGTCGGATGGTGTTCGAGGCCCCGGGAGCTCGGCTGCCTGGGGCGAGCTGGCGCGGTCGCAGCGCGCGCCGGCCCTGGACGCGGCGGTCGACCTGTTGTCGCTCGTCAGCTCATGGTGGTAACGTGCGCCGGCCGCAGCGTGGCTTCCTCGCCAAGCGTGGGGATCCAGCGGGCACCGGCGGGTATTTACCCGCCGTGAACCTCAGCGAATTGCTTCGAAAGAGCGCGGCACTTCATGCGCGAAACGATCATCGGAATTTTCGGCGGCGTGGTCCTCATCGTGAGCGTGCTCTCGTTCGCGTTCATGCGGCTCGCGCTCGGTGACTTGTCGACCAAGGGAGCGCAGCGCGCGGTCACCGCGGCCGTCGCGCAGCTCGAGGTCGAGGGACTTCGCATCGAGCGCTGGGTCGATACCCAGGCGGCGACGGAGAAGCTACGCGAGCCTTTCGAGGCTTCGACCCCCGACGGCGCAGCGGAGAAGGCGATCGCCGTGGCCAACGGCGTCGATCAAGCCGCCAAGGGAGCCGAGGCGTTCGCGAAGATCAAGCCGACCCTCGTCGTCGTCTTCGACGCGAAGGGTGTGGTCCTCGGCCGGAACGGCTCGAAGCTCATGCGGGACGATAAGCTCGGCGAGCGCTACCCCGAAGTGGTCGCGACCATCCAGAGCGGCAGCAGCGGCTCGAGCGTGTGGGTCAACGAGCAGAAGGCCGAGCAAATGCTCGCGTCGTACGCCCCCATTCGTGACGCTGGCGGCAAGGTCATCGGCGGCATCGCGGTCGGGACGAACCTGAACAACGAGCGCTTGCAGCATGCGAGCGACGCCACGAGCAAGGGAGCGCTCCTCATCGCGGTTCCCGCCCGCGACAAGATGAAAGACGTGGCGCGCAGCAGCACCGTGAGCGACGAAATGCTCGCGTCGCTGGAGTCGAGCAAGCCTGCCCTCGGCGCCGCACAGGCAGTCAGCCTCACCGGGCTCAGCGACACGTACGACGGCTCCGCGCTGGCGCTGTCGGGCTATGGCGGCGGCAAGCAGGCGGTCGTTCTCGCGATCACGCAGGGCCGCATGGTCGCGAGCTTCGGGACCTTGATCTGGGGCGTCGTCGGAGCCCTGTTCATCGGGCTCATCCTCACCGTCGTCGGCGCGCAGCTGCTCGACAACTACATCTCCCAGCCGATCAGCGATGTCGAAGAGGGGCTGCTCGCCATCATCAACGGGGAGACGGACATTCGCTTCGAGCTCGAGCACAAGGTCCTCGGCGGGCTCGTGTTTCGCCTCAACTCGCTGTTGAATCAGCTGCTCGGAGTGCGGGAAGACGACACCGACTCCGAGGGGCGAACGTCTCACGCGCCGAGCGCGGCGGCCTTCACCGCGGCCTTGCACGTCGACGAGCGCATGGTCACGCTCGGCGCTTCCGACGTCGCCGACGCCACGGCGCTGCGGGACGAAGCTCCGGAGGACTACTACAAGCGCATCTACGACGAATACACCGAGGGAAAGCGCGGCATCGGCGATCCCGTCGAGCACGTGAAATTTGCACAATTCAGCCAGCGCATCAAGGCGAGCGAGCGCGAGATGACGCAGAAGCACGGCCGCCCCTTCCGCTTCAAGGTCGAGGTGCAGGGCAAGGAGATCTCGCTCGTCGCCGTTCCGCTCGAGTAGCTCGGTCTCATCGGGGGAGCGTGAGCCGAGGTCGAGGCGGACGGGCGCGAACGTAGCGCTCGCGACACGCGGCTCGCCCGCGACCCGGGCCGTACGAGCGGGTGCACGCGGTTCATTTGCCAGGATGCGCCGCGGTTCATTTGCCAGGATGCGCCGCGGTTCATTTGCCAGGATGCGCCGCGCGGAATAAGAAATTCGTGGTGACGCGCGCGCGGCTCAAGAGAGGGTTCCGAGTCGCCGCGATCGCGGTGCTCGTCTCCTCCTGCGCGGCCGCGTGCGGTGCCAAGAACGGGGGCGTCGGCACGTCGGCCTCGAGCGGTTCGCCGCTCAACGCCAACACGCCCGCGGAGCTCGCCACGGCGGGCGGCGAGGGTTCGGCCGGGCATGCGCGCGCGCCCGCTCCAGCGGACGCCCTGCCGCCGGGCGCAGAGCGCTTCGTCGCGGCCATGAGGCGCTCGGACTGGCAGACGGCCTACGACGAGCTCACCCGGCTCCCGGAGTCCGAACGCAAGCGTCCCGAGCTTCGCTTCGCGCTTGGCGTGGCGGCGCGATACTCGGGGCACGCCGACGTCTCCGTGGCCGCCCTCGCGGGGCTCGAGGCCGAGCTTCCGGTGCTCGCGCACGAGATCCGCGAGCACTGGGCGCACGCCGCCGCGGTCACGGGACCGTACGACGCGGCGGCCGCGATCTTGCTCGCGTCCGAGCGCGCCGAGAACATCCTGACGGCCGCGCGGGCGATGCTGCGCGCAGAGAAGCACGCCGAGGCGCGGATGGCCTGCGACAAGGCGGTGCGAGCGGCGCAGAAGTCCAAGCGAAGAGACGCCGAGCGAGAGGCGCGCGTCTTTCGCGCCGAGCTCATGAAGCGGGCCGGCGACAAGCACGGCGCCGCCGCCGAGCTCACCTGGGCGCTGCGTGCGCAGCCGAGCCGCGGCAAGGAGTTCTTGGCCGAGCTCGAGGGGCTCGGCGCAGCCATGTCGGTCGACGACCGCATCGCGATGCTCGAGGCGAATGCATCGCGCGCGACGCTCGACGCGACGCTCGCGGAGCTCGACGGCATCGCGAAGGCGCACCCCGCGAAGCGCGACGCGGTGGTGCTCGCGCGGGCGCGGGCGCTGCGAAAATCGCACGAGTCCGCCCGCGCGGTCGCCGAGCTCGAGCGCGCCGCGAAGAAGCTACCGAAGCCTGCCGCCGCCGAGGCTCGCTACCAAGCGGCCCGCGCGCTCGCGAGCAGCGGAAGGCTCGATGAAGCGATCGCGCACTACCAGGCGCTCGCTGCGGCGGGCGGCGCTCACGGCGAGCGAGCCGCCGTGCGACGCGCCGAGCTCTTGCTGCAAGCCGGGCGCTACGTCGAGGCCGCCGCGGCCCACGGCCAGCTCGCGCGTCGCTTCAAGAAGAGCCCGAAGGCCGCTTCCGCGAGCTACGGGCGCGCCCTCGCGCTCTTGAGCGGGGGCCAGGCGAAGTCGGCGAAGAAGGAGCTCGCCCTCCTCAAGAAGGGAGCGCACGACCCGAGCCACGCCGCGACGCTGGCGGAGCTCGAGGGCCTCGCGGCGCTGCGCGCCGGCGACCGCGCGGGCGCCGCCGCGATCTGGCGCGACGTCGTCCGCACCCAGCCGCTCTCGTGGGCCGCGCTCTGTGCGCACGCACGGCTCGTCGAGCTCGGCGGCGGCGAGCTCCCGCCCCTCATCGCGCCGCGCGATGACGCGACGCCCGGGCCCCTCGTGGTCACCATGCCCGAAGCGCCGCGGCTGCTCGCGTCGCTCGGACTCGACGCGGCGGCGGAGGCGCGCCTTCGCGCGATGGAAGACGAGGTCGCGCGCCTTCATCCCGGCCGTGAGAACGAGGCGCTCTGCACGCTCTACGCCGAGCTTGCTCCGGCGCGACGCCGCCATCAGATCGGCACGCGCGGGGCGAGCTACGAGCTCTTGCGTCGCGAGCCGGGCGCCGGACAAAGGTGGGCGTGGCAGTGCGCGTATCCGGGGCCGTGGCGCGAGCTCGTCCTGCGCGCGGAGACCGAGCGCCTCGTCCCGCACGGGCTCGTCCACGCGGTCATGCGCCAAGAGAGCGCGTTCGAGCCGCTCGCCACGTCGCCCGTCGGAGCGCGCGGGCTCATGCAGCTCATGCCGGGCACGGCGCGCGAGGCGGCCGGCGAACTCTCGCTCCTCGGGCAACCCCCGCTCCTCGGTCAGCCCGCTCTCCCTGGTCAACCCGACGGCGCGAGCGGACACAGCGACGACTATTTCGTCCGCCCCGACGTGAACATCGCGATCGGCGCCTTCTATCTCGGCAAGCTGCTGCGCACGTTCGACGGCAGCTTGCCGCTCGCGGTCGCGAGCTACAACGCGGGGCCGCACGCGGTGAGCGGCTGGCTCGCCGGCAGCGATCGCGATGCCGATGTGTGGGTGGCGCGCATCCCCTACCGCGAGACGCGTCACTACGTCGCGCACGTGCTCTCGAACCTCGCGCGCTACGAGTACCTCTCGGGCGGAGTCGAGGCCGTGAGCCGCGTCTCCTTGCGGCTGCCGGCGCGCTCGTCAGTGAAAGACGGCGACTACTGAGTCGAGGCCGAGAGCCGCGTCTCGTTGCGGCTGCCGGCGCGCTCGTCGGTGAGCGACAGCAACTATGACACCAAGGGTCACGGCAGCGGCTCGCGGATCGGCAAGGCGGGGCTCGCCTCCCACGCGAGGACCCCTGGCGTGCGCGCGCGATGCGCCGAGAGCGCGCGTCCTCGTACGGGCTCGCCATCGGCCGCCCACCACGCCGCGAAGGCGTCGCGCAGCGTGAGCTCGGCGAGCTTTCCGCGCGGAGAAAACCCCCACTCCGACTCTTGCGACACGTCGAGCGGATCGGCGTAGGTGCGCCACACGAAGAACCCCGCGCACCACGGCTCCCACGCCAAGGATGACAGCAACGCGAAGTACGCGGCCGCCTGCGCGCGCTCGTCGACGCGCACGTGGTGCATCGCATCCGGCCACTCCCACGGGCGCAGCGCGGGATCGGCGCGCGTCGTGTAGCCCATCTCGGTCAAGACGATGGGCTTGTGCCACTCGGCCGCGAGCTCACCGAGCTGCCGCGCGACCTTGGCGCCGCCGGCCGCGAGCTCTTCGGGCGTGCTGCCCTCGCGCTCGGCCAGCGGATAGAACGCGTTCACGCCGATGACGTCGAGCTCCCCGAGGATGACGGTGTTGCCGACGTCGTCCCAGTTGCCCGAGTAGGTCAGGAGGCCGTGATAGCGCTCGCGCACTACGCGAATCACCTCGACGAAGCTCGGCGCGCGCGCGGTCGTCACCCAGCTACGGAGCTCGACCCCGACGCTGAACATCTCGGCGTGCCCGCGCTCGGCCACGCTCGCCCAGTGCAAGACGAAGCGACGATACGATGCGGCCCAGCGCGCCCAGCCCTCGTCGCTCCCCGGATCGATGAGCGCCCGCCACTCGCCCGACTCGACCCACAGGTGCGGCACCACCATGACGCGCAGCCCCTCCGCGTGCGCGTCGTGAATGGCGGCGAGGACGGCCGCGGTGTTTTCGACGACCGGCTTCTCGAAGGTGAGGTCGACGCCGCCGCCCGAAAGATCCCAGACGCGGCCGAACGGCGTGACGGCGATCCAGGTGGCGCCCATCGCGCGCGCCTCCGCCATCGCCGCCCGACCGGCGGGCGTCCCGTAGCCGACGCCCGGATGAGCCGCGCTCTCGATCGGGCCGATGGTCACGCCGCGCACGGCGCCCGCGCTCTCGTCGGCCCAGGCCTCCGCGTGCAGGAGCGGCGGCGTCGGCACGCCCGCGGTCGCGAAGGACGATGCCCCGGCGAGCGCGAGCGCGTAGGACGACACGCGCGCCCTATAGCACCCTTGCCGGCACGCTCGGGCGGAGACGTGTACGTCGCTTCACGCTCACGGCGAGCTCGAGGATCCCCAAGAGCAGCGCCGCGGCGAGCGCCACGACGAGCGCGCTCTCGAGGAGCTCGACCAGCGCGTCGCCGGGCTGCTTCATGGTCGCGAGCAAGGCGCGATCCGCGAGCGCGATGGCGAGCACGGCGAGGCTCGTCGCGACGGCGCCGTACGCGATGCGCCAGCCGCGCGGCCGCGTGAGCCACATCCAGCCGAGCATCGACGCCGGACCGAACGCGTAGACCGCGGCCCCCCAGCTCGCGGTGTTCCAGGCGCGCGCCCGAGCCTCGGCCGAGAGCCGCCGGCGATCGAGCCACTGCACGCAGAACGGCAGCGCGATCCCGAGGACCATCGCGAGCACCATGCGCGCCACCTGCACGAGGCGAGATCTAATGTGGCGCATCCGAGCTTCGCCACCTAATTGTCGATGCGAAGCCGAGTCGAACCGAGGCGCGAGGCGACGAGCTCGCTCCGGTCTCACCGCAGGGACGGCAGAGCTACGGGTGCACGTGCACGAGCGTGCCCTCGCTCGCTGGCCCCTCGGCGACGCTCACGCCGTGCCACCCCGAGGGCAGCGGCGGGTCGGTCCAGCCGAAGATCCGACGCGCGTCGATCGGCGAGAGGTTGATGCAGCCGTGGCTGCGCGGGCGGCCGTACGAGGTGTGCCAGTACGCCGCGTGGAGCGCGTAGCCCGAGTGGAAGTACTGGACCCAGGGCACGTCGTTCAGCTCAAACTCGCTGCCCAGCATCTGCGAGTCCATCGTGGTCGTGACGTGCTTCTCGCGGATGCGAAAGCTGCCGGTCGGGGTCGAGTGCGTCTTCTTCGGATCGCCGAGGCCGTCCTTGCCGGTCGAGACGAGGGTCGCGTAGATGGGCTTGTCGCCCTCGAACAGGAGCAGGGTCTGCCGCAGGATCGACACGTCGAGCCACTTGGTCTTGCCCTTGGCGTGGCTCGGGAGGCTCGACATCTTCGGCACGATCGCGAGGTCCGCGGCGCGCAGCCAGGCTCCGTCGCGCGTCTCGACGTAGCGGCGCTCGCCCTCGCCCGACGACTCGCCGCTCAGGCGCACGGCCTCGCCGTACGCGAGCCGCTTTTTCTGCTTGGTGAAGCGGCGCTTTTCACGCTCGTACGGGTAGGTGTCGTCCTTCTTCACGAACGCGAACGGAAAGGCCCACGTCTTGTCGAGCTCGATGCCGTGAAAGGTCGAGCCGCGACCGGGCTTGAGCTTGCTCGTGGGCACGAGGCGCAGATCGGTGGTGAGCGCAAAGTCCCGGTTTTCTCCGGGAAACGCGTCGATGAGCGCGACGCCGGCGTGCCGCTTGATGCGGTTGGTGATGACGGCGTAGTCCGGCACCTGGAAGTTCGAGACGTTCGGGAGCTTGCGTCCGCCCTGAAAGAACCAGGGCACGGTGCCTTCGCCGGAGCCGCCGAATTTCTCGATGTCCGTGAGCGCGGGCGCGGCCGCCGGCGCCGGACCGACCGCGATGCCGCGGGCGTCGAGCGGCACGTCGTTCGAGCCGACCTCGATCTCGTTCCACTTCTCCTTGAGGCGGTCGTGCGAGCGGAGGTTGCGCTCGAGGCTCATCTCGTACTGAAATTGTTCGCTCTTCGCGGGGAGGCGGTAATAGCGCGGCGCGATCGCGCGGACGAACGCGTACGAGTACGGTAGGGGCTTCGTGAGGTCCGGGCCGCGCAGCTTCGCGCGGAGGATCGGGTGCTCCATCTCGATCGTGGCGCCCTCGTCGAGGCACACGAAGCCGCGAGGCAGCACGTGGTAATAGCCGCCCTTGCACGCATCGAAGGCGGCCGGCTTCTCGGCGCGCTGCACGATGGCGCCGAGCGTGAGGTAGCCTACCTGGAGGCTGCGCGGGTCGGGCTTCTCGTGGATCGGGACCCCCATTTTCACGGCGCCGAGCGTTGGGCCGCTCTCTTTCGCGGTCTGGTCGGGCCCGAGCGGCTTCTGTGCCGGCGGCGCTCCGTTGGCCGAGACGACCTTCGCGTTGCCGACGACGCCCTCGGGCGCCCCACCCTCGCCCTTGGTCCCGCACGCGGCGCCGACGAGCGCGGCGACGAGCACGGGGAGAGAGCTCGCTCTCGACTTTCCCATGGGCCGCCGTTCGCAGATCCGCGCGCCCGGGGCCAAGTTCTGCAAATGCGCGGGGCGTCGGTGCGAGCCGCGGGTGCGCGTGCGCCTCGATGTAGAGGTTCGCCGCCGTTCCGCTTCGCGGCGCGGGTCAGCCGTGGGAGGATGAGCGCCGCTCGCGCACGCGTTGCTTGAAGAGGTGCGCGCTGCCTCGGCTCGCCATGAACGTCGTCTTCATCTCCCCGCATTACCCGCCCGAAATGGCGGGCTTCACACGCGGCCTCGCCGAGGTCGGCGCGAACGTCATCGGTGTCGGCGAAGGCAGCGCCGCCGCCCTCCCGAACGCCACGAGAGGACACCTCGCCGACTGGGTGAGCGTGCCCAAGCTCTTCGACGAAGAGTCCGCGGCGAACGCTCTCGTCCGCGCGCTTCGTGGCCGCAAGATCGATCGCATCGAGAGCCTCTGGGAGCCGACGGTGCTCCTCGCGGCGCGCGTGCGCGATCTCACGGGCGTGCCGGGGATGAGCCGCGACACCGTGCTCGGCTTCCGCGACAAGCAGCTCATGAAGGAGCGCGTCGCGCGCGCGGGTCTGCGCGTCCCCTTGTCCCGGCGCGTGACGACGGTGACCGAGGCACGACACGCCGCGCTCGAGATTGGCTTTCCGGTGATCATCAAGCCGATCGCGGGAGCGGGCAGCGCCGACACGTTCCGCTGCGACGACGGCCCCGAGCTCGAGCGCGCCCTCGCCCGCATGAGCCACATCGGCGAGGCGAGCGTCGAGGAGTTCATCGACGGTGAGGAGTTCACCTGCGACGCCATCTCGATCGACGGCCGGCCCGTGTTCGAGAGCGTCACGCAGTATCACCCTCGACCGCTCATCGCGCGCAGCGAAGAGTGGGTGAGCCCGGCCCAGCTCACGTTCCGCGATCCGCACGAGCGCGCTCTCGCGGGCGGCGTGGAGCTCGGCCGCAACGTGCTCGCGGCGCTCGGCATGGGCAGCGGCTTCACGCACATGGAGTGGTACAAGAAGTCGAACGGCGAGGTCGTGTTCGGGGAGATCGCCGCGCGCAGCGGAGGCGGCCACCTCATCGACATGATGAACTGGGCCAACGACATCGACGTCTACCGCGAGTGGGCGCGAGCGGTGTGCTGGGGCCGCTTCGATGCCCGCGTCGCGCGCAGATACCACGTCGCCATGGTGTTCAAGCGCGCGCTCGGGCAGGGGCGCATCGCACGCATCGAGGGCCTCCGCGAGCTGCGCGCCGCGTGCGGCCCCGCGTGGGTGGGCGATCACCTCTTGCCCGTCGGGACGCGCCGCCGAAACTGGAAGCAGACGGTGGTCTCCGACGGCGGGGTCGCGCTGCGACACCCCGACTACCGCACCTGCCGCGCGCTGATGGAGAAAGCGATCGGCGAGCTAACGCTCTACGCGCGCCCGTAGTCGCGCCGGGGGCGTGATGCACGGCTGAGGGTCATGGCCCTCTTGCCGGCGTAGTGGCAAGCGGGGCTGGGGCCCCCGCGCGGAGGCCGCGCCGCGCCGCCGTGCGCGGAGCGAGATGTTGGGTGGGGGGCCCCGCTGCTGCGGGGGAGGGTCTGCGCCCGACCCTCTCGGGGAATCCTGATTCGAGCGAGGCCGTGTCGCATCGGCGTGGAGAGAGGCCGCGCCCTTCGGCCATCGATCACCCCCGGCGCCGGGCCGTCCCTTGCGCAGGCGGAGCGCTG
>SXGS01021338.1_pt1 | contig 11766 bp, 10 predicted proteins | sample 3174681 | NCBI WGS metagenome assembly SXGS01 (sample SAMN11356861, study PRJNA531348) | freshwater metagenome | isolation source: freshwater sample F1-80 | place: China: Fuxian Lake, Yuxi | collected 2017-12-25 | reverse complement strand
GTCTCGAGCCGGCGGCGGTGCGCCGCGACGGCACCGCGATCGGGCGCCTTCCCGCGGGCCTGCTCGGCCGCGGCCCACCGGGCCAGGTCCTGATCGATGACCCGCTGCCGCTCGGGCTTCATGATGGCCTGGTAGGTCGGGCTCGGCCGGAGGGCGACCTCGGCCGAGGCGAGGCCGGCGTGGGCGCCGGCGGCGGCGGCCAGGGCCACGGTCAGAGCCATGAGCTGGCGAGTGGCCGACGGCGTGGGTAGCCAGACCCGGACGATGGCGGCGAGGCGGCGGGCGCCGACGAAACACCCGCCCACCATGGCGGCGGCGATCGGCCAGCACAACCAGCCGCGGTCATCGCCGAGGCGGCGGTGGAGGAGCGCGCCGTCGCCGAGGCCGTGGTAGGTGCCGGCGGCAAGATAGAAGCCGGCGTGGAGGCAGAGCCCGAGGGCCGCGCCACCGAGGGCGACGGCGAGCGCACCCCGCGTGCGCCAGGCCGCGACGGCGGCGGCGGCGCCCATCACCAGCTCGACGGCGATGCCGGCGAGCTGGACCACCAGCGCCTCGGTCCAGGTCCATGGATGGTCGCGGTCGTAGCTGATCCAGCCGCCGGCGGTGGCGTAGAGGCGCACCTCCTCGATCTTGGCGCCGAACGCGCTGGCGGTGACGCCGTGCCCGACCAGCTCGTGGACGACCAGGCCGACGCGGCTCGTGATGAGCGCCACGCCCAGCGCGAACAGCGCCAGGCGTGCGGTCTCCATCGGCAACCCGGGTGCACGCGGAGACCCTGGAGGAGGCGCCATCGCGGCGAGATTCGCATATCATGCGCGGGTGCCGCGCGCGCTCGCCTTGTTCGTGACCCTCGTCCTCCTCTCGGTCGCGACCCCGGCGTGGGCGCAGAAGACACGCCCGGTGCAGATCGGGTCGGTACCGGAGGGGGCCGACGTCTACCTCGGTAACAAGGAAGGCGAGCCCCTCGGCACCACGCCGCTCGAGACCGAGCTCGCTCCCGGCGAGTACACGGTGATCTTCGAGCTCGGCGGCCACGTGCCCCGCTTCGAGACCCTGATCGTCGACGCCATCAAGGACAAGAAGAAGGCGCGCATCCCGGTCACGATGAAGATCTCGCTGGTGCCAGCGGTGTCGACCCTCAAGGTGATCGGCGAGGCCCCGGCCAACTCCCGCGTGCTGGTCGATGGCAAGGATCGCGGCAAGCTACCGCTGACCGTCGAGGTCGAGCCCGGCGCCCACGAGGTGCGGGTCATCGTGCCAGGCCGTGTGCCGTTCGAGCAATGGATCGAGCTGGAGGGTGGACAGGAGCACGAGGTGACGGTCTCGCTCGACGCGTTGGCGCCGGTCGAGCCGCCCAGGCCGACCGCGCCCAAGGGACCGCGCGGCGCCGTGGCCGTGGCCCGGCTCGGCGCCGACGTGAGCTGGCGTCGCTTCCGCTACGACAACCCCGGCGACGAGATGTTCACGGCGCCCTTCGACGCCAACGGCCGGGTCATGGGTCGCTTCGAGGCCGAGCTCGCGCCGTGGCGCCTGAAGCCCAAGGTGTGGCGGCTGTGGCCTCTCACCGTGATCGTGGGCCTCGGCTTCTCGCCGCAGGACACCGCGGCGCGCGGCAGCGAGAGCGCCAACTTCAACCACCGGCTGTTCGAGGCGGGCCTGCGCTACCGCCTCAAGCTCGACTCCAGGTTCGGCCTCGGCTTCGACGTGGGCTGGACCCGCCTCCTCTACTCGTTCGCCGGCGACCTTGCCTACGCGCTGCCCGACGTCGACTACAACGTGGTTCGACTGGGCGTGCGCGGCGAGGGCACGTTCGGGATCCTGCGCCCGTGGGTCGGGATCGAGAACCGCCTGGTCGCCGGCGGCGGCGATCTCGACAGCCGCTTCAAGTCCGGCGACGCCGACGGTTTCGGCCTGAACCTGGGTGTCTTGGCCCGGCTCGTCGACGACAAGCTCGAGTTCGGCCTCGGCTACGATCTGGTTCGCTTCGGCTGGGCCTTCGAGCCCGTCGACACCAACCCGATGTACGTCGCCTCCGGCGCCAGCGACACGTTCCACTCGATCCGGTTCTGGGTCGGCGGCGCGTACTGACGCCGCGTTCGACTCCCGGCGTCTCCACCGCATTGATATTGCTTGAGTTTCTGGCGCGTGCAAGCGTGTGACTCATGCGGGCCGTGAGCGCCACCGTCGTCAAGGGCAGGGTAGTCACGCGGGCGAAACTGCATGAAGGCGCTCGGCTGACCGTCGTCGTGCACGATGGCGACGAGCCGATCGACCTCGACGCCGAGGACGAGGCGGAGATCTCGCGCGGCGTCGCCGAGATCAAGTCAGGGCGGTTCGTCGGCGCCGATCGCGCCTGCGCGTTTCTTCGCCGCCGATAGATGCCGGGCGTGTTCGAGATCCGGATCGCCGCATCGGCGATGACGTCGATCCAACGCGCGTCGCGGTGGTGGCGAAAGAACCGTCCGCGCAGCCCCGCTGCTCTTCGATCGCGAGTTGAACGCCGCGCTGGACCTGCTCGAGATACATCCCTGGGTCGGGACTGGAGCCACGCATCCGGTTCACGGCGAAGTGCGAGTGGTGGTCCTGCAGCGGTTGGGCGTTCACGCGCCGGTCGCGCGGCGTGTGTGGTAACCAGGGTCGAGTGCGTCGCACATGCGTGTTCGCGATCGTGGTGACGGCATGCGGCCAGGGTGGGAAGTCCCAGGAGGACAAGCCTCGCAGCGTGCCCGTCAGGCCGGACGATCGCGTCGTCGAAGAACCCCTGACGGCCCTGCCGGAGGTTCCGACCTGGATCCGCGATCCGCCCGACGTGCTCCGCGACAAGGTGACGTCGGTGGGCGGACAGCTGTTCGTGATGCGGAGCAAGGGCCCGCTGACGGACTACCGAACGCTGCTCCCCATCGTCGAGGCCAGCCCCGGTGTCGTGGCCGCGGAGCCGTTCACGCTCCTCGAGGCCGAGGTCACGAGCGCATCGCGCGACCGCGTCAGCTTGGCGATCAAGGCCGTCGATCCGACCCGCGTCGCACGCGTACTGCGGCTCGAGTCGCGGATGAAGTCCGGATCCCTCGAGTCACTTGGCGTCGACACACCGGCGTCGATCGTGCTCGGCGACGATCTCGCGCGGTTCCTCGGTGTCGAGGTCGGTGATCTGGTCACGGTGAAGTCGCCCGCATCGCTACCTCCCTCCTACGCGCCCAAGGCCTTCCGCGTCAGCGGGACCTTCCACGTCGGCTTCGACGAGTACGATGCTCGACACGGCCTCGTGTCGGTGACGACGCTCCAGGCCATGCTCGGTCGTAGTGACGTGATGGGCATCGAAGCGGCGGTCGACGACATCGACCGCTCCGAGGAGATCGCCGCCGCGATCCGCGCCAAGCTCAACGGCGACTACGTCGTGTGGGACTGGTTCGACGCCAACAAGGCGCTCTTCACCAAGGTCTACGGTGGTCGTCGGCACTGATTGATCCACGCCATCGAGCACGACCTCAGGATCATCTGACGGTCGATCACTCCGCTGCCGCACGAGACGTTCAAGAAGCCCTCTCGCGACGTCCTCGGCGAAGCCGGTCGCGAGCTGCACCCGATCCCGCCAGGTGGGAGTCACCGCGGCGGTCTCGATGATCCGCACGATGAGCGCGCCGAGGTCGCTCGACTTCCTCGGCCTCGGTGACGACGCGCAGGAGCGCGTCGTCGAGGCGACGCTCGTGCAGCACATCACGAAGTTCCTCCTCGAGCTCGGCGCGGGTTTCGCGTTCGCCGGGCGTCAGCGCGTGCTCGACGTCAGCGGCGACGAGTTCTTCATCGACCTGCTCTTCTACCACCTGCGCCTGCGTCGCTACGTGGTCGGCGAGCTGAAGGCGGGCAAGTTCAAGCCAGACCACCTCGGGCAGCTCGGCTTCTACTGCACGGCCATCGACGCGCAGGTGAAGGCGCCCGACGACGAGCCGACCATCGGGCTCTTGCTCTGCAAGACCAGGAACGAGCTCGTCGCCGAGTGTTGGTGGTCGCGTAGAACCGCGTGAATCCGGGTCGGGTGACGTGGGCCGAGAACTGGCCCTGGCGAACGGGGCGGGATGGGAGAGCGACCCCCGTAGCCGAAAAGAGCGAAGGCCCGAGCCACTAACTCGAGCCTTCAGGCCGCATGCCCAGAGCCGGGCGCGGTCACGATCACCACGCGCTCCTCCGGCGTCTGCGTCCCGCGCAGCTTGCGCACGAAGCGCTTCACGCTCGCGTAGCCGCCGCCGAAGCCGTGCAGCTCGACCAGGTCCTGCCAGATCGCCTTGGCCTTGCGGCCGACCTTGAGCGCGAGCTCGATGCCGTCGCGGTACGGCTCGCACGCGCTGGCCGCCGGGGCCCGGCCCGGCGCGCCGATCGCCGGCCCCGAGTCGGTGGACACCCCCTCCGGACTGGCCGTTTTTGACGTCCCCTCAGGCCCAGGGTCGGTGGACACCCCCTCCGGACTGGCCGGTTTTGGCGGCCGGCGCGTCCTCGGCGACCGCACCGGCCGCCTTCAGGTAGGCGCTCGCCGTCTCGCGGCGAACCGTGGTGGCCTCCTCGATCCTGCGCAGGCTCCAGCCGAGCTGGCCCAGCGCGATCACCTGCCGATGCTTGTCGTCGGTCAAGACGTTCACCTCGGCGGGGGACCACGTCCCCTTCGCCGCCGTCAACGTCCTGGAGGTTACGACTGGCCGGTTTTCAGGTGTCCCTCACCGGCCGGTTCTTGGGTGTCCCCCGAGGGATTGACGACTGTTCCTCACGCTATGGGCCGAATCCAGAAGTCTTGCGGCGCATTGAGCGGGAATCCCCATTCCTGTTCATAGGAGTTCTCCGCGATCAGGACTCCTTCCTCGAAGCGGAGTCCCGAAAAGGGGTTGGAGCACTCAAAGAACGCGAACCAGATCAGCCGATTCGTATTCTTCGCGCAAACCGCGACGTAGCCCTCGTTTCCCATCTGGCCTTCGCCGCAGCTCAACCGGAGGTTCAGGCCTTCGGGAATGATGCTGTCGCACTCGGTGAGATGAACCCAAGCGTCATTGTTTTCAGCTAGCACCGACGAAACCGAGGACTCTCCCAGAAAGGTGATTGCCGTTACCAGCCCAGATCCGGACCGGGCTTTCTTGCCCTCGCACGGCAGGAAGGCTCCTGCTGCAAAGACGATTCCCTGGACATGGAGGCCGAACCCTTCGGCCCATTTTTCCTGGAGCAATGACGAGATGCGATCCTCGTTGCGGTCGTTCATTTCCATACCACTGTCCTACGAATGAGTGCGGCGTCAGCGTCTGCAGCGCCAGCAGCTCGCCCATCCGCATCCCGGTCCGCAAGCGAACTCTGATACCGTCGGCGCATGCGCCTCCTCCCGGTCCTGGCGGTCGCACTGATCGCCGGCTGCGGCGGCAAGAAGCGCGACGCGCCGCCGAAAGTCTCTCCGGATACGGCCGTGGCCGTTGTGCCAGACCCGCCGCTTCCCGCGCTGGCCCCGAGTCGTCTCGACGACGGCGCTGAGGTCGCCCGGATCGAGGCCGCGCTGATCGCACGCCTGCGCGCCAATCAGCGCCGCGAGTGCCCCGACGACGCCGCGCGACGCGCGATGATCGGCGCCGGCGGCGACCCGCTCGCGGCGTGCGCGCGAGACTTCGCCGCGCTCGGCGACGCTGGCCGCGCGGCCAACGCGACCTGTACGTCGGCCTCGCTGAAGGTCTGCACGGCGACGCCGCTCACCGAGCCGCCCGCCGAGCTGGCCGCGTTGCTCGATCGGTGCGCCCAACCGGTGGTGGCGGGGATCGCGGCGGTGCTGCGGAACGCCACGCCTGGATGCTCGCCGCTCCTGGCGGGTCGAGGTCCGATGGTGGCGCTCGAGATGCTCCACCTCGGCCAGATCGCGATCGCCCAGGCCCGGGAGCTGGCGCGCGGCGGAGCCCCGACGGCCGGGATTCGCCTGCTGCTCGACCTCGAGCGGCTCCTGACCGCGCAGGCCGGCACCGACCTCGGCGACATCGGCGCCGCGCAGTCGATGTCGCTGGCCCCTCGGATCGCGGCGAACCTGGCGCGGATCGTCCAGGACGCGCCTCCGTCGGTCGCCGATCGGATCGTGCTCGCCGCGGAGCTCGACGCTGTGGTCGCGGCGATTCCCGACTGGGCGACCGCGACCGCGAGCGAGGACCTCGACATGCTCCTCGGCGTCGCCTGGCCGCTCCGGGAGCCGGCCTTCGACCTGGGGATCCCGGATCGGGACGGTCCGGCGCAACCGCCGAAGATGCCGCCCGGGGCCAAGCTGACGCCGCGCGAGCTCTACGGGTTGCTGATCTCCGCGGGCGCGCAGATGTCCAAGGAGCGTGCGGCGGCCTGTCGCGCGATCCCGCCGGAGGCGTGCGCCGAGGCGCTGTCGCGCAAGGGCGGCTCCGACGACGACTGGCTCGAGTACGTGATGCGCGGGGTCGACGGCGATCCAACGCCGGAGATGCGCGGGCACGCGATCCCGCCGATCGTCGCGGCGATGCACCGACAGGCGGCCGAGCAACCACGCGAGCTCGCGCACCGCCTGGCCAGGCTTGCCGAGTCGCGCGCCGCGCTATGCCACGGCGTCGCGGGTTGCCGCTGAGCGATCCTGCCACAGGGCGGCGGTGAACCCGCCATCGCCGCTTCGTAGTACGTTCGAACGGTCGTGAGTCGCACGCTGCTCGTCTTCGTCGTCGCGCTCGCCGCGTGCGACGCACGGTCGTCGAAGCGACCGATGCCCATCGTCGCGCCGGCACCGGTGCCGGCGCCACCAATCCTGACTGGTCCCAGCGGTGCACGCGCGGAGTTGTTCGCGGAGCGCACCGACCGCGATCCGGCACAGTATCGACGCGGGAACCTCGAATTCGCCGCCAGCGAGTACAGCACCGAGGCCAACACGACCGCGGTCGCGATTCGCGCCGCACTCTCGCCGAGCGATCTCGCCGCCGTGCTCGATGAGGCGTTCGATGACGCTGGCCTCGTCGCCGCCGCCGAGCGCCGCGTCCCCGGACTTCGTGCTGCGATCCGAAAGGACCTGCCGCACTATCGCTTGGGCCCGATCGAGATCCACGGCGATCGCATCACCGGCACGGTTCTCGCCGATGGCGAGCGACCCACGGTGGCCGCGCTCCAGGATCTCGACATCGTTGCGATGCGATTCGGCGCGAAGGGTTGGGAGCCGGTCGCGACCGCGCACCTCGCGATCACCGCGGCATCGACACCATTCGCGCTGGACGCCCCCGGCGCCGAGATCCTCGTGATCGATCCGGAATTCCTCGGTTGGCGCGACCCGGCCGATCACCCCTTGGCCGATCACGAGATCGAGCCCTTGGTCGAATGCGTGCGGGTCGGGAAGCACACGACGAGTGCACGCTATGGCATTCGCGTGGAGCTCGACATGCCGTGCGGCCAGCTCGCGACGAGCACGGTGACCCGGTTCGATCCGGGCAAGGAGAAGACGATCCGGTTGTGGATCGCACCGCACGGGCGCGACGTCACGGTGAGCGTCGACGATCGCGAGGTGCCGTTCGTGCGGGTCGACGAAGGCACGATGACGATCGAGCTCCCCGTGGCCAAACCCGTCACGATCCGCGTCGACGCGCAGCTCGATCTCGCCAAGGACCATCTCGGGCGGTTCTTCCGCCCGCTCGATCCCGCCTATGTCGGCGCAGCTTACGTATCGTCGTCACTCAAGGCCGGCAACCGGAACGACCTCGAGCTCGTCGTCGTCGCGCCGGCGGCCATGACCCCGAAGAGCGCTGGCCCGTTCACGACGCGCGATCTCGGCGACGGGCGAATCGAAACCACGTTCCCGAAGGGCTCGCCGAGCGTCGCGTTCTCGACGGCGTGGCGGGTCGCGACGTCGTCGACCGGTGCGGTTGAGGTCGCGATCTCCGCCGCGAGCGACGAGGTTCTCGAGGATGCCCTCGCGTTCGTCGGGTCGGCGTGGCGCGCGCTGCTCGTGCTCGGACCGATGCCTGACGAGCGAACGTGTATCGTCGTCTCGGGCCGCGGGTTCGAGGGGCTCAACCTCGGGCGCGGGCTCATCATCGTGCCCGATATGAGGAACCGCGATCTGATCCGGCACGAGCTCGCGCACAAGTGGTTCGGCAGCTTGGTGACCGCGCGGTTCGAAGCCGACGAGGCGGCGCTGCACGAAACGCTCGCATCGATCGCCGCGCACATCGGCGCTGACCCCGATGACCTCGCCGCCACGCGGCGCCAGCGAGCGTGGCTCGTCGCGAGGGAGGCGTCCAAGCCCAGCCCGCAACCGGTCCTCGGCTTCGCGCGCGACACGACGGCGGCTCACGCGCGCACGCTCGCCTACTCGCGGGCGACGCAGATCCTGGACATGGTCGCGCTCCGCTTCGGCGACGATCGCCTGGTCGCCGCGCTCGCCGATCTCGTCGTCCGCTTCGGGCACAAGTCCGCGCGCTGGAGCGACTTGCTCGAGTCGATCCAGCGGACGTGCGGCGCTGATGCCTCGACGTGGGTGCGGGGCTGGCTCACGCGCGGCGGCGGGCCCGACATCACGATCGCGCGCGCGACGAAGATCGCGGGGGGCGTGGCCATCGAGCTCGCGCAGTCGGAGCCTCCATGGGACGCGTACGTCGAGGTCGTCGGACTCGACGCCTCTGGTACGCGCGTCGCGCGAACGGTCGTGCACGCGAACACAGCGACGACGCGCGTGACGCTCGCCGATCCGCGCATCGAGCGCGTCGTCGTCGACCCCGAGTCTCGCACGCCCCGCCTGTACACGGCGAACTCGGAGAACCTCTCGGCCGTGCCGTCGACGGAAGACGCGGCGACACCGCCAGGAAATCGCGCGCCGGCCCGTTGAGCCGCGTCTCGGCGTGCGCTACGGCCCGCAGTAGGGGGCGAGCGAGCGATCGCCGGCCTCGACGAACACGCCGGTACCGCCGCGGAGCGCGGCGCGCCCACCCTACTCCGGGACGCTGAATCCGGGCTCGCCGGCGACCGACAGGAAGAAGCCCCAGACGTCGGCCTGCTCCTTGAACTGCTGGTCGCGCGTCGAGCCGACGCCGTGGCCGGCGTCGCCGTCGATGCGCAACAGGATCGGCTTGCCGCTCGAGCTCGCCTTCATCATCCGCGCCGCCATCTTGGCGCTCATCCACGGCGCCACACGGGCGTCGTTGAGCCCCACCGTGAACACCGTCGCCGGGTACGCGGCGCCGTCCTCGACGTGCTGATATGGGTCCATCGCGAGGATCTGCGTGAACCCGGCCTCGGTCTCGGGATCGCCGAGCTCGGCCTTCTGGTTGGCGCCGTTGCTGGCGTGGAGCATGCGCACCGGGTTGACCAGCCCGACCTTGATGTTGGCCGCGGCGAACAGCTCGGGGCGAGCGGTGATCGCGCGCCCGACCAGGATGCCGCCCAAGCTGCCGCCCTGGATCGCCAGCCGGGTGTTGCTGGTGTAGCCCTTGGCGACCAGGTGTTCGCCGCACGCGATGATGTCGTTGACCCCGTTCATCTTCTTGTCGCCCTTGCCGTCGAAGTACCACTGCTGGCCCTTCTCGCCGCCGCCGCGGACGTGGGCGATCGCGAACACGCCCCCGCGTTCGAGCCACGCCAGCGGGCCGGCGTCGAACGAGGGGTCTAGCGAGAAGCCGTAGCCGCCGTAGCCGAGCACGATCGCCGGGTGCGAGCCGTCGAGCGTCAGATCCGCGCGCCGCAGGATCGACAAAGGCACCCGCGTCCCGTCGGCGCTGGTCGCCTCGACTTCCTCGGCGACGATCGCCGAGAAGTCAGCGCCGCTGGTGGTGCCGAGATTGGCCAGCACGGGCTCGCCCTTGGCGCCGACCGCGAAGAACGTGGTCGGGCGGATCCAGCTGTTGAGCGAGAACATCGCGCCGACGCGCAGTGGATCGACGATCGGGCCGACGGCCATGCCGGCGTAGGGCAGCGCGACCGCCGTCGCCTTCGTGGCCTTCCACGGCTTCCGGTAGAGCGTTGACTGCCCGACGCGGGTCTGGATGAAGTAGAGCGCGTCCTTGGCGGCGGCGACCCCGGTCAGGCGCGCTTCGCGATCCTCGTCGACCTCGACCCGGGCCTTCGCGATCGACGGCGTGGCCAGCGGCACCGACAGGAGCTGGAAGTTCGCCGCGCCCTTGAAGCTCTGCAGGTAAAGCCGATCGCCCTGGACGAACGAGGCCAGAGCCTGATCGTCGTAGTCGGCGACCACCGTCCACCGGGTGGCAGCGGCGCCGGTCTTGTCGATCGCCGACAGCTTGGCGACCGCGATCCGTTGCTCGGTGCGCGCGCCCAGGCCCAGCGCGATCACCCACGTCGTGCCCGGCGCGACCGTGACCATCGGGAACTCCTCGGGGGCGATCGCCAGGGTCGGTGACCTGTCGGCGACCAGGATGTCGACGTCGTCGGCGACCGGGGTCCCGACCAGGTGGAGCCGGACCTTCATGTTCTGGATCGGATCGCCGCCCGGCGCCGGCTCGACCATCTGGGTGTAGAAGTAGCCCGACCCGTCGGGTAACCACTGCGCGCTGAACTCGCCCCACACCATCGGGATGCTGTCGGGCAGCACCTCGCCGGTCCCGACCTTCATCAGCAGGATCGAGCTGATCTCGCTGCCGCCGGTCGAGAGAGCGTAGGTGACGTACTCGCCGTCGGGCGACACGCTGTACGAGTCGAGCGAGGCGTGCCCGCCTTGTCCTGCGATCGTCGACGGATCGACGAGCACGCGCTCGGCGCCGTCCGGATCGCGCACCATGAGGACCGGCAGCGAGGCGCCGGCGGCGGTGTGGTAGTAGAACGTCCGGCCGCCGGCGAGCTGGACATAGTCCGATGACGCCAGGTCGTCGCCGAGCTCACGGATCCGGGCCAGGAGCCGGTCGCGCTCGGGGACACGCTCGAACCAGGCGGCGGCGTGGGCGCCGTGGGCGCGCATCCAGGTGTCGCGCTCGGCGTTGTCGGCGCCCTCCATCCACCGGTAGGGATCGGCGACCCGCACGCCGAACAGCTCCTCCACCGTGTCGACGATCCGCGCGACCGGCGGACCGGACGGCGGGGGCTTGGCGTCGTCATCCCCTGGCGGCGGTCTCTTGTCGGGGAGCGTCCTGACGGGGGACGAGGACCCGCTGCACGCGGCGATGACTCCGAGGAGGACGGTGAGTACGGCGCGCATGATGGGCATCCTGTCACCGCGACGGATGGCGCGCCAGAGAACACGCCGTGGGCGACCTCAGAGATGACGTCGTGGCGCCATGGCGGTGGCGCAGTCTAGCGGAGAGGCGCCGCGCCGAGGTGCTCCATCAGGAGCTTGATCAGCTCCGGCGGCGGACTCACGCTCGGCTCCTCGATCGAGTCCTTGTCGTGCTCGTACTTGAGGATGTCGAGCCCGCGGAACACGTCGCGGACACGCGGCGTGAGAAGCCCGAGCCGGTTCAGGTTGGGGACGATCTTCGAGAACATCATCGCCCGCATCGCCTTCTGGAACGGTGACTGCATCATCCAGGGCAGCCACACCTTCCGGTCGAAGCCGAGCCGGTCGAGCACCTGGGTCGGGACCAGTCGCTCGTACAGCAGGTGCGCCGCCTCGCAGATGAAGCCTTCGCGATAGCGCCGCTCGGCCTCGGTCATCTCCTGGGCGTAGAGCTTGCGCAGGGACATCACGCCGAACGCGACGTGCCGAGCTTCGTCGGCCATGATGCGCGCGGTGATGTCCTGGATGAGCGGCTCGCCGGACATCGTCATGCGCACGGTGCCGAACGCGGCCAGCGCCAGGCCCTCGACCCT
>SXGS01123532.1_pt1 | contig 11770 bp, 11 predicted proteins | sample 3174681 | NCBI WGS metagenome assembly SXGS01 (sample SAMN11356861, study PRJNA531348) | freshwater metagenome | isolation source: freshwater sample F1-80 | place: China: Fuxian Lake, Yuxi | collected 2017-12-25 | reverse complement strand
GGCGTCGGATCAAGTTACATTTTATCCCGCCATACTGTCCTCATTTGAACCCAATCGAGCGGTTGTGGGGCGTTATGCATAAAAATATTACGCACAATAAATGCTACAACACATGCAGACAATTTGCAGATGCGCTGATCAGGTTTCTAAGAGAAAAGATTCCGATGCTCTGGGAAAACTTCCGCGATTCGATCACAGATAACTTCCGGATCATCTCACCCGATGATTTTCGGGTTATCAAGTGAACAGGGTATACATCTATCTTCTTGTATTGAGCTCAATCGTAATTACATAGAACATATGATAAACTACAAAATGACAATGAACGATCGTCTGCGTAAGGCGCGAGAAGGGGCTGGTTATAAAACAGCAACCGACGCCATTGATCACTTCGGTTGGAAAAGTAGCACTTATCGGGCTCATGAAAATGGGCAAAATAATTTTAGAGTTGAAGATGCCTCAACCTATGCGAACGCCTATGGCGTGACAGCTGCTTGGCTCCTGATAGGCGAGGATAAGAACCTTGCGCCCAAAACCAAGCCCAGTCGGCAAGAAAAGAAACACAAGCACAATTGTATTGATCAAATTAGCGCAATTGCACTTCTCTTGCGGGATGATGAAAATAACGAAGATTTACTCCGCAAATTAGAGGAATGCATCCAATCTCAAAAAGCAAAGCTCAATATTTCTTGATGATTTTATTCGGCCCTTAATTTTCTTGAAAGCATTTCGAAAAAAATACTTCAAATTCGATTATTCTTTTTTCTTAATTTTTTTAAAATCCAGCCTATCTAAATAATATGTTGAATTACTGGCTGACATCAATAGCGCTTCATTTCCGAGAATTCTAAGAGAGTTGGTAATTATTGACCTAAAAACGTCTTCTCTAATGTTTAGACCCCTAGGCGGTCACTGGACTTCGCAGAAATTTGGTTGCTGCTATAAATGAACTTAAATACTCCAACATCATCACTTATCAGTTTCCTTTCAATTCTAGATATGATTGATAGCGCATGAATAGAAATATACTGGATCCTCTACGCGTTTTGCGACCTACTTGGCATATGTAATGTTAGAAGCAATTAGAAATTGGCTCCAAGACTGGTTGGATGCTTGCGAATATGCCAATGAATGCGTGCCGGATTTTTCATTTATTGACGCTTTTCACCCAAATAAATGGCTACAAATTATCATAATTTTGGCTTTTATTTTTTTAGTTATCAATGAATGGCGGATAAAATTGCGCCAGCATGTCTGCTCACAAGCCGCGAATGATCGCCCTGATCATTTCACCTTAAAAACACTTTTGTCAGGTTCAATCCTAGGAGATTTAGCAACAACAAGCTATATCGCAATAATCTCCGCGCTTGCGCAAATATCCGGCTTTCGTTTGCTGCTCTTTCCTGAACTTGGCGCCTTGTCGAATGAGATTCTACGCAAACCTAAGGGCATCTGGGCAAATGCGCCCATGATGTTGATGATAACGCCGTTTTTTACAGGTCTAATCGGAACCATTGCTACACAACATCTACCCTATGGCATGATATCAATTCTGGTTAGCGTCATTGCTGGCATTATTATCATTCGCTTACTCGGATCTCCCATCGCACCTGCCATATCTGCGGGACTTCTACCCTTAACGCTTGGTGAAAGGAGTTGGTGGTATCCTTTCTCGCTTTTGGTTGGCACTGGACTGTTGGCTACTCTTTCCGCATTTCAGCGCCGATGGAATTTTTTGCGTCTCAATAACGCCACCCCAGTAGCAAATATAATACAGCACAAACATACAGCGCACAGCAGTATCACTTGGATCCCGTTTTTTTTAATTTTCCTGCTTATCGCGGCTTATGCCGCCAGTCAGACACAAACACGCTTTCTATTATTTCCACCGCTCATCGTGATCGCATATGAAATGTTTGCGCACGCTTCTGTCTGTCCATGGGCGCATAGACCCTTGATTTTACCACTTGCCTGCGGCTTAGCAGCAGGCGCTGGCGTTGTCATTGTCGGCTGGCTTGGCACTGGCCCAATTGCAGCAGGATTAGCTGTTTTCTATGCAACTGTCGTGCTGCGCGGTCTTGATATACATGTCCCGCCCACGATTGCTGTAAGCCTGTTACCCTTTGTTATCCCTAAGCCCGACTATCACTACGCCATTGCTGTAGCTCTTGGCACAGCGCTCTTGATCATAATATATTCGCTCTGGCGCGCGATAAGCCCTCTCGAGGAATAATACCCAATAAATAAAATGAGAGATGACTATTAGACCTATAATATTTGGACCATATTCGTGGTAACTAAATAAGCAGGAGCTGGAATAGCTATCATTCTTCACAATCTAGAATATTACTAGACTAGGTCTCTTTGTTAAGATGAAAATTATCACTCTCTTCATGCACACCAAAGAAACGCAAAAACTCTAATCACATTGTTGGGCCATAAGTGATAAAAGATTTATAGATGCATAAATTTATACGCATCAGTTGGACTATTTATTTCTTCCTATGTTTAATCTCAGGCATAGCGAGAAGCCAAGAGTCACATTCTTCAGTATCTAACATTGCGACTCAATCAGAAGAACCAACAAATTTACCTGCGCTCGCGCCCATGGGAATCCATGGAGCGAATATGCCAGAAAAAGGTCACTTCGTTCTTACGGCCATGCCTGTCTTTGATAATCATTCTGGCTGGCTTATTGGAACGAAAGGAGTAAGTCCGTCATATGTCGCCTCAACAACGCTAACCTATATTCCCAGCACCCAGAACCCAACGCCCTTTATGAGGGTTGTGCCGCAAGATGTAACCGCATCTTTTGAAAATATCATGCTTGCCTATGGCATATCAGATAAATTTTCAGCTTTAATTTCAGCCTCTGTTGTTCAAAAACAGCTTTATGCGCAGACCTTTTTTGGAGATGCAGGCGGTCAGCCAATTGGCGGAAATTATATCGGCACAAAAGGTCTCGCTGATCTTATCACAAATGGCATTTATAAATTGTATGATGATAAAAAACATAGGATTCAAGCAAGCCTTGGTCTTGCCTATCCCTTGAGCCCGAACACAGAAACAATGAGTTTGTTTCTGCCGAATGCAACTTACGACATTGAAAGGGCGCATTATGCCTTTCAACCCGGCGCAAGAACCTGGGATCTATTCCCAGGTGTTGTTTATGCAGGCAATCTCAATTCCTGGTCTTGGGGGCTCTCTTATCGCGGTAGGCTTCCCCTTGCCGCAAACCCACAAGGCTGGCGTTATGGAGATTTGCATGAATTTAATGGCTGGCTTGGCTATAGCGTGATCTCTGGCGTCACATCGACTGTTAGAATCAATGGCGCAACACAGGGAACAATCAGGGGATTTGATCCACAAATCAAAGGCTACGCCGTGCCGACTGATCCAAATTTTTATGGCGGAAAATGGATAGAGGTATTTGGCGGCTCATCTTTTGAGGGTGAAATTATTGGTCTAAAGGCCTATTCCCTGGAGATAGAAGCAGGCATTCCCATTTACCAAAACCTAAATGGTCCGCAAATACGCAATAATTGGCAAGCCGGCGCTGCAATTAAATATAAAATGTAAGCTGATAGAGTACGGTCGAGATTTTACCCGAATATTGTTTATTTTTTTAGTAATCGCGCCTTCCGCAGCGATATCCTCGAAAGGGAAAGCGCCTGTGTTATAGCGCACATCTCTTCTCAAAAGATCTGGATAGATTTTTCTCATCAACCGACGATCTGAGGGGAAAGTCATGAAACAGTTTTTAAAAGCCATTTTAACGACAACCGCCTTTGCTTTGACGCTTAGTCTGAGTATCGCGAGCCTAGGTTCAACGGCCGCTCATGCCGCTTATGATCCTGCTGAACAAGCTGCAAAACCACAAACAGCCAGTAGTTACGACCCTTGTGTGGATTATCCTGAATATTGTTCAGATAGACATGGTTCATAATTCTAAGTCGAAGAGAGATGGGCCGGGACAGTCCTTTGAACGGGCCCTTCTCTTTTGCTCCTACGCCACCCGACACTCCCACTAAAATTTGGAGCAACCTGCCCTGTGCGCCTGCGCACATTCATCACGTTGCGTTACCTTTATCCTCAAAGGAACGTAACCGATCAAAACAGGAGTTCATCATGTCTTCCAAGATTTACGGAGCGATTATTGGCGCCGTTATTTTTTTCGCCCTTGGGACAGCTTTGTCTCACGCGATGACTATCTTGTGAAATAGCGTTACAAACTGTGCTTTGGAGATTTTAGTTTTCCCAACTTGAAGAGAAAGCAGTCAAGATAGAATTTTTTAATTTTAAGGTCACTAGAAACGCTTCTAACGGTTTTTCTTTTATTCAAATCTGATAAAAACAATAATCTAATTGCTAATATATTTAGAAGAATAGCTGTCTTTTAATCTTCATTTTCTTCCCATCATTTTGGTCAAGGAGATATAATAATGGCTGAACTTAGCGCGACACTCGCAATAAAAATTCAGTGTTACTGTGATACTGCTCTCGCTGCATTTAAGGCGGGCGTCCCGGTATGATTGCATATTTCTTAGTCTCGATATCGATGATTTGATCCATCATTTATTCCGGGGCGGTTGCCTGGATTTAGTAACGCAAATATTTTGATTTCCTGATTGCCAGAAAATCATTTGCTTGATAATCTTTCCTAATTAGGCGTTGTGTAAGAGCTGCAGTTTAGGAGTAGAGTTATGGAAGTACATGATTTCAGCGAATTAAATCGCTAACCATATACCTATTATTGTCAAAAAATTTCTATAAAACGCAGGGTGTAGGGACTCTCGCTTTAGGCTACACTGCTCTAAACAAACCTTAGAGCAAGTAGCATCCTAATTTGCTGCACCGCAAAATCCTATTTGCACCTCTTCCATTCAGCGACTTACATTAAGGTCAAAGACGTTTACCTCACCGCGAACAGACTTCTATGTAATTCTTTCTAATTGAGTGAATTAATCATTTATGCCTGGCGATAGCCGCGCTGATCTGTAAAACCAAATATTGAACCTCGCTCAGCTTGATTGAGACCCTAATGATTTATTTTGAGCGGTCTTGGGACCTTTATCATTTCATATTCTGATTTACTGGGCTGACTATATACTGCGCGACCCTATATGATTTTAGGTTACTTAAGAGATCAGGCGTCGCTAAATTGTCAACAAAAGACCCATCGCTTGAAAATTTCTATACGGCCTCTCCAAAAGACGCCTTGGATCGTATCCGTAAACTACTCAATAATTATCTCATTGGATCTGACGAACTAATCGAGAAGCTCCTGATCTGCTTATTAGCTGATGGACATATCCTCATTGAGGGCGCTCCAGGATTAGGGAAGACAAGATCAGCAAAATTACTTGCTCAAAATCTCGACCTCTCCTTTGCACGAATTCAATGCACCCCCGATCTCATGCCAGCCGATATCACCGGCACCTCTGTATGGCGGCCTGATCGCGGCGCCTTTGAGTTTCTCCCGGGACCAATTTTTCATAGTTTATTGTTAGTGGATGAAATCAATCGCGCCCCGCCGAAGGTTCAGTCAGCATTACTCGAAGCAATGGCGGAGAAACAGGCGACAGTCGCTGGAGAAACACGCATTTTACCTACTCCATTCATGACTATTGCTACTCAAAACCCGATCGAGCAAGAGGGAACATTTCCCTTACCGGAAGCACAGCTAGATCGTTTCATGTTGCATGTTGAGCTTTCACTCCCCAATGCCGAAACCGAACGACAGATCCTCGATCTATTAGAGGGTGCGAGCTTCAGCGAACCGCCCATCTCAGATATTCCATGGAATTCAACAGCAATTCTTGCTGCGCGAAAAGGCGCAAGAAACGTTTTCTTATCGCCAGCGGTCAAAGATTATATTGTCCGATTAGTAACGGCACCACGCGATAAAAGTTTTGCTCCCGATCTAGCGATAAAGATTGATTATCCGGCCTCACCAAGAGGAACCTTAGCGCTCGCAGCTGCTTCTAAAGCACGTGCTTATTTATCCGGGCGTGATTATGTTTTGCCTGATGACGTCCAAGCGCTTGCAGTTGATGCTCTATCGCATCGCACTATTCTTTCCTGGCAGGCCTTATCTGAAGGCTCAACCACTCGTAGTCTCATAACGGCCTATCTTGAACGTGTCATGCCCACATGACCAGCGAAACGCAAATCCCTGGTGTTGATATAACTGTTGAGGGGCTCATGAGCCTGCGCCTGCTCGGCGCACGCAATAGGGTAAAACGCCTAAGCATTGTTCCCCTAGCAACATCTCTATTTAACCGAAAACGAGGAAGAGGTGCAGAACCCTACGATGTGAGGCCATGGTCAGAAGGAGATGATATTCGCCAGATTGACCGTAATGTTACGGCCCGAACAGGCATGCCGCACGTAAGAAACTTTCATGAAGATCACGCGGACAATACTCTTTATCTTATTGATTTACGTCCATCGATGCAATTTGGGACCCAGCGAGCCTTTCGCGCGGTAGCTGCCATTGAAGCAGTTGTAATTTCAGCCTGGCGTACTCTTGACTTGAATGGTTCAGTTGGCATTGCCATTGCGACTGCTACGGAAACTATTTTTCTTGGATGGGCAGTAAATCGTCGACCATTTAATGCGCTGCTTCATAAGCTCGTGATGATTTATCAAAGCATAAAAAATATATCCGATGTATTTGAACCTCAGCTCTGTAACGCATTAGAAACTGTTGAGAAGATCGGAGAGAAAGCATCTTTAATTATTGCAACAGGTCTTGATAAGCCTGGTGACTATTTCGACTCTATCATTGCCCGTATCGTAAAACGTAGAAATGTTACATTTCTACTGATCTCAGATCCTTTTGAGAGAGTCCCACCACCTGGTAACTACCCCTATCATACCCTAGATGGCCTTGAAGGACAGATTTTCGTGAACCATAAAGAGTCAAAACCGAAAAAGGATATCTGGCCGGGGCATTTACTGAGGATTGGCGCAAGATCTCTCCATATCAATACGGAATTTACTACTCCTGAGATGGCAAGCATTGTCGAGAGAATCTTCGATGGATCACGCTGATACGATCGCAAAGCTTCGCGATATTCATCTGCCGCAAGCACAAGGTATCACAACAACAATTATTATATCACTCCTAGGCTGTATAAGCGCAATTATTTTATTCAAAGCTGTAATTTACTTTAGTTTTTATTCTTACCCGATACGACGCGCAGCGCTAAACTCTCTTAGGAATTCGCGCACATTAAACCCCAGCGACCGCCTTGCAGAACAATCTCGCCTATTACGCAGAGTTGCTCAATCAATTGATGATAAATTATCTTTTCAAAAGGGAGACGAATGGCTTGAACAACTGGATAGAATTTTTGCGACAAATTTTTTTACCAACGGACAAGGCAGAGTCTATGGTCAATTACTCTATCAAAAAACTAATCATCCACCCGTAGATAATCTCGATAAGGAACTAGAAAATTTACTATCGGCTATCAAAATATGAATAACTTTGAGTTTGTTTCACCTTTATTTTTTTTACTGCTGCCTGGGCCGATCGTTTGGTGGTCTTTATCAAACTATTTTTCGGTCTCTATTAGAGGCCTCGTATTACCACCTTCATTTTTACAAAAAAATCAATCAGAAATCTATAATCAATCAAGTATTCACTTATCTTGGAAATTAATCGGGATTTATATCGCCTGGCTAGGAATTATTGTTGGGTTAGCTGATCCACGCATCCCAGATGCTGTAGCGGCACTCCCAATTTCTGGTAGAGATATTATCCTCGCGATTGACCTTTCAGGCAGTATGGCCAAACATGACTTTGAACTCAACGGTGTATCAGTAAGTCGTCTTGATCTTGTGAAACAGATAGCTTCAGAACTTATACAACGTCGAGAGGGCGACAGAATCGGCTTAGTCATTTTTGCAGAGAAGACTTATGCAGCCTCGCCGTTGAGTTTTGACGTTCGCTCTGTCGCAAAAACCCTCAAAGAACTAGAAATTGGACTTGTCGGCCGCTCAACCGCGATTGGCGAAGGTCTTGGTCTTTCCATAAAGAGACTAACGAATTCTAATGCCCCAACACGCATTGTTATTCTTTTATCTGACGGCGCAAATAACGCAGGCTCAAGTCAGCCTACAGCAGTTGCAGAGTTATCCCGACAGCTCGGTATTAAAATCTTTACCATTGGCCTTGGGGAGGACAATGCCAAGTTACTTTCTGATTCTCGAGACGCTGTCGATTTTGTAACACTTGAAAATGTTGCACGGATTGGCGGTGGTACAGCGTTTTTAGCGCGTTCCGGAGCAGACCTTGATCGGGCAATGCGTTTGATTGAGGAAATGATTACGGGATCAATGCCTTCTCCGCCTAGAGTGATCTATCATGACCTTTGGAGTTACCCAGTAGCGCTGTCTTTTCTTACACTCTTTATTATTGCTCTCCTCACGAGATCAATAAGATGATTATTTTCGAGTCCCTTGCTCTGCTGCGACCCTATTGGTTACTTACGCTACCAATATTAATATTGATATTAAGATTCACTAAGTCAAAAGATATGCTCCTTGGCGACTGGCCGCGTGCAATAGAAGCGCCACTGCTCAGCGCAATCTTAAAAAGACAACAAGTTAGCTATGAACCGTCAAGAAATGGCGCGCTATATTGGAGCATTGGATTAATCGCTTTGGCGTTAAGCGGTCCCGCAACAAAATTGACAGAGAGGAATCTTTTTCACAACCTCGAAGTTACGGCGCTCCTTCTAGATGTGTCCCAAGCTGAAAATTTATCAAGAGTAGCTTCAGCCGCTCAGGCTATTTTATCTGAAAGCGAGGCCCGCCAGATTGGCCTTATTCTATTTGCTGGAGAGGCCTATCTCGCGTGTCCTCTTACTGATGATACTTCGGCCCTGGAAGCATTGATTTTTGCAGTTGATAATAAAACGGTTCCGGAAGGGGGCAGTCGTCCAGATAAGGCGCTTTCTTTAGTAAGAGACTTACTCCGTGAGGCGCAAAGTTTTTCTGGAGATATTGTCTTAATTTCAGATGGCGCTGGTCTGAATTCAAATGCATATGAACTAGCAGCAACTTTATCAAGAGAAGGACATAAATTACATACGCTTTTTATTTCCTCAGGCATAGACGCTAAATCATCGACTAACAAAAGTCGCGCTAATATGCAGGTTCTAGCAAGTTCCGGCGCAGGGATTATGAAGGATAGTTTTACTGCAAATGAGATTGTTGCAGCGATAAATCGTAAAGGGATTGGTCACATTACCCATGACCCAAGAAGTGCGCTAGAGTGGACTGACTATGGGCGTTACTTACTTTTATGTGCCGCACTTCCTTTACTTCTGTACTGTCGTCGAGGCGCGTTATGAGAAAAATCGCGCATGTCATCCTAATCTTATCACTTGTCGTCGAAATTTGGCGTGTAGCGCCACCAATAATCGCCCATGCCTTACTTCAGCTTGGCTATCCATCGATAGCCTCAAAGCTTTTTAGCGATCCGAGCTGGAGAGGTCTTGCACTTTATAGAGCCGGCCGGTGGAATGAGGCTGCCAGGATCTTTGCAACAACTATTAAAGAAAATTATAATCTCGGAAATGCACTCGCGCAAAATGGCCATTACGATGAAGCTATCGCAGCCTATGAACGCGCTCTAGCCGACCAGCCTGATGATGAAGATGCGGCCTATAATAAAGCGTTATTGGAAGCAGCCCTTCAAAAACACCCCACTTCGCCGAAAACCCATCTATCCCAACCAGTTCATGACTCCCCAGCAGCCAAAGTAGGCGGAACGCGCGATCGACCTTTAACGGCGGAAAATTTTGGTGGTGCGGGCGCTGGGCTGGCAGCCGGAAGCGAGACACAAGCGCAGGGCTCTAAAGGGGGTAGCGCAGCTAAGGACGGATTAATTCTCAGCACCGTAGCTAACGAGAACAATCATCAATCAACTGCAGCCGCAGCCGGCTCTAGCGAAAGCGTCAACCAAAAAGAGAACGCACAGGTAAATTTTCCAGATTTACTTCAAGAACGCGAGAGTCGGATGCGACGACGTCAACAAGAGGCCGGGGTCCATCCAACTCCTGAATGGCTACAAACATTGCCTGATGATCCTGGGCAATATTTAAAACTTAAAATCCTAGCTGAAAAGGCGCGCCGACTAAATGCGAATGGCGGGCCGATTCCAGAGGACGACTAAATGACTACCCGTTTTATTTATATAGTCTCAATTTTATTTCTTGTATTCTTTAGCAAGAGTGAGGCGCAATCGATTGACGCTCCAGTGAGTAAAATTGAGGCGATTGTCGAACTACCAAAAGAAAAGCCTTATGTAGGCGAGCCATTACGACTTATTCTTCGTTCTGCAATTCATGCGCAAGTCGCTAGCGAAAGAATTTATCAACCTGAGCTCACAGATTTTGACTGGCAGCAATTTGGCGTAGACACATTTAGCACCGAATTCATTGATGGATTTTGGATGCCTGTTGTTACTCGCGTCCTTATGATTTACCCGTTACGCGCAGGACAACTCACAATCAATTCCTTTAGAAGACATATAACTTATTATTCGACTGATGGCGCAAGAATTGAGACCGAGCTTATTTCAAAACCCATTTCTATTGATGTTGCTTCAAGAGACTTTAACTTTGATCAGGGAAATTCTTGGCTTCCAGCTAAATCACTACATGTTATCGATAAATGGGAGCCAGAGCCGGATAAAATACATTATGGCGAAACAGCCAAACGCATACTAACGATAGAGGCAGAGGGGCTTACCGCCGATCGTCTCCCCAACCTCCCGCCTTTTCGCGCACCGGGAATTATAACCTTTGCTAGACCTGTTGAACGACAAACAATTATCACGGATCAAGGCCCTATTGGGAAGGCTGTGTATCAATGGAATGTTCGTCCAGTTTCGATCACGCCGGCATCTGCTCCAGTAATAACATTGAAGTGGTTTGATGTCTCAAAGCGTTCTATGCAGGAAACAATCGTACCTGAACGCAGTCTAGCCTATATCCAAAATAGTTCTTTTAAAGAAACAAAAGATTTCAACTCTTTCTCTACTCTTTACACTACAGAAGTGGCTACAGAATTTATATTATCTTTTATCATCACCGGCTCATTAGCATTCCTAATTTATTCATCAAAATCTCTCAAGAATCTCGGATGGCGCACTTCGACAGAAAGATTGAGATTATTAATAATTCTGCTAAGTAAAGCCGTTAAAAATCAACAAGAAGATTTCTATGTAACAATAATGAAATTAGCGGCCCTCGATAAATCAGTTCACACGTCAATTTTGCAGCATAAAGATATAAAACAAGAGATTATAAAGATAGAAGAGGCGCAGTTTGGCTTCAGAAAAAAATATCACACTCCTAAGCTGCGAAGCCTGACGTTCAAACTAATACGGGCTATATTCGGCTGACAGATCTTTCAAAATTATAATAGAATAAACTCTAATTTATAAAGATAATTTATTGAGAAAAATAAAAAAACAATTTGTCTAAATGAAATTATTAATACTAAACAATAATCAAAAATATTTGATGTGGTCGATTAAAACTTATATCGCTAAAATAAGATTAAATTATCAATCATCGCTTACTTCAAACTCGATAGAGGCATAATTTTTAAGGCTCTTCGGGATTTTGTGTGGGTAGATTTTGCTTAATTTCATAGTTCTGGCAAGCTGCAAGTGAGAACTTTTAGTCGTAGATATTCCTCATCTCGTAAGCCGTAGGCACGTCGCTGAAAGACGCGGATTTTATTGTTG
>SXGS01126569.1_pt1 | contig 11771 bp, 5 predicted proteins | sample 3174681 | NCBI WGS metagenome assembly SXGS01 (sample SAMN11356861, study PRJNA531348) | freshwater metagenome | isolation source: freshwater sample F1-80 | place: China: Fuxian Lake, Yuxi | collected 2017-12-25 | reverse complement strand
GCACAACCCGGTGGAGATCCTGGGTGTTGATGGCAAGGTGACCGGGATCAAGTTTGAGCGAACTGAGTTGGATGGAACCGGTAATGCTCGTGGCACGGGGGAGTTCGTGGAGTACCCGGTGCAAGCGGTGTACCGCTCGATTGGCTACTTCGGCTCCGCACTGCCGGGGCTTCCCTACGATTCGGTCAGAGGCGTGATTCCGAACGACGGCGGCAGGGTGATCGATGAATCAGGAACGCCGATGCCGGGGGTCTATGCGACGGGGTGGATCAAGCGCGGCCCGGTCGGTTTGATCGGGCATACCAAAGGCGACGCACTCGAAACCATTGGATTTCTGCTCGAGGACCTGCCGGGGCTCGCGCCCGCGCCCATGCCGGGCCCGGAGGCCGTCGTCGAGCTTTTGGACCAGCGCGGTGTGGAGTTCACCAGCTGGGAGGGTTGGCACGCCCTGGATGACCATGAGAAGTCGCTCGGTGAAAACTTTGACGCCGCGGCGCTGGGTCTGGAACTGCAACGCGAGCGGGTCAAAGTCGTCGCCCGCGACGAAATGATCCGGATCAGCCGGAAGGGCCTGAGCGCCGAAGAGCAGTCGGACAGTTAGAGACTGCACTCCATGCAGCCGGTGGCGTGCACTTCTCGGGGTGCGGCGCTCAGTTGCGGCCACTGGCAGGCGACGCCCACTACGCGCTCCAGCTCTGCGGGAAGCGCGCAAGGCGAAAGTTCGCCGAGCGTGAGTGCCTCACCGATCTCCTGGAGACTGCCGTAGATGAAACGGGCGGCCTCCTCAGCCCGGTGCGAACTGTCGAGGCTCGGCTCGGCTGACCAATGCAGCAACAGCTGGGTTTCGAAGAGCTGCAGCAAAGCCCGCCGGCCCTGGCGGTATTTGAGGTTCAGCATCGGATCGGTCACGGCTGCGACGAACAACGCCCGCAAAGCCAGATTGTCGTACGCCTGGGCTTCGCTGGGCACGGTCACCCCGGCCAGAATCGCCATGATCCGTTGCCGCGGCGAGGCGTCCGCAGACGAACGGAGGGCTTCTTCGATGCTGCCGAACGTGCGATCGTGGATGACTTGGGCAGCATTCCGAATGAGTTCTTGGCGAGTGCTGAAGTAGTACTGGAGCATGCCTTTGGAGACACCGGCCGCATCCGCGACCCGTGCCAGCGTGACGGCTTCGATGCCGTTTTCCGCCGCCATCCGGATCGCGCTGTCCGCAATCTGGTGCCGGCGTTGCTGGTGGTCTACTAAGCGAGGCATGACGTCCTGAAGGTTTTGTTGCTTCGAGGTCTTTCCGCGACGCAACTACAGTCTACCAAAATGCCGCTTCGCCCCGGCTTCTTGTGTACTTTCTGAGAACCGTTCAGCTTAGTCTGATACAATCCGATCGGACTGAAAAAAGCTGACGTCGCCGTCAGTTGTATTGGGGGACCTCGCGGGGGCGGGGTTGTATTTCATTCATATTGGGGGATTTCTTGTTCATCAAGTCCGCGCTTTCGCGCGCTCTTTTCACGGTAACGACCTTGGCCGTTGCTGTCTCGGCGACAGTTGCGCCAGCAACCGTCGTCCACGCAGCACCGGCCCCGACCAGCACCTCGGCGGCTGCATTGCCCGCAGCCTTGCCAGCCGCTCCGCCGGTAGTGACTCCGGGCCAGCCGCTCAGTTGCGTGAACACGATTTACGCGACGAGCAATGGTGGCGACGGCACCGGAAATCTGATTGCGATCAACACGGCGACGGGCGAATACACGCCGGTGCCAGTTTCCGGGGGGAAAGTCGGCGACAACTCTCTGGCTATGTCCGCGGACGGCAAGTTCACCTATAGCTACCGCAATGTTTCCCCGGGATACCCAGTCGTGGTGCACGACGTCGCTGCCGGCACCTTTCGGGAGTTCCCCACCAACTTGGGGGAGCGAACGATCCGAGGCGCGGTGAATCCAGTCAACGGCCTCCTGTACCTCGGAGGCGCCGGCGCAAACGGTGGCGTTTTCGTCTTCGATACCAAGAACAACACTTTGGTCGGCAAAGTCGGCGCGCTTTCGCCGGATGCGAATCCGGACAACAACAACGGCGATTTCGCCTTTGACAGCAAAGGAACGCTGTACATCGCCGCAGGGGAGCGGCTGTACCGTGCTACCAGTGCCGTGCCGACTACTGCTGGCAACGCTACTATTCGGATGACCACGATCGCGGTGCTTCCGAGTGGCACCAACAGCCCATCGATCGCCTTCGCGAATGACGGCTATCTCTATGTGAGTTCGGGCAGCTCGGTGACCCGGGTGGATCCCGGAAACGGGCAGACTGCGGGTAGCTTCACACTCGCCAATGGCTACGTGCCGTCCGACTTCGCCAGCTGTGCTTCACCGAACACGCTCAGCGTGCAGAAGAACGTCGCAGGCCGGATCCTGCCGAGCGACCAGTTCAACCTGCAAATCACGGGTTCCGGCATCAACAACGGCAATACCGCTACCACTGAGGGCAGCGCCAATGGCATCCAGTCGCAGGTCGCCGGTCCGGTCCTGACTTTGCAGGACCGCAGCTACACGATTACCGAAACAGCCGCCGGGACCACCAACCTCGCCAACTATGTGAGTCGTTGGCAATGTGTCGACACCAATAGTGCGAATCGGGTCGTGGCCAGCGGAAACGGCAATACCGGAACCTTCACCTACCCGGTGCCGACCAATTCGGACGGCGCGAACGTGGTTTGCACGTTCACCAATACCGCGAAACCCCAATCCTTCACGGTGCAGAAGTCGGTCGACAAAACCGAGGCCAAGCCCGGCGACGTCGTGAACTACACCTTGACCTTGCGCAATACCGGTGAAGTCGACTACACCACGGGCAACCCGGCCCGGATCTCCGATGATCTGAGCCGCGTGATCGACGACGCCAGCTACAACAATGACGCCAAGGCCTCCGCCGGACCGGCCCCGAGCTACTCCGCGCCGACGCTGAGTTGGGCGGGGCCGTTGGCCGTCGGTGCTTCGATGACGATCACCTACAGCGCCACGGTGAAAGCCGATGGTCAGCGGGGCGACAGCTTGCTCAAGAACGTCGTCACCGGTGGTTCGAATTGTGCGGCCGGCTCGGGCGATCCGAGCTGTACCACGACCACGGGCGTTCCTTTGGTCCAGGATTCGAAGTCGGTTGATCCGGCTTCCGGGACCGCCGTGAAGGCCGGTCAGGAACTGACCTACACCTTGACCTTCGAGAACAAAGGCGGAGCTCCGGGCACGGTTGACCGGGTCGATGACTTGGCCAACGTTTTGGATGACGCGACGATCACGTCGGCTCCGGTGTCCTCGGACTCCGCGCTGACGGTTTCCAATGGCAGTGACGGCAAGATCTCGGTCAAGGGAACCTTGGCGGCCGGCCAGAAGGTCACGGTGACGTACAAGGTGACGGTGAAGCCGGACGGCCAGCGGGGCAATAACGTGTTGGGCAACTTCTTGGTTGATCCGGGCGTCACCCCGCCAACCACGTGTGAGCCGGGCAACCCGGATTGCACGGTGAACCCGGTACCGCAATTGGAAGATTCCAAGTCCGTCGATCCCGCCTCGGGCACCACGGTGCGCGCCGGTCAGGAACTGACGTACACGTTGACCTTCGAAAACAAGGGCGCTGCGGCTGGCACGGTTGACCGGGTCGATGACCTGAGCAACGTGCTCGACGACGCGACGATCACCTCGGCTCCGGTGTCCTCGGATTCTGCGCTGACCGTGACCGACGGCTCCGACGGCAAGATCGCCATCAAGGGAACCCTGCAGCCCGGTCAGAAGGTCACCGTCACGTACAAAGTGACCGTGAAGCCGGATGGCCAACGGGGTAACAACGTGTTGGGCAACTTCCTGGTGAACCCGGGTGAGGAGCCGCCGACCACGTGCGAGCCGAACAATCCAGACTGCACCGTGAACCCGGTACCGCAGGTAGAAGACTCCAAGAGCGTCGATCCGGCGTCGAACACGACCGTGGTCGCCGGCCAAGAGCTGACCTACACGTTGACCTTCAAGAACACCGGTGCCGCGGCTGGCACGGTTGACCGCGTTGATGACCTGGCCAATGTTTTGGACGATGCCACGATCACGTCGGCTCCGGTGTCTTCGGATTCTGCGTTGACTGTGACTGACGGGTCTGATGGCAAGATCGCGATCAAAGGCACTTTGGCTGCCGGTCAGACAGTCACGGTGACTTACAAGGTGACGGTGAAGCCGGATGGCCAGCGTGGCAATAATGTGTTGGGCAACTTCCTGGTGAATCCGGGTGAGGAGCCGCCGACCACGTGTGAGCCGGGCAATCCGGATTGCACGGTCAACCCGGTGCCGCAGCTGGAGGATTCCAAGTCTGTCGATCCGGGGTCGAACACGACTGTGGTCGCCGGCCAAGAATTGACCTACACGTTGACTTTCAAGAACACCGGTGCCGCGGCTGGCACGGTTGACCGCGTTGATGACTTGGCCAATGTTTTGGATGACGCGACGATCACGTCGGCTCCGGTGTCTTCGGACTCCGCGTTGACCGTGACTGACGGGTCGGATGGCAAGATCTCGGTGAAGGGAACCTTGGCGGCCGGCCAGACGGTCACGGTGACTTACAAGGTGACCGTGAAGCCGGATGGCCAGCGGGGGAACAATGTTCTGGGCAACTTCTTGGTTGATCCGGGCGTCACCCCGCCGACGACGTGTGAGCCGGGCAATCCGGACTGCACGGTCAACCCGGTGCCACAGGTAGAGGACTCCAAGTCCGTGGATCCGGCCTCCGAGACCACAGTGACTGCCGGTCAAGAACTGACGTACACCTTGACCTTCGAGAACAAGGGCGCTGCTGCCGGAAACGTTGATCGGGTCGATGACTTGAGCAAGGTTCTCGATGACGCGACGCTGACCACGGCGCCTTCCGCATCGGATTCGGCATTGACGGTTTCCGATGGCTCCGATGGAAAGATCAGCATTAAAGGCACCCTGCAGCCGGGCCAGAAGGTCACGGTCACGTATAAGGTGACCGTGAAGCCGGACGGCCAGCGTGGGGACAATGTGTTGGGCAACTTCCTGGTCAATCCGGGTGAGGAGCCGCCGACCACGTGTGAGCCGGGCAATCCGGATTGCACGGTCAACCCGGTGCCGCAACTGGAAGATTCCAAGTCTGTCGATCCGGCGTCGAACACGACCGTGGTCGCCGGCCAGGAACTGACCTACACGCTGACTTTCAAGAACACCGGCGCGGCTGCCGGGGATGTTGATCGCGTTGATGACTTGGCCAACGTGCTCGATGACGCGACATTGACCACAGCGCCTTCCGCATCGGATTCGGCATTGACGGTTTCCGATGGCAGCGATGGAAAGATCACTATTAAAGGCACCCTGGCCGCCGGCCAGACGGTGACCGTTACCTACAAGGTGACGGTGAAGCCGGACGGCCAGCGGGGGAACAATGTTCTGGGCAACTTCTTGGTTGATCCGGGCGTCACCCCGCCGACGACGTGTGAGCCGGGCAATCCGGACTGCACGGTCAACCCGGTACCGCAACTGGAGGACTCCAAGTCGGTTGACCCGGCGTCGAACACGACCGTGGTCGCCGGCCAAGAATTGACTTACACGCTGACCTTCAAGAACACCGGTGCTGCCGCCGGCACGGTTGACCGGGTCGATGACCTGAGCAACGTGCTCGATGACGCGACATTGACCACGGCGCCTTCCGCATCGGATTCTGCGTTGACGGTTTCCGATGGCAGTGATGGCAAGATCACGGTCAAGGGAACCTTGCAGCCGGGCCAGACGGTGACCGTTACCTACAAGGTGACGGTGAAGCCGGATGGCCAGCGGGGGAACAATGTTCTGGGCAACTTCTTGGTTGATCCGGGCGTCACCCCGCCGACCACGTGCGAGCCGGGCAATCCGGACTGCACGGTGAACCCGGTGCCGCAGCTGGAGGACTCCAAGAGCGTGGATCCGGCGTCGAACACGACCGTGGTCGCCGGCCAGGAATTGACCTACACGTTGACCTTCAAGAACACCGGTGCGGCTGCCGGAAACGTTGATCGAGTCGATGACCTGGCCAATGTTTTGGACGATGCCACGATCACCTCGGCTCCGGTGTCTTCGGATTCCGCGTTGACCGTGACTGACGGGTCCGATGGCAAGATCGCGATCAAAGGAACCTTGCAGCCGGGCCAGACGGTCACAGTGACGTACAAGGTGACGGTGAAGCCGGATGGCCAGCGGGGGAACAATGTTCTGGGCAACTTCTTGGTTGATCCGGGCGTCACCCCGCCGACCACCTGCGAGCCGGGCAACCCGGATTGCACGGTGAACCCGGTGCCGCAGCTGGAAGATTCCAAGTCGGTGGATCCGGCGTCGAACACGACTGTGGTCGCCGGCCAGGAATTGACCTACACGTTGACCTTCAAGAACACCGGTGCGGCTGCCGGAAACGTTGATCGGGTCGATGACCTGGCCAATGTTTTGGATGACGCGACGATCACGTCGGCTCCGGTGTCTTCGGATTCCGCGTTGACCGTGACTGACGGGTCTGATGGCAAGATCTCGGTCAAGGGAACCTTGCAGCCGGGCCAGACCGTGACCGTGAGCTACAAGGTAACGGTGAAGCCGGATGGCCAGCGCGGCAATAATGTGTTGGGCAACTTCTTGGTCAATCCGGGTGAGGAGCCGCCGACGACCTGTGAGCCGGGCAATCCGGACTGCACGGTCAACCCGGTGCCGCAACTGGAGGATTCCAAGAGCGTCGACCCGGCCTCCGGCACCACGGTGCGCGCAGGCCAGGAGCTGAGCTACACCTTGACCTTCGAGAATAAGGGCGCTGCGGCCGGCAATGTTGACCGGGTCGATGACCTGAGCAACGTGCTCGACGATGCCACGATCACCTCGGCTCCGGTGTCTTCGGACTCCGCGCTGACCGTGACCGACGGCTCCGACGGCAAGATCTCGGTCACGGGAACCCTGCAGCCGGGCCAGAAGGTCACGGTCACCTACAAGGTGACCGTCAAGCCGGATGGCCAGCGCGGCGACAACGTGCTGGGTAACTTCTTGGTCAACCCAGGCGAGGAGCCGCCGACCACCTGCGAGCCGGGCAATCCGGACTGCACGGTGAACCCGGTACCGCAGTTGGAAGACTCCAAGTCCGTCGACCCGGCCTCCGGAACCGCAGTATCGGCCGGCCAGAAGCTGACCTACACGCTGACCTTCAAGAACACCGGTGCGGCTGCCGGGGATGTTGACCGGGTCGATGACCTGAGCAACGTGCTCGACGACGCGACGATCAGCTCGGCACCGGTGTCCTCGGACTCCGCGCTGACGGTATCGGACGGCAGCGATGGAAAGATCACGGTCAAGGGTTCCTTGGCTGCCGGCCAAACCGTCACGGTGAGCTACACCGTGACCGTGAAGCCGAACGGCCAGCGCGGTGACAACGTGTTGGGCAACTTCCTGGTCGATCCGGGCGTCACTCCGCCGACCACCTGCGAGCCGGGCAATCCGGACTGCACGGTGAACCCGGCCTCGGACCTTTCGGACAAGAAATCGGTCAATCCGGCGTCCGGGACCGCGGTGACCCAGGGGCAGGAACTCAGCTACACGCTGACCTTCGAGAACAAGGGCGCTGCCGCCGGAAACGTCGACCGGGTCGATGACCTGAGCAATGTGCTCGACGATGCCACGATCACCTCGGCTCCGGTGTCCTCGGACCCGGCGTTGACCGCGACCGATGGCAGCAACGGCAAGATCTCGGTCACGGGACCCCTGCAGCCGGGCCAGACAGTGACCGTGAGCTACAAGGTGACGGTGAAGCCGGATGGCCAGCGCGGCAATAACGTGCTGGGCAACTTCCTGGTGAACCCGGGTGAAGTCCCGCCGACCACGTGCGAACCGGGCGTCGAGACCTGCACCAGCAACCCGGTGACACCGACCCCAGTCGACCCGCCGGCTCCGAATCTGCCGGAAACCGGCGCGCAGGGTTTGCTGCCGCTGTTGATCGGTGCCGGTGGCGCCTTCCTGATCGGCGTCATGCTGTTGCTCGGTGCCGCAGTGCGCCGTCGGAATAGCTAAGCGATAGGCTGAAGGAAAGGGCGGGCAGCATGCTGCCCGCCCTTTCCTTGTCCGAAATCACCCGGAGATTGTCTCAGAATATGAGACAGATCTGCTGATCGGGCGATCGAGTAACCGCTTTGGTTAGGGTAATTTGGTTACCCTGGCCGGGCAACGACGCACGGTATGAAGGCGAAGGCAAAATCAATGAATCTGATGCGCACGAAATCCATCGAGCAATCGATGGCGGATGCTTCCGAGCCCGGACGGACCTTGAAGCGCTCCCTGAGCACCTGGGATCTGATGATCATGGGCGTCGCGGTAGCAGTCGGCGCTGGGATCTTCTCGGTAGGCGCCAAGGCCGCTGCGCACAACGCCGGGCCGGCCGTCACGGTCTCCTTCATCCTGGCCGCGATCACCTGCGCGGCCGCGATCATGTGCTACGCCGAATTCGCTACTGCGATTCCGGTCACTGGTAGCGCCTATGTGTTCACCTACGCGACGATGGGTGAATTGCTGGCATGGATCATCGGCTGGAACCTGATTCTGGAACTGCTCATGGCGGCATCGGTGATTGCCAAGTACTGGGGCGTCTACCTCTCTGATTTCCTCTATGCGATCAATCTGCCGTTGCCTGCAGAAGTCTCGGTTTTCGGGCTGACCCTGTATTGGGGTCCGCTGATCGTAGTGGCGGCCTTCACCGTGGTGCTGGTCCTGGGCACCAAGCTCTCCGCCCGGGTCAACAACGTGGTCACCGTGATCAAGATCGCGATCGTGCTGTTCGTGATCGTGGTCGGCTTCTTTTTCGTGAAGGCGCAGAACTACACGCCGTTCGTGCCGCCGAGCCAGCCCGCTCCAGCTGCCGCCACCTGGGCCGAGCAGCCTTTCCTCTCCTTCCTCTCCGGCTCGATGCCGGCGATGTACGGCTTCGGCGGCATCATCACCGGAGCGGCCCTGGTGTTCTTCGCCTTCATCGGCTTCGACGTCGTGGCGACCAGTGCCGAAGAGGTCAAGAACCCGAAAAAGACCTTGCCGCGCGGCATCTTCGCCGGCCTTGCCGTGGTGACCGTGCTGTACGTGTTGGTGACTTTGACCGTGACCGGGATGGTTTCCTATACCGACCTGGCGCAGGCGAAAGACCCGTCGCTGGCGACCGCGTTCCAGCTGGTCGGCGCCGATTGGGCGGTGGTGGTCATCGCCCTGGGCTCGCTCATCGGATTGACCACGGTGATCATGGTGCTGCTGATGGGCTTGGCCCGGGTATCCATGGCGATGAGCCGGGACGGGCTGCTGCCGAGGGCGCTGTCGCGCACCTCGGAGAAGCGCTCGACGCCGGCCCGGACCCAAATCATCTGCGGCGCGGTGGTGGCCCTGCTGGCCGGGTTCACGCCGATCGAGTTGCTGAGTGAAATGATCAACATCGGCACGCTGTCCGCCTTCGTCATGGTCAGCATCGGAATTCTGGTGCTGCGTCGCAAGCAGCCTGATCTCAAGCCGGCCTTCCGGGTGCCGTTCGGCCCGGTCATCCCGATCGTTTCCGCCCTGCTGTGCATTTACTTGATGTTCAATCTGGCGACCTTGACCTGGATTTTCTTTGCGATCTGGTTGGTCGCGGGCTTGATCATCTACTTCTGCTACGGGCAGTGGAATTCCCGCTTGGGCCGGGAGCAGAAGGCGGATCGTGAAAAAGTAGCCGATCGCACGTAGGCTTCGGATATGACTCAGGGATTTGTCGCGGACGGCTACCAACCACTTGCTGATGCCTTCGATTCGCTCTTCACCGACGGCCTCGAGGACGGCGGATCGCTGGCCCTCTACCGGCACGGCCAAGCGGTCCTGGACCTCTGGGGCGGGGTGGACCCGGATGACGGGACGCCGTGGGAGAAGCACAGCGTCGGGTTGGGATTTTCCACCACCAAAGGTGCCGCGACCATTTGCCTGCTCCGTTTGGCTGAGCGCGGCCTGATCGATCTGCAGGCCCCGGTGGCCCGCTACTGGCCGGATTTCGCCGCCGAAGGCAAAGCCGACATCACCGTGTACATGGTGCTGCGCCATCTTTCCGCGCTGCCCTATTTGCCGGGGCCATTGGAACAGTTCTACGAACCGGGACGTGCCGAGTCCTCGCTTGCCGCGCGGCCCACTTACTACCCGGCCGATTCCACGTTCATCTACCACGCAATCACCTTCGGCACCCTGGTCGGCGAGATCGTGCGCCGGGTCAGTGGAAAACCGATCGGCGAGTTTTTCGCCGATGAAGTGGCGGGGCCGCTCGGTTTGGAATTCTGGATCGGATTGCCGGAAGCCGAGGAGGGCCGGTTCCGCCGCAGCACTTACCGGAGCTTCGACGCGCCGCCGTCGGTACCCGACGAAGCGCTCAAGCAGCTCCCGGCCGATGTCGCGGCTTCGGTCCGCACCTTCCAACAACTCGCCGAATCGTCGATGCCGCCGAGCATCGATTCGGAGTTCAACAGCAGAGGCTTCCGGGCTGCGGCTCTGGCCGGTGCAAGCGGCGCGAACAACGGTCGTGCCCTGGCCCGGATGTACGCCGCACTGATCGGCGAAGTGGACGGCGTCCGGCTGCTTTCGGCCGAAACCGTGGCTGCTGCCGGAGTGCTCACCACGGGCGGGGTGCACCGGCCGCCGCTGCCGGACGGGACTCCGCAGCCGGACCCGCGCTGGGGGATCGGGTTCCATCTGGACGACCAGTTCCAGCCGATGCTCGGCGAAGGCTCGTTCGGCCATGCCGGGATGGGCGGGCGGCTGGGCTTCGCGCATCCGGCCAGCGGGATCGGCTTCGGCTATGTGAGCCAGCGGATGGAGCTCTCCATGGTGCCGCAAATCGACGAACGGATGCGCCGGTTGATCGCAGCCCTGCACGAGTCGCTTTGACGACCCGGGATAGTCCTTTGCACTTTGGTTAGCCGCTTGTCGTGCAAACGCCTAACTACAAGACAATCGACTATCTGAAACCGGAAGGACACAAAGCGGCGGCGTCTGCGGTTCGTGAATTCTCACTACCGCAGACGCCGCCGCTTTCCGTTCAAACGAGCTTACTGGGCGCCGTCGTGCTCGCCGGTCAGGCCGCCCTGCTGGACCGCGCCGTCGGCTGAGCCTTTGTCACCCGCACCCAAGTTGGCGCGCAGCTTGGCACCGAGGTCGGAATCCACATTGGTCCAGTACTGGATTGCACGTTCCTTGATGTCGGCATCCTGCACGCCGCCCACCGCACCGGTGATGGTCTCCAGGAAACGGGCCTTGGCACCGTCGTCGAAGACCTCGCGGTACAGCGTGCCGGCCTGGCCGAAGTCGCTGTCTTCGGAGTGCAGGCGGGCCGCCGCGATGGTCAGCTCGCCGTCGTTCTCCCAGCCGCCGGCCTGGAACTTCGACTCGTCAGCAGCCGGGCCGCCCTTGGAGTTCGGTGCGTAGTTCGGAGTGGCCGCCGAGTTGAAGGTGTAGCGGGCTGCACCGTTCTGCGAGTAGTTGTGCACCTCGTTCTTCGGGGCGTTCACCGGGATCTGCGCGTGGTTGGTGCCCACCCGGTAACGGTGTGCATCCGCGTAGGAGAAGATCCGGGCCTGCAGCATCTTGTCCGGCTAGGCAGCGATGCCCGGCACGAAGTTCGACGGCGCGAAGGTCGCCTGCTCGATCTGCGCGAAGTAGTTCTCCGGGTTCTTGTTCAGCGTCATGGTGCCGACGTGGATCAGCGGGTAATCAGCCTTGGGCCAGACCTTGGTC
>SXGS01656520.1_pt1 | contig 11775 bp, 11 predicted proteins | sample 3174681 | NCBI WGS metagenome assembly SXGS01 (sample SAMN11356861, study PRJNA531348) | freshwater metagenome | isolation source: freshwater sample F1-80 | place: China: Fuxian Lake, Yuxi | collected 2017-12-25 | reverse complement strand
GTCGCCTTTCGCTCCGCGAAAGTGCGTCCTTTCGCGGAGCGAAAGGCGACAATTCGGACATTTATTTCTGCGCCGGTCCTAGGTGGTTGCAACAACTCATGACTATTTCCGTTATCAGCCACGATCCTATGGCTCCAGATTTGTTTTCGCGTCCGTGTTTTCATCGCTTAGCATAACACTAAGCGTGGCGCACAAAACTAGTGCCATACCTGCTAGGCATTGAAGCGTTGGAACACAGCCATCGATGGCCCACTTGGCGATGACTGCAAAAATCACTTGTGAGAGCCCGACGACGCTGACCCGAGCCGGCGACCCACTGGTGAAAGCCCGCGTGAGAAACAACTGGCCGACCGTGGCCGCAATTCCAATTCCGACCAGTCTCCAGATACTAGCCGCATCGATGGCTCGCGTTTCCTCGTGAATCGGCAGAACCAGCCACGTCAGGAAGCTAAGTAGTGTAGCAACGCCGGAAAAATGAGCGACGATCGCTCGCTCGTCTACATCACGAATTTGATGCAATCCGATTAGCGCTACACCGCTAAACATGCCCGCCAGCAGCGCCATGGGAATGGCAATCTCGGGCACGTATCGATCGTAAGCCGCAGTGACGGATGGCGTCGTCGCGCTGGTGTACACCAGCCAAGTTCCCAAAGTTGATACCAATAACGCTGTCCATGTTCCGACACCCGGGGCCTTGCGCAACATCGGCCAGCTCAGCAGTGCAACCCATAACGGAAACATGTTAGTGAGGGACAGAACAATCGATACGTCATAATGAGTCATGGCGTAAAATCCACAAATCATGCTCGCCCAACCAGCCAGTGAACGCATCCAAAGTGTCGCTGGGCGCAGCAGCACCAGTACCCGACCGTGCATCAATGCGAGTGCCGCCGCCAAAATTGTCGCGACTCCCGAGCGAATCATCGTGATCCAGGGAAACGAAAAATGCTCCCTAAGTGACTCAGCCAGCAGGGCCATGATCGCAAATGCGATAGACCCCATAAACATCCACAGATAAGCCAAGTTCTAGATCCAAACGGGAGAATTAAATTGAGTCTAGTCGCCTACTTTTCTTCGGGCGTCAGGTAGCGCAGACGCAAACGATTACCGGCTTCCATCGAATTCGGCTCGTGGGCCAGCGCCTCCATCATTTGACTGCTTTTTCCCTGTTGTTGATAGGTACGAGCTAGAGTATACCAAGCTGCAGAAAACCACCGCGCGGCACGAGGGTCTTCCACAGTCCTCTTTTTCAGCCAGCCTTCGGTAGATTCGTAGTTGCCAAGATCGAACTGCAACTGTCCGAGCATAAAATTGGCATCCAGCTTTGCCTCGCCAAAGAATGCAGCGGCCTGCATCAATCGCGCATCGAATATTTCCTGTGGTTCGTTGGGCCTGCGCGTGACTCCGAGTTCCTTTTGAAGCTCAACGTCGACGGTTAACTCCCGCAATCGCTCGTCATCAATGCGGAAGCTCATATAAACCGCCAGCGCACCCTTTGTTTCCAGCGTATTTTCAAACTCACCGCGCAGGTGTTTCCATCGAGCTTGTGCGGCAGGTGTGTCCGCCATCCACACGGCATGATCTTGCATGTACTGGGCGGTAAATGGACCAATCATTTGCAACCTTTCCGCGAGCTGTTCCGAGTACAGCCGTGCCAAGAGCGGAGTTTGCCATAGCGAGACAGGCACGTCCGGATAACGCTGCTTGAGCTTTTGCGCCAATTCGTCAGGATTGTCCGTCAATCGCACGCGTTCATCCGCTAACAATCGGCTCTCCAGCAGTTGCATTTTCGCAGTTAAGGAGCTGGCTTCCGCGTCAATTAGAAACTGAGGTTGTTTCAAGTCACCCAAAGTAACCGCATAAGTAAATCGGCCGGGCAGGCTCAATCGACGCAGAATGCGCTCATTCTTCATGGCTTGATCCAACGTAGCGATTTCTCGGGTATCTGGATCGATGATCGGCAAGCCAAGTTTTGGATCGAAAAGATAGCAATCGTTGCCGACCAACACTCCCATACACCACAATTTCGTGGCCGTTCCGACGTCACGTTTCAAACCGATCCAAATCGTCGGAATATTTCTTTGGCGAGCCATAGCCGCGAAGGCTCGCCCACGTTCGACAAAATCGCCTCGCGAAAAAAGTACGGTTTGCCAAGGCAAATATCCGTAACCATAATTCACATCCATCAGAGGCATTTGAGGATCGTCTTCCAGCCGCTCGATTTCTTTTGCGTCGCCCAATAGCATGACGTTGCGTACGCTCCAATCGAACAGCTTGCAGGCTTGCTCCAACTGCGAGAATTCACCCTCTGGGCGAATTTTTTTCTGCTTGTCCAAAAATGGAGTTAATAACGAGTCCTTCAATGGTCGCTCCACGATCCAGTCCGACAGCATTCTCATCAGCCTGCATTGAAACATGTACTCCACATCGGCATATCCGAACTGCTTTAGTTCCAGATGATCCAGGCTAGTCGGCGCGATCAACTGCGCAGGCAATCCCTCGATCAGCGAACATGGTTGGAATTTCAAGGAACTTGTATCGGCGGATTGCGTCCAGGTGTTCAGTTGCGGTTGAATCTCCTTGGTCATCTGCACGCGATTGAGTGGAGTCATCTGCGAAAGGTAGCGCAGAGCTTCTCGCAAGTTGTCGGTCTTGGTCTTCGAGTCGTCGATATCCTGTTGCACGTTCTGGATGCGTCGCTGCCTCCGGTCTTGACAACCCACCAGCATCGCTCCAATGACCACTAACACCAAGAAATTTCGCATCGCGCCCATAAGAACCAGCTACTAAAAAAAGATGACGATCGTGATAAACTGCGTTGGCAAAGTCAATTCCAGGATGTTACCAGGCTGGAGAGCTGCTGCAACCGTTCCAACAGTTGCTCTACGGCATCGAGCGGTACCATGTTTGCTCCATCACTGGGTGACTGATCGGGATTGGGATGAGTTTCTAAAAACACTCCGTCAACTCCGACCGCCACGGCAGCTCGCGCCAACGGTTCAACCATTGCCCGATTGCCGCCCGTCGCTCCATCGGCCGCGCTGGGCCGTTGCACCGAATGCGTGGCATCAAACACAACTGGCACTCCCATGCTCCGCATGATTGGCAACGACTGCATGTCGTTCACCAATCGCCCGTATCCAAAGAAAGTCCCGCGTTCGCATAGTAGGATACCTGCCCGAGAGCGGCTGGCAACCTTGTCCACGACGTATCGCATGTCTTCTGGTGCCATGAATTGGCCCTTTTTCACCATAATTGGCTTTTCCGTCTCAGCCGCAGCCAGCAACAAATCTGTTTGACGAGCCAGAAAAGCGGGAATTTGCAGCAAGTCGCAAACTTCGGCAACAACGGCCGCTTGCTCCGGAAGATGGATATCGGTAACCGTCGGCAGCTCCACAGAATGATGCACTTCCTCTAGTATTCGCAAGCCTTCCTCAATCCCCAAGCCGCGAAACCCGCCTCGACTGGTTCGATTGGCCTTGTCAAAGGACGCCTTGAAGACCAGTGACAAGTCAAGCGATAAAGCAATCTTTTTAAGCCGCTCGGCGATGTTGAGCGTCAACTGGCGATTCTCAATTACGCAGGGACCCGCGATCACCAACATGGGACAGCCCACTCCACAACGAATCGATCCAATGGCGACAGGATTGATCATCATCACGTGTTCATGCTTGATTGGACAGGTACTGTTCGTCGATCGACCGAACCGCGAGGAATCAGCAGCGGCAGTCGTTCCCGCAACGTCTCAACCTCCAACGGTAAAACACCACCAGGATCGCCATCCAGTTGATAAGGTACAGTCTGATGCGAAGTAAGCCGAAAGTGGCTGGCTCGGAAGTGTCTAAATTCATTGAGCATTTGGTGTTGTCCGCGCCAAACTTTCGTCAAGTACCAGGCCGAGCGCCAAAGCCCGCCGCGGCGAAACGTACACACGTCGATCAATCCATCGCGTTCTGTCGCTTGCGGGCAAAACTGCAAATTGGCGGCATATTTCGGTAAATTGAAGGCAAACAGCCACGCCGCAGGAGTGTTAGTGCGACATGCGATTGCACCCAGGTCCGGCAAAAAATCCACCGGTGCCTCGGTTCTTGTTGCCAATTTGCCGGCAACCTGGTCCCCACCTGTCAACCGGTGGTCGAGTACCTCAATTTCAATTTCCGGATATTGGTAGCTACGCACGGCATCGAAGATTGGTTTGGCATACGACCATCGCCGGATATGTCCCCGCCTGCGTTGATGCAGCCGCCTGACCACTTCCGCATCGAAGCCGCAACCCAACATCACTAAGAATAACCGACCATTGGCGCGGCCAACGTCGACGCGCAGAATTTCTCTGTCCCGCAAACTTTGGAGCATCGTTGATAGGTCACTGGTCAATCCAAAATACTTGGCCAGCAGATTCTCCGTTCCCAGTGGAAACACAGCGATGGGAATATCTTGTGGAATCAAATTTGTCACCGCAGCCACGGTGCCATCACCTCCTGCCGCGACTACGGCCCGCAAAGATCCAGAATCGGACAACTGCTGGCTTCGCTGGGCCAATAATTCCAGAGTGTCGCAAACCTCAACATTGAATTGGTTCGACAACAAACAATCTCGCAGCGCGGAGACCTGGCTGCGGCTCGAATGCGCACCAGACTTTGGGTTTGCAGCGATTAAGATCTGCGATTTATTACACGCTGAATCATCCACAAACTTCGCACACTTGGAATGTTGGGAAATCAGAATTCAAGCGAACGTAAAACAGAAAATTGATGTTGTGCCGTGGTACGCTCCGCATACGATGGTTCGCGGAGCGAGCAAGGGACATTATTACTATACCCCTATATCCTGTGTCGACCAGTTACCGTCGATCAGTCGCCATGTTGCACCGGTCGGATTGCGATCGCGCAGCACGGGCGGCAAACGATGTTGGCGTACTCCATCGAAGCATGTTAGCTTGCCAAATCTCAGCAAGCTGGCTGGGATTCCGACCGCGGTGAAACCGGGATGCCCAGTCGCTGGGAAGGGGCCGCCATGGTTCATGGCTGGACTAACTGCAACGCCAGTGGGCATTTTGTCGTTCAATATTCGCCCCACACGATACTCAAGAAACGATGCGAGCTGATCATAGGCAACATCGTCGGCACCTGAGCGCGCGGAGTAAATACAGCCCGTTAAATTACCTTCCAGCGAACGAATTACGCTGGCGAGCTCTTCGATATCCTTGCCGATGACGATCAACGACGCGTTGCCAAAGGCTTCGGTCTGAAATACCCCAGGCGCATCCAGAAATTCTGTGGCAGAGACAGTCAAAAGTGTGTTGGCAACGCTGCAACGACCTGAGATGGCTTGTCCGCCAGTGACCAGCTTGGCACCCGCGCCGGCCAATGTGCGAATCGCATCCGCCAGGGACTTCTGAACTCCAGTAGATAGCAAGGTGCCTGCCGGTGCGGCTTGGAACTTGCCAGCGATGATCTCCACAAACTTTTTAGTCGTGGGTGACTCGACCAACAAAATAATGCCTGGGTTGGTGCAAAACTGACCAGTACCCATCAGCGCGCTGGTCACAAACTCACCCACAATTTCGTCGAAACGCTCTTCGAGTGCCGCTGGCAAAATCGCCACTGGATTGACGCTCGACAATTCAAGATAGATTGGCTTGCCAGCTTGATCTGCAGCGGCCTTTAGCGTCAATCCCGCTCGTCGCGATCCGGTATAGCCAGTCGCACCAACGCGATGATCGCTGACCAACCGAGCGCCATTTTCATGACTCAACCGATAGATTAACTGTACCGTTGCGTTTGGTAGGTTGCTGCTGGAAAGCGCTTCGAAAGCCAAACCAGTTAGTTGACGTGTAGTTTCGGGATGCGAAGTGTTGGCTTTAGCGATCACCGGGTTGCCAGACGCGATTGCGGCCGCAAAATCGCCGCCGGATGCACTGCCAAATGCGAATGGAAAATTATTGGGACCGAACACACACACCGGTCCGATCGGTTGATAACACGAACGGATATTTGCTTTTACGTCGATCACGGGATGCGACCACGATCCCGAACGAGCCGCAGCGGCTGCTTGGCGCAATTGGCTGGTGGTGCGTGGTAGTTCCACGTCGCACAATCGTGGCTTGAATGGCAATGCGGTTTCAGCGGCAGCAACCTGCGAAAGCTGTTCCGCGCGAGCATCGATCAGCTTGGCATATTCCTCTAGAAAAGCTGCAATGTCTTGCGCCGGCGCGGCACGTAATCGTTCCGCCGCATCGCTCGCCGCGTCGAGGATTTTCTCGCAATCGCTCCACGAACTGACCGGAAATAACTGCCCCAGTCGCTCGCCCGTCGCAGGATTGAAAGAAGGAAATGACTCGTTCGACGAGGAATTACGCCATTCGCCCGCGATCAAAATTTCAGCCAATGATTCGTTTGCTACAACCGACATTTCGTTCTCCGAAAGCTCACCCTTGAACAACAGGATTTCGCAACGTTCCAATTCCCGCAATCGTAATGGCAACTTCATCCCCAGCCGCCAAGGTAAAATCGCTGCCTGGGACGACGCCGGTTCCTGTCAGCAACATGCAGCCGTTGGGGAAACTATTGTCGCGGCCCAGCCACTGTACTAAATCTTCAAATGAACGAGCCATTTGCCCGGCGCTGGTGGAACCTTCGAAGACGCTTTTTCCAGCACGATAGATTTCCAATCGAATCGCCATTTGCTCGCGCTCGGGCATCGCATCGACCAGCGTGATCCAGGGCCCCAAGCCGCAGCATTGGTTGTACACCTTCGCTTGTGGCAGGTAGAGCGGATTGTCGCCTTCGATATCTCGCGAACTCATATCGTTGCCGATCGTAAACCCTACGATCTTCATTGCAGGAGAGATCACGAGAGTCAATTCGGGCTCAGGGACATTCCAAGTCGCATCGGCACGAATGCGCACCGGCTGGCCCTGGCCACTGCATCGATGAGGAGTTGCCTTAAAAAAAATCTCCGGGCGCGGCGATGTGTAAACTCGATCGTAACAGGACGCTGCCGTCTCGGACTCTTCCATCCGGGCCGCTTGGCTGCGTTTATAGGTTACACCAGCCGCCCAGACTTCCTGCGCGTCTATCGGAGGCAACAATTTCGCTGCCGCAACAGATACTCTCTCGCCAGTCGGTTGTAATCGGAGCGCTGCTTGACGGACATCCGGTGCCGCCAGAATTTGCTGCAGCGACGAAAATCCGCTGGATTTCAACTCCAATATTTCGATGTGACCATCGACGACTCGGCCAATCGCTGGCCCGCCCCGGGAATCGATCAATTTGGCCAGTTGCATCGCTAGTTTCCACCAAAGAAATTCATAATACGCACCCAAATCAAAAGGCCGGAAGCCTGACTAGCTGTTAGGTTCGCCGTTATTTAGGCGAGCGGCAGATAGTTTCTTACCAATACAAGCCCGAAGCGCAAGCGAGTGTATGCCAGGCCCGAAGCGCAAGCGAGTGTATGCCAGCATTGATGCACTCGCTTGCGCATCGGGCTTGTATTCGCTTAGGCCTTGGTAAATTCCCATCTGCCGCTCGCCTTATGCTTATTCATTGATTGATTTAGAGCGATTTTATCCAGATTCCGACAGATTGGTAGCCGGAGCAGGCCAACCCGATCGAACCGCTTCGGCAAGCGTGCCGAGCAACAATCATTTTCGCTTTCAATAGAAAGAACTCCTGATTCTTAACGATCTGTTGATCGAATATCATGGAAATCGTCGAAGCAACGGCTGAGTAACAGCAATTCTTGCCACCGGCGTCTGGCGCGCGATTTCATAGACTGAGGTGGTTACTTTGTTTCATGCGGCTTGAAAATGAAAAACTGGTTCCAAGACAAAAATATACTTCGAGACGCAACACTGACCGTTTGCTTTGTACTGTTTGTACCTACGATTTTTGCCGGCGCGATCGAGCCGACTGAATTGGACAAGGCGATCCAACGCTCGATCCACTATTTGGCGGTCGAAGTTCCGCAGTGGCAAAAGGAAAATGATTGCGCATCGTGCCACAATCAAGGCGACGCCTCCAGGGCTCTGATCGAAGCTCATCGCCAAAAACTGTTCAATGGCCAATCCTCGCTCCAAACCTCCATCGATTGGATCGGTCAACCCGGTCACTGGGAACTAAATCGTGGCTTGCCTGAGGCCAACGACCCGACGCTATCGAATCTGCAGTTTGCATCAACGCTCTTGGCTGCTCACAAGGTGTTGCGTCCGATGCCGGATGCCGTCAAACAGGCTGCTGAGATATTGGCTCCGCTCCAGCAAAACGACGGGGCCTGGATCATCGCAGGAGGAAGCCAATTCGGTTCGCCGTTGACACATGGACCAATATTACTGACCGGCCAAGCGACCAGCATCCTCAAGGCAGCCGAGAGTCCAAAGTTTGTCGCACAGGCGCGTCGTGCAGAGCAATGGCTGCGCGAGCAATCCCCTCGCAACACCATCGAAGCATCTTCCTTGCTCCTGATCAGTAGTGAACTCGGATGGGTGCATCCCCAAGCATCGCGATGTTTGCAAATCATTTTTCAATCTCAGAGCGATGCCGGCGGAGTTGGGCCCTATGCGATTGCCCAAGATGAGAACTTCGATACCGCATTGGCTGTATTGGCGGTTGACAAATCCCCTCGCAACCCAGCGAACACCAAATTTCAAGACAACGCTGTAAAATACCTGCTGTCCATGCAAGGTGAAGATGGTTCTTGGAGCGAAACGACTCGCCCCAGCGGCACTGAAAGCTATGCACACCGCATTTCTACAACCGGCTGGGCACTACAGGCTTTGCTGGCTCACCGCGCGAACTAACAGAATGTGACAGAATCTCCCACCAGCATTTTGACGACTGATTCGCGGGAGGACAGCAAGCCTTTGTAGTTTGCCGCGCTCTCGGACATCGTGGCCAGCAACCTGGCCATGCGAGCTGCCGCATGAGGAATCGCGATTACATCGCAAAGAGGCACAATTTCCACTCGGATACCAAACAAGACGCCGTGCGTGCGAGGCAACTTTAGTAATAGTTGGTGCTCGAGCCTCACCCAGACTTCGTTTATGGTCACTGTGGCATCAAGCCTTCTCCGGTGTTTTGCAGTGTGATGATTGCGGTTGGCGTCGCGGCTCAGCCCCCAGTTTTCGCGCCGCCACACAGCTCCCGGTTCAAGCTTGCGCAGAAAAGTCTCTATCTGGCGGCCAAGCGATTCGTTCAATCCCGGCACCGGCGCGTGCACTTCGCTCATCGGCCGCCCGAGCTTGTCGCCCAGCGCCCATGAACTGGGAAAGCAAACGACACCGCCAACCAGGCGATGAATTCCATCGTCGCCGGGAAACATCCACGCAAAATCTGGCTCCCAAGACTCGCCGAGCACTCTCAAACCATCGTGCGAAGTCGATTCGTGAGCAACCAATCGAGTACCTATCGATGTGGCAAACTGCAGCGTCTCTTCCAGAATTGGTTCGCACACCGGTTGCATATCAGCGTACAGCTCAAAGTCTTCCGTCAGCCATCTCTGGCGCTCGTACAGTACCTCAACATTTTCGACAGCGAAATAGTTTTCTACTGAATCATGACGTGCCAATCCCATGGCCCACCGATGATCGCTATCAGCCAGAATTCGATTCCAATCAGGATGCGCGTTCATGATTAATGTCGCTTCGCAAATGCGTTACAATGCGCCCGTATTTACTTACAGAGCTTGCCGCGCGCCGGCGCTACCAACCGATTCAGTTCTACCCTCGCGATTCAACTTGAGGAATACCATGATTAATCGAAATTGCGTCGCGCAATTTATGTGGCTGACCCTGTTGAGCTGTCCAGGCGGGCTGGTGGTCGCTGCCGAACCACCTCGGCATGATGTTCCTTGGCTGGCAGAGATTCAGCAAATACCGCCAGAATTGCCGACACCTACTCGACCGCTGCCGTCGCTGCTGGTCGATCAGAACCGCCAGCCGATCTCAACAGCCAACCGTTGGCAAGCCTATCGTAGTGAGCTAAAGCAGAAATGGCTGGAGTTTCTCGGCCCTATGCCAGAGGGTCGACCATCCTCCACGTACGAAGTTCTGCGCGAAGAGAAAATCGAAGGCTGCATGCGGCAATTCATTAAATACTATGCCGAACACGACGAGCCGGTCGAGGGTTATCTTATCAAGCCTCTGGCAAGCTCGCTGCGAGATGCGCAGGGGCGATTGCCTGGCATCGTCGCGCTGCATCAAACATCGAAAACAAATATCGAAGAGATTGCCGGCGTATCGGGTGGGGAACCGCACGACCTGGGAGTGCAACTCGCTCGTGCAGGATTTGTTGTATTTTGTCCTCGCTGTTATCTGTGGCAGACGCCGCCGAAGTATGAAATCGATGTCAAGTCGACAGTGGCCTATTTCCAGCGTCGCCACCCGCAGACGGTGGGAATGCACAAGATGCTGTTCGACGCCCAACGGGGTGTGGACATATTGGTGGCACTTCCTGACGTAAATCCAGACCGAATCGGCGCGATCGGGCATTCATTGGGCGGTAAGGAAACGCTCTATCTAGCTGCATTCGATGAACGCATTCGCGCCGCAGTCGCAAGCGAAGGAGGCGTCGAACTGGCCTCATCGAATTGGCAGGACCCTTGGTACCTGGGCAAGCGCATTCTAGCTGCTGACTTCCAACTAAACCACGATCAAGTCCTGGCGCTGGTAGCTCCCCGAGCTCTGTTGATCGTCGGAGGCGAAACCGGCCCTGGCGCTGTCGATGGAACTCGATCGTGGCCCTATCTCAAATCCGCAATGGAAGTTTATGGGCTGTACACTAAGCCAAATCGCTTGGGATTGATCAACCACGGAAAAGGGCATACGATGCCTCCCGATGTTCGAAAACGCATGATCGAATGGCTGACAGTCTATCTCAGCGCGAGCTGAACACTATTCCAATTTACTTGTACACGTGAAGGCGACTACGATTGTTTGAAAACAGAGTGAAGCGATTACTAGCCGGTTCTCAATCGGCGTGGGGTGCTAGCTTGCCCGACAGTTCTGAGATCATTGCCAAAGTGACTGCGGACACGGGAGTTGATTTTCTGTGGATTGATTTGGAGCATCGGTCCTTTGAAGTCGATGCCGTACGCTGGATTCCCATCATCTGTCGCCGCAAAGGCTGTGCATGCATGATTCGTGTTGCAGGTCTGGATGCTCAGTTGATTAAAAAGGCGCTCGACGCCGGCGCGAACTGCGTCATGGTTCCGCAAGTCAATACGGCTGACGAAGCCAAACGAGCGGTCGAGTACGCCAAATATCCACCTGAAGGATCTCGCGGAGTTTCACCTTATTGGACGTTGCAAATGGATGTTTCTTGGGATCAGTATTTGCCAGTGGCCAACGAAGAAATTTGCGTGGTGGTACAAGTCGAAACACCGCAAGGCATTCGTAATCTAGATTCCATTGCCTCGGTGCCCGGAGTCGACGTGGTTTTCGCCGGCCCTACGGACCTGTCGGCATCAATGGGACATATCGGTCAACTGAATCATCCCGAGGTTCAACAATTTCTTGCAGACTTTCCGACGCGCGTTGCCGCGCACGGCAAAGCTGCGGGAATCACTTTCGCCGATCCGGACGCGTGTCGGCGAGCTCATCAACAGGGCTATCGTTTCATCGTTTTCGGCAGTGTCCTATCATACGGAACTCGCGGCTTGGTCAGTGACCTGGCCTCGATGCGCAGCCTGGGGTGAGGATCTGCTTAGGCGAGCGGCAGATGGGAATTTACCAATACAAGCCCGAAGCGCAAGCGCGGGAGAGCCGGGGTTGACGCG
>SXGS01608158.1_pt1 | contig 11775 bp, 8 predicted proteins | sample 3174681 | NCBI WGS metagenome assembly SXGS01 (sample SAMN11356861, study PRJNA531348) | freshwater metagenome | isolation source: freshwater sample F1-80 | place: China: Fuxian Lake, Yuxi | collected 2017-12-25 | reverse complement strand
GAGGTACAGGAGATGACCAAGAAGAAGTTTGAGGAACTCTACTCCCCCTGGGAGCGCAAGGTAGTGGCGCGCGTGCGGCCGGAACTCAGCCGGGAAATTCGGCAGGAACTCCTTCCCGTGCTCAAGGAAGAGGTCACCCAGCAGGTTACCCAGCAGGTTACCCAGGAGGTCACCCAGCAGGTCACCCAGCAAGTCACCCAGCAGGTTACCCAGCAAGTGCTGGCGCAGACCTTGCTCCGGCAACTGAGGCAGAAGTTCGCCGCCCTACCGGAAGCGATCGAAACGCGGGTCGCGGCCGTGCAGGCACCGGAAGTACTTGACCGCCTGTTACTGGCGGTAGTACAGGCGGCCAGTGTGGCGGATTTCGAGCAGGAATTGAGCGGGATAGCCCGGGGATAGTCCGCAAACCGGTCAGTGTGGCACAGGACCCCAACGTGCGACACAATAGAGCAATATGACTGCGAATTCTGATCGAGAGCGGGTCGGGCGCCGCGGCTTCCTGGCGACCAGCGCCTCGTCTGCCGCGATGATACTTGCCACCCACAGCGCCGTGGAGGTGGCCGCCCAGGCACAGAAGCCTACCGACGCGCCGACCGGGCCTCCGGTGAACTGTGCGGTGATCGGCCTGGGGAAACAGGGGCGAGATCTGCTGGCGGCTCTCTCCCGCGTTCCCGGCGTCACCGTGACGGGGATCTGCGATACGTACCAGCCCTTCCTGAACCGGTCGAAGGACGCGGCGCCGAAGGCAACTCCGGCTTCCGACTACCGCCAGGTACTGGAGCGGAAGGACGTGAGTGGGATCTTCATCGCCACGCCCACGGACCGGCATCGAGATATCGCGGTTGCTGCCTTGCAGGCGGGCAAGCACGTGTATTGTGAGGCGCCGCTGGCGCACACGGTGGAAGATGCCCGAGGCATTGCCCTCGCCGCCAAGACAGCGCCCAAGCAAGTGTTCCAGGTCGGCCAGCAATTCCGCAGTAACCCGCAGCACAATCACGTCTGGAAGTTCGTCCGAGGGGCAGTTGTCGGGCGCCCGGCATGTGCCCGCGCCCAGTGGCACAAGAAAGTGAGCTGGCGGGCCACGGCTCCTACTCCGGACCGTGAGCGGGAGATGAACTGGCGCCTGCGCCGCGAGACCTCCCCTGGCCTGCCCGGTGAGGTCGGCATCCACTCGATTGACACCATGAACTGGTTCCTCCGATCTGCCCCGGTATCGGTGGCGGCTTTTGGGGGGAACGTGCTCTATCAGGACGGGCGCACCGTCCCGGACACCGTACAGTGCGTCTTCGAGTACCCGGGCGGAGTACGCTTCATGCAGGACATCACCCTGGCGAATTCTTTTGACGGAAGTTACGAACTCCTGATGGGGGATATGGGTGCTGTGCTCCTGCGGGGCGAGCGGGCCTGGTTGTTCAAGGAAGCCGACGCTCCCCTGGAAGGTTGGGAAGTGTATGCCCGCCGGGAGCCTGTCGGTGACGAAACAGGCATCGCCCTGGTAGCGGATGCCACGAAGATCCTCGCTCTCGGGAAGGTCCCCGGTAAGGATGGGTCTACGCTGGACCCGGGCAAGGACGCTCTCTACTACTCAGTGGAGGCATTCGCGAACTGCATTCGTCAGAACAAGCCGGCTGCGTGTGGCCCGATGGAGGGCTTACAGGCCGCGGTGACCGCCCTGAAGGCGCACGAGGCGTCCCTCACCGGCGCGAAAATCGTCTTCGACAAGAAGTGGTTCGAACTGGCCTGATGGCCGGACTTACGGAGCATATGGCAATGGAAGCTACGCAAAAGAAAGAGCCGCGCGATCCGCAGCAGGTTTCGCGTCGAACGTTCATGCGCGCCGCCAGCGCGGCGACGGCGGCGGCCACAGCGGCCGGCTGGGCGAAGAGCCCGGTTTACGCCATCGCCCCGGGGCGGGTGATTGGGGCCAATGATCGGGTCAACGTGGGCCACATCGGTGTGGGCGGCATGGGAGGCGGCCATCTGCGGATGATTCGCAACCAGACTCAGGCCCTGAACCTGGCCCAGGTGGCGGTGTCGGACATCTACCGGCCGCGCCTGGATCGCGCTCGCACTACGATCGAAGCCCCTGAGGGCAAGGCCTACCACGATTACCGCAAGCTCCTGGAAGACAAGGATGTGGATGCGGTCATCATTGCGACGCCGGAGCACTGGCACGCGATCCAGACCATTGAGGCCGTGGAAGCCGGGAAGCACGTCTACTGCGAAAAGCCGATGACGCGCTACCCGGAAGAGGCTCTGCGGGTCTACGATGCCGTGAAGAAGACCGGCATGGTCGTCCAGGTGGGTTCGCAGGGCTGCACCGACCTGAAGTGGCACCGGGTACACGAGATCATCGGGCAGGGCAAGGTCGGCAAGGTGCTCTGGAGCCAGGCGAGCTATTGCCGCCAGAACCCGGCCGGCGAGTGGAATTACCCCATTGATGCCGGGGCCAGCCCGGACAACCTGGACTGGCAGGCCTTCCTGGGGCCCGCACCGAAGCGAGCGTTCGATCCGGAGCGCTTCTTCCGCTGGCGCAAGTACTGGGACTACAGCACGGGGATCCTCGGCGACCTGCTCCCGCACCGGATGCACCCCCTCGTGCTGGCAGCCGGACAGGCCTGGCCGCGGCGTGTGGTGTCCACTGGCGGGCAGTACGTCGAGCGGAGCCACAAGGATCGGGATGTGGCGGATACCGTCTTCATCCTGGCGGATTTCGAGAACGACACCACGATCTTTCTCGCCGGCTGTACCGAGAACGAGCAGGGCCTTGTGGACACGATCCGGGGCACCAAGGGCACTGTGACTCTCGGCGGACAGCGAATTGAGCTGAAACCCGAGAAGCCGTACGCAGACGAGATTGATCCGTTGACCGAAACGGTGGGCCGCGGCGAGCCGCAGGACCTCCACGAGGCGAACTGGATCGAGTGCATCCGCACCAACAAGCTCCCGAATTGTAATATAGAACTGGCGACCCGCGTGATGGTGACCATCGGCCTCGCCGAACGCGCCTACCGCGAGAACAAGTGCATGCTCTTCGATCCGAAGACCCGCGAGATCAAGGCCGGATAACAATTCCCGGATCGAGCGGACACCCACGCGCCCGAGAGACGCAGCCGCGTTTCTCGGGCGCGCTTTGTTTGGGGTCAAGGCACCCCGCAGGAGACTCCCCCGTAATGGCGATCGCATTTCGCAACGACGAAGTCTTTGAGGTCGGACCCGGCGTGTGGGTCCGCAACATGGTGGACAATGCAGCCTGGGCCGATCTTGGCGATGGCGCCGTGGTGATCGACTCCCTGGAAGATACCGCCACCATGGAGCAGCAGATTCCCGCGGACGTGCAGCGCACTACCGGAAAGCCGATGAAGTGGCTGATCAATACCCACTGGCATCCGGACCACACAGCCAACAACGCCGCCTGGGCCCGCCGGGGCGCCACCGTGATCGCCCACGAAACGTGCGGCGCCGCGCAGTCCGAGGCGAACGGCCAGCCCAACATTACCTTTCACGACCGCTACACGCTGGCGGGCAGTGACCGCGCGGTGGAACTCGAATACCTGGGCGGGACGCATACCCCGTGGGACAGCGTGGTCTATTTCCCGTGGGCGAAGGTACTCCACATCGCCGACCTCTTCGGGTGGGGAATGATCCCGCTGTCGAAGTTCGACCCGAGCAAGATTGACCTTCTCAAACAACATCTGGCGCGCGTGCTCGAGTACGATGCCCACACACTGATTCCCGGACACGGGCCGCTCGTCGAGCCCGCGCACATCCGCCGCTGGCTTGCCTATCTGGATGAACTGCTGGCGCGGGCCATCCCGCTGGCCAGGGCAGGAAAAAGTCTCGATGAACTGGAACAGGCCTGCCCCGTGCCCGCCGACATGCTGGATTGGTGGAAGCTCCCGGACTGGAAGCACCGCCATAACCTCACTCTCATTCACCGCGAATTTGGAGCGTGACCCACGATGGCACTACCCCGACTGACCCCGATGCTCAAGGTCATCCGCATGGGCAAGACCCGATGGCTGTACGGACTCGACCAGACCCCGGATGATCGCCTCTCCTGGACCCCAGGTGGGGAGGCCGCCAGTGCACTGGGACTCTCCGCGAAGATCGTGCCCTTCCTCGGCTTTGTGAGTCACATGCTGGCGCACGGGGTTATGCCCGCCCGGCCGGAAGATGGACCGCCGCCGCCGCCGCCGCCCGCTCTGGCGGGCCGGGACGAAGCCAAAGCGGCGGTATCGGCCGCATTCGACACACTCATCGCCACTATGGAAAGTCTGAGCGAAGAAGATCTGGCACGCTCGGTGACACCCCCCTGGCGCGAGGCGACCACGATCGACACGATGGTGCATTTCGTACCAGTCGTCCTGGGCTACTTCCAGGGCCAGCTCAACTACGCCCAACTGGCCTACGGAGACACCAACCCGAACATTCCGCCCGGCTGGGGCACCGAGTAACCTCGACCCCGTAACGCTGGCGGCGTCACTACTCTACAGTGACGCCGCCAGCACTTTCTCAACCAGCCGTTCCAGGCGGTCGAACACCAGTTCAATCCGGCGCTCGTCCCACTCCGCGTCCACCCGGATCTCGATCGCGTCACGCAGCATCTCCAGTGCCGCGACCCGGACTGCCACGCTGGACGTTCCCGGTCCCACCTCACGATCCGCATCCGGGGACACCCCTGCCGGTTCCGGGCCCCCCTCGCGCCTCGATCCGGGGTGGCCCACAGCGCCGGCTTCCGGGTCACAGCGATCGGGGTCGCTCGCCGGCGTGTCCTGCGAGTCGGGAGGGGGTACCGGACCCGGCGGAGGCGACCAGGAGGGTCCGATCTCCACCCAGGTCCCCACTCCGGCCGCGTCGCTTACCCCAGACTCCGTTCGCTCGTCTCTCCCCGGCCGGCGGTGCAGTCCTGCTCCCGGCTCACCCAGTGTGTTCGCACTGCCCCGCCGGGCATCCACCGGCGCAGCCGGCCCTCTTACTCCAGAGTCCGTGCCCGACACGGCGCCTGCGACTACTTCCCGCCCGTCACCCGGGGATCTTACTCCAGACTCCGTTCGATCCCGCTCAACCGGCCTCTGTGCCTGCTGGTCCGGCTGATTTTCACGAATGCGGGGGTCCGGGGTCGGAGGGCGCCGGTGCGTCGGGGGGAGTTCGTCGAGATGGCCAGCACCCCCTTGCCCCGACACCATCTGTCGGGGCTCATGTGATGCACCGTACGACAGGGAGCGACTCGGGTTGTCGGACGCACCCGAATCGGCGATGTCGGACTCTGGCGAGATATCTGAAGAACCCGGCGCGTCGGCCGATGCCGTGTCGGAAAATTGGTCGGGACCGAGTCCAGTGTCGGGATACTGTCGGTGATCCCCACCGACAGGTGCCCGGGCATCGTCCCCGTAATCGCGCATCAGGTCCGTGAAGAGCTTGGACGCCGGGCCGGCCGTACTGGCGGAGAGCCCGTATTCCACACGAAAGAACTCCTCGACGGCATCACGAGCCATCGAACCCTGCCTGGCCCAACGCGCTACCAGCTCCGGATAGGCATCTCGGAGACCCTCTGACAGCGCCGCCGCCCGCAGGCTGGGGCCGCGCACCCGCCGAGCACGGTCCGTAGTACGTCCGTAGGTGTCTGTCAGCCCGAGCACGCGCAGGCTCTGGAGAAAAGCACGCACATCGCCTCCTTTCAGGTGGAGACGTTGTTCCACATAGGCGCGGTCTACCCGCCCCGGGTCCGTTTGGGTGAGCAATTCGATGAATCGCGCCAGGATGCGCGTACGGGTGTAGGCGGCGGCACGGATGGGGACGGCAGGCATCGGACAGTCATCCTGTCGTGTACGCGGCGAGTAAGTTCCGACATATCCCGACGAATCCCGTCACTGGAACCGAACACAGAGCGTCGGGTTGTAAGCGGGATTCCGTCGTGGCGACATCGTTCGACACTTTCCGATGTTAGCAAGTATTCCGACACCTGTCAACATCGCTCCGGAGTGGGGGTGTCGAAACTTCCGGGAGCTGGCCGAACCGCAGTCACCGACACAGCTTCCGCGCGATTGCACGCGCGTGTTCGTACAGCAGATTGCTGCGGTTGAGGGGAGCGTCCGGCGCGTTCTCCTCCCGGATCGCTCTGCGGTGGAAACCACTCGAAACCGTGGCCGGGAGAGTCTTGCGGCGGGAGAACACGCAGCTTCGCTCAGAGTACTCAGGCTGCCAGGAATGTCTGCCGAACGCTCAGCCCCGACGGCCGGAGTGCCTGGCAGGCTCTTCGCATGACGGCACAAGCAGCGAATCGTGCCCGGCAGCGGGATTTTGGACCTACCCGGACGTCGAGTCCACGTGGGGAGCCGGGTACGCGCCGGAGGGAGGATGCACGTCACGGTACGGGGTGATCCAGGTATCGGGTCCGCGGGTGGGGTCAGGGGCGCGGGTTCCGGGTTCGCGCCCACGATTCAGAGGCGGATCCGTCGTGCGGACGGAGCGCGGCGGAGAACGCGATCGGTGTAGCGGATGTCCCCCGCCTGCGAGGCACACCGCGGCCGCCAGGCCCGGCGCCCGTGTGCGGATAGTTTCCACGTGCGGGTAACTGCCGCGTGCGAATGGAGACGCAGGTGGCGCGAACGAGAGACCGACGGGTGTGAGACCCGTCGCCGCGGACGGTCACGCGCCGTCGGAGCAACCACGGGTTGATGAAACGCACCCACGGCCCGTGGTTGCAGTATGGGGATCAAGCGCGCCGGACCTCTCGGTGGGGCCACCGTGCTTCGAGCCGGAACCGATCAGCGGAGGGCTTCGAGTAGGGGCCGGAGGGACCGCTTGCGGACGTGAGTGGTGATGAGTTCCCCCACCAGCGGACCCCACTCCGCCATGCGGTCCGTCGCGCCAAGGATGCCACGAATGCGCCGGACCCAATCAGCGGCTGCCGGATAGTATTTCGACCGTCCGGGATCAGCGATCTGATTAAACTGATACCGGCAGGCTGCAATCGCCCAGTCCGAATGGGTTTCGCGCACACCATCCACCACCGAGGCCACGAGTTCGGGGGCCCTGCTGGTATTGGCCAGTTCGATGGCTTCCTCATACAGCCGTTCGTAGAGGAGGATCTTTGCCAGTTCCTCCTTGGGATACGGGACATTCCTCACCGCTTCCAGTATTTGCACTCGGAGCGCATCCCACTGGTCCCCCGCCTGGGCTTCCACCCACACGTAGTTGTCGAACAGTACCGTTTCTTGAACCAGGGCAACCCCTGCCTCCAACGCCGCAGCAGGGACCTGGTACGCTGTGGCGAAGTCGCGCAGCCAGCGGGCCAACTCGATGCCGATCCGAGGCGCGAATGGGCGCCGGAGTCCTTCCAAACCGATCTGAATTGCCGCATCGGCGGCTCCCGATGCGGCGAATGCCTGCGCCAACAGCAGCGCCTCATCCGGCCGGGTGAAGTAGGCACGGGAGTAGTCCAGCGCTTCTTGCGGCCGATCCTGCCGGAGAAGCAGCCAGGCATGCTCGAACCGAGCCCCCAGGGCGTGTGACAGATTCAGGCTCTCGGTCCACCGTTCCTGCCGTTCCAGCACATGCAGCCGAAGGCGCACGAGGGACGCAGCATCGGCTCCACTTCGCCCGTCGAGCGGACCCGCCTCAGTGGACGCTGCCGGGTCCAAGATGGGATCACCCCGAAGCGCCGCCACCACCGCGGGATCTTCCCAGCCCTCCGTGATCGCCTGGAGTCCCATCTCGAGCGCACTGTCGTAGCCATAGTTGCCCAGGGCAGAAAGCACTTCCTCAGTCTCGGCCTGCCAGTCCTCCCGGTCTTGCGGGGTTACATCCGCGCACAGCGCCGCCTCTGCCAGCACTTCTCCCAGGGAGGAGATCCCATCGTAGTAAGCACCATCTGAATCGTCCAGATCGTCAATCGGCTCCGCAATCGCCACGACTGCTGCAGCGAGGAGTTGCAGTGCCACACGGCCCTCGCCCGCCTCGACGTACGGGCGAATCTGCTCGACCAGAGATTCAGTGGCGGCTGCAGCGGACGCGGCGAGGTCCCATCCCAGGCCGCGAAATAGGGCACGCGCACTGCGCTGGAAGGCAGGCACATCGATCCTTGGAACGCACCCAGGCCGGCAGGATGCCGGCGTTCCCGGGGCCGAACTGTGAATCTCGGTGTGGACCGCTGTCAGGATCCATCTCACGATGCCTGGAAATTCCCCTGCGGCGGACAGGACCAGGCGGCGGAGAGCCGGAGCGTCCAGGTACTCCAATTGCGACTCCAGGCGTTCACGCTCGACCGTCATCAATCCGCCTGATCCGTCGGACATCGTGGACTCCTCTGCCTGGTTGGATGAGGGAGGCCGGCACGATGCCGGCGTTCCCCGGGGTCGGTTTCCGGCCCGCGTGCTATCGCCCGCCGAGCAGACCGCCGAGCAGGCCCCCCAGAGCATCTCCGCTCGAATCGCCCTCACCACCGCGCTGCCCACCGCTGCCGAGCACACCCCCGAGCACCGACTGAAGCAACTCAGGGTGGCCGGCCACAACGCCTCCGAGCTGATCCAGCACGTTGGGATCCGTCTGTGTAGCGTGCTCGGCCAGTTGTTGGATCGTGTCAGGGCCTACCTGATCCGCCTGTGCGGGCGTCACCTGCGGTGCGCCGCCGCCGCCCACCAGGGCTGCGAGACCGGCCAGCGGCGTATTCCTCAGAACGTGGTTCAGCATCCCGGATGCCAGCGCAGGCCCGAGCGCAGCCAGCAGGGCATTCAGGATGCCGGCTTTCTGCCCGCCGTTCGCCTGCCCGAAGAGGCCCGCAATCATCTGCGCGGCCGGGGGTGTGCTGTCGGACCGAAACGCCCCTGCCACCAGCCCCGCCATCTGACCCAGATCGCCGCCCCCTCCCGGGGACTGTGCGTTCCGGCTGCCGCCCCCCATTGTTTCCCGAGCGATGCCGCCCAGCAGGTCTCCCATATTCATCGTGTTCTCCTCATACACTCTGCGGCTCCCCATCGGCCTGGAGCCACTCGACCCGGCGTGCGTTGCCCGGAAGCAACATCCTCGTCCGCACCAGGCAACGCGCTCCCCAATCCGAGCACCGGTTCTGCGAAGTTTACCGCAGAAGGATTCACCGGGAGCCAATGAAAATGAAAAATGACATGTGGCATGTCCTGGACGGGGAGTTTCTAACGCGGACAGGCGTCCATTCAGTGGGGCGGATGGACGCCCATGACGAGAGCAACATAAAGGAGGAGCAACGATGCCCACGGCGGGTGAGTGGCATCGGGCGGCAATCCCCTGACTCGTGTCGCCCCGCAGAGCATGGTGGAATAAGGCGCAGGCAGCAGGGCATGGCTTTGGGCGCCCTGTCCGTGGCCTCGCATCGAACAGGGCTCGGCCGGGAGGTGCCCGGCATCCGCATCCCACCCGGGCTCGGCGAGCCTATCGCATGCCCTGGGCTGAATCCCCTAGTGTCTGGAGCTTAAGCTCCCCTCCTTTGTTGACCTTCGCAAAACTACCCCTCTGATCGTTCCAGGCTGAGGGATCGAAGTTCCAGCGGAAGACGGTTCTGTCCGCGCCAGAGGAGACAAATTCGTTTGTCCTTCCAGGTAAGAATCCGACTGCGTGAATTTGGGTCGTGTGCCCTTGCAGCGCCACCGAGTACCAGTCTTCCGGCTTGCTTGTGTCGGTCACCACCCAGCACCGAAGGACGCCGGTCGAGTCTCCAGAAAGCAGGCGTTTCTGAAAGTTGGGAATGTCCTGATCGTTGGTAAAGTCGCTAAACGCCAGTGCGTTGATCCTGGCAGCATGACTCTCGCGTAATATTTTCGGTGTCCCGCCCCAAGCCTTCTTCGCGTCATGGGAATGTCTTTGACGATTCTCCCACACAAACAGGCTGCCGTCTGCATCACCCGCGACCAGCAGCTTGCCGTCCGGGCTGAACGCCAGTGCGTGGACCGGTTTTCTGTTACGGTAGCTTCCCCAATTGAGTTTGCATGGGGGGGAACTGTCCGTTACGTCCGAGCGATGCCATAACCAAACTTGCCCCTCAGATCCATTCCCCCCCCCCAATGCGAACCAACCCCCAGGAGCAGACGCGAGAACCCGAGGAAAAAAATTCTTCTCCTTGACTTCCAGCTCCTTCGCCTGCTTCTCGTCGCCTTTCGGTTTCTTCAAGGGCAGAATACCGTTCTTCGATCGCAGGACAGGATAGAGTTCGACGTCGTCGGATCGCCGCAGACAGGCCAGGAGCGTGTTCCCGGATAGATCCGAAAACGCCAGACTCTGGATCGTCCTTTGATCGTCCGTCTCGGATTTCTGCGTGCTGGTTGGAGGAGGCTGTCCCCAGCGCCAGATATCCGGCTTACTACCGTAGCGCCACCCTGCCGCGAACAGTTCCTTCCCTGGCGAGGCGGCCAGAGCGAACACTTCCCGTTCGGAATCGCCCCGGAAGATGACTTCTGGCCTGGCGGCGCCGTTGGCCGGGTAGTGAATGACCTGTCCTGTCTGAGTGCCGAAGACGAGACCTGACTTGCTCCGAGCAAGACTGAGTACGGTGCCATTCATATCTGGAATCGGCTGCCGCCGCTCCAGATCCCAGAACAAGATCTTCCCATGATTCCCTGCGGCCGCCACACGAACCGCACCAGAGCGTGCAGGCTGCAGGAACGTCACTCCATACAGGGGTGGGCCCTTACGCACCAGCGGGGGACCCCATGACGGCACCATCGGTCTGCCCATCTTTCCCATCTCGTCAGCAGAGCCGAGCCGGGAAAGAAGGACTGCACCATCCAATCCAGCAGTAGCCAGGTATTCCCCGTTCTTATCAAATGCGATGCGCTGCACGCGATCCAGGTGCTCCGGCAGGCTCCAGCGACTCTTCATCTGCTCCTGCATGTCGGCCTTTTCGTTCGCGCCGGTCGGTGCAGCGTGGGCAGAAACATCCCAGACACTTCCCCCACCCGATACATCTCCCATCACAATGAGCCGCCGGATTTCAAACTTCGGATGCACCGCCACAGTGGAAGCGACGGTGCCCAACTCCCACACGACACTCCGTGGGCTCTTCCAGTCTGGGGCGCGATTCCCTTTTTTGGGCCAGTACCAGAGTCGGAGTTTCCCATCACGTCCGCAAGAAAAGAGACGCACACCGTCGTCCCCGTTCTGAAGTGCAACAGCCGTGACGTTCCCGCTATGTTTCCTTTCATCATCCACCGGCCACAGTTTTTTAGCGTATTTCGGGCTCGTAACATCCCATAGCGCCAAATACCCACCGGTGCCCCCAACAGCCATCAGGTTCCTTTCACCGACCGTGACGGCATCCAGGCTCCAAATAGGCTCGCCGCAGCCTTTAGAGTGCATGGGCTTTGGTGTGTTCTTCGGGTCTGGTGTGTTCTTCGGGTCCCAGAACTCCAGTTGCCCGGTATCGTTTCCTGACACCAGAAACTTCCCATCAGCAGAAAAACAAAGAGCCCGGATTTTCTTTTTATCTCCAGAATATGGAAATCGTGCTTTAGCGCGCGGATTGTTGGGATGTGTCATGTCATAGAGGCTGATTTCATGAGAACCCTCTTGATCACACACTGCCATGAGAGACTGATCCGGGCTGAGCGCCAGGCTGAACAGGGGACGATCCTCTTTGATGATCAAGTACAGGTTCGGATTCATCCCCAGCCCGTATTTCGCGGTTCAACATATCCGTAACTAACTCAACAATTTTCTGTGGTCATGGTTACAGAAAACAAGCTCCGGGGGCTGATTTCACCTGGTGTTCCTCAGGTGTCAGCCAATAGTTCGATCATATAGTTT
>SXGS01477485.1_pt1 | contig 11784 bp, 15 predicted proteins | sample 3174681 | NCBI WGS metagenome assembly SXGS01 (sample SAMN11356861, study PRJNA531348) | freshwater metagenome | isolation source: freshwater sample F1-80 | place: China: Fuxian Lake, Yuxi | collected 2017-12-25 | reverse complement strand
GCGGACGATGCCGTCCGACACCGACACCACGGTGCCCTGGTTGCGGATGTCGGCCGCCGGGGCCAAGCCCTCGATGCGACTCTTGATCAGTTCGGAAATTTCTGCAGGGTTCAGTTGCATGTCGGGTCTCCCCCGGCGCAAACCGGGTGGTGGGTGTTCAGGCGCTTACTTAGGCGGTGAGCGAAGTCTTCATGCGATCGAGTCGTGCACGCACCGAGGTGTCGAGCACCTCGTCGCCCACGGTGACGCGAACGCCGCCGATCAAGCTCGGCTCAATGTGCACGGTGGCCGTCAGCTTCTGTCCAAAGCGTTTCTCCAGGGACACCAGCAGCTCATTGAGCTGGGCGGCATCCATCGGGAATGCACTTTCAACGCTTGCCTCTGCCACGCCTTGCGAGCGGCTGGCCAGTTCATGGAACTGGCTGGCCACGACCGGCAAGGCGGCCAGTCGGCCGTTGTCGATGACGGTGCGAAGGAAGTTGCGCAGGCCATCGGCCAAGGGCATTTGCGCGGCTTCAACCATGAGGTCGAAGACTTGCGAAGTGGCCGTCTTGGGGTGACCGGCAAACTGGCGCAGGCCTTCGTCGCCAGCCACAGCGGCCAGCGCGTCGAGCTGCGCGCGCCACGCGTTCAGGTCGTGCTTGCACGCAACCTGGAACAGCGCCTCGGCGTAAGGACGGGCAATGGTGGCGAGTTCGGCCATGCTCAGAGTTCCGTCTTCAGGCGAGCCAAGAGGTCGGCGTGAACGCCGGCGTTGACTTCCTTCTGCAGGATCGCTTCAGCACCTTTGACGGCCAGCACGGCGACCTGCTCGCGAAGTGTTTCGCGGGCACGCACGACTTGCTGCTCGGCATCAGCTTTGGCTTGGGCGACGATCTTGGCGCCCTCTTCTTCGGCACGGCGCTTGGCATCTTCAACGATGGCGGCAGCGCGCTTTTCAGCGTCGCCCAGCAGCTTGGTCGTCTCGGTGCGCGTTTGCGCCAGTTGCTCGTCCACGCGCTTGTTGGCGGTGGCCAACTCGCTCTTGGCTTTGTCGGCTGCGGCCAGACCGTCAGCGATCTTGGCGGCACGCTCGTCCAACGCCTTGGCGATGGGCGGCCAAACAAAGCGCATCGTGAACCAGACAAGGATCGCGAAGACGATGGCTTGCAGGAACAGGGTTGCGTTGATGTTCACGGCTTGATTCCTTTCGAGCGTGAAAGGGAGCGGTGATTACTTCGGCAGGTTGGCCAGGAGGGTGGCGGCGAACGGGTTAGCGAACGCGAACAGCAGCGCAATAGCCACACCGATCAGGAAAGCAGCGTCGATCAGGCCGGCCAAGATGAACATCTTGGTCTGCAGTTGGTTCATCAACTCTGGCTGGCGGGCCGAGGACTCGAGGAACTTGCCGCCCATCAGCGCGATGCCGATAGAAGCGCCGATAGCGCCGAGGCCAACAATGATGCCGCAAGCCAAAGCAACGAGACCGAGGATGTTTTCCATTTTGAGAACTCCGAGTAGATAACGAAAGGGAACGGGGGAAAGTGAACTACTTAGTGGGCGTCGTGCGCCTGGCCTAGGTAGATCAGCGTCAGCATCATGAAGATGAAGGCCTGAAGCGTGATCACCAAGATGTGGAACAGCGTCCATACGGTGCCGGCAATGACATGGCCAATGGCCAAGCCGACGCCCGAGGCGCTGAGTGCCCAGCCGCCGCCCATCAGAGCGATCAGCATGAACACCAGTTCGCCGGCAAACATGTTGCCGAACAGTCGCATGCCGTGCGAGACGGTTTTTGCGAGGAACTCAATCATCTGCATGGCGAAGTTGAACGGCCACAGAACCGGGTGGGCACCGAAGGGCGCCGAGAAGAGTTCGTGCGTCCAGCCGCCAATGCCCTTGATCTTGATGTTGTAGAACACGCACATCAAAAGCACTGCAACCGACAGGCCCAATGTGGTGCTCAGATCAGCCGTAGGCACCACGCGCATGTAGTCCTTGAAACCGAGGGGCTCATGCAACACCTGCGACCACAGGTACGGGATGGCGTCCACGGGGATCATGTCCATGGCGTTCATCAAGAAGATCCAGACGAAGACAGTCAGCGCCAACGGCCCGACCAACTTGCGACTGGTTTCGTTGTGAATCACGCTCTTGGCCTGGTTGTCGACCATTTCGACCAAGATTTCTACTGCGGCCTGGAATCGCCCCGGCACTCCCGACGTCGCGTTTCGAGCTCCGCGCCACAGCAAGAAGCAGCCGATCACACCCAGGACGACGGAAAAGAACACCGAGTCCAGATTGAACAGGCTGAAATCTACAACGCTGGTTTGCTTGACACTTTGAAAGGAAAAATCCTTCTGCAAGTGCTGCAAGTGGTGCTGGATGTACTCACTGGCGCTGGGCGCGTTTGCTTCGCTGCTCATCGTCGCTCGTGTTCTTCAGTTCGTTGTTTGGCCAGGCCTTGCGAACATCCACAAGGCCCACACATGTACCTTCAAGCACGCCACCAGGGCCAGCAACATCGCCAACCAACTCAAGTCGCGCACCTGCCAGACTGCCGCCACCAAGATGGCAAGAGCCAGGCCTACTTTCACCAGTTCCCAGATCAGGAACGACAGGAGCGCCGCATTGGGTTGCGCAGCTCGGCGACGCAAGCCCCACGCCATCACGGCATGTGGAAGCACCACCGCAGCCACACCCCACAACGTGGAGCGCACCTGCGACGAAGGCTCAGTCCCGAAAAGGCCCCAAGCCAACGCCATCAAGCCACCAACCAATGCCTGGGTCGCCACCACATGCCAAGGGGTCAACGAGGGCTCTCGCTTCTCCAAAGCCTGGACTTGCTCTGCAGTCCAGGGGGTGACGTCGTCCACGCTAGGCGCTGAATCTTCCCAGGAATCGTCTTGACGAGGGGTCATGGCCGCTTCTGGTTTCATCAACATCCGGCGTTGCGCCGATCAGCAAAACCGCAGGAGTATATGTGGAAACCCTTGGTTACTTCGAGCCATCCGTGTCGAAGGTCATTGCCCTAGGGTCTTTCACCAAGCGACTGCCGGTATGGCCAAGCCGGGCGTGTCAACGCGCAGGGTCAGGACCGCACCGGCCCAAGGCTGCGCCGCCAGCTCTTCGTTCGGGCGTTTTTCCCGGGACGAGGTGAGGAAGAGTGTTCGCATGTCGCTGCCACCGAACGCCGGCATGGTGGGGCAACGAACGGGCAACATGACGGTCTGTAGCAGCGCGCCGGAAGGGCTCAAGCGGAGCAGGCGCTGACCCTCAAACATGGCGACCCAATAACAACCGGCTTCGTCAACCGCAGCGCCGTCGGGTCGACCTGCATAGGCTTCAAGCGGTTCAGTCGTTTCGCGTGGTGCCCACTGGGCCCAAGCCGTGCGCTCGCCCAACTGGCCGCCATCGAAAGGCATACGGTAGACCGTGTGGGCTTTGGTGTCAGCCCAGTACATCGAACGCGCATCCGGGCTCCAGGCCAAACCATTGCTGTTCGTGATGCCCGAGGCCGCGAGCTCAATGCCACGCGGAGCGCATCGGTACAGCGCGGCGTTGGGCGTTCGCGCGTCGTCAATGGTCCCGATCCACCAAGCACCGTCAGGGCCTACTTTTCCGTCGTTGAATCGTTGCTTGCTTGGGTCGTAGGGTGGGTCAGCGAGCTTCTCAAGGCGCGCCTCGTCAAAGGCAAACAAACCGTCGCGGCGCGCCAACAGCAAGCCGCCGCCCTGCCGCCGGGCGAGGCACGAAGGCTCAGCGTCTTGCGGCCAGATGTCTGGCGACTCACCACGCCAGCGAAGCACTTGCCGCCTCGCGATGTCAACGCTGTACAGCACGCCTTCGTCGGGGTCCCAGAGTGGCGACTCGCCCAGCTCACACCGGTGCGCGTTCAAAGCTTGTATGTCCATGGAAGGACTCTACGAGCGTTACCCGAAGTAACTCGGTCGCGGCGCGCCCAAGTCGCACTTCAGATAGTGCGCCCCGGGAATGGGGTTGTAGTAGTACGGGGGAATCTCTTCAAAGCCAAGCGCCTCATAGAGGCCCCGGGCTGCTTCCATGTCGTCCAGGGTGTCCAGCAGCATCGTGGAGTAGCCGGACTCCAAGGCGCCATTGATCAGCGCCTGGGCGAGCAGTCGCCCCAAGCCAAAGCGTCGAAACGCAGGGCGCACATAGAGGCGCTTCATTTCGCAGGCATTGGGATAGTCGACGTCAGCCAGCGCGCGAAACCCTCCGCAGCCTGCAATGGCGCCATCCACAAAGGCCAACAAAAAGCCCCCTTGAGGAGCGCCGTAGTGAACGTGAAGTTCCGCAAGCTCGGCATCAAAGTGCTGAAAGCAAAGGTCCACGCTCAGTTGCTTGGCGTATTCGCACAAAACCAAGCGCGCCTCGCCCCACTCGGCTGGGCTGGCCGGTTGAATCAATGAGAACGCGGGCGGGGCATGCATGTGCCGCGAGTCTAATGAAACGAGCTGCTATGGGCACTCAAGGCATCGCGGTCCCAAGGGCTTGGCGCGAAGGCAACCGCCGGTGTAGCGCTGAATGGCGCGGCTCAAAGGGTCAACTCCCCTTGAACCAGAGCCAAGACATCACCGCCAACCCAGATGGCTGCGCCTTCTCGCTCAACAAAGACACGACCCGCCCGACCAAGTGCAAAGCCTTGGGCTGCCACATAGGAGGACGGCGCCAGCCCTGCGCCCATCAGCCATCGGGCAAGGCCCGCCTGGAGACTTCCGGTCACCGGGTCTTCCGGCACACCCAGCGTTGGCACAAAGGCACGGACTTCGAACTGGGTGTCACTGCCCGGCGCCTGGGGGCCAATGACACCCAGTTTGAGCCCTTGCATGCGCGCAAAGTCAGGCTGGAGCGCGAGCACTTCCGCAGCGCTGCCCAAGCGGGCCGCCATCCACCCTGGACCGTTGTCAATCCACTCCAGGTCCAACACCGTCTCTAGACCCAGGCTCTGCAAAGCTTGCTCGCGCTCGGGCCCAGTCACTGGGCCTGTGCGGCAAAGGGGCGGCGCATTGAAGGCCAGTCGCTCCGATTGCCGCACCTCGACCAAGCCGATGCCGCACTGCTGCACGACCCGGCCCGGCGCTTTGGGCTGACCGCCGGGCTGCAACCCGGCATGGCAACTGCCGAGGGTCGGGTGGCCGGCAAAGGGCAGTTCACCCCCGGGGGTGAAGATGCGCACGCGGTAGTCGGCCTGCGGGTCGGTGGGTGGGAGCAGGAAGCTGGTTTCGCTGAGATTGAACCAACGCGCCATTTGCTGCATCTGCGCCTCGTCCAGCCCCTCGGCATCGACCACGCAGGCGAGCGGGTTGCCCAGCAAGGGGCACGCCGTGAAAACGTCCAAGGTGCAGTAGCGGCGCTTCATGATTGATACAGATTGGGGCGCACGATTTCCATGCCACGTTCCGGCGTGGCCAAGGGCGTGAAGCCGTGGCGCGCATACAGCGCGTGCATGTCGAGTGTGAACAGCACCTGCCGCCGCAGGCCTTGCAAGTCGGGGTGCTGCAGGCCCTGACCGACCAGCCAATCACCCAGGCCCAAGCCCCGATGGTCTTCATGCACAAAGACGTCGCAGAGGTAAGCGAAGGTGGCGCGGTCGGTGACCCAGCGCGCAATGCCAACTTGCTCACCGGCGCAGAAAAGGCTCACGCACAAGGAGTTTGCGCAGGACTTGGCGACGATGTCGCGCGGAATTCCTCGGCACCAATAGGCACGCGTGAGCATGGCGTGCACGGCGTCGACATCGAGCGCGTCGAGGCGCAATTCATAGCTGCGGCCGGCGCGCTCGATACGGTATTGCATCAGGGGTTGGGCGCGTGCGTGCCGTTCAATGCGTCGTTCAGCACCTTGCCCAGGATGGCGACGCCCTCGCGGATGCGGTCTGGCGTCAAGGTCACGAAGCTGAGGCGCAAAGTGCGTGGGTCTGGGTTCTGTGCATAGAAGGCAGCGCCCGGCACAAAGGCGATGTTGGCCTCCACCGCCGTGGGCAATAGCGCCATGGCATCCATGCCTTCAGGGAGGCGAATCCAGAAGAACATGCCGCCCTGCGGCTTCTGCCACACGCAGCCTTCCGGGAGGTGCTGGGTCAAGGCTTCGGCCATCGCATCGCGATTGGCGCGGTAGCGGTCGCGAATGGTTGGAATGTGGCCATCCAAGAAGCCGTCCTTGATGACCTCGTACACCACGCGCTGGTTGAAGCCGGGGGTGTGCAAGTCGGCGGCTTGCTTGGCTTGCAGCAGCTTGGGGTACAGCGCCTTGGGGGCGATCAAGAAGCCAAGCCGGAAGCCCGGCGTGAGGATCTTGCTGAAGCTGCCCAGGTACATCGAGCCCTCGGGCCAGCGCGAACCCAGCGCGGGCAGGGGCGGCTCGTCGAACCAGAGGTCGCCGTACGGGTTGTCTTCGAGCACCGGCACGTTGGCAGCTTGCGCCGCTTCCATGACGGCGTCTCGGCGCGCGTTGCTCATCACCCGGCCGGTCGGGTTTTGGTAGTTCGGCAGCAAGTAGGCAAAGCGGGTGCCGGGCGCGGTGGAAGGCAGTGCGCGGATGGCCTCGGGCAGGGGGCCTTCCAGGTCCGACTCCAAGCTGACGAACTGCGGCTCGTAGGGCGTGAAGGCCTGCAGCGCGCCAAGGTAGGTGGGCGTTTCCACCGCAACGGGAGCGCCTGCATCGATGAGGATCTTGCCGACGAGGTCCAGGCCTTGCTGTGACCCGCTGGTGATGAGCACTTGGTCCGCCGTGGCGACCAAGCCAATCTCGCGGCGAACCCGCTCCGCAGCCCATTCGCGCAGGGGCCCAAAGCCCTCGCTGGCCGCGTATTGAAGGGCCTCACGGGGGTTGTCGGTCAGCACGCGGTCGCAGGCGGCTTTGAGCTGCTCCACCGGGAAGGTGTCCGCACTGGGCAGCCCACCGGCCATGCTGAGGATGCCGGGCTTCTCAGTGACCTTCAGGATCTCGCGAATGATGGAAGGGTTCATCCGCGCGGCGCGATGAGCCTGGGTCCAGGGTGTGTTGCTCATGGTCTGTAACTCAGTGGAATTCAGTGGGGGGATTGTGCGATGCCAGACGGATCGGTGAGCCAGTCCACGGCGGCTTCGGCTTGAAGCCGGGTGCTGTCGAACAGCGGCAAAGCTGCGTCAGCGGCTTCGGGCAGGGCCAGTCCGAGTTCTGTTCAGCCCAACACGACGGCCTCTGCTCCTGCGTCACCAAGGCGCATCACTTGCTCGATCAACAGGGCCGTAGTGGCGGGCGTAACGCGGTTGTGGCAAAGCTCGGTGTAGATCGCCTCATGCACGGCAGCGCGCCCTGCCGCATCCGGCACGCGCAGCGCCAGGCCGTGGCGGGCCATGCGCTCGGCATAGAAGGGCAACTCCATGGTGAACCGCGTACCCAAAAGGCCAACCGTGCGAACACTGCGCGCTCGCAAGGCGGCCGCAGTGATGTCCACCACATGCAACAAGGGCAGGCCGCCCTGCGCCTCAATGGCATCAGCCACTTGGTGCATGGTGTTGGTGGCCAGTAGCAGGCCTTGCGCACCCGCTGCCCGCAGCCCCGCCGCCGCCGCACCCAAGTGCCGTCCCGCAGCGGGCCAGTCCTGCGCGGCTTGGAGGGCAGCGATCGGCGCAAAGTCCACGCTGTGCAGCAGCAGCCGAGCGCTGTGGAGCCCGCCCAAGCGGTCTGCGACACCCCGGTTGATGCGGCCATAAAGATCCATGCTGGAAACCCAGCTCATGCCACCCAGAACACCCAAAAGTCGCATCAAAGCTTGGCTCCCAATAGCGGCCACAAACTGAGCACCAGCAAACCACCCATCAGGAGGTTGAAAAGGCGCTGGCGCTGCCCTTGCGCCATCCAGCGGCGCAGCCGGCTGCCCATGAGGGCCCAGCAGCTCAAACACGGCGCATTGATAAGGGCGAACAGCAGCGCCACTTGAGCCACGTTCAAAAAGCTTTGCGACGGAAGGTAGGTGGTGAAGGCGCTGACCCCCATGATCCAAGCCTTCGGATTCACCCATTGAAAGGCCGCCGCTGAAATGAAGCCCATGGGCCGCGCTTGTTCGCGCGCTTGCGGGCTGCCCGACCGGGCGATGGCCCAGGCCAAGTAGAGCAAGTAAGCGGCGCCAGCCCACTTCAAAACGGAGTAGGCCAAGGGCCACTGCTGAAACAGCGCCGCCAAACCCAGTCCCACCGCAAGAAGCAGCAGCGCAAAGCCCACGGCAATTCCCAGGATGTGCGGCAAGGTGGCACGCAAGCCGAAGTTCACCCCCGAGGCCAAGAGCATCAAGTTGTTGGGCCCCGGGGTGATCGAAGACACGAAGGCGAATACGCAAAAGGCCCACAAGTTCTCCGCGCTCATGCTTGTGTCCTCGCCCGCTGCCCCAACCAAACGGTTGCCACCACGGCCAGCAAAAAGACCACTGTCAAGGGCGAGAGCGCCTCACCCAGCAAAGGCACCGCCAAGAGCCCGCTCAGAAAGGGCTGCACCACCTGCACTTGGCTCACCTGCAGCGCACCGCCCAGGGCGAGTGCTTTGTACCAAGCGAAGAAGCCCAGCCACATCGACACCACCCCGACATAGGCCAAGCCGCCCCATGCGCTCCAGGGCACGCTTTGCGTGGGCATGTGGAGCAAGGTGAGCGGAATGGTGAGCGGCAGGCAAACCACCACCGCCCAACTGATGACGTGCTCGGCCGGCATTTGCCCACTCAAGCGTGCGCCCATCACATAGCCAAAGGCGGCGGCCAGCACGGCCAGCAAAAGGAGCCCGTCGGCCCACACCCAGCGCCCGCCGCCCTGCAAGGCCGCGAAGGTCAACACCAAACCCAAACCCACCACAGCCCAAAGCCAGAAGCCCAAGGGCGCTCGCTGCCGCAGCACCCAGGCAGCCATGGCTGCCGTGGCCAAGGGCAGCATGCCGGACAACACGCTGGCATGCGCCGCATCCACCTGGCGAACTGCATACCCGAGCAGCACCGGCCAGCCGAACACCACGCCCGCTGCCATGGGCAGCAACCAGCGCCATTGCGCCCGGCTGGGCCAAGGCGCGCGAGCCAGCAACAGGTAGAAGGCCGCCAAGACCCCGGCGATGAGCGCCCGCCCGACTGCAACAAACATCGGCGGCAAGGCCGGAGCCTCCACACTACCGCCGGCCAAGCGGGTCATCGGCACGCTCAAAGCAAAGGCAAAGACGCCGAGCAAGCCCAGCGACCAAGCTTTCAGGGAGACCGAGCTGGATGTCATGCCCTGGACTCTAGGCCTTGCAAGCAATACAGTACCAATACAGATAAAGAATCAATTGAGGTCACTGTATGGGCGTTGCGGCCAGTACAACCGAGGGGCTCGCCTCCCGCATTGCTGCGGAATGGGCGCACCGCATTGAGCAGCGCTTGGTGCTACCCGGCGCACGCTTGCCCTCGGTGCGCGAAGGGGCCAAGCAGCAAGGGGTAAGCCCCTTCACCGTGGTCGCGGCCTACGACCGCTTGCAAGCCTTGGGCTTGGTGGAAGCCCGCCAGCAGCGCGGCTTTTTTGTGCGGGAACCCCGTACCGCGCGCACCCAAGCACCGCGCAGCAGCAACCCGGCGCCCTATGACACCCTGACCTTGATGCGCAGCCTGATGGACAGCGAGCAAGGTGTTGGCCCCGCGCACGGCACGCTGCCACAGAGCTTCTTTGACCCAGGCTTGGTGCGGCAAGCGCTGCGGCAGGTCTTGAGCACGGGCGAGGCCCAAGACGCGCTGCTGCTGCGCTACGGTCTTCCTGAGGGCGACCCTTTGCTGCGTGAGCTGCTGGCGCAGCGCTTGGCCGACATCGGCATCCATGCGCATCCAGCACAGATCCTGAGCACCGTGGGCGCCACGCATGCCCTGGACTTGATCGCCCACACGCTCGCAGCGCCGGGCGACGCCGTGCTGGTGGACGACCCGGGCTGGCCCGTGGAGTACGCGCGCTTGGTGAACGCCGGCCTGCGCCTGCTGCCGGTTGCACGCACTGCGGCGGGCCCCGACATGAACCAACTGGCGCAGTTGGCGCAACAGCACCGACCCAAGCTCTACGTCACGGTGAGCGTGCTGCACAACCCCACGGGGCATTCGCTCACCCTGGCCCAAGCGCATGAGTTGCTGCGCCTGACGGAACCCAGCGGCTGCCTGGTGGTGGAAGACGACACCTATTCCGCCTTCGCGCCGGCGCACCAGCCACGCTTGGCGGCGCTGGACGGGCTCAAGCGCACGCTGTACGTGAGCGGCTTTTCCAAGATGCTGGGTGCCGGGCTTCGCGTGGGCTATGTGGCGGGGCCTGAGGTGTTGATCGAGCGTTTGGCGGCCAGAAAACTCGTTCAGCAACTGTGCAGCCCACCCATCACCGAACGCGCTGTCGCGCAGCTCCTGCAGCGCGGTGGGCTGCGCCGGCACGCCGAGCGCGCCAATGAGAAGCTCCAAACGGCGCGCACCCGCTGCCAAAAACTCGCTGAAGCCGCCGGTTGTCGCTTTGCCGCGCCACCCGCTGGCCTGTTTGGCTGGGTGGACACCGGTGTGGATACCGAACGGCTGGCGCAGCAGTTGTCGGCGCAGGCTTACCGCATCGCCCCCGAGCGCCTGTTCAGCCCTACGCGCCGAAGCGGGCCGCACATGCGCGTGAACTTCGCCGCCAGCGGAGACGCCCGCTTTTGGCGTGCGCTTGAGCACACGCGGAACGAAATTCAGTCACAGTCCCTGCGCACGGGCCCGGAATAATCCGGTGCTTCTCTTGCTTGTCTGGTTCCCATGCCTGCCCCGAAGTTACGTTTCCTGGTTGTTGATCCACTCGATGGCGTGCAAGTCTTCTCCCGCCGCTTATTGGAGGGCTATGGATTCGACCCCGCACTGATCCAGTGTTGCGGTGACCCCGCTTCGGCCTTGGCCCAAGGATTTGTGGATCCGCCTGACTTCGTGGTGACCGATTGGTTCGGCGAGGCCGAGATCACTGGCATGCAGCTCATTGAGCAACTGCGAACCCAGAAGCCCGATTGCAAAGTCGGCTTCATGAGCTTCAAGATCACGCCGGAGATCGAGGCCGCAGCCAAGTCCACCGGCTCGCGCTTCTTGCTGAAAAAGCCCTTCACCGCGGAAGACCTCAAACGCGAGTTGCAGCGTACTTTTGAATACCTGGCCAAGCAGCAGCCGGAGATGATGGCCCGCATCTCAGCGGAGACGCAAGGCCGCCTGGACCCGCGCGTGACACGCCAGATTCAACTCCCCCCCGTGCCCCTACCGTTGCGGGCGGGCGACATGGTCAAGCTGGCCGGCAAGAACCACAGAGTGCTTGCCGTGGTGATCCGCCAAGGCGAACAAGTGGCCCAACTGGAAGGTGTGAAGGAGTTGATTCCTTCACACCGCCTTGATCGCTAAAGCGCTCAGCCCCCGAGCGCCGTCCACCGGTCGAGCAAGTTCATCAGCTCTTCGTCCAGCGCTGAAGCGCGGGCCGTGACCTCCGCAATGCGCGCCGCGCCCTGGGCGTATAGCTCGGTGCCATTCAGCAGCGCAGCCAGCTCGGCTTGCTCGCGCTCGAGCTGTTCAATCTGACCCGGCAAGGCGTCCAGCTCCCGCTGTTCCTTGTAGCTGAGCTTGCGCTTGGGCGCCGCTGGAGGCGCGGCCACTTCGGTCTTGGCCATCTTGGCCGCCGGTGCGGCCACGGCTTGTGCAGCCGGCGCAGCGGCGCTGGAGCGGGCAGCCTGGGCCATCCAGTCCTGCACGCCGCCCTCGAACTCGCGCCAGCGGCCTTGGCCCTCGGCCACCAGGGTGCTGGTGACGACCCGATC
>SXGS01396308.1_pt1 | contig 11791 bp, 14 predicted proteins | sample 3174681 | NCBI WGS metagenome assembly SXGS01 (sample SAMN11356861, study PRJNA531348) | freshwater metagenome | isolation source: freshwater sample F1-80 | place: China: Fuxian Lake, Yuxi | collected 2017-12-25 | reverse complement strand
TGATCGTCGTGGACGACGACATCAACGCCCGGGACTGGAAGGATGTGATGTGGGCGCTGTCGACCCGCATGGACCCGGCCCGGGACATCACCGTGATCGAGGGCACCCCCATCGACTATCTGGACTTCGCCTCGCCCGAGAGCGGGCTGGGGTCCAAGATCGGCCTCGACGCCACCAACAAGTGGCCGCCTGAGACCCACCGCGAATGGGGCGAGAAGCTCGACATGGACGAGGCCACTATCGCCCGGGTCACCGATCGGTGGGCGAGCCTTGGCCTGCCGCCCCTCAAGGGCTGAACCCCACCAGTCGCTTGCGCCACAGGCGCTGGAAAAAAAGAGCGGTCACAAAGGGCACGAAGACAGCCAAGAACACGAAGAAGGATGCGGCCGGACCATTGTGTTCTTCGCGCCCCTTTGTGCCCTTTGTGCCCCCCCTTTACTGCGCTGCGCGCAGGGGTCAGGCCGCCGGCGGGGGCGGCCGCCGACCCATAGCGAAGGTCGAAGGGCGTTAAGGTAGAGCTCAGGCCTTACCCCTTGCCCTGGCGCCCATTTCGCAGTCCAACTGCAGCCCTTGCGCGGGGGCGCGGGGCGTCAGGGAAGGTCTTTCATGAATCTGGTGACATCGGGACATGCCGCAGCGCTCTGGACCGGCTTGCATATCTTTTTGCTGCTGACGCTGTCCCTGCTGGTGGTCCGCCAGCGCCAGCGCCACAAGGTGGCGTTTGGCGATGACGGTATCCCCGAGCTGGCCCAGGCCATCCGGGCCTTCGGCAACGCCACCGAGTACATCCCCGCCGGCCTGATCGCCATTGGCGTCCTGGCCCTGGTGGAGGCCCCGCCCCTGGCGGTGCACCTGGCGGGCCTGGTGCTGTTCGCCGGCCGGGTGATGCATGCCGTCGGCCTGTCGCAGAGCGGCGGCGCCTCCTTCCCCCGGGCGATTGGCGTGACCCTCACCTGGATCTCCTATGTCTTCGCCGGGGTCGCCCTGCTGTTCTACGCCATCGCCTGACCCTGCCCCACGCTTGCCCGACGAGACGAGGTTCGCCATATGGCAGGCATGGATCAAAACCTGCTCGCTGACCTGATCGCCACCGCCGTCAAGGCCGGCGCCGACGCGGCTGAGGCCGTCACCGCCGAACGCCAGTCTCTGTCCATCTCCGTCCGCGCGGGCGACCTGGAGGAGGTCGAGCGCGAGGAAAGCCGGGACCTGGGCCTCAGGGTCTTTGTCGGCCAGCGGCAGGCCACGGTTTCAGGCTCTGACCTGTCTGCTGAAGCCCGCACCAAGCTGGTGGAGCGCGCCGTGGCCATGGCGCGGCTGGCGCCGGAAGATCCCTATGCCGGCTTTGCCCCTGTCGAGCGGCTGGCCAAGGGGCCGCACCGCAACCTGGACCTCTTTGATCCCACCGAACTGTCGCCCGAGACCCTGGAAGACCGGGCCCGCGCCGCAGAGGCCGCCGCCCGGGCTGTGGAAGGGGTGGTCAATTCCGACGGGGCCACCGCCGGCTGGTCCACGGCCAAGTGGCTGATCGCCACCAGCCACGGCTTTGTCGGCGCGCACCAGGCCTCTGGCTTCTCCCTCGGCGCCTCGGCCATCGCCGGGGACGGCCAGACCATGGAGACGGGCTATGACGGCCGTTCCGTGCGCTGGCACGCAGATCTGCCTGGCCCTGAGGGCATCGGCGCCGAGGCCGGGCGTCGGGCGGCCGCGCGGCTGGGCTCGCGCAAGATCGCCTCGACCACCGCCCCGGTGATCTTCGAGAACCGTCTGGCCATGTCGATCATCAGCCCCATGATCGGCGCCATCTCCGGCCCGGCCATCGCCCGGGGCTCGTCGTTCCTGAAGGACAAGCTCGGCCAGCCGGTCTTCGCCCCGGGCGTCACCATCACCGATGATCCGCACCGCCCCCGGGGCCTTGGCTCCAGTCCCTTCGACGACGAAGGGGTCGAGACCCGCGCCATGGATCTGATCGACAAGGGCGTGCTGACCACCTGGCTGCTGAATTCCAGCTCGGCCCGCCAGCTGGGTCTTGAGACCACGGGACACGCCTCCCGGGGCCTGGCCGGTCCCCCCGGCGTCGGCGTCTCCAACCTGACCCTGCAACCCGGGACCGAGGACCAGGCCCGCCTGATGCGCAGCGCCGGAACGGGTCTGCTGGTCACCTCCATGTTCGGCCCGTCCCTGAACGGCAACACCGGCGACTGGTCGGTGGGCTGCTCGGGCTTCTGGTTCGAAAACGGGGAACTGGCCTATCCGGTCAGCGAGATCACCGTGGCGGGCAATCTGATCGAGATGTACGCCCGCCTTGTGCCGGGATCAGATCTGGAGATCCGTGGGGCGTCCAATGCGCCGTCCATCCTGATCGACGCCCTGGCGATCGCCGGCAAGTGAGCCCGAGCCCCGCCCAGGACCTGGAGCTTCTGGTCGCTGCGGCGGTGGAGGCCGGGACCCTGGCCCTGGACCTGCGGGCCCGGGGACTGAAGATCGCCTGGAAGGAAGGCGACTCGCCGGTCACCAATGCCGACTTCGCCACCGACACCCTGCTGAAGACCAAGCTCGGCCAGGCGCGCCCCGACTATGGCTGGCTGTCGGAGGAGACGGCGGACGACCTGGTGCGCCTGCAACGGCGCCGGGTCTTCGTGGTCGACCCCATCGACGGCACACGGGCCTATATGAAGGACAAGCCCTGGTGGGTGATCTCGGTGGCCGTGGTGGAGGATGGTCAGCCCATCGCCGGCGTCGTCTATGCCCCCCAGGTGGGTGAGGTCTATACCGCGCTGGCCGGCGGTGGGGCCAAGCTCAACGGCTCCCTGATCGTACCGGCCCAGACCCTGCGCCTGGACGGCTGCGGCATGGTTGGTGATCAGCGAATGTTCGACCATCCCTCCTGGCCCCAGCCCTGGCCCAGGATGCGGGTCGAGTCGCGCAACTCCACAGCCTACCGCATGTGCCTGGTGGCCTCAGGCCAGTTTGATGCAGCCCTCGCCCTGGTGGCCAAGGCCGACTGGGACCTGGCCGCCGCCGACCTCGTGGCGCGGGAGGCCGGCGCCTATTGCGGTGACCACCTGGGGCGCGGGTTCGCCTATAATGGGCAGAATCCGGCCCAGCACAGTCTGCTTTGCGCGGCGCCGCGATTGGCCCCATTGATCCTGGAGCGCGTCTCGCATATCGCCCTTCCAAACTAAGCCCTCATCTGAGGATTCCATGCCCGATAAACAGCTGTTGCACATCGTCATTGGCGGAGAACTGGAGGAAGTGGAGCATGTTCGTTTCCGCGACCCCTCCAAGATCGATCTGGTCGGCGCCTATCCCACCTATGAAGAAGCCCTGACCGTTTGGCGGTCCAAGGCCCTGGCCACGGTGGACAACGCCCTGATGCGCTACTTCATCATTCACGCGCACAAGCTGCTCGATCCGCACCTGGACGGCGAAAAGCCCGGCGGCTGATCGTCACAGCCGACATCCGAGGCGGTTGTCCGAAAACTGTCATCCGCCGACGGCACAATATGGATCCTGAAGACTTGGCTGCAGGGTCAAGGCGATCTCGCGGGCGCATGCCGGTGTCGCTTGATCCGGCTCGCCGACAATGAGACGGGCGGCTAGTATCGAACCCCAGGACCGCCTGGCGCGCCTGCCCCTGATGATGCAAGGAGATCGACGATGAAGAAGCTTCTGGGCGTTTGCGCGGCTTTGGCCCTGCTGGGCGGCGCGGGTCAGGCGCAGGCCGCGCGGGACTACGTCTGGGCGGCCGGCTCCTCCACTGTCTTCCCGTTCACGACCCGCGTTGCGGAAAACTACAGCCGCAAGTCCGGGATGAAGGCGCCGAAGGTCGAGGCCCTGGGCACCGGCGGCGGCATCAAGCTGTTCTGCAGCGGCGTCGGCGACAACTATCCCGACATCGCCAATGCCTCCCGGCCCATGACCCGCACGGAGTTCGACACCTGCGCCGCCAACGGCGTCAATGACATCGTCGAGCTCAAGGTCGGTTTCGACGGCATTGTCATCGCCGCAGACCGGAACGCGCCTGACTATGATTTCAAGCTGCCGCAGCTCTATCTGGCCCTGGGGGCCAATGTTCTGCGGGGCGGCAAGTTTGTCCCGAACCCCTACACCAACTGGAACGAGATCGGCCCGGGTCTGCCCGACAACCGCATCCTGGTCTATGGCCCGCCGCCGACCTCCGGCACCCGCGACGCCTTTGTGGAGCTGGGCATCGAAGCCTCGGCACTGGCCTACCCCACCGCCCGGGCCCTGCGCGAGCGCGACTCCGACGAGTTCAAGCAGATGGTCCATCCCCTGCGCCGGGAAGGCTGGGTCGACTCCGGCGAGAACGATAACGCCATCGTCCAGACCCTGACCAAGACCCCCGGCGCCCTGGGGGTGTTCGGCTATTCCTTCCTTGAGGAGAACGGCGACAAGGTGAAGGCCATGTCGATCGATGGCGTCGCCCCGTCCGTGACCACCATCGCCCAGGGCAGCTACCCCCTGTCCCGTTCGATCTTCATCTATGTGAAGAAGGCCCATGTGGGGGTCACGCTGGGCCTGCAGGAGTTCGTCAATGAGTTCGTCTCCGACGCCGCCACCGGCCGGGGCGGCTATCTGCAGAGCCGTGGCTTGATTCCGCTGCTGCCCCCCGAACATGAAGCGATCAAGGCGACCGCCAGCAAAATGACCGTCATGGGTCGGCCCGACTAAGCTGAGGTTTTGGCGGGGTTCAGGCCCCGCCGGCGCCGCGCCCATGGCCCCTCAAGCTGATCTCAGCTGGCTGATCGCCGCGATCCTTTTGGGCCCCTTTGTGGGCAGCTTCCTGGGCTTGCTCAGTCTGCGTCTGCCGCAGGACCTTCCGGTGGTCTGGTCCCGCTCGGCCTGTCCGTCCTGTGAACGGACCTTGGGGCCCCTGGATCTGGTCCCCATCCTCTCCCACCTTTGGCTGCGCGGCCGGTGCAAGTCCTGCGGGGCGTCGATCCCCCGCCGCTATCTGGCCCTGGAGCTCGCCTGTCCGGCCCTCGCCCTGTGGGCCGGGCTTGTCCACCCCTCCGCGGCAGGGTTCCTCGGCGCCGTGCTTGCCTGGCAACTCCTGCTGCTGGCCCTCCTGGACGCCGAGCACTTCTGGTTACCCCGGCTGCTGACGGTTCCCCTGATCGTCTCAGGCCTGGCGGTGGCCGCAGCCCAAGGCTTTCTGGTGGAGCACGCCCTGGGCGCAGCCCTGGGCTTTGCAGGCTTCTCCCTGCTGGCCCTGGCCTATCGCCGACTGCGGGGCCACGAGGGTCTGGGGGGCGGCGACGCCTATCTGCTGGCCGGCGGCGGCGCTTGGTGCGGGGCCTTGGCCCTGCCCAGCATTCTTCTGATCGGGGCCATATCAGGTCTGACTTTCGTGCTCATCCAGCGGTGGCGTGGAAAGCCCGTCGGCGGCGCGCTGCCCCTGCCCTTCGGCGTCTTTCTTGCCGCCGGCATCTGGGTGACCTGGCTCCATGGCCCCCTGGGGCTCAGCTAGGTTCTGAGGCTCAGACGTTGTCCGCCGTGCGCTCATCGCCCTGGGGCGACGAAGGTCGCGTCCACATCCAGCTGCCCCACATCACCCTTCAGGAGGGTCAGATGGCGGGCGGCGATGGCATGCTCGCTCTGCAGCCTGGCGATCCAAGGCAGGACCTGAGTGCTGGGGCCGCTGACCACCGCCTGGACGCCGCCATCCGCCACAGCCTCGATGCGGATGACCCGTAGACCGGCCTCTGCGGCCGTATCGGCCACCAGGCGATCCAAAGGTCCGGCCGAGGGCGGTGGGGGCGCGGCCTCGCCTAAGCGGGCAATCTCCGCAACGGCGGAGTCCACCACGGCTTCGTCCCCCAGGGCCCGGGTCAGGTGCGCCGAGGCGTCCTGGGCAGCCGTGCGCAGGGGCGTCGCCACCCCGAACCACAGCAGGAATCCCAGCAGCAGGGCGGCCATTACCCCGAGCATGATCTGCTCGCGGCGGCTGCGTGTCGTCCACCAGTCGACCATCACCGAACTCCCAGAATGATATCGCTGATCACCCGTCCGCCCTCGTCTCGGGCGCCCTCGACCTGAACACGCATCCCCTGGGCCTGCAGCGTCTGCACCAAGCCCTCCCCGTCGGAATGGGCGGCATGGCTGAGGGCGGCGCGGGCCGTCCCATCGGGCATGACGATCAGGCTTTCCACCTGCACCTGGTCCATCGGTTCCACGGCGGCGAACAGCCGGGCTGCAAGGCCGCTGGCCCCGCCCCCCGACGCCAGGCTCAGAGCGTCCAGTCTTGCCTGGGCCTGGGCGGCGGGATCGGTGACCGCTTCGCCCGGCGACAGCAACGCGGCGACCTTGGCCTCCGCCCTGGCCTCGGCCTGACGGGCCCGGATGTGGTCGGCAGCGCCCGCGGCGGCCCAAAGCACCAGGGGGCTGAGCAGCAGAACTGTGGCCAGCACAGCGGCTCGGCGAAGGTCCCGGAGACCTACCGGCGTGCGGCGGTCCGGATCAAACGCCCCCTGCAGGAGGTTCACCGCTGGACGGCTGGCCATCTCGGCCAAGGCGCGCTCAAGGGCGGGTCCGGCCAGGGCCTGGGCCCCCGCCTGGTTGACGATCGCGGCCACAAGATCCGGCTCGCCGGTAAAGGCCAATCGAACGCCCCGCACGGCGGTGAAGGGCCCGAAGGCGGCGGTAAAGACCTGTGGCACACCTTCCTGATCCTCACCCGGTGTCGGCAGGGCCAGACTGTCGGGGATGACCAGATCTGGGGTCACCCCATGCAGGGCCGCGCTGTCGAGCCAGGCCTGCATCCGCGCGGCGCTGAGGACCGCGATCAGACGCTGACCATCGGTCTCGACCGGGCCCAGGGCCACATGGGCGCCCTCTACACGGGTCAGCTGGTCCTCCAACAGGGCCAGCGCCGCCCCCCGGGCCTGGGGCTCGGACCCCGCCTTGACCAGGGCCCAGCGCACCAGAACCTCAGCCCCTGGGATCACCAGCACATTGCGCATGGGGGTCAGGGCCTCGGCATCCTGAATGGGCAGAACGCCTCGGCCGACCACAGACCCCAGTTCATCGAGGATCAGATAGGCAGGTTCCGCCTCCGGGGCGGGGCCGGCAATGACGATACGGGTTCGATTCATTCGTCGTAGGTCCATCGGCGGGCGGCCAGGCGAACCTGACCGGAAGGGTCGACCTCGAACAGGCTGCTGGCGACCACCTCGGCGTCGAGATAGGTCACTTCAGTCTGCAGGGTGAAGTAGCGGCTGGTGGCCTTGATCTGACCGGGATCAGCGGGGATGTGCTCCACCAACTGAGGCTGCGCCCAGAATTCCTCGACGCTCCACCCCCCGGCGGGCCTCGCCTCGATCACCCGGCGGGCCAGGGGCGGGGCGACAGCGCCCTCGGTCAGCAGGGTGATCAGGACGCCCTGGTCCGGGGTCAGAGTGTTCACATTAATCGGCGACAGATCGCTGGTGGGCAGGGCGCAGACGTGCGGTCTCAGCCGTTCATAGACCGGCGGGGTGAAGCCACGGATGGCCCGAAGCTCACTGACCTCGGCCAGCAGAGTCCCGCCAGTCCGATAGGCTGGAGTTCCGGCCAGATAGGCTTCGTCCTCAGCCCCACCGCTTTCCCGCACCCCGTCGCTGTCGATCCAGTCCACCAGGGCGGCGGCCAGCATTTCGGTCTCCCGCGGCGCCTGGCCCAGGGCCGCCAGGAGGGTGCGGAACTGGGCCACGCCAACCTCCCGTCGGGTCAGCACCTCCCCGGCGCCCTGGACCACGCTGTTGAGATTGAAACAGGCGGCGCCATCGGCCAGCTGGCCCTGGATCAGGCCGTTCTCCACCGGAAAGCTGAACGGACGGTCCGCCCAGCCACCGTCCCGGGTCAGCCGCTGGCCGGCCTGCGACAGACGACCGATCTGGCTGGCCGCCAGGGTCTCGGCGCCCAGGGCGTACCACCGGGCCTGACCTACAGCCTCGGCATTGGCCGTGCGACGCAGGCCAAAGCGGATGTCATCCAGGACCACCGCTGCCAGGGTCGCCAGCACCGCCACCAGCAACAATACGGTCAGGAGCGCGACGCCGCGGTCAGAGGATCGGGAGAGACGCCGGCTCATGTTCCGCCATCCGGCAGCAGCACCAGTTGGGTAACCTCCCCAAAGGCCGCAAGGTCCATCTCCAGGCGAACAGCCTGCGGCAGGGGACGGTCTGGCGAAGGCGCCCAGGCCGGCGTCCAGGCCCCCCGGGCATAGAAGCCCACGCCCAGGCGGCGCACGCCGCGCAGCATGACCTGCGGCTCACCGAGGGCCGCCCCGTCCAGGGACAGGCGCGCCTGTCGCTCCAGGCGATCTTCCACCAGACGATACTCCACATACTGCAGAGCGGCCCGCGGCGCGGCGTCGGGATTGTCCCAGCCCCGGCGGGTGAAGGCCAGCACAGGCCCGGCTGGGCTCTCGCCCCCCATGAGGCTTCGGGTCGGGCTGCCCCCATCGGCGCGGGTCCGCCGATCGGCCAGCTGTTCCAGGTCGGTCTTGATCAGGGCCCGGGCGCTTTGCAGGGCGGCGATCTCGTCCATCCGCTCACGGACCACGGCGCGATTGTCCGCCGCAAAGCCCAGCACCGCCACCCCCGCCGCCGACAACAGGCTGAAGACCAGCAGGGCCACCAGCATCTCCACCAGGGTAAAGCCCCTCATGCGCCCCCCCGGAACACGGTGACCTCAGCCAGGGTTTGACGCCCATCCCCCCCCTGGACGCGGATCTCGATGCGCAGCAGCCCCTGATCGGCCAGCGCGGTGGTGCGCCGCCAGATCCAGGCCTGGTCGCCGAGCTCGACCTGACCCTCCGCCTCCCCCAAGGCAGGGGGCTCAGGGGCGATCAGGGCCTCGATGGCCGCATTCTCCGCCACCATGGCCGCCAGGGTTCGAGCCTCCAGCAACTGCGCTGTGCGGGTGTTCTCACCGGCCAGATTCAACAGGGCCAGGACCACCAGGCTGAACACCGCCAGGGCGACCAGAAGCTCGATAAGGGTGAAACCCCGCTCAGTTGGCCGGCGCATCGAGCCGCACCTCGCCGGTGACGTCCACAGACACCGTCATTCTCTGGGTCGCCTGGGCCAGGGTCACCCGGGCCGGGTCCGCCGACCCGGTGGGATCAAACCGCACCGCGTCCCGCCCCGGCGCAGCCTCAAGCTCGGCCCGCAGGCCCTCGGGCCAGGCATGGGCCTCAAAGGGCGGCTCCTCCAGCGGGGTCCAGGCGCCCCGTCGCAGAACGCGGAAGTCGTAGCCTTCGGCCCCGAGGCGCACCTCCACGGCACGGTTTGTCAACAGGGCTTCTTCCCGCGCCCGGACAAAGCGACCCGCCAGGTTCTCAGCCTCCCGCCGGACCTCGCCGCGGCCGTCGGGCACGGTCATGACCACGGCGGTTCCCATCAGGCCCAGGATGACAAGCACCACCATCAGCTCCACCAGGGTGAAGCCGGCCTCAACCCGGTGGGACGCCCTGGGGACGGCCTCAGTTCCAGTTGCCGATATCTGCATCCTCGCCTTCGCCGCCCCGGGCCCCATCTGCGCCGAAGGAATAGACATCGAACCGGCCCCGCTCGCCGGGATAGGCATACTGATAGGGATTGCCCCACGGGTCCTCGGGCAGGCGCCGGATATAGCCCCCGTCCCGATAGCGGTCGGCCCTGGGGACGCCGGCGGGGACCTGGGTCAAGGCCGCCAGACCCTGGCTGGTGGTGGGATAGGCCAGCATCTCCAGGCGATAGGTGTCCAGGGCCTGTTCCAGGGTGGAGATGTCGGCCTTGGCCTTTTCACGCATGGCGCGGTCCTGGCTCGGCAGCACATTGATCATCACCACCGTGGCCAGCAGGCCAAGGATCACCACCACCACCATCAGCTCCACCAGGGTAAAGCCGGCTTCCGAGGCCAGGCGGGGGCGCATCTTGCGTCGGGTCATGACGGCTCCTTTGCACGCGAGAAACCCTAGCCCAGGGCCAGGGTGTTGATCTGAAGGATGGGCAGCAGGATGGAGAGCACGATCACCGCCACCAGCCCGCCCATGAGAATGATGATGGCCGGCTCCAGCAGGCTCAGCGCCACGGCGGTGAAGGTGGCGAACTCCCGCTCCATATACTCCGCCGCCCGGCCCAGCATCAGCTCGACCCGGCCGCTGTTCTCGCCGCTGGCGGTCATATAGACCAGCAAGGGCGGGAAGACCGCCACCTTGCGCATGGCCGCAGACAGGGCGCCGCCCTCGCGGATCATCTCGGCCATGTCCAGGGTCGCCTGCCGCAGGACGTGGTTGTGGATGGTGGGGGCGGTGATCTGCAGGCCCTCCAGGATCGGCAGGCCGCTGGCGATCATGGTCGAGAGCGTCCGAGCCAGCCGCGCGGCGTGGAGATCGCGGGTCAGGCGGCCCAGGATCGGCAGGCGCAGCAGCGCGGCGTCGGCCTGCATGCGGATTTGGGGCCGGCGCAATGCACGGGAGGCTGCAAACCCCGCCACCAGCAGAGCGATCAGCAGGATCAGGCCATGGCTGCGGAGGGCCTCGGACGTCCCGATCACCAGCCGGGTGAGCAGGGGCAGAGTTTGACCCATAGACTCAAACTGATCCACCACCTTGGGGACCACGAAGGTCATCAGCGCCAGCACCACCAATAGGGCGGTGAGCGCCAGTACGGCGGGATAGACCAGGGCGGCGGTCACCTTGCTCTGGGCCTGTTGGTCCCGCTCTAGCAGGTCGGCCAGACGCTCCAGGATCGAGGGCAAGGCGCCCGACCCCTCGCCGGCGGCGACCATGGCCCGGTACAGAAGCGGAAACGCCCGACCCTGTCGCGCCATGGCGTCGGACAGGCGATAGCCCTCAAGCACCCCCGCATGCACCCCCATCAGGGCGTGGCGTACCGCAGGCTTCTCCGCCTGAACGGCGATGGTGCGCAGGGCCTCTTCCAGGGGGGCGACAGCCACCAGGGTGGCGAGCTGGCGGGTCACCAGGGCCAGGGACCGGGCATCCAGGCGCCCGCCGAACAGACCCATGGCTGGGGCCTTGGACTTGGCGATCGACAGGCGCAGGGGCGCCAGGCTGCGGCCTTCCAGGATCTGGCGGGCGGCGGCTTCGTCCGGCGCCGTCACTTGGCCAGAGCGGCTCCGGCCACCCAGATCGAGGGCGATATAGTCAAAGCTGGCCATGACCGCCGCCTTCCTGCCGGGTGACCCGCAGCGCCTCCTCCACGGTGGTCAGGCCTTCCAGGACGCAGGTCCGCGCCTCTGCCGACAGACTGCCGCCGCCAGACGCGCGGCCTGCCTCGGCAATGGTCGCCTCATCGGCGTTCTCGCCGATCAGCCGGCGCACATGATCGTCGATCCACAGGGCCTCATAGATGCCGACCCGCCCCGCATAGCCGGTCTGGCCGCAGGCGGCGCAGCCCTGGGCACGGTAGAGGACCTGACCCTCGTCCACCCCGGCCTGCCGGGCGGTGACCGCGTCGGCAGGCTCCGGCCGGCGGCACGACGGGCAGAGCCGTCGCAACAGCCGCTGGGCCAGGATCAGCCGGACTGTGGACGCCAGCAGGAAGGGCTCCACCCCCATGTCCCGCAACCGCGTCACCGCACCGGCGGCGTCATTGGTGTGGACGGTGGACAACACGAGATGGCCGGTGAGGCTGGCCTGAACGGCGATCTGAGCGGTCTCCAAGTCGCGAATTTCTCCGAGCATGATGATGTCGGGATCCTGACGGAGGAAGGCGCGGAGGGCCTTGCCGAAGGTCATGCCGGCAGACTCGTTGACCTGCACCTGCATGATCCCCTCGATGTC
>SXGS01339395.1_pt1 | contig 11791 bp, 9 predicted proteins | sample 3174681 | NCBI WGS metagenome assembly SXGS01 (sample SAMN11356861, study PRJNA531348) | freshwater metagenome | isolation source: freshwater sample F1-80 | place: China: Fuxian Lake, Yuxi | collected 2017-12-25 | reverse complement strand
GGCAGCCAGGGGTCGGCGCCCGAGACGTTTGCCCGCCTGATCCGCCGGCATGAGGCACTCTCGGTAACCGATCCGGCAATGCGTCGGTACTGGATCACGCCAGCGCACGCCACGCTTCTTCTCCTGCACGGGGGGTGCCTCTCCGAGGACGCGGTCATCGTGGCCCCGGATGCTGGTGATGAGATCGAGGTGATCGAGATCGTGCGACGTCTGGGCGCGCAGATTGCGCCCGGGGAACCCTCCCCGGAAATCCGGGTAACCGGGGCGCGTCCTGGCGAACGCCTTTCCGAGCCGCTCGTCGCACCCCATGAGGTGCTTGAACGGGTGCCATTGCCGGGACTGCTTGCGGTGAGGGGTCTCCGCTCACTCGATGCGCGGGAGGTTGCTGCCACCGTCGGCAACGTTGCCCGCCTGCTCTCCGAAGATGCAACCGACAACGATGTCCGGAACGCCCTGTTCACTGATACGTGGACGTTACAGTAGCCGGGTTGCATGTTGGTGGACTTCCTTGGCGCGAATTCATCGCTGGCCACAACCTTTGTGGTTGCAGTTGCGGCCGCCGGGATCCTGACGCCGGTCGCCATGCGGTGGAGCGTGGCGGTCGGGTTGGTCGACCATCCGCGACCGGGTGAAGTGCAGCGGACGAGTGTTCCCCGCGCCGGTGGTCACGCTATCTACATCGCGTTCATTGTTGCGGTAGGGTTCAGCGTTCTGATTGCGCCTCGTGAGGAACGCGAGTGGATCCGCCTTGGCGGACTGGTGGCCGGGATCGTTGTGCTTGTCCCGTTTGCGGTTTGGGACGATTTCCGGCGTCTCGGCCCTTTCCCGCAACTCCTCGCACAGGTCCTTTGCGCATCCGTTCCCGTGATGTTCGGCATCACGATGAGCAGTATTTCCAATCCATTGGCCCCCCCGCCATTCGGCGGACAGATCCCGTTGCCATCTTGGGTCGCAGTGCCGGCAACGATTGTCTGGCTCGTGCTGATGATGAACAGCATGAACTGGCTCGACACGATGGATGGTCTTGCTGGCGGGGTTGGCGCAATCGCGTCGGTCTTCCTGGTAGTGGTCTGCATCGGCCTGCGTCAGGAAACGATTGCCCTGTTGCCCGTTGCTTTGGCGGGCGCGTGCCTGGGGTTCATCCCGTACAACTTCCACCCCGCCCGGGTCTTCATGGGTACAACTGGCTCGATGTTCCTGGGCTACGCGCTCGGGGTGATCGGGCTGATCGGCGGCGCGAAACTAGCCAGCACGATGCTCGTTCTTGGCGTGCCCGTCCTCGATGCGGTCCTCGTGATCGCGCAGCGGCTGGCCGGTGGCCGAAGTCCGTTCCGGGGTGGCGACAATGCCCATCTGGTGCATCAATTGCGCATGGCTGGCCTTGGGACTCGCCAGATCGCATTGCTGATCTACTCCCTCTGTGCACTCTGCGGTGCAATGGCGACGGCGTTGGTCCGGGTCGAGAAGTTCTACGCGTTCGGTGCACTGATCCTTGCGGTTGCCGGCCTTTTCGCCTTTGTGCGCATCCGGACGGTCACGGCACCGCGACGCGCCGGGTAGGTCATTCCCGCCACCGCTGGGAGGCCTATGGGTGAGTTCGAGGTCCAAAGGCACGCAGGGTGCGGAGTCGCACTGCCTCGATCACACTGAGCATCAGGAATGCGGGTATGGTCGAGGCTTGGCGTTGCCACCGCGACGGTTGTTTGACCAGGCGGTACAGCCAGTCCAGACCCGCATCGCGGACCCACGACGGAGCGCGGCGGACCCTTCCGGCCATGAAGTCGAGAACGCCACCGACGCCAATCGCGATTCCAACATCGAGACTGTCGAGATTTCGTGCAATCCATCGTTCCTGCTTTGGTGCGCCGTAGGCGACGAGGAGGAGATCGCAGCGACCCGATTGCCGGATAGCCTCGCGTGTTGCCGCGTCACCACTTGAGGAGGCGTCGCCCGCGAACGTGCCCGAAATCTCGATCCCTGGGAAACGTCTCCTCAGGCTGCTCGCAGCCTCCTCGGCTACGCCAGGCGCGGCGCCAAGCAGGAAGACGCGCCAGTTTCGTCCAGTGGCCAGGGAGGCGAGGCCGTACGCGAGATCGGTGCCCCGAACTTGCGCCCGGAGGGGTGTGCCGGCCAGTCTGGCGGCGAGCCGCAGACCAACGCCATCCGGGATCGAAAGGCAAGCGCGTCCCAGGACGGACCTGAAGTCGGCATGCCAACGTGCCAGCATCACGAACTCGGGGTTCGGCGTCACCACGTAGCACGGTCGGTTTGGACGGTGGGGGCCAATCCCGGATGCCGGGATCACTGACGCGCAGTACTCGATGGCTTCGTTATAGGTCACGTCGTCGATACGGACGCCGAGAATCAGTCGCGGGATCCGTGGCATCGGTGGCAAGCCACTGTCGCGGTTCACCGCAGAAGGCTCAGACATTGTCGGTCAATCCGGAATCTGCCATGCACGCCGTCGCTCGTACATCCGCTCATTCCCACGCGGATGCACCGACTTCCGAACGAACCACCCTTCTGTCGCGGTTGCACGAACGGACCGCAACCGTTGGAATTATCGGTCTTGGGTTCGCTGGCCTCCCGTTGGGTGTCGCCCTTGCGGGCGCAGGGTTCCGTGTCATCGGGGTTGACGTCGATGCCTCAAAGGTCAATGCGATCAACGCCGGGCATTCTCCGATCGCTGACGTTCCCAACAGTGTCCTGGCGTCACTCCGCGCCGCTGGAAAGTTCGAGGCAACGACCGAGTACGCCGCTCTGGCCGCGGCCGACAGCGTGACCATCTGCGTCCCCACCCCACTGCTTCCCGGTCAGGTTCCAGACCTGACGTACATCGAAGCGTCGGTCGATGCACTGGCACCGTACCTGCACCCGGCGATGCTTGTGGTGCTTGAAAGCACCACCTATCCAGGTACGACCGAGGAAATCATCCAGCCTCGGGTTGAGGCGCGAGGTCTGCGCGTCGGTGTCGATGTGTTCATTGGGTTCGCACCGGAACGCATTGACCCTGGTGCGACAAGCAGTCCCGGACTCACTGTCCAGAGTGTGCCGAAACTCGTGGCTGGCGCAACCCCGGCTTGCCTGATGCACGTGCAGGCGCTCTACACGTCAATCGTGGATAGTCTGGTCCCGGTCTCGTCCCTGCGTACCGCGGAGATGGCGAAGCTTGTGGAAAACAGCTTCCGCATGGTCAATATCGCGTTCGTCAACGAAGTGGCCCTGATGTGCGACCGTCTCGGAATCGACGTCTGGGAGGTGATCGACGCGGCCGCCACGAAGCCGTACGGCTTTCTCCCGCACTACCCCGGTCCCGGCCTTGGAGGACATTGCATCCCGGTGGATCCATACTATCTTGTGTGGAAACTCAAGACCCTGAACATGCCTTCACGCTTCATTGAACTCGCCGGCGAAATCAATCGTGCAATGCCCGCACACGTCGTGTCGAAGGTCGCGACGGCACTTGAGGCACGCGGTTTGACCGTCCGTGGGTCGCGCATCCTTGTACTGGGGGTGACCTACAAGCGCGATGTAGCTGACGTCCGCGAAGCCCCAAGTCTTGACATTCTTGGCTTACTTGCCGGTCGCGGCGCGATTGTGGCCTTCCACGACCCGTTCGTGCCGGTTCTTGATGTGCCGGTGCAGGCACCAGGAACGATTGACATCCATGGTGCGCCGATTACGCTTCACCGGTCGGATCTCATCGAGGGATTGGCTTCGAGCGATTGTGTTGTGCTCGCGACCGATCACACTGCCTACGATTGGGATGTTGTTGTTCGGACCGCCCGCCTGATCGTCGACACGAGGAACGCATTGCGTCATGTTGGGGCGCCTGGCGTCCCGGGTGATGGAAAGCGTGGCGTAATCGTCAAACTCTGATTGGCTTCCTGACAAGACACGTGTTTCAACTTCCACCGTTCATCAAGCCTCCACCCCGCCCGAAAGAGGTCATACGCCCTCCGGGCTTTGGCGAGGTTGTCACGGAACCTCCCACTGGCTTCGGCGAACCGCCTGACCGGGCGCGATGGTCGTGGCGACGACGGATCACCTTCTCTGTGGCGTCGTTACTGTTCGTACTGGTCCCACTCGGGGTCGGTGCCGGCATTTACCGGTCTTCGGGTGACGTGACGAACCTGGTGTTCGACGTACTCATGATGACGGCGTGGATTACGTCGCCTACAGAACGCCCGCCGGAAGCGGTCGGCGTTGGAACCCCGATGCCGGATGGCGCACGGGTCCCGGAAACTCCCCGGTTCGATGCATCCCAAATCGATGTTCCGGAGTGGTCAAGCAAGGAACGGGTGAACGTCATCCTGCTCGGCACGGACCGCCGGGACAACGAAGCCGGTGTCACGCGTACGGATACGCTGCTGATCGTCTCGATCGATCCGGTGGCGAAGTCTGCTGGGATCCTCTCGCTCCCTCGCGATCTCTGGGTCAACATTCCGGGGTACGGATTTGAGCGGATCAATTCAGCTTTTGAGATCGGTGAGATCCAGAAGAAGGGAGGTGGGCCAGAACTGCTAAGGAAGACCATTGAGGGGCTCCTTGGGGTGCCAATCCACCACTACGCTTTGGTCGGCTTCGCTGGCTTCCGGAAAGTCGTCGACCAACTCGGCGGGGTTGTCGTCGATGTGGAGCGACCATTCCGGGATGATGAGTTCCCATCTGGAAACTATGGGGTCAGGCGCATCGTTTTCCAGACTGGTTTGCAGGTACTGGATGGTGAGACGGCCCTGTGGTATGTGCGATCACGCCACGCCGACAGTGACTTCGGTCGCAATCGTCGCCAGAGGCAGTTCCTTCTGGCTGTTCGGCAGCAGGCCCTGCAGTTGAACATGATCACCAAGGCACCAGCAATGCTTTCATCCATCATGGACAGTGTCAAGACCGATTTGCGTACGACGGAGATCCTTTCGTTGGCGCGTGTGGCGAAGGATGTCGAGACGTCCAAACTCGTGAGTCGCGCCATCGATGAAACGATGGTGAACTCGTGGATGACGCCTGGCGGGGCTGCCGTTCTTCTTCCTGAACCGGCGGCAATCAGGCAGGTCGTTCAGGAGGTCTTCGGCAAGACCGGCAAGTTACCCACGCTCCCTGTAATGCGGGCGCCGCCCGCTGTGTCGACGCCAGACGTGGCAACCGCGCCCATTGCCGTCATTCCTGCGGCCGCCTCACCGAATGGGCCAACTGTCACACCAATGGACCTTCCGGGTAGCCGGTCCGCCTCGTACTTTGTCACCCCGAGTGTTGTGCCTACCCGGGTGCCGGCTTCCGTGACACCGGTGAACCTTCTCAGGGGGCCATTGACGGTGGCTCCGATCGGTTCCGCCACTGCGGTGAACGGCAGGGGTTCCGGTACCGGGTCAAGTCCGATGGCAACCTCATTGCCCATTGGTGTCGTGACACGAAGCGTTGGGACGCCCGTGGGGAACCAAACGGGACCCGCCGCAACAGTGGTCCAAGGCACTGCCTCGCCTGCTGGAACCGCAGTTTTGACCGTTGTCACTTCAACTCAGGGATCGCAGAACCCTGCTGGCGGTGCGGTTGTACCTCCCACCGCGGTAGCGACCCTTCCCCTCGGCCCCACGAGTGTCCCGGTAGTGCCGACGCGCCTACTTGCAAGCGCGACGACCACGGTACCGATCACTGTGCCGACCCCGGCTGCTGCGGTGCCTCCGCCGACCGTTCCAGCAACACCGGCTGCTGCGGTGCCTCCGCCGACCGTTCCAGCAACACCGGCGCAAGCGGTGCCCATCCCGCCGATCACAGTTCCCCTTTCACCGACGCCGACATCACGCTAGGATCGCGGTGGCTGGGGAGTTCACGCCCGTTCGCAACCTGCTTGCCAGACTGTCAGGAGACAATCCTCCAAGCTGCAAGCGAGAACAGTACGAGGACAGCGAAGGCCATCCCCAGGGCAGTGCGCGCCAGTACGCGGTCACGCCGAACAATGGCGGTGGCGATTGCGGCATTGCCTGCCCAGATGATCAGGCCAAAGACGGGCAAGCGGTAGATTTCCGACTTTGCTGCGATGCTGTCTACTTCGCCGTACACATTGAAATGCATGGCGATCAGTTCGGGAAACGAATCGAACCGCTGCCACAACGCCGCGTACAGGCCGGCATTGAGCGAAATCGCGCCGAGCAGAAGAAGGACTGACCACGTGTCGCGCCAAATCGGGCCGGGCCCGTCGCGCACGGGACGCTTGAACCGACCGGTAGGCCGGCCAAGCGGGATTTCAGGCGTTGACGTGGCGGTCAGTGAGGGGTCTCCGATGGCATATGAGTGGCTTCCGATGCATCGCCGTAGACGCCATGAACCCAGTGAGGACGCTTGGGATCCTCACCGCGGACTGCCCTGAAGTAAACGTCTTGCAACTGACGAGTGATTGGCCCTACCGCACCGGTCCCGACTTTGCGGTGGTCGATCTCGATCACGGGGGAAATCTGCGCCCCAGTTCCACACAGGAAGACCTCATCGGAGGTGTAGAGCTCGGAGCGCCCGACATTCCGCTCGACGGTTGGCAAGCCCAGTTCTTGCTGGGCGAGTTCCATTACCGCATTTCGGGTGATCCCCACGAGGATGTTCTCACCCTTCGCCGGTGTCACCAAGGTTCCACCTTGGACCAGGAAGATGTTCTCCGCACTGCCCTCGGATACGCTGCCGGCCTGGGTGAGCATGATGGCTTCGTCGTACCCGTTCTCAATGGCTTCGGTCTTGGCGAGCGCCGAGTTGACGTAGAGGCCAGTGACCTTGGCGGATGGCGGGATCATGTTGTCGTCCATGCGTCGCCACGATGAAACACCACATTTGATGCCATCATCAATCGGGATGTAGTTCCCCATCGGTGACGTGAAGATGCAGAAGCCATCTTCGATGTCATGCAACCGCACGCCGATCATTTCCCGGCTCTTGAAGGCAAGGGGACGGATGTACACATCCTCCCGGTACCCGTTACGCCGGACAAGCTCGATTGTGATCCGGGTGAGTTCCTCCACTGAGAACGGCAAGTTGATCCTGAGCACCCGGCATGACCGGTGCATGCGCTCGAAGTGCGCCTCGGCCTTGAGGACATACAACTCTTCGTGCCCGTTGTTCCAGTACGCGCGGATGCCCTCGAAGCAACCGGTCCCATAGTTGAGCGCATGGGTCATCACACTGACTTTAGCGTCAACAAACGGCATGAATTGCCCTTTGAAGTAGCACCATTCACCGGCAATGCTCATTAGCTACTCTCCTGCGGGCAATTTGGTCGTCGCTCAATCGAGCATGTTCCCTTTCGGCAGTATACCGACGTCAAAGGGCCTCAGACGGCTTCGCACCCGGGTGGGATGCGGGTGGCCCACGGGCGCGCACGTTCCAGCTGCCCGGCCAACCGGAACAACGTGGCCTCGTCGCCAAACCGTCCGGCAACCTGCACGCCGATGGGAAGCCCGGCTTGGCTCCAGTAGAGGGGCACACTCATTGCTGGCTGGCCAGACACGTTGAATGGTGTTAGCGATGACACGAACTGGAAGACCGTTTCGGCATTCCGCTCAAGTGCATTGACCAGACGCATCACCGGTCCGGCATTGGAGCGCACAATGGCTCGCAAGAGGATTGCCTCGAACCCCTGCGGTCTAATCGCCCCGTGCGGTGGTGGTGGTGTAGTCAACGTTGGTGTCAAGAAGACGTCATACTTGGTAAAGAATTGACCGAGTTCACGACACACTTTCCATAGCGTCTGCTGGGCTTCGACCAGTTCATGGGCACGTATCTGGCTTCCTGCGAGATAGAGGGCCCACGTCTCGGTTTCGACATCGCGCCATCCATACGTCCGTCCAGTCATGGTGCCGAAACTGCGGATCATTGCGGCAACCTCGGTTGCGACAATCGTCAGGAATGCCCGGTTGAATGCAATCGCGTCAATCCGGGGCGATGCGACTTCAACCTCGTGTCCAAGCGAACGCATCAGACTGGCGGCGTCGTGAGCCGCATCGACGCAGTCGGGGTGCACCGTTCCACCGGTCAGTGGGATGGTGGTCAATGCGACGCGCAACGGTCCCGGTTCGGTTGTCACGGCCTGCAGGTAGGTGCCGGTCGGGTCCGGCGCGACAAATGGACTGCCAGTTTCAGGGCCACGGGTGGCGTCCAAAAACGCTGCACTGTCCCGCACACTCACGGTCAGCGCATGGCGGGCAGCGAACCCCTGCCAGGGAAGCGTGACTTGTGGTCCGTCAGGCGTGCGTCCGCGGGTTGGTTTCAGCCCGAAGATCCCGTTGCAACTGGCCGGCACTCGGAGGGACCCGCCACCGTCGCCTCCGGTGGCAATGGGGACCATTCGCATGGCCACGGCAACCCCTGATCCGCCACTTGAACCACCTGCGGTGCGGTCTGGCGCCCACGGGTTTCGTGCCGTTCCGTAAGCGACAGGTTCGGTTACGGGGGTCAGGCCGAATTCGGGGCAGTTCGTCTTGCCGCAAATCACGGCACCGGAGGCGCGCCACCGCCGGGCGATCTCGCTGTCGTCGCGGGACACATTCCCACGCAATGACACGCTACCGGCTTGGTACGGCGTTCCGGCGACCTCCCCGTCAAGATCTTTCACGAGAATGGGCACGCCGTGGAATGGCCCTTCGCTCAGGCCGCTGGCGATCATGAGGCGCCCGAAATCGTCCAGGCGGTGGACCACGGCGTTGACCCGAGGGTTCAACCGGTCAATCCGGGCAAGGGCACTCTCAAGGACGTCGGACGCCGATACCTCACGCCGGCGGACCAAGTCAGCGATGCCTAGTCCGTCAAGTTGCGAGTATTCCCGGAATGGTGCCATTGCAGTCCCCGATCATCGATCCCGCGTGCCGGGCAACCCCTGACCTTCAGTTGCCGTTGTGTCAGGACCGCCTGATGACGAGCAACCAGTCATCGAGGACGTCACCTTCAGGCGGTGTGGCGTCTTCCGAAATCTCGAACGGCTCGCCGACCGTCCCATCGCGCGGGTTCCGCCATTCACCCATGATGATCCCGTCGTGATCGCCACGGATTGCGTCGAGATCGAGTGTGGTTCCCTCGGAACTGCCGAAGTAGACCGCAGTCACCGAACCTGAGGCGTCCCTGGCCGCCGTGACCCAGCTTGTAAAGCGTCCGTTGTCGCCGGGTTGGGTAAGAACCAGCGATTGGGCCGGGCGCAAGTCCCACCACGGCATCGACTGCAGGTGGGTGCGTAGATGACGAAGCCCTTCGGCGCCTGAGAACTCGAGAGCCTCACGCCATGACTTCGTCACACCGGTTGTGTAGTGGCCCTTCGGACGCTTGCCACCCTCGTCCCACGCCCAGACCCCATGTGCACCATAGGTTGCGCCGGCCGGTGCGGAGACCAGGAAGCTCGCGTACAGGGCACGACGGGTATCACGTGCCGTGAACCGTCCCACCCATCCAGCTGGCACGCCGATCATCACGTACATCCGGTTATGGTCTTCGTAGCACGCTTCGAGGTTGATGATCGCCTGGTGGCTGTTCAAGTGGGCCTCCTTGGTCAGGGGGCCATCCTGCAACCACCTCCACGACAGAATCCCTCCGCCATGTCCACTCTGGTATCCGACAATGTCCACCCACGGTTCGTCCGCGAACTCAGGGCCGACCCACTGGATGCCACTGGGATGGACGGCCACCGGCGGACGTCCGGCGTTCCCGTCGGTTCCGAATACCTCCCGTCCGATCCGGTGCCACCGCTCGGACTTCTCGCCCGTGTAATCCCCGTCACCGTTCAATATGAACACCACCGGGTGCGCGTGCCATCGCGCCACGAGATAGCGGGCAAGCACCACGGCATCTTCCTCGGAAAGGAAATGGCCAGGGTTGTGCTCGATCACTGGCTGTGCCGGAACCGTGTCCGGGTCGATGGTGCTGTCCTCGATCATCACAACGTCGCCGGGATCGACTTCCGTGGTTTCGATGGCCCAGAGAAGAACCGGCACACCGGCGATCCCGTGGTCCGCCAACGCATCGAGGCGTGCATCGAGCACACCAAAGAAAGACGGGTTGATCCCGATCAGGGAGTTGCCGTCCAGGTCCAGTGCCGGCCCGTGTGGTCCGGCGTCCGGAAGCGCCCTCCACGATGACGTCACGAATTGCGAGACTGTCACGCCTTGCGACTGTCGGGTTGCAACGTAATGGTTCCAGTCCTCGTCGGTCGCGACCATCGGGCCGTTCCAAGCGGTATCACCGATCCATAGGAACGGGGTCCCGTCGGCATACTCCAGGTAACTGGTTCCAAGTCGATGACGCGGATGTCCGTGTATGTACAGTGGGTTTGACCCTCCGTATTGCTCACACTCGATGGCACCTTGAGCGGGCGTGATCGAAACCGGATTTCCGATGTGGGTGGCCAAGGCTTCGAATGACCAGCGCCCAGGTTCCGTCATGACGGCGCGGCTCTTCCACGAGGACGCACCGTCCCAGAACAGGGGCGTTGATGTCATCGCGCCCGATGGGGAAGTCCATAGAACGTGCCCAACGACATCGCGGAGCGGATCAGATCCTTGCGGGACATCGACGTGACCGGTGAACGTGGCGCGACCCCAGACGTGTACCGGCGTGAGCATGACGGTATCGGACAATCGAAACTCCTCAATGGGATACGTTGGTACGCGGCGGCGTTCATGGCTTGACCTGCGCCCCTACCGGATCCTCTGGGTGTCGGTATATCCTGCCGTGGCATCCGGGTGCCAATGGTTCGCACGCTCGTGCTCATGCTCAGCGCACGGTCTACGTCAACGTTGTGGGGTTCCTCGTGCCGTGAGACCGGTTCCCATGCCGCGGGTACCCTAGCCAAGTGGTGAGCGATCACGCGTGTGGGGAGTGCCTCGCACGCCGTTGGGAAGGGGTAGCGATGGGACGGGCAAGCGAATGGCCGGACGAACTCGTCCCGTTGGATGCGCACCAGAACCCGGAAGACAGGTATGCGGTTGCATCGTGGGCCAGACAGCTCCTAGTCCGACGCGATTGGGTGGTTGTCGATACTGAGACAACGGGCCTCGCTGGTACTGATCAGGTCCTGCAAGTCGCAGTCTTGGATCCATCTGGACGGGTTCTGTTGGACACAACGGTGCGACCAACCTGTGAAATCCATCCGCGTGCGTCCGCGGTCCACGGCTTCACGCTTGAGAGCCTTGCCTCTGCACCGACTTACGATCAGGTTCACGACGCCATCGGGAAGCACCTCGCCGGGCGTCGGGTCATCGCCTACAACTCCCCGTTTGATCAACGACTGCTTGCCCAGTCTGCGGTTGCATGGGGGCTTTCCCCCGTGGAAAGCCTCTGGGAATGTGCCATGCGTCGCTACGCACAGTACGTCGGTTCCCAGCAACGACCAGGGGGCGAGTACACGTGGCACAAGTTGCCTCGTGGAGCACTCACAGATGCCGTGCATGGTGCGCGTGATGATTGTCTCCTGACTTTGAAACTCATACGGCACATGGCTCGTCCTTTGCATTCGTCATCATGAAAAAGCGCATCCGGTTAAGACGATGTTGCCGTATTCGCGTTAGTGCTACTACACTTGCTTGCAAGACGCGGGGAAATGCTTGTCCGCAGCGAGCGTGCTTGCTCCCGCCTGGTGGTCTTATGGGGGAAGTCTATGCTGGATGAGACTCGGATCACGCGGAGTGGTGCGCTCAAGGTGAGCGCCATGGCCGCTATCGGCACCGCGGTGGTTGCGGTAGCCGGAGTGGGTGCTTCGGTTGCAGGTGCGCAGAAGACGTACGGCGAGGCGCCGTCGCTGGCTGCGCAGGTGGCATCGGGGGCGCTGCCG
>SXGS01318351.1_pt1 | contig 11793 bp, 12 predicted proteins | sample 3174681 | NCBI WGS metagenome assembly SXGS01 (sample SAMN11356861, study PRJNA531348) | freshwater metagenome | isolation source: freshwater sample F1-80 | place: China: Fuxian Lake, Yuxi | collected 2017-12-25 | reverse complement strand
GATAGTTCGAGGTGGCCTGATCGGCACGCTCGATGATCACGGCGGTGGCCGCGTCGCCGAAGATAAAGTGGCTGTCACGGTCACGGAAGTTCAGGTGGCCGGTGCAGATTTCCGGGTTGACCATCAGAATCGCGCGAGCCTGACCCAGTTGCACGCTGTTGGCAGCGGCCTGGATGCCGAAAGTGGCCGAAGAGCACGCCACGTTCATGTCATAACCGAAGCCCTGAATACCCAGCGCGGCCTGCACTTCAATCGCCACGGCCGGGTAGGCGCGTTGCAGGTTGGAGCATGCGACGATCACCCCGTCGATATCGGCGGCGGTTTTACCGGCACGGGCCATGGCTTCCTTGGCGGCACCCACGGCCATTTCGCAGAGGATGCCCCAGCTGTCGTTGCTGCGCTCAGGGATGCGCGGCGTCATGCGCTGCGGATCAAGAATGCCGGCCTTGTCGATGACAAAACGGCTCTTGATGCCTGACGCTTTTTCAATAAAGCCGCTGCTGGACTCGCTCAATGCTTCTACTTCACCACTGGCAATCGCCGCCGCATTTTCGGCGTTGAACAGCTGCACATAGGCGTTAAACGATTCAACCAACTCATCGTTGGAAATACTGTTAGCCGGGGTATAGAGGCCGGTACCACTGATCACGACGTTATGCACAGTCATTCCTCTTGTTCTTCGCCGCAGGCAGCGGCCGGTTATGCATTGCGCCCAGGGTTATCAAGACCGTGGGCAGAATAGGCTGACAGGCTCAGTAGACTCGATCCATGAAACGTCCTGTTACGTGCCGCAGAGTTTGCCACAGCCAAAGGGGCTTCGTCCGCTCAGCACGTCAGGCCGATTGCAACAAGCTGTCGGCTATTCAAGCAAAGATGCGCGCAACATCGGGCAAGACACATCCTGCAGCGCCCGTCATACGGCGTGAGCAGCCTTACCTAGCGCTCACCCATCCGGGCGATAGTGGATTGTCGGACAACCGATATGCTGGCCTTTCCTAATAACAAGAAAAGGCTCCCACCATGCGCACCCTGATTGTCTTCATGCTGCTGAGTTTCAGCTCCTTGAGCCAGGCCGCCGTCGGCGTGTTCCCCGATAGCACCTTCCAGAACCTCGACCACGGCCTGTACTGGTTTGGTTATGGCGACAGCTGGCAGAAGGCTGTGCCTGGCCAGAGCAATGCTTATTTCGGTAACAGCAAACCCACTGTCATCTATATTCACGGCTGGCAGAACGGCTCCACTCAGAAGAAAAACCGCGAAACCTTTAACCGCAAGGACGCCGGTGGTCCCGACCTGGATCTGGCCCATGCCTGGTTGGCAGCCGGTTACAACGTCGGCGTTCTGTACTGGAACCAGTTCGCCGATGAAGGCGAAGTGAAAGACGCCGAAGCCAAGATTTGGACCGCCAGCGGGCCGCGCGCCATGCGCTGGCGCAACAGCAGTGGCGTTTACAGCAATGGCCCGACCAAGTCAGTTGGCGACCTGCTGTTCGATCACTACAAGAACAACATGACCAGCTACACCGGTAACAACATCCGCATTCTCGGTCACTCCCTCGGCAACCAGGTCGCCATTGTTCTGAGCAAGAAAATCAGCGACGCGGTCAGTGCTGGAACAATGCACAGCCGTCTGCTGCCCAAGCGCGTAGCCCTGCTCGACCCCTTCTATTCCAACCAGGCCAAGAGCTGGTTGAATAACCGTTGGGTCGGCGAAGTAAGCCGTACCTATGTCAGCGAGCTGAAAACCAAGGGCGTGATCTTCGAGGCCTATCGCAGCTCCTCGGTGACCAACACCATCTTCGTCGGTGACGCCAATACCGGCCTCATGAAGATGACCGCCTTTACCGAACTCAAGCCTTGGTACTTCGGCTCGACACAGCAAACCGAAAAGCACAATGCCGCCGTTTGGCACTACCTGTGGTCATTCAGCAGCAACCCACCGTTGATCCGCGGTACCAGCAACCAGGCGGCCTCAGCTAAAACCAGCGACAGTCGCATCACCACCCTGATGAACGGCACGAAAAAGCTGGTGCACGATCAAGGCGCATACAGCAAAGAACCGTCTGACGACAATTTCACCGAAGCCAATCGTTGATACGCCCAGCGCCCTGCTGAAACAAGCAGGGCGTTGCCCCCCCTTGCATGGCACTTGACTAACTAGTCAGCGCGTGAAAAAACAAAGCTCCGCAGGTTTCCACCTGCCTCCCCGAGCTTTTGGACACTGCGTCATGGCCCTGCATACCTGGCTGTTGTTTGTCACCGCTGTCACGGGCCTCGCCCTAACCCCCGGTCCCAACGGCCTACTCGCGTTGAGCCATGGCGCACGCTATGGACACCGCACAACCCTGTTTACCATCAGCGGCAGCGTGCTCGGCTTTAGCCTGCTGATGGCCTTATCGATGCTCGGCATCGGCACCCTGCTGCAAGCCTCGGCACAGGCGTTAACCGTCCTCAAATGGCTCGGCGGGGCCTACCTGATCTGGCTCGGCATTCAACTCTGGCGCGCACCGGCACTGCACCTGACGAGTATTGAAAATGCAGGCCCAGTCAGCCACGCCAGTCTGTTTCGTCAGGGTCTGCTGTCAGCACTTTCCAACCCCAAAGTGATTCTGTTTTTCGGTGCGTTTCTCCCGCAGTTCCTCGATCCCACGGCTGACCTCTGGCTGCAATTTGCGCTGATGGCCCTAACCTTCGCGCTGATTGAAGGCAGCGTCGAATATTTGCTGGCACGCACCGCACACCGCGTACGCCCCTGGCTGCAACGCAGTGGCAAAGGCTTTAACCGCAGTTGCGGCGCGCTGTTTGCGCTGATGGGCGCCGCATTGCCCATGGCCCGCTAATTAATGAGGAAGCAACGGGTGCTCAAACTGATTGCCGCCCTGCTAATACTGCCTGGCTGCGTATTAGCGACTGAAGAACGTCCGGTGCGTTTTTCCATCAATGAAAGCTGGGCCATGCCGATGGTGAAAATCGAGCAAGGCCAAGCCGTGGACGGCATCTTGTTTGACCTGCAACACCGCCTGGCAGCCAAAATCGGACGCAAGGCTGAACTAGTGGTGATGCCGCGCCTGCGTGTGCAACAGGCGCTGGAAATCGGTGAGATCGACGTGCGTTGCTACGTCAGCCCCAACTGGTTAAACAACAGCCATTACCACTACATCTGGAGCCTGCCGTTTATGACCCAGCGCGATTTGCTGGTCAGCCGCCAGGCCGAGAACCGGCGCGTGCAAGACCTGCGCAACCAGCGCATCGGCACCGTGCTGGGCTTCAGCTACCCAGCACTCGAAACGCTGTTTAACAGCGGACAACTGGAGCGTGAAGATGCCCGCACCCAGCATCAGGTGCTGCTGAAACTGGCCGCCGATCGCTATCAGTACGCCATCAGTAATGAACTGTCATTGCACTGGTTTAACCGGCAGCAACCACCCGGCCAAAAGCTTCATGCCCTCAGCGAAGTGGAGGCCGAGCCGATTGCCTGCATCGTTCGCGACGCGCCGGATGTACCGACCATGGCCCTGCTGCGCGCCATGGTGCAGATGAAACAAGACGGCGAATTCGACGCCCTGCTCGCCCGCTACCGCTGAATTCAACCCTTGCCGATGCAACCACCGATCCGTTTGAGGCTTGCCTTGCCCTTTTTAGTTAGTTAGCCTAACAAAATACAAAGGAGCACAGCATGACCCTCACCGACAGTTTGAAACGCCTGCAATGGCACATGTGGCACCACTGGCGGCAGTACGCCCAGCACAGCGGCAGCATGGAGCTGAGCAACAGCGAACTGGATTACCTCTACGCCCTGATCTCTGCCGAACACGGCCTGCGCCTGACCGAACTGGCTGAGCGCATGAATGTCAGCAAGGCCAGCGCCAGCACCATGGCCAGCAAGCTGGAAGCGCGCGGCTATTTGCAGCGCCAGCCCTGCGCTGAAGACGGACGCGCCATGCGCTTGCTGGCCACGACCAAATCCAGCGCACTGGAACAGGAAGAACGTGATGTCTACGTGCACACCGCCGCCAGCCTGGCCGAGCACCTCAGCCCGGAAGAAATGCAGCAACTCAGCCACCTGCTGGCCAAAGCCTGCCAAAGCCTCGAAACCGATTGATACCACCGCTTACCCGTGACCCTCTTATGAACAGCCACAGCCTCACCCGTACCTTCTGGCACTACACCATCCCGGCCGTCGCCGCCCTGATGATCAGCGGCCTGTACATGGTCGTAGACGGCATTTTTATCGGGCACGCCATGGGCGCAACCGGCCTGTCCGCCATCAACATGGCCTGGCCGCTGTCCGGCGTCATGCTCGCCATCGGCATGATGATCGGCATGGGCAGTGGCGCGCAGTGCTCACTGGCGCAGGGCGCAGCCCAGTGGCCACAAGCGCGCAGTTACCTGGCACAGGCACTCTGGCTGCTGGTGATACTGGGCATACCCACTGGCGCGCTTGTGGTTGTGATCGGCCCGGCGTTTATGGCCATGCAGGGCGCACAAGGGGAACTGGCGGCGCTGGGGAATGACTACCTGCAAGTAATAGGCTGGGCTGCGCCGCTGGTGTTTGTCTCCATCGCCCTACCCCTGTTGGTGCGCAACCTCGGCGCACCGCGACTGGCCACCCTAGCCATGCTGGTCGGCGCACTGACCAACGTCGCACTAGATTACCTGTTCATCATGGTCTGGCAATGGGGCCTGCATGGCGCGGCGCTGGCCACGGTCATGGGCGAAAGCCTGTCGGTGCTGATCTGCCTAGGCTACATCTTCAGCCGGCACAACCCGCTGAGCCTGCAACTAGCGGCCTGCCGCTTCAACCTGCGCCACAGCCTTGAGTCACTGACCACCGGCTTTTCCAGCATGCTGATGTACCTCTACATGAGCTTGGTGGTGGTGCTGCACAACCTGCTGTTCATGCATTACGGCAGCCCGCTGCAGGTGGCCGCCTATGCCATCGCCGGCTACCTGATGGCGTTTTATTACATGTTTGCCGAAGGCGTCTGCGGCGGTATGCAGCCCTTGGTCAGCTACTTCTACGGGGCCCGCGAACCGGACAAAGTGCGCCGCGTGCTGCGCCTGGGCCTGCTCACGGCAGTCGGTAGCGGCCTGCTGATGACGGCAGCCCTGCTGCTGTTGCCCAAAGCCTTTGCCAGCATTTTTAGCGGCAGCGATGAAGCCCTGCTCGACGCCAGCGCCACCGGTATTCGCCTGCACCTGTTTGCCATGTTTCTGGATGGTTTTATCGTCCTGGCCGCCAGCTTCTTCCAAGCCATGGGCCAGGCCCGCAACGCCACGTTGGTGACAGTGGGCAACATGCTGATCCAACTGCCCTTCCTGGCCATCCTGCCACTGATATGGGGCCTCAACGGCGTCTGGTTGGCGCTGCCGCTGTCCAACGTCTGCCTGAGTGTGGTGGTGATCTGGATGCTCTGGCGTCAGTTGCAGCAATTGAAACGCCTGACGCCCTGAGGCACGCCAGGCGCGAGCGCTGCCTCACGGCGTCAACGGCACAATATCAAAGCCCTTGCGGTTATCGCTGAGGATGCGGAACTGTTGCTGCGTTCCCGGCGTAACCTTTACGGCCAGTTCGCGGCGAAGGCGGCCCATGCCGCACAGGGTGTCGTCCGCTTCATCAATGCCGATGCCGAGCACACGGGTGCCGGCCGGCACCTGGAACTGCGCCTGCTCGCCGACGCCGATGCGGGCCGCTACTTGGCGATCCACCAGAATGGCCACATAACACCCGCCGCCCATGCCGCCGAAATCGCGGTTGACGGTCAGCTGACCGCCTTGCGTCAGCGGCGTCTGATAGCCGAGCAAACGTTCAGCCGGTACAGGTTTGATGTACTCAGCCTCGGGCTGCCACGAAGAGCAGCCCGCCAATAGCAACACCGGTAAAACCGCCGCAATCAATCGCATAACCGCCCTCCATGGGCACCGAACAAGGGGGAACAGGCTGTCGTTGCTTCTACGCGATCAACCCGCCATGCGCGCGACGATTCGCGCCTGCAACGCGGCCAATGCTTCTGGCTCTGCCTGGCCACCAGCATGCACGGCCAGCGCTTCGCCTTCATAGCGCGGCACAATGTGCATGTGCAGGTGGAATACGGTTTGCCCGGCCGGTGCGCCGTTGAACTGCGCCACTTGCACGCCAGCGGGCTGCAACTCGGCCACCAGCACTTTGGTCAGCATCTGCACAACGGTGATGACCTTGGTCAGGCTGTCGGCATCTATTTCCAGAATATTGCGAGCCGCTGCGCGCTTGGGAATAACCAGCGTGTGGCCGAACGACTGCGGAAACACATCAAGAAAGGCCAGCACATCGTCATCTTCGTACAGCTTGTAGCAGGGGATTTCGCCGCGGATGATCTTGGCAAAGATGTTCTGGTTGTCGTAGTCGCCGTGCAGGCTCATCGGGGTTCTCCGTTGCGCGAGGGATGAAAGGGCTTAACCATACCGACTTCTGCGCAACTGGCAAAACCCCGCGTATGGCGGCCTGTTTACTCCTTGCCATTTAGCCATACCACCCGACAAAACAATCTGCCATTGACGGCCCGCAGCACGTAAAGTAGCGCCCCGTGCCGGCCATGCTGGCGGGCGCGTTCTTGTCTCTTAGACTTTTGCAGTTCAGCCATGCCCTTGATCACTGAAGACCTCGCCCTGTGTACCCAACGCCTGCGTGACGGGCATTTGCTGGCCATGCCCACCGAGACGGTGTACGGCCTAGCGGCGGATGCGCGCAATGACGACGCGGTGCATAAGGTCTTCGCGCTCAAGGGCCGGCCCAGCAGCAACCCGCTGATCGTGCACCTGCATGACGCCGCGCAGGCCAGTGAATGGGCCGCACTGATTCCCCCGCAGGCGGCGCGGTTGATGGCCGCCTTCTGGCCGGGGCCACTGACGCTGGTGCTGCCGGCGCGTGATGACGTGCTGCGCAGCGTAACGGCGGGGCAAAACACCGTGGCCTTGCGCGTACCGGCTCACCCGCTGGCGCGTGAGCTGTTGCAGCGTTTTGCCGGTGGTTTGGTGGCGCCGTCGGCCAACCGCTATATGTCGATCAGCCCAACCAGCGCCGAGCATGTGGCGCAACAGTTTGCCGAGAGCGATTTGCACATCCTCGATGGCGGCCCGTGCCGGGTGGGGTTGGAGTCGACCATTGTCGGCGTGTTGCCGGGCGAGCCGCCACGCTTGCTGCGCGAGGGCATGTTGACCGCCAGTGAGATCGAACGTGTGCTGGGTGAACCGCTGCAACACGGCGCAGCCGGGCAATTGCGCGTACCCGGCCAGCATCACAAGCATTACGCCCCGGACACCCCGGCGTTGCGCTTTCAGCAAGCGCCCGCAGACGCACTGACAGACCCACAATGCGCCTGGATTTGGTGTGGCTCGCCGCAGACCACAGCAGGACCGGCGTTGGATTTGAGTGCAGACCCCGAGCAGTACGCTCAGGGGTTGTATGCCGCACTCTATGCACTGGACAACCTGGGCGTGCAGCGCCTGCTGATCCAGACCCCACCGCTGGGCGGGGCCTGGGGCGCGGTACACGACCGACTGGCCCGCGCCAGCCAGCCGCTGGACTGATATCAGGCCACGGCCTGAGCCACCGTGCGCTGACGGCTGTAGAGGTGCCAGGCTTCCGGGCTTAGCGCGTCCACGGCGGTGTCGACATAGTGATAATCGGCCGGAATGCCATCGCCGCTGTTAAACAGCCGCAAGTGCAGCGCCTCCAACGGCAGGTGCGGGTCAGTGGGCACCTCGACCCAACAACACACCTGCTTGTTGAGCAGCATGTACTCGGCCTTCAGCACTCGCCAGCCTCTCGGCAGACGCAACTCCAGGCCGATCGGGCCTTCGGGGATCAGATGCTTGTGAACGGTTTTCATCGTCGACCTCCTTCATGGGCTTGCCTGAATCAAACCCTAGAAGCTGCGCCATAAAGTGACCAATCGATTTAACACCCTGCATTAATTGCTGATCAGCAATGAATCCCCTTCCCGCACGAAATCACTGAAGGCTGCGGCCACCGGCGACAGCACCTTGCTGCGCCAGCGCACCAGGTACCAGCGGTTGGGAATGGGGAATTGTTCAACGTCCAACTCCACCAAGTTGCCCGGCGCGGTGTGCACCAAGGTATGGCGCGAAAGGATGGCAATACCCAACCCGGCGGCGACGGTTTCCTTGATCGCTTCGTTGCTTTCAATGGTCATGTGCGGGCGCAAGGTCCAGCCAAAGCGGCTGAAATGCTCCTCAATGGCGCGCCGGGTGCCTGAGCCGGGCTCACGGCTGATAAACGGCTGATCGGCCAGGTCTTCCCAGCGCAGGCGTTTCCCGGCCAGCGGATGCCCGGCGGGGGCGATCACCACCAGCGGGTTATCGGCCAGTGGCGTGGCGAGGATATCCAACTGCAGCGGCGGCTGGCTGAACACGTAGAGGTCATCGCGGTTGTCTTGCAGACGATGAATGATTTCCGAGCGGTTGCCGATGTTGAACTGCACCTCCACCTGCGGATAGGTGCGGCAAAACGGCCCCAACAACCTCGGCACCAGGTACTTGGCCGTAGTCACCACGCCCAAACGTAGCTGGCCGGCCGTCAGCCCGCGCAGTTGGCCCAAGCGCATCTCCAGGCCGTCGAGGGCATCAAACAATTCACGCGTACCTTGCAGCACTTCGCGGCCGGCATCGGTCATGTGCAGGCGCTTGCCGATCTGTTCAAACAGCTTCAGCCCAAGAGCTTGTTCTAGCTTGCCCAATTGCGTGGACACAGACGGCTGGGCCAGGTGCAGCGCGTGCGCCGCCTCCGTCACACTCAGGCGCTCAGCCACCTCGCGGAAGATTTCCAACTGGCGAAAGGTGGTCTGGCGGGTGTGGAAACGCAGTTTATCCATTGCCATTTAGCAATACTCAGGCCGAATAAATTCGATTATCAACAATTGATTAAGGTGACCAGAATAGCCGCAACCCCACCGCAATGACGAGGCGCATCATGCACAAGACTCCCATCACAGTTGCTTACGGCGACGGCATCGGCCCGGAAATCATGCAGGCCACCCTGCGCATCCTTGAAGCCGCCGGCGCGGCCATCGAGCCCGAAATCATTGAGGTGGGCGAAGCCGTCTACCTGCGCGGCGAACAAGCCGGGATCGCCCCCGAGGCGTGGGAATCACTGCGCCGCACCAAGGTGTTCCTCAAGGCACCGATCACCACCCCACAGGGCGGCGGCTACAAAAGCCTCAACGTCACCACCCGCAAGGCACTGGGCCTGTACGCCAACGTACGGCCCTGCATTGCCTACGCGCCTTTTGTGCACACCAAGCACCCGACCATGGACCTGGTGATCGTGCGTGAGAACGAGGAAGACCTCTACGCCGGGATCGAGCACCGGCAGAGCGACGAGGTGTTCCAGTGCCTCAAGCTGATCACGCGGCCCGGCTGCGAGCGCATCGTCCGCTACGCCTTCGACTACGCCCGTCAGCAAGGACGGCGCAAGGTCAGCTGCTTCGTCAAAGACAACATCATGAAATTCACGGATGGCCTGTTCCACGAGGTGTTTGACGAAATCGGCAAGGAATACCCGGATCTCGAACAGGAAACCTGGATCGTCGACATCGGCGCCGCCAAGCTGGCCGACACCCCGGAACAGTTTGACGTGCTGGTGATGCCCAACCTGTATGGCGACATCCTCTCCGACGTTGCCGCGCAAATCGCCGGCAGCGTGGGCATGGCGGGCTCGGCCAACATTGGCGAGCAATGCGCCATGTTCGAGGCCATTCACGGCTCGGCACCGCGTCGCGCCGGGCAAAACCTGGCCAACCCATCCGGCCTGCTGCAAGGCGCGGTGCAAATGCTGCTGCACATCGGTCAGGGCGAGGTCGCCAGCCGCATACAGAACGCCTGGCTGCGCACGCTGGAAGAAGGCCTGCACACCTACGACATCTACGACGAAGCCCACAGCCGGCAAAAGCTCGGCACCCGTGAGTTTGCCGACGCCATCATCGCGCGCCTTGGTCAGCGCCCGGAGCAACTGCGCGCAGTCGATTACCCGGCCGATAGCCGCCTGCCGCAGCGGCCGGTGCAACCGCGCCCAGCCGCACACAAAGTACTGGTCGGGGTGGATGTGTTCCTGCATCAACGCGCCCTGCCCGCCAGCGAACTGGGCGCACGCCTGCACACACTGGCCAGCAGCGAACTGCCGCTGTCAGTCATCACCAACCGCGGGGTCAAGGTGTGGCCAAACGGCTTCAGCGAAACCAGCTGCGTCGATCACTGGCGCTGCCGGTTTATCGCCCCCGCCGGGCAAGCGGTGGACTTCGCCGAGCTGCTGGCCTTGCAAACACGCCTGAACATGGCGGGTTTTGAGCCGATCAAAACCGAGAACCTCTACACCTTCGACGGGGAGGCGGGCTTTGCAGCGGTGCACGGATAAGCACAGGCCGCTGCAACGCGCGGCCTTTCTCACCTGTCATCACAAAGCGCCGCTGGTGGAGGCGGCGCTGGCTGACTGCGGGCTGGCGGTGGAGACGCTGGACAGCTTCGACACCGACCAGCTCGGCACCTTCAGCCGTGAGGTGAACCGCCCGCACAGCGCACAAGACACCGCACTGGCCAAGGCCAAACTGGCCACCGATTTAGCCGGCATGCGTTACGGCCTGGGCAGCGAAGGCAGCTTTGGCCGCGACCCGCACGTGGGCTGGATGCCCTGGGATTACGAACTGCTCTGCCTGTGGGATGCCGAACGCGAATACGCGGTGTATGCCCTGGCCGGTTCCGGGGCCACCAACTACGCGCAGGGAGAGGTCGACAGCCTGGAGGCGGCGCAGGCCTTTATGGACAAGGCGCAGTTCCCCGAACACGCGCTGATCATCGGCCGCGCGGGCGAGCCGTGGTTTCGCAAAGGCATTCGCCGGCGCGAAACCCTGCTCGACCTGTTGCACACCCTGCTGCCCATCCACGGGCGCGTCTGGCTGGAAACCGACATGCGCGCCCACCTGAACCCCCTGCGCCAAGCGGTGATTCGCGACGCCGCAGCGGCCCTGGTCAAACGCCTTAGCCAGTGTTGCCCGGCCTGCGCCGCACCGGGATTTGCCCTGGCGCGCAGCGAACCGGGTTTGCACTGCGAAGCCTGCGGCATCAGCACCGCGCTGGCCGCCACACACATCTGGGAATGCCCGGCCTGCGCCTGCGCCGACGCCGAACGCCACCCGATCACCAGCAAAGCCCCTGCGGCGCACTGTGGATACTGCAACCCATGACGACCCTGACGCCTTCTGTACAACACCTTGACCACCTACGCGCGCTGGAAGCCGAAGCCATTCACATCCTGCGTGAAGTGGTGGCGGTGATGCGCAACCCCTGCCTGTTCTACTCCATCGGCAAAGACTCCACGGTGCTCCTCCACCTGGCGCGCAAAGCCTTCTACCCCGGCACCCTGCCCTTTCCGCTGCTGCATGTGGACACTGGCTGGGAATGTGCCGAAATGGCGCAGTTTCGCGACCGCCTGGCCGAACGCCTGAACCTCGACATGCGCGTGCACATCAACCCGGACGGCGAACGCCTGGGCATCACGCCCTACTCGGTTGGCTCGGCCAAATACACCGACGTGATGAAAACCGACGCACTGAAACAGGCGCTGGACCAGTACGGTTTTGATGCCTGCTTTGGCGGCGCACGGCGCGACGAAGAAAAGTCGCGAGCCAAGGAACGGATTTTTTCGTTTCGCGACCGGCACCATCAGTGGGATCCGAAAAATCAGCGTCCGGAGTTGTGGTCGAATTTTAATGCGAGGGTGAATCCGGGCGAAAGTGTGCGGGTG
>SXGS01121409.1_pt1 | contig 11793 bp, 17 predicted proteins | sample 3174681 | NCBI WGS metagenome assembly SXGS01 (sample SAMN11356861, study PRJNA531348) | freshwater metagenome | isolation source: freshwater sample F1-80 | place: China: Fuxian Lake, Yuxi | collected 2017-12-25 | reverse complement strand
CCCGTTGGTATGATGGTTTCCAATTTCTTCAGAGTCATGACGTTTTACCTTTTATCTTTGCACCATATCGTTGGGCGTGATCTATCTTAGCGCTCTTCAGCCTATCTCTAATAAGCACACTATGATGTTTGGGAGTCGCTATTCCTGACTTAGATTTTTTTTAAATGCATGCAGCACATAGAGTGCGTCTTTGAATTTTACTGTGTATACGGCTCGATAAGTGTCGCCCCGAAGATCCTCGACAACCTCTAAGACGCCCGCGCCTTTGAAGCCGGTAAGTGGTTTAGCGTCTCAGCTTTTCCCGCCGCGTTGTGCGAGCTCAAGAGCGAAGCCCATCTCATAGCGGACGGCTTTTGGAAAACTGCTCAGGTCATCTTTGCTCGAGGCAATCCAAAACAGGTCCTTATTTTCGCAATATCACTTAAATACGATGATTAATATCATAATTATCACCTAATTATGATTAAATATATTGAATAATATAATCTAAATATGATATAGAAAATTCAAGGTAGAAAAGACATGAGTCCAGAGCAAGCCCATTTAGCCCGAAAAAACCTTGACCGGCGGCTCGCGATGCTCCGCGCCGAGCCATTGATCGTGCCTCCTAGCGGCTGGATCAAGGCTATACGCGAGGCGCTTGGGATGACTGCCGAGCAGTTGGCGCGCCGTATGGGCGTTGTCCAATCGCGCGTTAGTACGCTCGAAAAAGCCGAATGTACCGGAACGCCGTCACTCAAATCGCTTCGTCAAGCAGCAGAGGCGATGAACTGTACACTGGTGTATGCCATCGTGCCGACGACGACACTTGACGACATTCTACGCGATCAGGTGACGAAGAAAGCCGATGGAGAACTTGCGCGCCATCATCACACCATGCGCCTCGAAAATCAGGCGATGGATCGGCGCGACCTTGCTGCTGAGCGCGAGCGTTTGGTATCGGAGATGCTTGCTGCTTCACTTCGCCGGGTGTGGGACGAAGAATGAGTGATCCATTGTTCGATGAAGATGATGAAGCGAACACACCTCTCGAAGCAGATGAGCGTGAACAACTTATTCCATCCTACATCTCGCTACGCCGTGAGTTGAACGAAGCCGAGCAAATCAACATTACTGATGCAGGCAAGTGGCTTGCATCGCGCAAGCGCGACGTGCTCGACGAAAAGTTTTTGCGCAACCTACACAAACGTATGTTCGGCAAAGTATGGAGATGGGCAGGGGACTATCGCAAGACGCCGCGTAATATTGGCGTTGAGGCCTGGCGCATTCCCATGAATGTTGCGCAAGCCATCGACGATGCAAACTATTGGGTTGAGAACGGCACATATTCTGCCGATGAAATAGCCGTTCGATTCTCGCATCGCTTAGTCGCGATCCACCCATTTCCCAATGGTAATGGACGTTTCTCACGCATGGTTGGCGACTCGCTTGCCCAGCAATTAGGTCAGCCCCGCTTTTCATGGGGCAGCGCCAATCTCGTTGATCCAAACGAAACCCGGAAAGCCTATGTTGCGGCATTGCGTTATGCTGATGCGCATGACTTCAGTGAATTGATTGCTTTTGCACGATCATAATGAAGATGTGTGAGTGCACGTCACTAGCAAGAGAGCTGACATTCCACGTCTGGGCTTGTGGCTCGTTCAGTTCCTCATTGAGCTCGACCACGACGACCAGGATCTTTAGAGATGATCGGAGGATCCGACGATATCAGCGACAGCGTGATTTTCCAGACCAGCAAAGCTTGGTATCTTCGATAGAGGGAGTATAAGAAGTCAACCATCTGAATGGGTAAAATGATCGAAAAGATCTGGATCGAGAAAATCTGTTAATGTCTAAGAGTCTTTGAGCTCGATAATTAGATTAGGACCTGATCCGCAGATCACCATACCGACCAGCGGCTTCTTGTAAGACTGCATTCGATCCCTTTGCTCAGAAAGCAACAACTTCATGCATTACGGGCGGCAACCCCAGAAGACATTAAGTTATCGTAACCTACGCCATCCAAAGATTTAACGGAATATTACACCTAGATAAATACGCGAACGTCTCACGTTCACTCAAAACATCACGGATGGGAATCTGAGGCCTGTATTATTAACGGCAATAAAACCGAGCAATCAACCCGCTTTACGATTAATCTGCGGTGTTTCAAGCGCATGCTTTGGATCATGGCTTAAAATAAAAACAAGATCCTGGCTGCAGGATCGATACGAACCCGCCCTTGCCCCAAATTTCGTAGTGTGGCTACTGGAATACATAAAGCATGTGCAAACTCGACCTGCGTTATGCAAATTCATTCACGAATTCGTGCAGATGGTAGTTCTTCAATAAAATTATCTATTAATGCATTAGGATTTTCTTCATCCTCTTGCATATGATGAGCAATATCCTTTTCAGTCGTTGCCTCGATTTTTGCGCGATCAACCTTAGGACGGGATGCCTGGATCTGATCAAGTGTCATGCGTGCCATAATGCGCGCTCCTTCCTATTCGCTTTACGAGAAGAGATGATCCAGCGGACATCATCTTGAGCAGTGTAGATGACTAAAAGCACAACCCCATCAACTTCGCCAATAGCTTTGATCTGACTCTCATGGGTGTCCACACGGTCGTCAATCTGGCTTAGGACACGACCAAGAAAGATCTGGATGGCGAAATTAAACTCTCGCTCCTCCAGATTTTTCTTGTGTTTAGCCTCGCAGCTGTCGAATTCCATAGCATTCTCGTAGGCCGAATTCGGTGAGCCAAGTATATTTTTTTAAGATATATTCTTGGAAAAATAACAAAAATTCTCCGCCCGGACATCCAGGCGGAGAGATTGCCGATGGAAGCTTATTCACTCCCATTCTTACGGCTGCGAGACCAAACAAGATTTAATCCTTCGCTGCCTTCATCATCGAAGAGGTTTGCGTAGATTGGCGCGATCAAGCTTGGATCATCAAATTTGATGGAAAGATAATCTCTGTTTTCACTCGATCGCTTGGTCCAACCGGCGCCGATTTCTGACTTGCCGAGCAAAACACGATGTGTGGGCGTAATCTCATTGGTGCGATTTTCTTCAGGGACAATCCTGATGTTTTTTGTCTGCAGGTTAAGTGTTGAGATTTCACCAACATATTCCGTGCCTGATTTTTTGAATGAACCGATAATTGTCATGATATTTCTCCTTTAAGATTTTCATCAAAACCACATCCATTGCGGCCTCGATGGTTTATTAAAAGGACGAAGCCTGATCGTTGCTGCATCTCATTCGAGACCGAAGTGAAACGGAGGAGGCGTAAGCGAAGTCTTTCTTGCTTCGCGAGGAATGGCCAAGCCAGGGGAAGAAAGTCTTAGTCTCGCCTTGTAGTCAGACGAGAGAGGCAAAGCCGTGCTTCGGCTATGTAAATCCATCAAGAGGGAGCTCTGGAGATGGTGAGATGAAATGATTTAACGGAGCTAATTGTGACAATAGGGGATTAGAGCAGATAGGGATGTATACTTGCTGAAATTACGAACTACTAAAAATATTTCATTGCCCTAGAAACTCGCTGATGAATTCCACTTGACGCTTAATCTAATACAGAAATCTCTATATGCTGGGCTTAAGGCCATCGAAATCTAAGTGTTAATGATGAGATCCTGATGAATTTTAAGCTGCGGTCGCTGACAAATATTTTCGCTGACAAATGAAATAGCGGCTTGATGAATCATTATCGATTAACTCGATATTATCGCAGCAAAGAATAGATAAGTGACCGTTTTGATCTGTATTGGCTAAAGCGCCCAGAGACTGCGGGCCCAATGCCGAGATTTTATAGTTTGTTGATCTTGTGGTCTGTGAAGGAGGAGAGCCTGGGCGCTATGCACTTTGGAAAGACCAAGTGCCGGCCACCTGGCGCTGCTGCGGATGTGGGACAAGCGCCAGCTTGGCTACCGGGCGATGGGGTACAGGATGGGTTCTGATGCGCCTGCGTAACGAAGACGAATTCGCCCGGGCCTGAGGCCATCTCCACACCTAGCCTTCGGACTATAAAAGGACTATATTCAGTCTTACTCAAGTCCGGAGCACCGCCATGCGCTACTCATCACAAGTCAAGCCTATCAGTTATCTCAAAGCCAATGCTGCCGAGATTTTGACGCGCCTCGCGGAGCAGCGTGAACCTATGGTCATCACCCAAAACGGTGAGGCCAAGGCTGTCCTGCAGGACGTCGCCTCGTTCGAGGAGACGCAAGAAACACTGGCCTTGCTAAAAATCCTTGCGCTGGGCAATCAGGATGTGGCCGCTGGTAAGGTCAAACCCGCGGCCGACGTCGTTGCCCGCCTACGTGCCAAGCGAGCCGCAATCTGATGGCAGGCAGATCTGCCAAGTTCGAGGTCCTGCTCACCGAGGGTGCGGAGCAGGACTTAGAGTCCATCCACGACTACATCTCCGAATTCGACTGTGTAGCCAACGCCAACCATGTGTTGGATGAGTTGATGGACGTTGTGGAGAGTCTGTCGAAATTCTCGGAACGCGGTAGCTATCCGAAGGAACTTGTCGGCCTTGGGATCAAAGAATACCGCCAGATCTTATTCAAGCCTTACCGCGTAATCTACCGTGTCACAGGCAGCCAAGTCATTATTTACCTGATTGCTGACGGACGTCGTGACATGCAATCCGTACTCGCTCGACGCATGTTAGGCGCTTGACCCTCAGAAGCCTGCACCAGTGCTCATAAGCTTCGGGAGTCAGTCGGCACATGGTCAACCATCCGCCAGCAAGAAATGAAAATAAAAATTCCGATGCCGCTTGAGAAAATGTTCTCAAGTGGGCTTGAGATGAGTATGAGATGGCTCAATCCAAGTCCAAGATGATAGCCCGCGACGCCTGCCGGAAGCGCAAAAATAAAGCAGACTATTCTTGAGAGCATAATTGATGGGGCTCTGGCATACGCAAGAAGCCCGGCAACATAGGCGAGGCCGCCCAGAGTTAAGCCAATCAAACCAGCGACGAGAATGTTGCCGCCTGATTTAAATGTGAAAGTAAAGATAGACACAGCTATCCATACTGGCAGAGCAATCGTGGCAAGGCTAAACAAAAGCCGTAGAAAAACGAACGCGGCAGCGAGTGTAGCAAAGAGACTAAGGAGGATCATGGTGACGCAGTCCCAATTGATAATTTAAGGGAATGCGCTTGCCTCCTCCTCCTTTGCGCAAGGTAGATTCTACTTAAATTCAAGAAACTGTAAATGAAATTATTGGGGCTCATGGCCCTCTATTATCAAGGAGAAAGTCAACTGCACGAGATGCCTGACTAGCGGCTGAAAATATAGCCCGCTTGTCGGATTTCATTACAGAAAGCCAATTAGCAAGATATTGCGCATGATCCTTTCGAGGTGCAGACGAAATCTTAAAGTGACTGCATAAAAAAGCTGCGCCGAGTTCGGCAATAAGCTCTTCCATTGCATAGGCGCTAGTACCAAACCGTCCAGTTAGATCGCGATCGCATCGGTCTGCTCTACCGGTAAAATGGATGAGTTCATGAAAAACTGTTGCATAATAGCTTTCTTCAGCAGATGAACTCTCTGAGCCTATGAATACGTTTTTTACTGGGAGATGGATCCTATCGGTCGACGGCTGGTAATAAGCAGCACTGCCTCCATGGAGAATAATTGCGCCCGTCTTTTTGATAAAGGCCTCAGCCTCACAATTAATATTGTGTGAGGAATCTAACTCTAATACGGCAATCTCATGCGCATAATCTTCAACCTGTTCGAGTGCAAAAACAGGGGTAGCGCGTGCAATGCGACAGGATTTTTTATCCTCTGTTTCATCTTTCTTGGAGCCTATCGTCTCTTTGTAGAAAACAACATGCGACGCCTTCTCACCTTTACGAATTTTTGCGCCAAGAGCTGTCCATTGATTGAATGTGCCCCAAAGGCCTGAAAGATAACCTTTAGCCTCGGCGGTTAGCCAGAGCGTCAAAACATTTATGCCTCGGTAGACCGACTGAGAAGCAATATTTCGAGGTTGGGAGAGATCAGCGCCAGATCGATGCCAGGGAAGTTTAAATTCGCCCGCGCCTGACTCTATTGCGGCAATGATCTGGTTGGTAATGAGTTGATGAATATCGAGGCGCGTAGCTGTCATGTTTATGTCCCATTATTGAAGCCGCTGAATTGCGGACTAATGGGAAGGTTCAAACCGCCCTCTTTGGTAAGGGGATCAAACGTCATACTTGATGCCGCATGGCGGGGCGCAGCTGCACGTAGTGAAACAAAGGAAGCGAGCCGCGTTGATCTCCGGACAATGGCGGTTAGTCACTGAGCATTAGGAAATATTCTCGGCTTTAATTTGGGAAGCAACTCTGCTCCAGTTGATGACAAAAAATTACACGGTTGATTGCAGCGATGTATGCAGTAAGCGGAAGAATAAACTTTCAGGTTCTTTAGAAATTCAAAGCTGATTGCTTTTCCAAATCCTCCATAAGCGCCGGGTTGCTTGGTCAGATCAGCATGTCGCAAGATGTTCTATATACGTTCTTATGACAGCTTTTGTCCTACGGGTTCCGGAAGGTCATTTTCAGAAAGATTGCTGCAAAAATTGCACTGCCGCCGCTGGAGATGAGAAATGGAGACTGTTGTGAGCATGTCGGATGCCGGAGACAATGAGGCCGTCGAAGGCGATAAACCAAACAAAGTTATTTTGCTGCCTATTCAAAACCGTCATTCATCAAATGCCCGCTATCCGATTTCAGCAGAACGGATCGCTTTGCTCCTACAAGAGAGTGGTTACAAAGGGAGCGTTGTTGAAACTGAAACACGTAAATTTGTTGAAAGCAGCGCTGAAGGATGGAAATTTAGAGTTTATTTTTTCAATGATGGTCAGTCAGACGAAGAGAATGATTTTACCTCTCTCATGTTTAGTGCTGGCTGGGGCATAGATCCAAAGGATGCTGAGGTAACACTCAAGTCGTCGAATATCTTCAATATGAAATTTCGTTATCTGAAGGCCTATGTCGTCAGCGAAGAAGAATATACCTACACTGAAACTGAAATGAGCCAATACTGTCCTGAGGGCCTATCTGATGATGGATTTAAGGCCTTATTGGATATGTTCATCAATTTACGCCAGTCTTATGTCGCAATTTGCCGGGAGATGCGCAAATGACAAACTCAATTCATTATGATGATAATATTATAGCCTTTCCAACGCGTCCTAAGACTGAGTGGTTTGTTGATCTAAGCGACACATCAATAACAATTGATCATTCATCAACAGGATTATCATTTCGTTTCCAAAGAGATGGTGCGCTAGCCTCTCTTACCAACGATATTGATATCTCTGGCAATGAGGATCATCCAAAATTTCAGGAGATTTTGGATGAAGCAGCTCAAATTGCAGAGGGCTATGCGGAAGAATGGAACAATATTGAAAATGAGGCATGAGTTAATAAAGTTACAGAGTATAGGACAATGGGTATGAATGAGATCTTCCTGCATAATCCGGATAGGCAAAGTCATATGCTGAGCCTTGATGAACATATTGAATGCTGCACCAATCTAGCTCGATCGCTCTGGTTGCTACTTACGCACTGCCATCTAGATTTAAGCGATACGCGAAACATTGATGCGCTTTCAGAACTTGCCAATATGACAGCAGATCATGCTAGCGCGGCTCGCCACAAATTGACTATGGTTGCCGAGCTTTCCTTTTCATCGGAATAATTAGCATTACCATATCTCAAATGCTTATTGCATTTTAAGCGTAAAACTTTTCATTACAAACATTCTCGGCATGGGTTTAGGGAATGTTTTGCTACCTAACTTGCAATAATAACACTAATTTAGCGATCACTACTATGACTAGCTTACCGGGAAAGATCTTTATTAACTCCCCGAAAAGATCTCAAATTCAACTTCTAAAAAAACTATTTGAAATCATATTATACTTATTCCTGATACAATTAGTTGCTCTATCGAGCTCGCAAGCAGCGCTCCTTATCAAAAATAAATGCGATAAAATCACCAATATCAGTGATTGCGCCGTCATGGGCGGAATAGAATATTTCTATATTTATGACCAAATAGATTCAAAGACTGCAGTTGATTTTATGCTTGTTTCTGGACAGATCCCCCTCAATAAACCCTTTCCAAAAGTCTATCTTAATTCTAAGGGCGGAAATGTTGTATATGCAAGGTTAATTGGCCGCATACTAAGACTGAGATCAGCATCCGTTGAGGGTAGAGATATGATCTCACCAGAAAGAGAGCCGCGGTGTGCCTCGGCTTGCGTTGAGGTAGCCGCAGGAGGAGTTAAAAGAAATTTCATTCAGCTACAGGTTCACAAGGGCTATTTAGCAAAGCGTATTAAAGGGGAAGTTTATAAATATTCACCAATGCCGGAAAGCGAGCAAAGAGAAACCAGTGATTATTTCGCGGAGATGGGTATTGATCACGAGATTATTGATCTGATCAATAATACGACAGAAAAAAAAGAATGGTCGTATATCACCTATAATGACTTAAAACCTTTTCATGAACAGAAAATTTATAAACTGGGATTTTTAATGGATGAAGATGTAGCAAAAAATCTTTACAAGCTGCATCAGTATGGCGAGGAAGATGATTGGACTGCTACACACGCCAATCACAAACTTGCGGAACAAGGTGATGCAAGAGCCACCTATGTATTGGGTCATAGATATCTCCATGGCGTTAATGGAGAAGAAAAAAACGCTGAGCAAGCCCTGAATTGGTTTCAGAAAGCTGGAGAACGTGGAGAGGCTGGCGGGTTTCATATGCTTGGCGTGATCTATGACAGAGATAGCGAGGTCGTAAAACAAGATCTCACCAAGTCCACACAATTCTATCGAAAAGCTGCTGAATTGGGATTTTCTGGCTCTCAAAACAATCTGTCCTGGGCCTATTACAAAGGTCATGGCGTTAAAAAAAATGTGCCTGAGGCTATTTACTGGGCAACACGCGCTGCTGAACAGGGAGAACCCTTCGCCTATAGCACTCTTTCAGAGCTTAGATTCGAAGGAAATGGTTTCCCAACTGACGACGTCGAAACTTTAAAATGGACCATCTTGGCTTTGCAGGGAATGCCATATGGAAAAGCTAAACTTGGTATATGTAAGCAATTTGATATCCTAACTAAGAGAATGTCCAAAGAAGATATTTCACAAGCCAATCAACTGGCTAAAAACTGGCAGCCGCTCGTAGATGGCGGATCAACAATGAGAGACAAGGACGACCGGTAAGCAGCTTTGTTATCTTATTCTAAGTAAATAAAAGCCGAGCAACGATCATAATGCCAACAAACAAACCTTATTTGGAAACTCATGCGTGCTAAAAATGAAGTTACTGTTGATCGCCTAGAACTCAAGCGAGCAATTGCTTGGACAAAGAGAGGAAAAGCTGCTGAATTAGATAAGACATTTCTTATCTACGAAGACGACGCTTTTACTGTTGTGGCGCCCATGGCTACCACGCCTATTAAATCAGTAGGTCACTGGGAGGAGGCGGTTGCTCTGCCCGCCCTGGCTCTTAAACGTCTGGTCAGCAGGATTTCTGCTGATAAGGAAATCAGGCTTCAGTATTTTGATGGTTGGCTTATGATCGGTTATAATAAAATATCTGCCAGTACAACACCCTTGAGTAATTATCCCTTAGCTGATGATCAATAATAATACTCGACGTTGGCGACGGACCACATTCACTCGCCGAGATGGAACCATTTTCATCCCACCTGATAATTGGTCATTGATTGATCTTCAGACAGGTATTGCTGTCGCTCAGCTCTACAAAGATACAGGCTATCTAGGTCGCCCTAGCTGGCGCGTTATCTGTCGTTCAATGAATGAGAACGACGAGCTGCGTGACAGCATCATGACGTGGTATGAAAATCCAACTGTTGTGAGGGAGTATGCTGAGGCTCAGACCGGAGGTATGAAATATTTCATCAAACGAAAGCGAACAAAGGAAGAGATTTTAGGAAGCTCTCCAAAGAAAACTCTAAGTTAAAGCAAAAGCCGCCAGGGGTTAGCTGACGGATTTAGAAAATACCAGGAAGAAAGAGAGCTATCAGAAAACTCCCGCCATCTGAAGAGGCGCTGCAATAAGAAGCCCCCAACAGGCAACGCCAGCTAACACACAGATCGCATTGGCGGCGGGGGTATCTTGCTCATCGTGCATTTCTAAACCCTCTAATCGTTCTGTAATGACTGGCTGTTTATTAGAAGCCCCACATTTCCTCGTTCATTTTCTCTATCCCTCATTTGAGCCGTGGACCGTGTTTCAATGATTTTGGTTTAGAAGCCGTCCCATTCACCGTGCATCTTCGTTTCCCCTCATTTGGGCCGCAGCCCGTATTTCAATGATTGGAGGATACTCAACACCAATCGAGAACGATGTGCGATGGCGCACAAGCAAATAGAACCATCGATGAAGAGGCTGACTTACAAAGAGCGCCCAATCTTCCTCTTCCAGATCGCCTGCCGCCTCTCATGCTCCAATTCGGCAGCTGTCTCGTGATGAACTGTCCCTAAAGGTATTTTGCCCTCAACATGACCTTTGGCTTCCCTGCCATCTGGCGCAGCGCCGCTAATACCAGAGGCGAAGCCATCAGGGTTCACATTCACGACCCATATCCACTGCTTACTATCGAGGCTTTTATAGATTTCGCCAAGCAGATGGCCCTTGATGTCCAGCAATTGCCAATGATGGCTGACCACCACCATCTCGCCGTGACGGTTTTGGACTGCTTTGCGTCGCCAGTTTCTTTTTTGAGACATAATCAGCGCGTCAAGGTTATGTATGAGGGGTGCAATACGAAAACACTTTTTCACACGTCAGTCATTAATTTTGCATAGATATCGTGGAGGACACTATCATTATGAAAAATTCTGAACAGACCTTTGAAAAATATGCGCGCCCCAAGAAGAAGCCGCGGCTCAAGCCGGGTCGATCTATTACCGTTTCGGCAGAAGATAAGGCCAGATACGAGGCGCTTATCAACTCCAAGGACACTGCATACGAAAAGCTTATGCCAGAGGGTCGGCGGAAGAAGTGAGCGTTCAGATCTCGCGTCCGCTCGCCAAATAATGGCTTCATCTCCCGAAAAAGTTCAAGTTGATCCCAAGGCTTCAAATAATAAAAATGTCGTCAACGGGAGGGCTCACGACTGGTCGCAACTAGACGAAAAACGGTAAACACATTGTCCATCTCTTCAATACTGGTTAAGATGATCTCATTGGCGCTTGGCAATAACGCGAATGGCTTAATCATAAAATGCAGGAAGTTAGCGCCCACCGCGGCACTGAGGCACGTGTGACTTGTGAGAGGCTGTTAGCTGAATATCAGCAAGCGGACATGGTGCAGCTATAAGAATTACTGTCGCAGTACCAATGTAGATGAAAACCACTTACGATACTACCTTCAAACCTAAGATTTGATAGCTAGTCGCAGGTAGTGGCAATTGCATTTATGGCTAAGCATCAAAGCCAATACGCTACTTTATTACCCCCATCATAGGAACCTGAGACACTCAAAAAATCAACAAACCTAGAGCTACTGGCTAATAACTATAGCCATTTCCAAACCCAACACCACTGACGATTACCCAATTATACCCCGGGGATTGCTGTTACGGGTATGGGTGTAACAATATTGGTGGGTGATCGCTGCTTGTCAATGGCGGAGACAAATTGTGCCAGATGGCGGTTTAAAAGTGTACCAGTCTGGTTAAGATTAAAGGGCCGAGAAGCCCTGTTGTTTACTACGCGCATTGAGACGCGCGAAGCGCGGTTCAATGCGCGTAGTAAAGATT
>SXGS01108027.1_pt1 | contig 11793 bp, 8 predicted proteins | sample 3174681 | NCBI WGS metagenome assembly SXGS01 (sample SAMN11356861, study PRJNA531348) | freshwater metagenome | isolation source: freshwater sample F1-80 | place: China: Fuxian Lake, Yuxi | collected 2017-12-25 | reverse complement strand
TGTTTTGCTTCTTCAGCAGCGCGAAGAACTCCGAGCCGCCCGGCATCATCCAGCTTGCCGAGCCAGGCCACCACTCGCTGCCGCGGCCCACTTGCCGTGCGATACGACTCGACAAGCGCCCAGTACGCATGCCGCTGGCCCTTCTTCGTTCGAAATGTCTGTCGAATGAACATGACGAGGAATGCTATCGACCAAATTGAGACCGCCAAGAGGTCTGGTCTTCACTACATCATGTTTCAAACCGACGCCAAACGACTTACGAAAACAGCACGCCGAAAAGACTGGGAAAAATTTTCGCCGCCGGCAATTTTCTTCCCAGTTGGGGAAGTTGGGTTAACATCGCGGGAACGCAGGTGACGCCCGAGGGAGCGCGGGCGCTGAAGTCCGTGCTGCCCGAATGCCTGCTGATTTCGAATGACGCCGAGATCCTGAGCCGACGAACTCGATCCGGTGAATCGCGGCGCATCGTGGGCTTCACCCCGGCGTCGCTGTCTGAGCCCCGGGGGGATGCAACCGAATCGGAACAGCTGGCGCACGTCGTGTCACTGGCGGGCCGACAGCCGCAGCTGGCCGTTCACCTTTCAGAATTGTACACTCGCCGGGGACGATGGGCCGAAGCCGCCCAGGTGCTGCATGCGGCAGTCGCCTCCGATGAACAGAATGCGGAATTACAGTATAGCCTCGCTCGAGTCCTGCTGGAATGTGGCGAACTCGATCAGGCCATGCTCTGTTTCCGAAGATCGGGTGATGGCACGGCCGCCAGTCATCATCTGGCGATGGTCCGGTGTGAACAGATTCTGAAAAACTGCGAGGACCATGCGGAGCGGTCCCTGGCTGCCGCACCGGATCAGTCAGCGGCCCGCGAGCGGCTTCGCCTGATTCAGGCGGCCCTGTCCACGATCCGGCGCAGCTCCACTTCAGCCTCAGGCGCCTCGGCCACTGTTCTGCCCGAGATCGTGCCTGGCACTCATCGGCATCGGTCGCCCGGACATCTCCAGGAAACAGCGACTCCTGCTGAAGGAACCGGGGCGGTGTGGAAGCGGCACGAATTTCAGCCGCGTTCCGTGGACATCACCGCCGCCCTGCAGCCATGATCACGGCACCACCACCCCGCCGGAGTCATTTCGCCAGGTTGACGCAGATGATCTCATGATCGTTGCGAATGTATGCGTGCCGGCTGGCGAAGGCCGGCATGCTCCAGACAACATCGCGGCCAAAGGCCGTATTCGTCTGCTCGATCACCTTCGCCCGGTCGATCTCCTGATACCCCTCGGGTGTCAGCCGGGCGATCAGGAGTTCCCCCAGTTCATTAAAGAGCCAGAAATGGTCTCCATGACGAACCAGGAACGCGGTTTCTGATCCTGCCGGTCGCCTGCCGGTAACATCACTGGTCTCCCACAGTCGCGCACCGTCGGGCAGCCTGAGTGCCCGGAGCAGCCCTTTCTGGTCGAAGCCGTACACGACGTCGTCCAGCAGAAACGGCTGCACGTTCACGGGCGAGATCGCGTCGCTGCGGTCACGCCAGACCTCCTTCGCACCAGGCCGAGTCAGATCCAGCTGAACCAGCAGATTCCTGTTGGAATAGCCCGCGGCATAGAGGTACTCTCCGCTGAACACGGGAGACATGATGATGGAACCGTTCGTGGCTTCGTAAGGAATCGACCAGTATTCCTTCCCGGTCTCCGGACTGATGGAAGCCACCGCATCGGGTTTCAGCAGGATCAGCTGACGAACTCCGGCACAGGTGATGATTGTGGGCGGCGAATATCCCTGTTCAGGAGACGTGCTGCTGCGCCAGATCTCTCCGCCGGTCTTCTTGTCAAGCGCTACAATGTGGCTCCCGGTTCCGCCGGCCAGACACAGCAGTCTGTCGCCGTCGATCAGTGGATGCGCCGCATATCCCCACAGTGCAGCCTTCGTGCCGTATCGCTGCTTCAGGTCCACGGACCACACCACACGTCCCGTCGCAGCCTCCAGGCAATACAGATCACCTTCGGCTCCCAGCGTCCAGACAAAGTCGCCCTCGACATTCGGAGTACAGCGTGGTCCGGAAGGATACGACACGGTATACCTGACCGGATACTCATGCTTCCACTGCACGCGTCCTGTCGCTTCATCAAGACACAGGACCCGTTCAATTCCGGTCAACTCACGACGCTCGAAGTTGTCTGTGCGGACATTGTCTGCTGTCTGGTAGTCCGTCACATACACCCGTCCACCGGCCACGGCTGGTCCGGAATATCCTCCGGCAATCGGTGTTCTCCACAGAATCTGCGGCCCGCCATCCGGAAAGCGACTGATGATTCCCGTCTCGCGCCAGACGTTGTCCCGCTGTGGTCCCATCCACTGCGGCCAGTCGTCGGCGGTTGCCGGAATCACGGACACAGTCGCAGCGATGATTCTGAGAATATTCAGCCGGATGCTCATGAGTTCTTCCCCTGCAACAATCAGCAACACCCATTCCTGGGTCGGGGCAGCGCCCTGTTCAGCGAATCACACCGCTGTGGATCCGCCACCTGACATCGATCGCTGGCTCAGGCCGCAGAACGGCTGCTCGCAGACAGCGGCCGCCGGACACTGGCCTTCGAGAAATCGGACGTCAGCGCGGCGGATTCAGTCGGCCGACGTTTTCATGCGCTGGTTCCACTGATCGAGTCACAGGCTGGAAGTCTGACAGATCCTGCTGAGCTCGAAAAGCAACAACACCGGAAATAACACGACCGCCAGGATCGCAGCGGCCCGCAGCTGATGCCCGGTCCAGCGCCTGAATTCCGCGACGGTGCCCCGGTGGACCCGGCCACGGCCCCGCGTGCCACGGCCCCGCCGGACGCGGCCCCGCCGGCACGGCGGCTGATCTTTACGTCGAACCGGGGATTTTGTTAGGGTTCACAACAGGCTCAGGGTTCCTGACCGTTGACGGGCTTTCGTCGCCTGTCCGATGTCTGCAGTTCCTCCAGCGTCTCTCCCGGCCTGTCAGGGATGGTGGTTTCAGGGATGAATAAGGTGTGTTGCGATGAAGCAGCAGGACGCATGCAGCTCCGGGGACAGGAAGAGATTCCGTTGGTTGTCTGCGGCCAGTCTGGCTGGCCTGGTGCTGCTGGGGGGCTGCGGCACTCGTGAAGACACCATTGTCGGGACCGATGACGCGGATCTGATCGATGAGCTGCTGGACGATCAGCCCTCCGATTCCGGGACGCGGAAGGGGGTACCGGCCGACAGAACGCCGCAGACCTCAGAATTTCCCGAACATCCGTCATCGGCGGCCGTACCGATCACCGCGACCGCCCGAGGCGAGAGGCTGGAACTGCGGCTGCAGAAAGGCGACCGGTTTCCGCTGATCAAGACGATCGAGCAGACGTTGATTCAGAAATCGCAGCAGTTCCCTGCCGTGGCCCACACCCGGCTGGAACTGACGATGGCGATCCATGTCGAGGAGAATCTGCGTGATGCGGTGCAGCTGAGCGTGCGTTACTCACGAGTCGTCTATGCGCACGATCTGAACGGAGACCGGCTGGAATTCGACTCGGCCGTACAGCAGAACTCGGTGCCACACGACGCACAGCCCTATGCGGGAATGGTCAACAATGGTTTTTCCTTCGTGCTCGGGCGTGACAATCGGATTCGCGAGCTGGTGGGTTATCAGGATTTTCTGCAGCGCTGCGTGGCGGAGGTGGCGCCCGAGCGGCGACAGACCCTTCTGGCAGAAATTTCGACTCGCTTTGGTGACGACGGCGTGGCCAGTTTCGTGGACGAGAGTATCGGACTTCTGCCCTATGACGGTGGCGTCGACCCGGACTCAGCCACCCGAGTTGCGCCGGGTGATGTGTGGACCAGCGAGCACCGCATGATGCTGCCGGCGCCGATTTATCTGACGTCAACCTATCGGCTGATCAGCCTCGACACGCGTACGGCCGAGATTGACATCACCGGACGGATCGCATCGGGAGAAACCGTAACCGGAACCAACACCGCCAGTCTGCGAATCACCGGAGGCCACAGCCTCGGCAAGTGCACCGTGGACCGGGCCACCGGACTGCCGCTGGAGATGAATCAAACCAGCTTTGTGATGATGGTTGTCACGCTGCCGGACGGTCAGCAGTTCCCACAGGACAAACAGATCACAACCACGATTCGCGCTTTCCCGGAAACCCGGGGACCGGTCGTGCAGCAGCCCGAAAGGGCGTCGGCAATCCGTACGGTGGGTGCGCGCAGCGCTGCACCGGCGGCCGAAGCGTCCCGCCTCTCCGCGGATCCGGGAAATTCCACCGCTGTTCAGGCTGTCTACCCGGAGCCATAGAACCTCTGACAAAACCTGCGTGAGCCGTTGATCTGCATCTTGCGGCCTCGGCCGTTTCTCGGGTAACATCCGGGCGCGGCCTGAATTCCGACCGATCCGCCGGTGCATGGTTAATTCGCGCAGAAACAGCAGCACGGATGCTTGCCTGGATCAGAAAACACGTTTGCTCCGACCTCGCGATCGATCTGGGGACCACCTCGACTCAGATCGGTCTGCCCGGGGAAGGCAGTCGGCTGGACGAACCCAGTGTTGTGGCGGTGGCACGAGGCGGGCACCGTGTGGTCGGTCGTGGTGCCGCGGTCGGCAGACTCGCCTGGCAGATGCTGGGACGCACACCCGAAGGGATCCATGCGATTCGTCCGCTGAAGCATGGCGTGATCTGTGACTTCGAGATGTGTGAGGCGATGCTGCGGTATTTCATGCGCAAGGTCTCCGGCCGCACGATCGGGCTGCGGCCGCGCGTGATCATCGCCGTCCCCGGCTGCATCACACCGGTCGAGAAGCGAGCGGTTTTCAACAGTGCGGAACGCGCTGGCGCCGGACAGGTATGGCTGCTCGATGAATCGCGCGCGGCGGCGATCGGCGCCGGACTTCCCGTGTCGGAACCCCTGGCAAGTATGATCTGCGACATTGGCGGAGGAACGACGGAAGTCGCCGTCATGAGCCTGGCCGAAATTGTGGCGTCCGTGTCAATTCGCACCGCCGGCGATGCCATGGATGAAACAATCGTGCGGTACCTGAGAAAACGCTATTCGCTGCGAATCGGTGAACAGACGGCCGAGCAGCTGAAACTCAGCATCGGCAGCGCCGCGCCCCTCGACCACGAACTTACCAGCGAAGCCTCCGGTCTGGATACCGCCAGCGGGATTCCCCGAAAAGCGCTGATCACCAGCGAAGAAATTCGGGAAGCACTCTACGAACCGCTGGAGGAGATTGTCGACTGCATCCGCCGTACCATCGAACGGTGCCAGCCGGAACTGATCGCTGATCTGGCTGACACGGGGATCGTACTGGCCGGCGGCGGGGCTCTGCTGCGCGGCATCGACCGCTATCTGAACCAGCACCTGGGGATTCCCGTTCGAATCGCCGATGCGCCGCGCACAGCCGTCACGCGCGGCGCACTGATCTGCCTCGATCATCTGCAGCGCTGGCGTACAGGTCTCGATGACGGCCAGGCACGCTACTGACGAACTGCATGACAGGATGTGACCGGATATGACGATCTGTGGCCGGATTCACCTTGAGTTGGGCAGGCTTCCAGCCTGCCTCTGAACAGACAGGCTGGAAGTCCGTGCCACGAAAAAATGCGGTAAGGACCGGCCAAAAAATAAGTTGAACAATCTCATGAAAACTTCGGCCGCGTGAATCCTGCACCTGGAATTCTGATTCGCTGGATCAGTTCATCAGCTGGCCGATGATTTCATGCAGCAATTTTACGGTCAAAACGAAACATTAAGGTCCACCCCTGTCGCACACCAGCGTGAATTAGGTCAGGGGGCGCTGCGCCTCCCTGACCTGACAATTTGTTCAACTTATTTTTTGGCCGGTCCTAATTTCTTCTTGTGCAGAACCTGACCGCATTCACTGTACTGAGTTTTCCAGGTTCCAGTACGCGACGCGATCTTATGTCACCAGAATTTACACAGACGAGTCATCGCATTCGTATGTGGCTGGCGGGATGTGCGATGGCCCTCATCGGAGTGACCATCGGCATCTGTGACCGAGCCGGAGTTCTGAGTCCTGCGCGCACCGCGATCCACGATTTCCTGAGTCCAGGCCGGCGAATCCTGCAGCGCGGTGCGGACCACGCTGCAACCAGCGGAACGCGGCCCCCCGGTCGGCAGTCACCTGCCGCGGCTGCGTCGAACCCGGATACGGCTCTGCGGGAAAATGAGCGGCAGCGGCGGCAGCTGATGATCGAGAACGCCAGATTGCGGGACGAACTCCGACGCGCCGTCGCGGAGGGCCGGGTGGATTCTCTGCTGGCAGATGAAACGGGTCCGTCGACCGCAGGCCTGGTCGGATTTTCCGCCGTGCCGGCCCGCGTAATTGGTGGCAGGGGGCTTCCGGACAGGCTCCGGGAGCTGATTCTGGATGCCGGAGCGGCAGCTGGCGTGACGCATTCCGAAATCGTCGTTGACGGAACGGGCCTGCTCCTGGACAAAGGGACCGCCAGCAGTGTTGCGGACGGCGATCGGGTGCTTTCCGGCGCCGTCGTCGTCGGGCGAGTCGCCAGGGCGGCGCGCTGGGTCAGTCTCGTCCAGGGGGTCAGCGAAGCCGGTTTCTCCAGCAGGATTCAGCTCGTGCGATCCACGCGAAACGGTTTGTTCTTCGGGGCGGAAGGAATTCTGCAGGGCACCGCTGAAGGTGACTGCGTCGTCACTGGGATCTCCAGCACGGAAGCCGTATCGGTGGGTGATGAAGTCGTCAGCAGCGAGATTCAGGGGATTCGTGGGCCGCGGCTGTACTTCGGACGTGTCGCGCGGGCGGAGTTTCTGGAGGGCGGGGAGTGGCTGATTCGGGTTCAGCCGGCAGCGCTGCTGCATCCGCCGAACGAGGTGAGCATCGTCCGACCGCAGCTGCGACTCGCCACCGCATCACCACACTGAAGCAGGAGCAGGTCCTTGAAGCCCGTCATCACCGCCGCGATCCTCTTCTGGGTCGGATTCTCTGCCGAACTGGCGTGGCCGCAGACCGTCGTTCGCGGCAGCCTGATCCTCCCTCTGGTCATGGCGATACTCTTCTGGTTCCGGGATGCCCGGGGGATTTTTCTGGCGGGCAGCTGTCTGCTGATTGACTGGGTGGCGCGGCCGACATCCGTTCCACTGACGGCGGTGATCGTGCCGCTGCTGGCGCCGGTCATTCTTGCCCGCGCGCCTGACTCGGAGACACGCCGTTTTTCGCGCCGTCCAGGGCCGACAATTCCGTTCGCCCTGCACTTACCGCTGCTGACACTGGTCGGCCTGGCAATCCAGCAGATCTCAGAATTCTCCGGCGGCGACGGACTCAGCCTGTTCGGCCAGCTGGCGCAGATCCCGCGATCGATGGCCGGCCCACTCCTGACTGCCGTGCCGGTCAGTGCCGCGCTGTCACTCGTGGTCATTCTGGCAGATGAGCTGGGACTGCGGCACAGTTCCCGAGCAGGGCGAAACTGAATCGGTAATTGAATCGGTCATTCGGAGCCGGGCAGAACCAGGACCATGCACAATTCCCTGCGGAACTCCGTCTTTGACGAAACTGATGTCGGCAGCGAAGAGCTGATTGTACCCGGAAGTCCGTTCCGACTGCACGGAATCGGGATTCTCTTTCTGCTTGCCTTCACAGTCATCATGGCACGGCTGGCGGATGTAAAGATCCGACTGCCCCAGCGATATCTGGCAGCACTCGAGGCCACAACGACGGAATACGAGGACGTTCCGGCACGTGACGGGCGCATTCTGGCCGACGGCCGGATCCTCGCAGCCGACATCGAAAGTTATAATCTGCAGGTACACTACCGCTGGCTGCAGGACCCCGTGGACCCGGGGTGGCTCAGACAGCAGACTCGCAATCGCCTGACTCGTGCCGAGTTTCAGAATCCGGCGCTCCGAGCGCGAACCGAGGCTGCGATTCTGGAGCAGCGCGAGGGACTGCACCAGAGGCTGATCGGCGGCCTGGGAGTGACCGCGGAGGCCTTCAACACCAGCCGTCGCCGGATTCAGCAGCGCGTGGAATCCGTATCCGCTTCCGTCAGGCAGCGACATGCGAGCGTCAATCATGATTCCGCTGCCGGCGCGGATCCGGGCGGGCTGCTGCTCCGTCTGGCTTCGAAAATTCGACAGACACTCATCACACCGCCCAGACGCGAAGACACCCCGCGAATCGTTGTGAAGGAAGAGGAATCGTGGCATACCGTGGCCTCGGATGTGTCGTTCCCGCTCGCTGCCGCAGTCAGCGAACATCCCGAACGATTTCCCGGAACGCGGGTCGCGACCTCGACCGTCAGAACCTATCCCCTGCGGCGGATGGCGGCGCACGTTGTCGGGGCCAGAACAATCGCAGCAGAACTCTCTCCGATGCCGACGCGATCAGGCAGCCCGTCGATCAGCCCCGCCGACGTCGCCTCGCGCAGCGGACGTTTCGGCGTGGAACTGAGCTGTGACAGACAACTGCGAGGAATTCCGGGCATCCGGCGCATCGTCCGAAATCGCCGCCAGCAGGTGATTACCGCAGAGATCACCCGGCAGCCGGTGAGCGGCCGGGATATCGAACTGACAATCGACCCCGATCTGCAGCAGTGCTGTGAACAGTTGCTGGCAGAATCGCTGGCTGAGATTCCCATGCAGCTCCTGCACTCGTCGGTCGGTTCCCGTACCGACGCAGACGCCGCGACGGCACCCGGCAGTGCGGCAGAGGATTCGCCGGACGATGCGGAATCGTCGGTCAGCTCGCGAACTGTGCCGCCGGGAGGCGCCGTGGTTGTGATGGAGGCCGCCTCCGGCCGACTGCTGGCGCTGGCCAGCGCTCCGGGATTCGATCTGTCACTGTTCACCGCGACGTCCGCTGCCGACTGGGATTCCGTGAATCTTGACCGGCGTCATCCCTTCATCTCCCGCTTCAGCAGCATGGCTCTGCCGCCGGGATCCGCGTTCAAGATCCTGACGGCGATTGCGGCTCTGGAAACCGGGACCACAGATCCGGAAACTCCGTTTTCCTGCCAGGGATACCTGTCGAATCCCGCAGAACACCGATGCCTCATCTTTCGCAGCCTTGGACGGGGTCACCGCCACGTTACCCTGAAGTCAGCTCTCGCACAGTCGTGCAATGTCTACTTTTTCGACGCGGCGCAACGGATGGGAATCGCGCCCCTGCTCGACTGGTCACACCGCCTGGGGATTGGTCAGCTGACCGGAGTGGACCTGCCGTTTGAAAAGGCAGGAACTCTGCCCCGCCGGCCGACTTCCCTGCCCGTGGAACTGGCGTCGTCCGCAACCGGCGCGCTGCGGGTTGCGTCACTTCCGGCACAGGCCACGGCCGCCCGAACTGCCGCGCGACGACTTCAGCGAGAAGCTCTGGGACTGGCCATCGGACAATCTCGCCTGACCGTCACGCCGCTGCAGATGGCCCGACTTCTGGCCGTGGTTGCCAATGGCGGCTGGCTGGTGACGCCACATGTCGTCAGCCGTGACGGGATATCTCGCCGCATCGATGACAGCGAGCTGCCGCCGGAGTCCATCGCGCGACAGCGCGTCGCCGGGCTCGGGGATCCGACACTTCAGGCAGTCCGCCAGGGCCTGCTCGCGGCGGTGGAGGAGCCGAACGGAACCGCCTGCCGCACCGGACATCTTCGGCACATTCGCTACGCCGGCAAGACCGGCACAGCCGAGAGCACTTCGGGGAAGCCGGATCATGCCTGGTTTGCGGGATTCGCGCCGGCGGAGGCCCCGGAATTTGTGATTGTTGTTGTTCTGGAACATGGTGGAGCCGGCGGCCAGTCGGCCGTGCCTGTCGCCAGAGAAATCGTGCGACATCTGTTTCCGGAACCCCGCTGACGCGAGCTGCGGGTGAGTTCTGGTGCCGAATGAACCACGTCACCTCCGCGGGTCCCCGTGATCGCCGGTTTCAGAGCATCGCAGAATCGCCTAAAATCTGATCCGGGTCGTGCAGCAGCTCGCGGCGATGATTCTGCAGCAGTCGGCGAAGGTTCCGCCGACACTGCCGAAAACAGCATCCAGCCCGTGAACCGCGCTGCTCCGCCGGGACGACTGGACACGACAGGTAAGCCGGAACATTCGGCTTGAGCAGGGGAATCAGCTTGGCCAGCAACGAGCGATATCGCAAACAGATGCTGTTTTCGGGGATCGGCCCGGCCGGTCAGAAACGGCTCGGCGAAAGTTCTGTCCTGCTGGTAGGCTGTGGCGCCCTCGGCTGCGTTCTGGCAGACGCAATGGTCCGAGCCGGGACCGGGTACGTCAGGATCGTGGATCGGGACTTCGTGGAACTCAGCAACCTGCAGCGGCAGATCCTGTTTACAGAGGACGATTGCCGCCAGAACCTGCCCAAAGCGGTGGCAGCCGGAAATCGCCTGCGGAAGGTCAATTCTGAGATCACGGTGGAAACCATCGTGGCGGACGTCGACTATACCAACATCCTCGGGTTTGCCAGCGGCATGAACCTGATCCTGGATGGGACCGACAACTTCGAGATTCGCTATCTGATCAATGACGTTTCCCTCGAAACCGGGATTCCCTGGATCTTCACCGGCTGCACCGGCAGCCAGGGACAGCTGATGCCTGTCTTCCCCGGGAAATCAGCCTGCCTGCGGTGTCTGCTGCAGACGCCTCCTCCGCCCGGCACCACCGAGACCTGCGACAGCGCCGGCGTCCTTGGCCCGGCCATCGGTGTGGCCGCCTCACTGCAGGCAGCCATGGCTCTCCGAATCCTGTCTCAGCCGCCACAGACAGCGGATTCCCCAACGTCCGCGCAGCAGGTGACATCGAATTTCGGTGTCCCACTGAAACTCACCCTGATCGACGTCTGGGACGGGACCTTTCGGCAGCTGGATATTTCGAAACTGCGGGATCAGACGGATTGTCCAGCCTGCCGACAGGGTGAGCGGCTGTGGCTGCGGGGAGCGCGGAAATCCGGTTCCACCGTCTTGTGCGGTCGAAATGCCGTCCAGGTCTCGCCAGCGGAAAAGATGCAGCTCTCGCTGACCGAACTGAGTGAACGTCTGACGGCGGCCGGCCTTGTGACGGCGAATCCGTTTCTGGTCCGGGTCACATTGCCGCCGAACGGCGACGCGGCACCGACGCTGGAAATGACTGTTTTCCCGGACGGCCGAGCGATCATCCGGGGAACGGAAGACCCTTCGGTCGCTCGGAGCCTGTATTCCCGTTACATTGGGTCCTGAGCTGCGGTCATTCCTCTGCGGCCTGACGCCGTCAGGTATTGACGCCGTCAGCCAATTTTGATCGCTGATCAGTGCATCCTCCCGCGCATTCCTGATGTCATCTCACGAACCTGAACCCGACCCGGCGGCTGTTTCCGGCTGATATGCCAGCACCACTGCGACATTTTCTGGAATTGATCCGCTTCAGCCACACTGTGTTCGCTCTGCCGTTTGCCCTGCTGGCCGCTGTGATGGCGTGGAGTCTTCCGGACACCGAGTTCCGCGGCGCTGACCTGCTGGGAATCGTGCTGTGCATGGTATTCGCACGATCGGCGGCGATGGCTTTCAATCGGCTCGCCGATCGCAACATTGATGCGGCGAATCCACGGACTGCCGCGCGCCACATTCCGGCGGGACTGCTTTCCCCTCGCGCGGTGGCCATCTTCACGGTCATCTGCAGTCTTGGCTTCGTTGCGTCCACGCTGCTGTTTCTGCCAAAACGACTGCCGCTTGTTCTGTCTGTGCCGGTGCTGGGATTTCTGCTGTCGTATTCCTGGGCGAAGCGATGGACGAGTTTGTGTCACTACTGGCTTTCGGCTGCCTTGATGCTGTCACCCCTGGCTGC
>SXGS01107389.1_pt1 | contig 11794 bp, 4 predicted proteins | sample 3174681 | NCBI WGS metagenome assembly SXGS01 (sample SAMN11356861, study PRJNA531348) | freshwater metagenome | isolation source: freshwater sample F1-80 | place: China: Fuxian Lake, Yuxi | collected 2017-12-25 | reverse complement strand
CGGTACTTTGACAATCTACGGAACTGCTGGAACCTCGATAGGCGATTCCACCAGTCGTGGCATTTACAACTTCGGAAACATTACGTCGACCGGCAGTTCGATATTCCTTCACGGCTTGGCAGGGACAAGCTCGGCGGACACACGGGGCTTTGAACATTTTTCGGGAACGATAAGCACCGGCGCAGCTCACGGGGTAATCGAAATCAACACCGATACAGCAGTAATCGGCAGCGCCATTAACGCGGCTGGCAATGTCTACATTAACAATGTGACAGCCGGCACCTTAATTGACCTGGGTGGAACGGACATTAACCTGCCTGGCACACGGCAGTTGGGCTTAACCGACACGGAACTCGACTTCATCACTGGCTTTCGGTTGTTTCTTGGCAGCTCCAGTTTGACACCGGGTGACATAACCGTATCTGCGGCGATCTCGCCAGCAAATGCAAACCACTTAGTCCTCTACACAGCAGAGGATGTTCATATTAATAACTCCTTGTCGATGCCGCAGTCGGTGATCATCGTGGGAGACCAATCGACCAACATCGGATCGAGTGGCAGCGTAACTACAACCAATGGCGACATTACCATTGCCACGTCACGGTTCGTTAACAACGGCGGCGCGAGCGCACTGGCTGCGGGCGGAACAGGCAAGCACTGGTCCGTTTGGAGCGAAAACCCCGATCCCGCTGGCGGCTCGACTCCCGACGTACGAGGCGGTCTCGATTTCGATTTCATTCAATACAATGCCGTTTGGGGACTAACAACACCAGCCGCCACAGGGAACGCGTTCTTCTACTCGATAGCACCAACAGCCGATGTGACATTTGTTGGTCCAGTGAGCAAAGTATACGATGGTCTTACCAACGCGCCACTCACGTCGAGCAATTTCAGCACGACTGGCTTGGTCGGTAGTGACTCAGTGGTATTCCCAACTTCAGGCGTGTTCAATAACGAGAACGCCGGTAACAACAAACTAGTCACTATCTCGCCGGTTTACAGCATTGCGAACAACGGCAAACCCGTTTTTGGTTACGTGATCAATCCAGTCAATAACTCGATCTCTACTGGCCAGATTACGCCTGCCATTATCGGTCAAATTCTGGGCGTAACCGCCTCCGATAGGCTGTTTGACGGAACCAGCATCGCCACCTTGAATACCAGCGGCATCGTGTACGTTGGGCTGCTCTCTGGCGACAACCTGATGATTCTGCAAGCGAATTTTGATTCGATCAACGTTGGTTTGCGCACAGTTGACCTCGCGGGACTGGTCTTGGGAGGTTCGGATGTAGGCAATTACGTATTGGCCACGAATATCAATTCCGCTTCGCCAGCGATCACGGCCAGGATCGTGCCGCACCTGACCATCGAAGACATAAATTCGCGATTGGCTTACGACGGCTTTATTCGGTATGAGCCGAACACGGCAGCGATGCCGATTACCAATTCGGTGATTATCATCCCGCCCCCTGTTACCAGTTCAGTTGCCGTCAATTTCCCACAACCTCCGACTAATCTTGCGATAACGGTTCACGTTGACCCGGGCACTAGCATCGCCAACAATGATCCGGAGGATTCATCGACTGATGAAGGCGAGACCAATCGGTCGACTCGTCAGATCTACATTCGCACGACGCCGAATCAACAGAGCGATGTGAACTAGAAGAGGATCCGGCGCGCTGCCCAAATTTCAGGATACGTTTTTTAGATGAGCGGCCGACGGCGGAATCGTCGTCGAACTTGAATCTTCGCGTGCCGGAATATTCAGATATTCCGTTGCCCCTGGTAAATAGCGATCAGCTTGCATCGGCTCGTTTTCAGCGTTGTCCTTCAACACAATTTTCTGTTTGGCTTTGCCGCTTCCTTGTGGTGGCTTGTACCGGAAACTTATATCCAGCCAAATCGAGTAAAAAACAGCCACATTTGGCTGATTATAAGGACATCTATATCTTGCATGTGCAACGGCCGTAATTTATATTCAGCCAAATGTGTCCTAGGCAATACTGATTTGGCTACTTATAAATCGCAGGGTGTGCATGCTAATCGGACGAGAAGCAGAAAAGACAGAGCTGAATCGAGCGATAGGCTCCCCTCACGCAGAGTTGGTCGTGGTCTACGGACGAAGACGCGTGGGGAAAACATTTCTCATTCGTCAGCACCTACGAGACTCTATCACCTTTGAACTTGTCGGTCTGCACAATGCCGAACTTTCAGACCAGCTTGCGAATTTTGCAAACCGTCTAAGCGAGTGTTTTCGAACCAAATTGGCGCCGCCCCATTCTTGGCTCGATGCATTTCAACAGCTCAAGCAACAGCTCAGCCAAGCCAAGAAAGAGAGAAATCAAAAGAAGCGAGTGCTCTTCATCGATGAATTCCCTTGGCTGGCAACTCGCAAGTCGGGGTTCGTATCAGCATTCGAAGAATTTTGGAATGGCTATGCCGTCAAGCACACAGATCTGATGTGCGTCATTTGTGGGTCTGCAGCTTCATGGATGATCGATAAAGTTATCTCGTCCAAAGGCGGGCTTCACAATCGAGCCACGTCCACTCTCCGATTGTCGCCTTTTACTCTGGGGGAAACACGCGAGTTTCTGCGACACGCCAAAGTGACATGGACAGATATGCAGATTGCCGAATGGTACTTTTGCGTAGGAGGCATACCACACTACTTGCAGCACGTGAAGAAAGGAAAGTCCGTCCCGCAAACGATCGATGAACTCTGTTTCCAAAAAAGCGGCCTGCTTCACAACGAGTTCGACAAGCTCTATGGTGCGTTATTTGAACGACCGGAGAATCATCTCGCCATCGTGCGTGCTCTGGCCCACAAACAGAAGGGCCTTGGGCGAAACGAACTCCTTAAGTTATCGGGGTTGAACAGCGGCGGAACTTTGACCAAAGCGCTAAATGAATTGGCCGAATCCGGATTTATCCGCGAATTCCCCGCACTGTATACGCAGCGCAAGCACAGCCTGTGGCGATTGACGGATCATTATTCCCTTTTCTATTTGAGCTGGATTGAAGGTAACCGGACTTCCGGTAAACAGATTTGGCAATCCAAAGTGAACAGTCCGAAATGGCGCACTTGGTCCGGGTATGCTTTCGAAAATTTGTGTTTGCTGCACGTACCACAGATCAAGCGAGCCCTCGGCATATCCGGAGTCTTGACGGAAGAAGCATCATGGCAGTACGCCGCAGCCAACAGCCTTGACGAAGGGGCTCAGATCGACCTAGCAATTGACCGCAATGATCAGTCCATCAATCTTTGCGAGATGAAGTACTCGAACAATCCATTCATGATCGACAAGAAATATGCTGCTGAACTAGAACGAAAGCTGCGAGTATTTCGGACTCGAACCGGAACAAGGAAAGCACTGTTCTTGACACTTGTAACCGCGAACGGATTAAAGCCAAATCCCTACTCAATCAACTTGCTCAGCAACCAAGTGGAATTGAGCGATCTTTTTGCGACGGCTTGATATCAATCGCCGTCTAGCATCAAGAAATGGCGCCACTATTGCTACAAATAGCAACATGATTCGACAGGCTTTTCCAATTCGCTTCTGTCCGTCACGTTGAATCGACGAACTACGCTGGTCCGCAATTCAAAGACCTGCAGCGCGCACCAACGATTACCGCACTTGGAATGAATCGAGTAAATTTGGGAAGAATTTCCAGATTAATTCTGCTAGAGCAGGAACTCTCACTGCAACAAGTTTAACGGTTTTGCCGATTGTAGTTCTTGGACTCTCCCTTAATAGTGGATCTGTCCACACATCCAAACCAGCTCTCGAACCGTGTTACGAAGTGGGGCAAGAGGCACACAATGCGCAAGACCTTAAACCGTGGAACTAGCATTTCAGGCGTGCTGGGCGGATTGCTAGCAAGCCTTATGTCAATGTCCGCCTTCGGTCAACAAACGCTTCCTCAACTCCCCTCGATACCACGAGCCACCGAGTTCGCAACTGCGGGAACGCCGGGCTCTGCCGCTGCGGTCAAGGGCAATGCAACAGCGCAAGCATTGAATCAACAGTCGCAGCTCGATCCAGCAAAAATACAAGTCTTCGACGTGCCATCGGATTTGATTGGGGCGATTGGAGCACGGTTGCAGATTCTATATCACGGTCACACGCGTGTGCGAGTCACGACCGATCCTCGCACCGGACAATTGATGGTCATGGCGCCAGAATCCGTCCTGCGCGACATCAGCGCTCGCATGCAAACACTGGCTTCTGAGGCCAAGGCAGCGGGAATTCCCGACGATGGCGGATATGGAGTTGGTTCCACGCATCAGCATACTTATTCACTGAAGAATCGTAACTGGAGAGAAATCGAGGAATCGATTCAGCGACTGGTCGGAACTCGAATGACCGTCACCACCGAGAACGACGGAGCAATTGCGAACTTCCGTTTCGCCAGCACTCACGGACTGCAAGACCTGTTGACCATCGATCGACGACAGAATCAAATCACGCTGCTTGGAACCGGAACCGCAGTGACCGATTGGCTGCAGGTCATTCACGCGCTCGATATGGGGCAATCCGATCCGGATCGCCCAATCCACGTAGTACCGCTGGCACCTGCGGAGCCTCAAACCGTAAATCGTGCGTTGAAACTGATCCGTACAGCGTTCCAGCAATCGCAAAACGATAACCAAACGACGGAAGCTCGCGCCAACTTGCCACGCACTAATGCCGCTCAAGCTGGCAACAATGCGCAAGCGGGTAACAATGCCCAAGCACCGAACAATGCTCAGCCCGCACAACCCGGTGATGGCGATAAAGTAACAGCGTTCGGCAATTTAGATACGTTCGGCGCAGACACCACGCTGATGGGCGACGTCCAAATCGAAACTGTCGAAGGCATGGACGTCGTGATTCTCCGTGGCAGCAAACGAGACGTAGAACGCGCGCTGCAAGTCATCGAGCAGATCAAGAAAATGAGCATCGAGACTGCGCCCAAAGTTGACGTCTATCCATTGCAGCACGTCAACGGAGAAGCTGTCGCTACCTTGATTACCGGACTGTACGGCCAGAATCGCGTCCTTTCCACTCGACAGGGACAGATCGAAGTCTCTGCGCTGGGCCAACCCAACGCTCTATTGTTGATCGGACGTGAAGAAGCCATAGCCAGTGTGAAGGAACTGTTGGCCAAGCTAGATCAACCGCTCGATCCGGCACGAGAACTGCGCGTCGTTCATTTGATCCATGCTTCGGCAACCGATGCCTTGACAACGATTCGCAATTTCTTTGTGGACACCCCGGGACAAGGCAACACCGTGCGAACCGGACTGGGGACACGCGTTAAAATCGAAGCGGACTTCCGCACCAATTCGCTGATCATCCAAGCCTCGCCGCGCGACATGGAAGAGGTCATGCGCTTGGTCGACAAGATCGATGTTGAGGGGACTACGGCCCAAAACGCAGTGCAAGTGTTTCGGCTGCAGAATGCGATTGCCGAAGAACTTCAGCAAGTCTTGGAAGAAGTCATCAATGGCGCGCCTGCAGCACAAGGGCAAGGTGCCGCTCGAGCCACGCCGACCAGCACAAAACTAGTGATCGTCGATCCTGTGAATTCGTCCAAGACAGAGTCGGGTATCTTGGCAGGTGTAGTTATCACTGCCGATCCGACCGTCAACGCTCTCGTCGTGCGGGCTCCTTCGCAGAGCATGGAGCTGATCGGCAAATTGATCGAACAACTGGATCAAGCGCCCAACGCCGAAGCGCAGATCAAAGTCTTTCAGATCAAGAATGGCGATGCTACTTCGCTGACCGCAACACTCCAGCAAATGTTTGGTTTGCAGGTTACCGCCGGACAGGGAACGGGTGGGTTGTTCGGAGGTGGCAATCAGTTTCAACAGGCACTGACGACCGGTGGCGAGTCCTCGCTGGTTCCGCTCAGGCTGTCACAAGATGTGCGTACCAACACCATTATCGCCAGCGGTACCAAGACCGACTTGGAGGTCGTCGAAGTCGTATTGATGCGACTGGATGAAGAAGGTGTACAAACGCGACGCACCGAAGTGTTCTGGCTCCGTAATGCTAACGCCCAAGATGTCGCGAACGCGTTGACGAGTTTGCTCCAAAGTGAACGTCAAGCCCTCCAGACAAACATCTTGCTGAATCAAGCGGTCAGCGTCTTTGAAAGATCCGATCGCGAAGTGTTCATCGTCGCTGAACAACTCACCAACAGCCTAGTGATCAGCGCGACGCCTCGTTATTACGAAACCATTCGCAAAGTGATCGAGCGACTGGATCGCCGCCCGCCGCTGGTAGCAATTCAGGTGTTGATGGCTGAAGTCAGTCTGACCGACGCGCTGGATATCGGTGCGGAACTTGGTTTGCAAGATGCCCTACTGTTTGACCGAAACACTGCCACAGGTGGAACTCTTGGCTCTCCAGTATTCAACCAAGGAGTCCCCTTTGCGACCACCTTGCCAGCCGCTCAACAACGTCTGGGGCAAAACGTGGCTGGGCAGGGACTCAGCACCTTTGGTATGGGTCGACAGAATGCCCAATTGGGGTACGGAGGTCTTGTGTTGTCTGCCGCCAGTGAGTCGGTAGGTATCTTGTTCCGAGCGTTGCAAGACGCGGGTAGGCTTCAGATCCTGAGCCGTCCACAAATTATGACAATGGACAATCGGCCGGCACAAACTTTGGTTGGTTCGAGTGTTCCACGAGTTACTGGAGTTAACAATGGCCTGAACGGATTCTCTGTCTCGACTCAAGACATTGACGTCGGTTTGCTCTTGAACGTCACACCTCGTGTCAATGAAGACGGTCTGATTACCATGGTCGTAAATATTGCCCGGGATACTGTAGGATCGGCAGACACCGGAATTCCAATCGGATTTGGACCGGACGGTGAAGTGATTCGGTCACCCATCATCAACACTACCTCTGCACAATCTTATATCAGTGCCTATTCTGGTCAAACGGTTGTTTTCGCAGGTCTGATTACCAAGACGCGTTCCAGTGCATCGAGAAAGATTCCCATCCTGGGCAGTCTGCCGTGGGTCGGTGGTCTATTCCGATTTGAGCAAGAAAGCGAACAGAGAACGGAGCTGCTGGTTGTGCTCACACCGCGACTGGTAACGACCGACGAGGACTACGAAATGATCAAGCAAGTCGAATCGTCGCGTATGAGTTGGTGCTTGGCGGATGTCTTAAACCTACACAGCGATGTTGGGTTGTCTGGCGGCAATGGACTGTGGGGACCTGCCAAGTCTTCCACAATCTATCCCGATCTACAACCAGCGGCTGTGGAAACAGGACCGCAATTGGAAGGTGAGAGCATTTTGTTGGACGGAAGCGCGCCAGCTCAACCGGCTAGCTATCTCGGAAAACCGGCAGTGCCGATGGGCCAATCTAGCGATGGACCCGTTTCGTTGGCCTCACCGTTGCAGCCAGTTAGCTACGAAACGCGCACTGCCCTTCCGACAGGTGCAAACGTCGTTAACAGCGCCAACAGCACACAGAGATACGCTGGTGCGTCCGCCTTGCCTTTTGCAAAACCGGGCTCGACGCCTGGCGTCACCACACCTACAGCGTACTCACCGTACTCGGGTGCAACCACGATTGGCAGTCGTAAATAGCAAAACCGACCACAACGGCGTGCTATGCCTAATGCGCCAAAAAACCTGGGATGAACTTTTGCGAATTTGAGTTAGTCCGCTCGCCGATGGCAGCCAAACTCACGCGAATTGGTTGAATGGATACACCACGCAGTTGGAACAGGAGTCCTCAAGTCATGCGCTACATGTTTACTTTCACTTCACTGTGCATGCTCGCGTTCAGTGCTGGATGTAGCACGCTGGCTACCGGCAAATCCAACTCGAAGGATGCTTGGAGCTTGTCCAAATTGTGGAAGAAGGAATATCAGATTCCGCAGAAAATGGTGACTATCTGGTCGCATGATATCTTGGCATCCTCGCATGCAGCACCCACGCGCGGCTTTGGCGGCAGAGTTTATTTCTACAACGAAAAATCGCAACCGATTCCTGTCGAAGGCGAGTTGATCGTGCATGGATTCGAAGAAAAACCCGGGATGCTGCGCGAATACACGACTCAGTCCGACAAACGATTTCGCTTCACCTCCGAACAATTTACAGCACACTACAGCGAGTCGGATCTGGGTGCATCCTACAGTGTTTGGATTCCGTGGGATGGAGTTGATGGAGCGCGAAAAGAAATCACACTGATACCGACATTTAAGACTACCAGCGGCCAGATAGTGCAAGGCTCTGCATCGAAGCTGGTGCTCCCAGGAAAAGAGTTGCCTGGAATGGGACCCGCGCCCACGGGTGTTCAGACAGTATCGTTTCAGCAAACATCCAGTGCTCCAACCAGTCAGCCCGCGACGCTAGATGCTCAGAGCGCCCGCGCTAACGAAAGCGGCTTGAGTACGACTACGATCAATATAAATCCGCGTTCAGGTCAACGCCTATTATCACAACCAACAACACCGACAGCTCAAACTTCATCGCCCGCAGTGGGTGGCTTCTCGCACATGAAACCAGAGTCCTATGCCAAAGTAGATGCGATTCTCGAACAGTTGAAGCGCATCAACCAGCCAAACGTCGTTGCTCCTTCTGCGTTTGGTGGTAACAACGGTGTCCCGACTCAAACGCCAAGTGGAACGACCACGAACGTGCACAATTTGACTCCGCCGGCTAATGCCAACGATCGACAATCACTGTCGCTGGGAACCTATCCCACGCAGCCCATAATGAACAAGGGGTTTTGAGAGTAGAGCAATTGTCCTCAATTGCTCAGCGCCCGAATAACACTGCTCAGTATGTTGCCAGCTTTGCTGAACGCGATAAGGCGAGCGGCAGATGGGAATTTACCAAGGCCTAAGCGAATACAAGCCCGGTGCGCAAGCGAGTGCGTCAATCCTGGCATACACTCGCTTGCGCTTCGGGCTTGTATTGGTAAGAAACTATCTGCCGCTCGCCTAACTGAGTTGTTGTTAAAACGAACAATTCATCTTCAGAACATACTGCTCGGAAAAACGATTTGTGAACAAACGATTGGGGACAATCGTTCTACTCTGCTACTCGATTGTTGTCGGCTATGGCACTACGGGCTGTGGTACCACTGCGGTGCCAGGAGCACTGCCTGCGGGCGAAGTCGATACAGCGAGTTGATTTACGACCGTGTCGATGCCTGGTTCCAATTTCAATAGGCGTTCGATGAGCTTGCCATCGTCCAGCGATTGAACTTGTCCGCGCACGGTAGCGGTGCGTCCAGAAAGCGAGACTTGCAAGTTTTGTGCTGAGCTGCTTCCTGGAATGCGCGACAATCGTGATTGAATCGCTTGCGACCGTTCGGACGCCGGTGGCAGGGGCATGGAAAATCCCAATCGGACCGTGGCGCGTACCTTGGTTTGATTTTGGTTTTGGTTATTCATCCCGTTCATACCGGTGCGGCTGTTCATGCCGCTCATTCCCATTCCTCCCGTGCCCATTCCGCCCATTCCCATCATGCCTCCCATGGAACGGCCCATGATGGCTGAATTGACGAGGGAGTTATTTCCCATGCTGAAGGCATTGTTCGACATTTGGAATGGATTGGTCGATGCCCCCATTTGATTTTGCCCAAGCCCTAAGCTCTGGCCAATCCCAGCCGCAGTTTGAGTTCCAGTAGCCGCTCCGGTAGTACCGGTAGTCCCCGTCGTTGCGCCAATGATCGTGGTATTGCCGAAGGCAGAGCCGCCTCCCCCCAATCCTCCACCGGTGGTGCCACCCAATCCTCCGCCGCCCGTGTTTCCACCCGTGCCACCACCACCTCCGGTTGCGCCACCTCCCCTTCCCTGCCCGAAAGCTACTGCGGAAAAACTGAGCGCTAGCAGAAGAGTGACTATTCGAAGGGCCATAGGGAATTCCTCATATTAAGCCGAGGTTAGAACTGCTCTGGGCTTACAAACCCGTCGGATCTACATAAGTTCTGGGGCCTAAGCCAACTTGACAAAAAACTCTCGCCAACTGACAAAAGGGACTCGATAAAATCTGTCGCCGTTGGATAGCTGTCGGTCGTGTCGCGAACGGACGGCACTGCATCACTTCTCAAGTTGGTTCACGAAGCGAACCACAACTATTCGTCAGCATTTCAAGGGCGGACTTTACCACCAGTATATGCGAAACCACAATTTAACTGAAACAGTTCGCAATTTTTGTACGGCAAATTCGAATACAATCCAGCGTGGTCGGAATTTACATCGGGCGAATCCGTTTTCGTTCGCTAGCATTTCGATTTCACGCATTATTGTAGCGTTTACGCTGAAGGGGCGGCAGTCAAACTGCATGTCATAGTTGGAATAGGCAATTAATTAGACAAATCGAGACTTCAGGAGAGTCACTTCCACTATGTGCCGCTCGAGAAATAAGTTCACGTATTGCGGGGAACTTGCCCTTAGGGTGATACTCCCAAAAGGTACCTGACACTTATTTCTCGGCTATTCCCATGCGCCTTGCTTGAGTTAGTCGATCGCTGCTTATTCCAAGCTCTGCGCCGACGCAGATGCCGTAAGTTTTGAGAACTCATCTTTACTAAGGTTAGATTAAATGTCCCAGTGGCAATCGAGGCAACTGTTGTTGAGTTCCGCCTGCTTGTGCTACGCCGTTTTAACATCAATTTCGCCGTCCGTTGCCCAGCAGGCGTCCGAAGCTCGCTTGACGGCGCCGCAGTTGTTTCCTGATACGACGCTGGCCTATGTTCGTGTGGACGACGTGGTTAAGACTCGCGAGGCGTTGCAACAATCAACATTGGGAAAGCTTGGCAGTGACGAGAACCTGAAACCCATCTTATCCGAATTTTACGGGTCGCTGGTGAACAACACCCAACAGTTGCAGAATGCTGTGGGATTGAACTTGGATGAATTGTTGTCGTTGCCATCGGGTGAATTGGCAATCGCTCTCTTGCCGGCCGACAGACCAATGGGCAGTGTCGAGCGATCAAAGCAGGATGGCAATACTGAGGTACGCGTGCGCATCACGTCTCCTTCGATCGCTATTCTCTTGGATGCTGGCCAAGAAATCTCCGGAGTACAAGTTATTTTGGAGAGACTACGGACTGCGACGGCAGAGCGTATGGTGACTCAAGAAAAGCAACTCGAGCGGTTGACGTTGGTGACGTTTACGAATCCCAATCGAGCCCGCGAGCGATTTGGATATTTTATCGATGGTGGTGTATTTGTGGCCTGTACCGATCTGGACGGCCTCGAGCGGCTAGCAAATGTATGGATAGGCAAGAGCGCGTCGGGGCAGAGTTTAGCGGATAATCGACGCTTTACTTCTTTGCTGGGCCGATGCGTTGGGACACAAGGGGAACGTCCGCAAATCTCGTTCTATGCCGATCCACTGGCGATTGCCAAGCAAGTGGCACCGCCCAGCGCAGTGTCAACCACGGTGTTTGCGGTCTTACCGGCGCTGGGAATCGACGGAATTCAGGCAATTGGTGGCAGCGTGATACTCTCTCCACCGGATTTTGATTCGATCAGCCACCTGCATGTCTTGCTCGGCAGCCCGCGTCGATCGATTCTGGGGCTGCTACGTCCGCAAAGTGGATCGACCACACCTGAGAATTTTGTACCGGAGTCTGCAGCCAGTTACTTCACGATGAATTGGGATATCGGTGCAACGTTGAAGGCTGTCGAGCAACTATATGACCAATTCCGAGGCAACGGTGCGTTTGATAAAGAGGTCATTGCGCGAGCCAGCGAGCGAGTCGAGTTTGACGTGCGCAAAGATTTTCTCGAAAACCTCCAAGGTCGCTTAACGATGCTGCAGGGATTTGTG
>SXGS01431042.1_pt1 | contig 11796 bp, 10 predicted proteins | sample 3174681 | NCBI WGS metagenome assembly SXGS01 (sample SAMN11356861, study PRJNA531348) | freshwater metagenome | isolation source: freshwater sample F1-80 | place: China: Fuxian Lake, Yuxi | collected 2017-12-25 | reverse complement strand
GGACTTCATCTCGCTGATGCCGGAATCGACGCACATGGTGATGTGGGCGATGTCGGACCGGACGCTCCCGCGCACCTTCGCCAACATGGAGGGGTTCGGCGTCCACACCTTCCGCTTCATCAACAAGGAAGGCAAATCGACCTTCGTCAAGTTCCACTGGAAGCCCAAGGCCGGCCTCGCCTCGACCATCTGGGACGAGACGGTGAAGATCGCCGGCGCCGACCCCGATTTCCAGCGCCGCGACCTGTTCGAACGGATCGACCGCGGCGATTTCCCCGAATGGGAGCTGGGCGTGCAGCTGTTCGACGAGGAATTTGCCAACAGCCTGCCCTATGACGTCCTCGACGCGACCAAGATCATTCCGGAGGAAGTGCTGCCGGTCCGGATCGTCGGGCGGATGGTGCTCGACCGTTACCCGGATAATTTCTTCGCCGAGACCGAACAGGCCGCGTTCGTGCCGAGCCATGTCGTCCCCGGCATCGGTTTCTCGAACGACCCGCTGCTGCAGGGCCGCCTGTTCAGCTATACCGACACCCAGCTGTCGCGCCTCGGCTCGGTCAATTTCCACCAGCTCCCGATCAATGCGGCGAAGGGCCGCGCCGCGGCGGCGGGGTGTCCATTCCTGAACCAGCAGCGCGACGGCCATATGCAGATGGCGGTGCCCAAGGGCCGCGCGAACTATGAACCGAACAGCCTGGCGAAGGCCGGCGAGGAAGCCGGCGCGCGCGAGGACCCGGCGAAAGGCTACAAGACGTATCCCTCGGAAGAACAGGGCCAGAAGCTGCGCATCCGCCCCGAAAGCTTCGCCGACCATTACAGCCAGGCGCGGCTGTTCTTCCGCTCGATGGACCCGGCGGAACAGGCGCATATCGCCTCCGCGCTCGTGTTCGAACTGTCGAAGGTCAGCCTCGAACACATCCGTACCGCGATGCTCGCCAATCTGCGCAACGTCGACGAGGATCTGGCGAGCCGCGTCGCCGACGGCCTCGCCATGGACCTGCCCGAAGCCTCGCCGACCAAGGTGCCGGTGCAGGACATGGACGTGTCGCCCGCGCTGCGCATCATCCGCGGCCCGCGCGAACTCCACACGCTGGAGGGGCGCAACGTCGGCATCCTGATCGCCGATGGCAGCGATGCGGGTGAGCTGAAGTCGCTCAAGGACGCGATCAAGGCGGCGGGCGGCAACGCGATGACCATCGCGCCGAAGGTCGGCAAGGTGCCGCTGTCCGACGGATCGACCATCGCCGCCGATGCGCAGCTGTTCGGCCAGCCCTCGGTCACGGTCGATGCCTGCGCGGTGCTGCTGTCGGCCGACGCCACGGCGAAACTGGTGAAGGAAGGTGCTGCGGTCCAATGGGTGATGGACGCGTTCGGGCATCTGAAGGCGATCGGCCACAACGCCGACGCCAAGCCGCTGCTCGACAAGGCCGGCGTCGAGCCGGACGAAGGCGTCACCGACCTTGTCGGCTTCGTCGATGCCGCAAAAAAGCGTTACTGGGATCGGGAACCGAACGTCCGCACGCTGGCGTAAGCTCAAGAATAGTTGCCTGCGCAAGAAGGCGCAGGCAACTATTTCGACGCACTTACGGTCACTCGGGAGGCAAAACTGCCTTCCTAGCTTCGGGCATCCGTTCATACGTCCACTGAAACAAAATCCGGATGCACGACGGGCTGCGTTGGTGCATTGCGTCGCGATGAAGATCCGAATCCATGCGCAGCTCGACTACTAGTTCGAGCATCCTACCGACATTCTGCTCCAGATGGAAGCGGCGGCCATCCCCGAGCAGACGATCGAAGACGCGCATATCGACATCTCGGAGAACCAGCACTTCGCACGCGTCGACGCGTAGGATTCAATAGGCGAGCGCATATGGCTGCGAGCGCAGGGTCATTTCACCGTAGATTACCGAGCAACGGTGTCCATCAACCGGCTTCTGACCGACTGTCTCGCGCTGCCGATGGTGCCCCATCATCAGCTACCCGGTGAGACTGTCCAGTACCTGATGCCCTCGCGCTACTGCCCGTCTGATCAGTTCCAGAGCTTCGTCGATGCCGAGTTCGGCAGTTTGGCAGGCGGCGAGAAGGTGATAGCCATTCGGGATTGGGTGCAGAGCCACTTCAGCTATGTCCCCGGCGTAAGCACCGCGGAGACCACTGCGGCCGACACCTTCATACGCCGCCAGGGGGTTTGTCGCGACTATGCGCATGTCGTGATCACGCTGGTTCGCGCAGCGGGCATCCCAGCCCGGATCGCCAGCGTCTATGCACTCGGCGTCGAGCCGCAGGACTTCCATGCCGTTGCCGAGGTGTTCATCGGCGGCGAATGGCACTTGGTCGACGCAACCGGCATGGCGCAAGAAAAAGCCATGGCCAAGATCGGGATCGGCCGTGATGCGGCTGATGTTGCCTTCCTCACAGCCTACGGCATGGCCGTCATGAACAGCCAATCGGTTACAGTCGAACCGGCATAGCTGCTAGCGATTTTCTTGTGGGTTGCTCTGCCGGGTGCTGTCAGTCTGTTGCGATCCCGTCTTCACGCAATGCACGTCGGTCTTTCAGGACCGCAGCCTAGCTGGCGAGCATTCGACACTCCCCAGCGCGGCAGATAGGCGTTCCCGGTACGGCTCACCCTCTGGTAACGGATGTCGTCGGCGAATAGTGGACTGCACCTGCCCCACCAGAGCTTCACCGTCTCGTGACAAATTTCGGTCCCGCGCTTGGCACCGTAAGACCCAGGAACGGTCATTCCAGACGCCCCGCCCGCCACCCACTTTCCGCCGCTCGTTCATCGGACTTTTACGGTCCCCCAACCCGAATTCGCCATTGCATGCGTCGTCGCGGGCAGGCTTGTAGGCTCAGGACTCATTGATTGATCCAGAAGATGACGGAAGCGGCGAGTGCGATGGCCGACATGAAGGTGTGAGCGCATCGGTCATAGCGGGTATGGATGCGTCGCCAGTCCTTGAGGCGGCCGAACATGTTCTCGATCCTGTGACGACGGCGGTAGAGTGCAGCATCATGCGGGATCGGGACCTTGCGACCTTTGCGTGACGGGATGCACGCGCTGGTGCCACGCGCGGCAAGCGCTTGGCGGAACCAGTCTGCGTCATAGCCGCGATCGGCGAGCAGCACCGGAGCAGGCGGCATCGCCTCGAACATGAAGGCCGCTCCCTTATAGTCGCTCATCTGCCCTTCGGTGAGTAGCATGACGCGCGGGCGTCCCCGATCGTCGCAGACGGCGTGCAGCTTGGAGTTCAGGCCGCCTCTGGTGCGGCCGATACATCGGGGAAGAGCCCCTTTTTGAGCAGGCTGGCTGCCGTCCGGTACGCTTTCAGATGCGTGGCATCGATCATCAGCTGATCCGGGGGGCCGTCCTCGGCTGCCAGTCCGGCAAAGATCCGGTTGAACACGCCCATCCGGCTCCAACGGATGAACCGGTTGTAGATCGTCTTGGGCGGACCATAAGCCGCTGGTGCATCCCGCCAGCGCAGACCGTTGCGGATTACGAAGATGATGCCGCTGACGATCCGCCGGTCATCCACGCGCGGCACGCCATGCGACAGCGGAAAGTACGGCTCGATCCGCTGCATTTGCTTGTCCGTCAGCCAAAACAGGTCACCCATCGGCAGCTCCTCCACCACCAATGAATCAACCTGCCACCGCTCACGCAAGCGATTTAATAGGTCCTGACCCTAAGCGGACGGGCTGCTCCCGGCCAAAACGCGTGTTCGGTCCCCACTGGGTCAGCTTACTTATCCCGCCTGTAACCGTTCGTCGCAGAAACGATTCGGATCGACTCAACAGGTTTGGCACCCGGTACGCCATGCAGCATGTTCGAGAGCATGGAACAGCAGATCGTTCATGCCTGCGGCCACGAGCAGGTCCATGTCATTTACGGGTTCAACTCTCAAGTCGCGCGGAAAGCTCGCTGGTTACGGACAACCAAATGCCGCGCCTGCTTTGTCGCGGACAAGAAGGCCGAGCAGACCAAGGCCGCAGCCCGTGACGACGCAACGATTGCGCATCTCGACCGGCCGCAGCTGAACGGGAGCGAGCGGCAGGTGAGTTGGGCAGAAACTATTCGCGTCAGTCGCTTGGCCGCACTGATGGCGCTCCCTCACACAAGCGCCGATGCCGATTGTGGCATTTGCCTGGGTATCGACGACGCCAAATGGTGGATAGATCATCGTGATTTGTCGCATGCCGAGTTTCTGGCGCAGGCAACCAGGCACCTGCAGATTGCTGGCATGCCAGCAAGTGGGCAGCACTCTGAAGCAGCATAATCAGGACCTCAGCGCTTACCTGCTCAATAGCACGAACCTGCCGGCATACCGCCTGAAGTTCAGCGCAGCGCCGCTCGGCTCAAACCCGAAGGTAAAGTAGGCGTGGATCGTCGAGCATGCTCGCCGGTGTCGGCGTGATCCAATCGGCACCATGTTCGGGATAGGGGCCGTAGAACAGGTCGCCCAGCGCTCGACGGAAATGGGCATTCATCCACCGACGTCGCCGATGCTCGGGCGCGTCATGGATCATGTGGCATCGTTGGCAAAGCGCAGCCAGCTTTTCAAAGCGACTGTCGCTTGGATCATGATGCAGATGGGCACACGCCAGAACTACCGATGTCCACTTGCCCACGTGAAGAATATCGTTGGTCGGTCGGCGAACCCGCCTACCCTGTCCGTTCCGCCAATAGCGTCGTTCCGCGTCCCACCACCGTCCGTCGCCCATGTGGAAGACGCGCTTCAGATGTCCCCGACCGCAATGCTCGCAGCAACCTTTGGCACGGACAAACCGAACGAAGTCGGAGATATGCCGCCAATCGATCGGGTACAGAAAAACATGCTCAGGACGGATTGGCATCGGTGGTAGCGCTATGCAGCAAAGCGGATTCCGGTGGCAAGGTACCGTCGGGTTCGAGAGCTGTTGTAGGCAGGAAGCGATAGACCGTGCCGCGCGAAATGCCCAGTTCGCGGGCGATATGCGCCGGACGCATGCCCTGCGCCGCGCGCGCGCGCACCGCCTCCGGATCGATACGCGGTTTCCCGCCCTTGTATACCCCTCGTGCCTTCGCAGCCGCGATCCCCTCCGCCTGCCGTTCCTTGCGCAAGTTCGTCTCGAACTCGGCAAAGACGCCGAGCATATCGAGGAACGCTTTACCGGCGGCAGTGCGGGTATCGATCGGCTGTTCTGTCGCCTTCAGGGCTACCCCCCTGCCCTTCAGTTCATGGACGATATCCTGAAGGTCCTTCATCGACCGTGCGAGACGGTCGATCCGCGTCACGACGAGCGTGTCGCCCTCGCGCAGGAAGTCGAGCAGAATTTGCAATTCGGTTCGAGCCTCACGGCCTGACCCGGACTTCTTCTCCGACCGGATCGTCTGACACCCCGCTGCGCGCAGCGCAGCTTCCTGGATCCCCAAATCCTGATCGGTCGTCGAAACACGGGCATATCCAAAAAGCGCCATCAAACTCTCATTCTGTTCGAACAGCTTCTAGACCCAACGAAGCTACTGTTCAATGTCTATGAAAACAACCCTGATTAGACGCCACCTACGTCTCAAGTCGTTCGTTCGATACGGGTATACTCACATTGACATATGCATGATGACACCCCGGAAGCATCTTCCCACAGCCTAGTTGTGTCACGTTCTTTCTTCTGGCATGTTCTAGATCTTTACCAACTGGAAGGGGTACGATGGTGGCATCACAATCCATAGATATCAACGTTGCCGGTAATGGCCGCATGGTTCTTCCGGCATCGGTACGAAAGGCGATGGGTCTGCATGGCGATACGAAGATCATCCTAACGGTCGAGGATGATCAGGTGCGCCTGTCCCCTATTGGTCATGGCGTATCACGCGCCCAGGCACTCTATCGAGCACATGCCAATCATGCTCGCACGACCGACGACTTCCTGGAAGATCGGAAGGCGGAAGCCGCCGCTGATCACGATGAGGACACGTCCGCTGCATCGGATCGAGACGCATAATGGCATCCGTCGTTCTCGACGCATCCGCAGTGTTGGCGCTGGTTCGGGATGAGCCCGGCGCTGACAAGGTCGCGCCTCATGTCGGGCGTGCCGCGATCTCGGCGGTCAACCTTCAGGAGGTCATCAAGGAGCTGCTGCTCAGCGGCCTCGACGAGGCCACCACCCGCGAATTGCTGGACGAACTGCGCTTCGATGTCCGCGCGCACGACGTGGATGCGGCTTATGCGGCCGCAGGCCTGCACGCCCAAACGCGCCAGTACGGTCGTAGCCTTGGCGATCGGTCCTGCCTCGCGCTGGCCATGCAACTCGGTGTTCCTGCCCTCACCGGCGATCGCGAATGGAAGAAGGTGAAGGTCAAAGGACTGCGGATCGAACTGATCCGTTCCTGATTCGACATTCGGACACCCTCGCCCGACTACCCGAGCAGGAAGTCGATGTCCTCCTGCGTCAATCCGGCGGAGGTTGCCGCCTCGTCGCTCCACAGCGCGTCGGCGAGTGCGGCCTTGCGGTGTTGCAGGTCGAGGATCTTCTCCTCGATCGTGCCGTTGGCGATCATGCGGTAGACGAACACCGGCTTTTGCTGACCGATGCGGTGCGCACGGTCGATCGCCTGCGCCTCCACCGCCGGATTCCACCACGGGTCGTAGAGGATCCCGGTGTCGGCGGCTGTCAGGTTCAGCCCGGTGCCGCCCGCCTTCAAGCTGACGAGAATGAGCGGCACGTCGCCGGCCTGGAACCGTGCGACCGGTGTCCTGCGATCCCTGCTCGTTCCAGTCAGCTCTACCCAGCCATATCCGGACTTATCCAGTTCGGGTTTGATGAGGTCGAGCATGGACGTGAACTGGCTGAACAGGATGATCCGCCGCCCCTCCGGGATTAACTCCCCGAGCAGTTCGAGCAGGCGCTCGAGCTTGGCCGACGAAGGCGGCTTTGCACCGTGGTTGGGCAACAGCCGCGGATCGCAGCACACCTGCCGCAGCCGGGTCAGGGCGGTCAGAACCATGATATGGGCACGCATCAGTCCGACGCGGGCGATCTCGTCGCGCACCCGTTGCTGCATAACGAGGCGCTGGCTCTCGTGCAGCGCCATCTGCGCCGTGGTTGGTGTGACCGCGACCTGCATCACCGACTTGGCCGGCAGATCGGTCGCGACCGCGTCCTTGGTCCGGCGCAGCAGGAACGGCCTGAGCTTTCGTGCCAGTCGGGCGCGCACCTCGCCGTCACCGTGCTTCTCGATCGGGGTGCGATAGATCCGCTGGAAGTCGCGCTGCGATCCCAGCAGACCCGGCACGACCAGGTCGAACAACGCCCATGCATCGATGAGCCGGTTCTCGACCGGCGTGCCGGTCAGCGCGATCCGGCGCTGCGCCTTTAGCCGCTTTGCCGCGACATGGCTGCTGGTGCGCGGATTCTTGAGCACATGCGCCTCGTCGAACACGATCAGTGAAAATGCCTCGGCGGCAAGGATGTCGGCATCGCGCACCAGCAGCGGGTAGCTGGTCAGCACCACGTCGTATCCGCCGATCGGCGTGGCGTCGCCGTGCCTTGCGGCACCATGGCGCAGCAACACCGACAGACCGGGCGCAAAGCGCGCGATTTCGGCCTGCCAGTTGGGCAATACCGAGGTCGGCGCGAGAATCAGCACCGGTGCCAGGGATGGATCAGCACTCGCCGCCTTGCGGGACACAATGTGCGCTAGCGTCTGCACGGTCTTGCCGAGTCCCATGTCGTCGGCAAGCAGCCCGCCGAAGCCGGCCCGTCCCAACGCCTCGAGCCAGTCGAAACCCACCTGCTGGTACGGCCGCAGCGTGGCCGTGAACCCTGTCGGCAACGATACCGGCGCGAGTTGCAACTGCGTCAGTTCGCGCGCCAGCGCCCGCAGCGGCTCGGCACCACTCCACGCCAGTTTGGGTGTCGTCTCCTCCAGTTCGCCGAGCAGCCCGATATCGAGGCGCGAGAACCCCGGTCTGGTGCCTGCGCCGGATGCCGCCGGCTCGTTGGCCGCCAGCGCCAGTAACGCCCGCAGCACCGGTAACATCGCAGCGGCCGCTACCGTCACCACCCGCCCGTCGCCCAGCGCAACCGGCAACACATCGTCCGCCTCGGCAAGACTGCGGCTCAGCGCGTCCAGTTCGCCCGCATCAAACGTCGTCAGCATCCGCCGCAGCGCCGGCACCAGATCGACGCGCTGCCCCTCGATCGTCACCCCCAGTTCGATATCGAACCAGTCGACCCCCGACGGCACCACCGCAGCGGCCATGCCCCCTTCTTCCACCGGCATCACCCGCAGCGGGAAGTCCGTCGTGGTTTCCACGCGCCAGCCTTCCGCCCGCAGCATCTCTGCCTCGTAGATCAGGAAGGGCGTAAAGTCCTCGGCGACGGCCGGCAGGTCGGGCACGTGATCCCATGCCTGCCGCGCACTCGGGTAGACGTCGTCGAAGTCGTAAAGCGGCATCAAACCCGCCAGCAGAAGACGGCCGACCGCTTCCTCCTCGGCATCCTGATCGCGACTGAAACGGATGAGCGCATCACCCTCCCAGACCAGCAGGGTTTGTTCGTCGACGGGGGGGCCGACGATCGTGCCGGCATAGTCGAATGTCAGCCGCGCCAGCGCACACGGCACCTGCGTCTTGCCGCCATAGCGATAACGGCTGCCATGCCACGACTGCATGGCGACCTTATCGATGCAAAGCGACACCACCGGCACCGGCTCGACCATGCCCAGGTCGCGAACTTCCGGCGCTTCCGGCGCCGGCACTTGTACAGGCACCAGATCGCGCCACCGTGCCGCCAGCCCAGCGACCGCCTCCGGCCCGACCGGCGGTAATCGTAGCAACTGTTCCGCCATCGCACCCGGCACGCCGAGGTCGAGCGGTGCGACCGTTCCGCCGATCGTGTCGATCACGACGGGTGGCGCGACCAGGGTCACGACACTGCTCGGCGCGATGCCAGCGACCGACAACCGCGTGCGGCCAAGCTCATCGTGCACCCACCCCAGTGGTGCCGACCTCTGCTCTCCCTGTTGCAGCACCGGTCCGCGCGGGTTCTCCCAACGCGATCGACCCGTCGCGATGATGCGTTCTAGCAGGTCGGCACCCCCTGCCCCGCACAGGCATCCTTCGTGGTCGGTATCGCCGAGCCGCTGTTGCAGGCGGCGAACGATCAGGCGATCCTCGTCACTCATGTACGCCGGGCTGCCATAACCGGGATAGAGGCTGCCCGCATACACCTTCGTGCAGCTGCCTGTCGGCCTGCCGCCGACATCGAGTGTAACATCGACCGGTTCGATCGTCAGGCGCAGCGCGCAACCGGGCGGTGCCATCGATGCCAGTGGCCGCTTTTTCGACAGCCTGGCGGTGCCGTAGAGGACTTGCACCTTCACGATATACAGGATGGCGCGAGTGACCGGATATAGCTCGGTGCCATGCCGATCGGTCAGCGGCTTGATCGCTGCCGCCCATTGCGCCAGCGCTGCCGGCAGCGGTTCCACCGTCTGGCGTGGTGCTGCATGATCGACCGTAATGCTCTTTCGTCCTGGGTTCGCGTCGCTGGCATCGTACCTTGTGGCCGTTTTTGCAGCCTGTAGCGCGAACAAGACCGCTGCGGCATGCTTGCAACCGATCGCGACCGGGCACGTGCAGGATGTCGTGACACTCGCATTCTGTCGAAAGCGCAGTTCGACAAGGTAAGGTGTTCGCGCCGTCCCCTTTACCGAAGCCGAAACAACCGCTCCGTCCGCGCCACCTTCAAGCCGCCCGACACGGCCGCTCCGCAAATACTCCCGCCCCGCCCCCATCATCCGCGCGTTCGTGATGGTGCGGGATATGATGGCGTCTGTAACGTCGGGCAGCATGGCCGGCAGATTACCTTGCCCATCAACGGCGGGCCAGCCGTACGAGCGCGGCGGGTTCATGTACGGCGTCGATGCAGCCTGACCGTCCAGATAATGCCGTTTGCCATACCTCTGGAGACTATGACTGAATGACCCAAAAACTGTCGTTCAAAGCCCTCTACGCGTTTGCCAAATTTTGCCATTCGCTCATATCCTGAAAGGCCGGTCGGCTGCCATCACACAGGAGCGAGCGGTCGTCTGGCGGGCGGGAAGCGGAACGGTCGCGTTCAGGAACGCCGGGGCACCCTCGCTGTGGCTTACGCTACGCTCGTATTGGCGAAATTGTCATTTTCGACATTAGCCTTAGAAATCGAGCGCCTTACCTGATCAAGGTGTAGCGCGGCCGCGACATCGCCACTGGCAAGCTGGTGGTCCAACCTGTTCTCGACCAGGCGAAGCGCCGTGCCGCCATATTCGGCAATGAGACGGCGGGCTTCATCTTCGGCGGCAGGATGACGGATACTCGGACAGGTCGTAGATCGTTTTCGTCGGATATAACTCATGGCGACTAGAATGCCGGAAAGTCCCAAGGGGTCCGCTGCGGCGCGCTGCGGCACCGCCAGACGGGGTCAGTCGGTACTGATGGGCGGTGAGCAGCGCCCTCTATCAAGGGTGGTGAGAGCAACAAGCAGAGCTACAACAAACAGAAAGAGGCGCCCGCATTGCTGCGAGCGCCTCACCAGATCGACTTACCATGCGTGGGAGCTATCGGTCTGTCTGGTCCGAAGCGAGCAGTGGTTAGATGCCGTTCTTCAGGTTCGTGTCGGCATCGTGCGTGCGCATATCTTCGGCCTGGTTCTCGCCGGTCGCGCGTACCGCATCGGCAGCGTTCTCGAGATTGGCTTCGGCTGCTTCGCTGGTCACGTTGTCGGCGGCATCCTCGAGGTTATCGGCGACCGCTTCTGCGTTCGCTTCGATGTCATCGGCAGCCTGTTCACGCGGAGTGTTGTTGCAAGCGGACAGCGACATCAGACCAACGGCAACGCCGAGCGCAAAAACCTTCTTCATCGAGCAATATCCCTCATTTTGGAGGGAATACGCCATACGCTGACAGGAAAGGTTGGCAAGTCTGATCGATGGCGGGGACACGGTAGCATAGTCCGTCGCGCCCAGTTGCCTCTGCGATGGTGATGGGTAAGGTCCGCTCCGTTTTAAACGGAGCGCGAACAGTATGAATATCAGTGAACTCGCCAAGGACGTGGCGTCGATAACGGAAACCAGCGAGGCAGACGCGAAGGTAGCAGTCCTCGCGGTGTTCGAGGCGATCAGGAATGCCGCTGCCAAGGGTGAAGAGGTTGCTATCCCCGGGTTCGGCAAATTCTCGGTGAAGGATCGTCCCGAACGGCAGGGGCGTAACCCGGCAACGGGTGAAGCGATCACGATCGCCGCAGCCAAGAAGGTGTCGTTCACGCCCGCCAAGGGGCTGAAGGACAAGCTTTGACGCGGTGCGCCGACGATGACCATCTCGTCGGCGCTACCCAAGCGCAGGAGTGTTCAACCCTATGGTTTTGGCATCATGCAGGTCGCGCACGGTTGAAACCAGATAGACGGCAGGCAGTGCAGCAGGGCAGATAAGTATAGCTGTGAACGGCAGAGGAGGGAAATGTGCTCACAACCCTGAAAGAGAGGCATGACGACCTGCTGGCGTTGGTGACGGTGATGCGCCGCTTGATCGCAAACAACGAGATCGACCGAGATTCAGTTACCCGAACGCGGCTTGGGTTGGGCAAGGCCAGTGCTGCCCGGACCCGCTTACTGACGGATACGATCTATCCTGGACTTGCCCCGCTTAAGTGGAGAGGCATTTGCTCAGCGTGACGCGGTTCGTTCGAACTGCGCGGGGCTGATGTAGTCGAGCGCGGAGTGACGCCGGATCGGGTTGTAGAATCCATCGATATAGCGGGCAATGGCCTGCT
>SXGS01349685.1_pt1 | contig 11796 bp, 7 predicted proteins | sample 3174681 | NCBI WGS metagenome assembly SXGS01 (sample SAMN11356861, study PRJNA531348) | freshwater metagenome | isolation source: freshwater sample F1-80 | place: China: Fuxian Lake, Yuxi | collected 2017-12-25 | reverse complement strand
GCTGAATTGAGGTTGGTGGTTCGGCGTTGCCATCCCGATTCCCACCTGCGCGCGTCCTCGACACGGCGACTGCCGCCGTGGTTTCATCGGCCCCTGCTTATTGTTATGGAAGAAACCAATTCGCTCATCGAACAGCGCAAAGCCAAACTCGCCTCCCTCCGGGCGAAAGGCATCGATCCGTTCAAGAACAAGTTCACGCCCGACAGCACCTGCGACAACGCCCGCTCGAAGTTCGACAAGGGCGAAGTGCCCGAGGGCGAACGCTTCTCCGTCGCCGGCCGCATCACTGCGCATCGCGACATGGGCAAGTCCATCTTCATCGACGTGCGCGACCAATCCGGCCGCGTGCAGGTGTATGCGCAGAAGCAGGCGCTGGGCGACGAGCAGTTCGACATCTTCAAGCACCTCGACCTCGGCGATTTCATCGGCGTGACCGGGACGATGTTCCGCACCAAGACCAACGAGCCGAGCCTCAAGCTCGAAGCGTTCACCATCCTCGCCAAGTCACTGCGCCCGCCGCCGGCCAAGTGGCACGGCATCGAGGACACCGAGATTCGCTACCGCCAGCGTTACCTCGACCTCATCGGCAATCCCGAGGTCAAGGACGTGTTCCTCAAGCGCAGCGCCATCGTGCGCGAGATCCGCTCGTTCTTTCACGGGCGCGGCTACGTGGAGGTGGAGACGCCCGTCATGCAGGCCATTCCCGGCGGCGCGGCGGCGGCGCCCTTCATCACGAAGCATAACGCGCTCGGCTGCGACTTCTACCTGCGCATCGCGCTCGAGCTGTATCACAAGCGGTTGCTCGTGGGCGGCATCGACAAGCTGTTCGAGATTGGAAAGAACTTCCGCAACGAAGGCCTCTCGCGCCGGCACAATCCCGAGTTCACGATGCTCGAGGCCTACTGCGCGTTCGGCGACTACGAGTCGATGATGGAGACGGTGGAGTCGCTCATCAAACACACTGCGCAGACGGTGCTGGGAACCTTGGTGGTTCCAAGGAAGCAAACAGGATCGATTGCACTCGCACTCGATAATGCAGTTAAAGCCCTCGATGACTTCTTGGCCAACCAATCATCATCAATTGCCGCTCAAGCTGTTCAGCAAACAAGAACGCAGATTGTCGAGTTAAGAAACGCGCTTGGTAATCAGTCGGAAAAGGAAGTTGCGAGTGAAGGAGCGAAGGCTCTTGTCCACGGCATCGCGCAGAATATGGATCGGGATGTTCTTGGCGAATCCTTAGAGGAAACCTTGAAACGCTTCAACGAACAGACAGAACCTTGGGTTAAAGAATACGTTCAATGCATTAAGCGCGCTTGGTTTGAACTGATGTTGGCAGCCAGGAATTCCGAAATCGATCTGAGCAACTGGAAGCGTGCCCGCTACAAAGATCTCGTTCGCAAAATGGTTAACGGAAAAACCAATGGCAAGGTTGCGGACTGGTTCGCGTTGACTCCCGAAGAGCGCCGACGTGTCGCGATTGAAGATTTGCAGATGGAAGGTGACATCGCCAAGGGCTACGAAGACTTCGAAGTCACCGGCGCTGTTTTCGAGAAGCTCATCGAGCCGACGCTGATTCAGCCGACATTCGTCACGCATCTGCCGAAGGAACTCGTGCCGCTGGCCAAGCTCACACCCGACGATCCGACCACGGTGGAAGTCTTCGAGTGCTGCATCAACGGACAGGAGATTTCGCCCGGCTACACCGAGCAGAACGATCCCATTCAGCAGCGCAGCACGCTGGAGCACCAGGCCGGCGGCGAGCAGCAGAAGCTCGACGAGGATTTCCTCGTCGCCCTCGAACACGGCATGCCCCCGGCGGGCGGCATCGGCATCGGCATCGACCGCCTCTGCATGATGCTCCTCGGCCAGGAAAGCATCCGCGACGTGATCCTCTTCCCGCAGTTGAAGCCGAAATAACAGTTGGGGGCTTGTCGGCCATCCGTTTTCAGTCACCATCTGGCCGGTTTGAAAGCATTTTCGATCGCGCTGCGGTTGGTGTTGGGCCTCATCATTCTGAAGGCAGCCTCGAACAGCGCTGCGGAGGCCACGAACAATGTCGCAATCAAACTTCAGTTCACTCCCCCGTTTCCAGGGCTGGTCGCGGCCGCCAGCACCAATGGAATCCCCCTCAACGGCATCGAACCGGCGGCGGAAACAAACACGCTGCGTCCGGGCGATGAGGCGACAGTCCTCGTCACGTTCGTGCAAAAGAAGAAGCGAACCCAGTGGGCGATCCATCTGGAAGCGTCGGAACGTTCCGTGGCACAGGCGACCAACAAGCCGGGGATCTTTGAGGTTAGAAGCGCCTTCGGACCGCCCCTCAAGTTCGAGTCTCGACCTTATCCGGTGAAGCTCCGTCTTGTCGGGCCGTTTGCAGAGTCAGGCGTAACGAAGGTCCCAAAACGAAACGATTCGGCGGCGCAGTTCACGATGAACGAGGACTTCCTGGCGCTCGGCATGGACGGGGCAGCCCGGCTGCTGCACGGGTGGAGCCAGCGCACTAACTTCGACCGGACGATCAACTCGACAACGTTGCTGGCCATGGAGCCTACAGCCGCAGAGCAACGCACGGTCAGCGGGGTGATTCCGGCCATGTTCTCCTACTTCGAGATCGTCCAGCACACGGATGGATTGGAGGATCTGTTCCGGGCGTTGATTCATCTGCCGTCATTGTGGTCCATCGTCTGGCGGCGCGGTGTTGAGATGACCCTGACGTTTGATGGAGTTCCTGCGCCCCTGGCCCCTGGCGACTGGGAACCCACACCTGTCGCGCCGGCCTACTACTTCCCGTGGCTGGTCCAGCTGAACGGCCAGCCCGCGCTCAAGCTCACACTGATCACCACGACAGCGCAGCGGCCGCTATTGCTGTGCGGCGGAGTCGTGGGGTTGCTGGCCGAGAAAGTCGGCGATGATGAAACTTGGATGACTTTCCGAATCGTCAGCGCCCGGCGCGGTGCAGAGGCGAAATAGGGCGCGAGATCCGGCTACTTAACCGCCGGCGGCGGGAGATTGATGGTGTTGCCGGGCTTGAACCACTGGATGTCGGGGCCCGGGTTTACCGTACGCAAGGCATCGACAGTGAAGCCGTAGCGCCGCGCGACACGCACGATGTGTTCGTCCGCACCGACGACATGCTGCGGCGGCAGGTGCGTCGTGCGCAGGCTGCCTTCCAGCCGTTCTCCCGTGACCTCGTGCCAGAAGACGAACGACTGTTCGCGCTGCCGAGCGAAGGACCACTCCGTGTTCTGAGTCGTGTTCCCGAGCAGCCCCGCCGGCAGTTGCAGCCAGAGAACGTGATCCGGTAGACGCCTGCCGCCCGACTGGCTCTTCTGCTCCGCCGGATACTGCACCTGCCACTGATCCGCCGAGGATTGCGCGAGGGCAAGCGTGCCGTTGGTGGGCGTGGAGAATTGCACGAGGTTCCGGCCGTCCACGTTCATCGCCACGAGCAGCGTGCCCTGAATCGCCGGCGTGCCGCGCTTGTGCGTCCAAGTCCCCTGCCCTTGCCGAATCACCCAGCCGGCCTCGGTAAGACTCGGCGGCGGTCGCAGTTGCGGCGCGGCACAACCGGCCACGAACAACAGCAGCGCGAGCAGCACGCCCACGAACAGCGCGGGGCGGAAATGAATCGTGGGTGAGTCGAAGGTGGAAGAGTGCGTTTTCATATCGTCGTGCCACACGGGGCCGGGGCGCACCGGAATCACGGCGCGGCGCTGGCGGGCGTGGCTCGCGTTATGTCATCGAACGTGGCCGCGTGATACAACTTCAATCCGCCGGCCGGTCCGAACGCGCCGCTGCCGCCAGCCAGCACACGGCCGTCCGGCGAGAACATCAGCCCCGTCAACGACGCGCCGAGGTGGCGCAGCGTGAGCAACTCCTGCCGCGTCGCCACATTCCAAAGTTTGAGGGTGCTGTCATCACTCGTCGTCGCCAGTGTCCGGCCGTCCGGCGAGAAAGCGATGGAACGAATGCCCTGCTTGTGCCCGATGAAAGTTCCCAGCAACTCGCCCGTAGAAACGTCCCAGAGGTTCACAGAATCCTCGTCGGTCGGCAGCGCGATCGTTCGGCTGTCCGGCGAAAATGCCGCCGCGTAGCCGAAGAGATTCTGATCCCGCGCGGCCAGCGTCTGCCGCACCGTCAGCGTGGCGGCATCCCAAAGTTGCACGGCCTCGCGCCGGGTGCCCATGCCACCCGGCCCGGCCACGGAGATCGTCCGGCCGTCGGGCGAGAACAACACTTGATCCGACTCCACTGCCCAAAGCGCGTTCGTGCCCGCGCGCAAATCCCATTTGCGCAGGCCACGTTCCCAGCTCCGCGTGATCGCGGACTGTCCGTCCGGCGCGATGGCCAACACGCGGGCCGTGCGATCTCCGGACTTGAGCTGGTTTGTCTGCATCGTCGTGAGATTGACCCAGTCCAGCACTCCGTCTTCGCGGCCGTGCAACAGCCAACGCAGGTCCGGGCTGGCGACCGCCGTCTGAAACCGGCGCATCGCCATCCAAAACACTCGTTCGCCCCGACCGTCGCGGCTGTCCCGTTCTCCGTCGGGTCGCGCGCCCGGTGGCGGTCCGGCCGGCGGGGCATCGCGGCGATCTGAATCGCGCGGTGGACGCAGATCCGATTCCGTCCGGCGATTGTCCAACAGCTCGAAGCGCTGCTCCAGTTCGCGCGTCGCGAGATTCAACGTTGCGCCACCCGAGAAATCCCGCGTCAGCGCCATCAGCTTCCCGCTGTCCGCGCTGAACCCGACCGGATGCCGCAGGCCGACCACGATGTCATCGCGATCCTGGCGCACGCTCGGCCAGACCTTGATCTCGCCGTCCTTCGATCCGGTGATGATCGAGCGCCCGTCCGGTGTGAAGGTCACCGCCAGCACCTCGTTGATGTGGCCTTGAATGGCGTCTACCGCGCGCCGCTCCGCGAAATCCCACAGGCGGATCGAGAAGTCCATGCTCGCCGTCGCCAGCGTCGCGCCGTCTGGTGAGAAGGCCAGCCCCGTGATCGTCCCGGCGTGCTCGATGTGCTCGATGTCCGCCGGCAATAGGTCCACTTCGCGGCCGGTCGTCGCGTCCCACACGCTCAAGACAAACACACCGCGACTGGAAAGATTGTTGCGCGCCGCAATCACCGTCCGGCCGTCCGGCGAAAACGTCAGCACCCGTTCGCTCCGTCCGGGCCGAAGCATTCGCGGAAAAAGATTCGTTGAATCCTGGAGGATCAACTCCGGGCGCGACCCATCTAGAGTCCACACCACGAGGTTCGTCGCCGTCGAATCCGCCACCAGCCGCCGGCCGTCCGGCGAGAGCGCCAGCGGCTCCTGCGCATCGGGAATCGTCGCCACAGTTTCCCACGTGGCCGCGTTCAGCACCTGCACCTCGCGCCGGCCGCGCGAAGTGAAGCGCAACACGGCCATCCGCCGTCCGTCCGCCGAGAGCGACATCGCGCCGCTGTTCGGCAAGGTGTGCTCCCATGACCAGTCGCTCACGCGCCAGCTTCGCATCGTCGTGCCGCTGCCTCCGAAGAGCCGCTTGCCGTCGGGATGAAACGCGAGGAACCGCGCGCCATTTGTCGCGGCGTGGACAAGCGATCGGGCCGCGAGATTCCACACCATCATCCGGTCCCGCTGTCCCACGGCCAGCAACGCGCCGTCCGGCGACACCGACAGCGCGAGGATCTCCCCACGCTGCGGCGGCAGCGAGACGTGCTCGTCGCCGCGGCTCAAGGTCCACAAGTAACGCCACTCGAACCCGCGCAAGTCCGGCTCGCCTGGCTGCGGCAGATGCTTGTCAAGCAACTGCACCGCGCGACCGTAATTGCCGGCGCTCAAGGACTGCTGCGCGAGATTGATGTCCGCCACGTATTCGCTCTGGCGCGCGAGCGCCTTGTCCTGCTCGGCCTGGTGGCGCAGGCTGGCCTCCTGTTGTTGCAAGCCGCGCGCGGCCCGCTCCGCCTTCGTGGCCCGCACCGCGAGCCAAGTGCTCACTGTCACGCCGACGATCAACGTTCCGATCACCGCCGCCGCCGCCGCGAACGCGCCGCGATTTCGCCGCAGCATTTTCCGAAGCCGGTACAGATTGCTCGGTGACCGGGCCAGCACCGGCTCATTGCCGAGGTAACGCCGGATGTCCTCCGCCAGATCATTCGCCGTCGCGTAACGACGGGTCCGATCCTTCTCCAGACACTTCATCACGATCCAGTCGAGGTCGCCCTGGATCGCCTGCATCAACACGGGGATCCGCATCTGCCGCGCCTGGCTCAACGACGTCGCCTCCGTGATGTCCAGCGAACTCAGCCGCGTCGACGGACGCAACGGTTCCTCCTCGCGGATGATTCGCCGCATCTCGTCCAGGCCCGAGTTCAGCAGCCGCTCCGCGTCGAACGGCGTGCGTCCCGTCAGTATTTCGTAGAGCAACACGCCCAGCGAATAGATGTCGCTGCGCGTGTCGATGTCCAGGCCGCTCATCTCCGCCTGCTCGGGGCTCGTGTAAGCCGGCGTGCCGATGAACGACTGGAACTGCGTGAACAACGTCTTTTCCGTCAGCCGTTGCTCCGTTGCCTTGGCGATGCCGAAGTCGATCACCTTCGGCACCGGCACACCGTCGTGCAACGTCACGAGGATGTTCGACGGCTTGATGTCGCGGTGGATGATTCCCTTCTGATGCGCGTGCTGGATCGCCTGGCAGACCTGCGCGAACAACCCCAGCCGCTCGGCGTTCGAAAGATGATTTTGATCGCAGTAATCCGTGATGCGCACGCCGCGTACCAGCTCCATGACGAAGAAGGGCCGGCCCGCCGTCGTCGCCCCGGCATCGAACACGCGCGCAATGTTCGAGTGATCCATCATCGCCAGCGCCTGGCGTTCCGCCTCGAAGCGCGCGATCACGCTCTTCGTGTCCATGCCCAGCTTGATAACCTTGAGGGCGACGCGTCGCCGCACAGGTTCCTCCTGCTCCGCCATGTACACCACGCCGCAACCGCCCTCGCCAATCACTTGGAGCAACTTGTAACGCCCGATGCGATCCCCCGGCCGCTCCGTCACCGGCCCGGCCACCTGCGTGCCATTTGGCCCCACGACCGGCGTCAACGCCGGGCCTTCGAGAAAGCCGCCGAGAGCATCCTGTCCCGCGAGCAACTCCTCCACGCGCCGGCGCAGCTCCGCATCCGCGCCACACTCAGCCGCAAGATACGCACCGCGTTCAGCGGGCGTCTTGTCGAGTGCGCCGATGAAGATGTCGCGCTCACGCAACGGCTTGCCGGGCTGGGGATCAGGTTTCATGCGCCACTACCCATTCAAGCGCGAACCCGCCCCGTTGTCCGCCGGAAAGTTCGCACCACCGATCCGTAGCCCCCGACGCGAGGAGGGCGACGCGTCCGCGGGGCCAAGCCTCCGCCTCGTCACCTCGGCGGCTACGAGGAGGGGTCGAATCGGGTTCTGAGGTTCGAGAAGTATTGCGGTGTTCGTGTCTGCGCGCGGGTGGAAGGTCATTTGAGCTTCGCATCGAGCCAGCGGAGGGTGCGTTCCCACATCTCCGGCAGGTACACATGACCGACACCGGAGTAGATCCGGCTCTCGAATTCAGCGTCGCGTTCGTAGAGTTGGTAGGCTTTGCGCACGACGCCTTCGATCGTGCGGATGCCGGCCACAGGGGAGCCGGCGTCGGTCTCGCCGGATTGGAAGAGCAACGGTCGCGGCGCTGCCAGGGCGACGACGGCTTCGGTGTCGAAGTGGTTCAACATGCCGGGGACGTAGTAGTAGATGCCGTGGTATTTCAAACCCTCCGCCAGAGTGAGGTCGCGATACCGCGTGAGGCAGCAGATGGCGACGCCGGCCTTCAGGCGTTCGTCGAGGGCCATCGCCCACCAGGTACGCGTCGCGCCCATGCTGATGCCGGTGACGCCGACGCGCGCGGCATCCACTTCCGGCCGGGAGCAGAGGTAATCCAGGGCCATCAAGTCGTCGCGCACGATCATGCCCCAAAGGGAGCGGCCGACCCAGAGGTTGAATTTGCTGGCGGTCATTTCGCCGGCGGAACCTTTTTCCTCCGGGCCGCCGGGACCTGCGCCGTTGCGTTCGCCGAAGCAGTAGGCGTCGATGGCGAGGACGGCGTAACCGGCTTTGGCGAGCGCGGGGCCGAGGGGCACGGGCGTGGCGTTGGTGCGGAAGAGTTCTTCCTTGCCGATGTCGTACTGCCCGCCGTGCCAGTGGCAGTAGAGGATGCCGGGAGCCTTCACGCCCGGCGTGAGCTTGGGCAGGAGGAGATAGCCGGGAACGGTCGCGCCGGCGAAGTTGTCGAACTCGAATTTCTCCAGCACGTAGTCGCCGCGATCGTCGCGGGAGAGGGTGCGAACCTGCGGCACGGTGGGACGCGGGGGGAGTTTCCCGAGCTGTTGCCAGAGCTGGGAACGGAGTTCGCGCCGCGCGTTTTCCCACGAGCGTCGCGTGGCGGGCACGACGAAGGGCGAGGCGAGGTCAGCCTTGGCGAGCCAGCGCTGGGCGGCAGTGGAATTGGTGGCGGCCATGAGCGCGGGTTTAGTGAAGGTGGCGTGCGCGACGAGGATGAGGAGCGCGGCAAGGATTGGGTTCATAGGGCGACATGCGCGAGGGCGAGGCAGCTTCTAGCAAGGTGCACGAACCGGGGCGATGGAATTTTCCTGGGCCGATCTGGCGCGTTCAAAACTGCCAGCCAACGCCAAGCGAGTAGAGGTTCAACCCGGGATTTGAAGGGCCGATGTCGGCGTTCGAGATATGGAGGAATCGTGCGCCGACCGCGCAACGTTCCGTCACGTGCCACGCGAGTCCCGCGTGGGAAGTGAACTGAAAGTAGGAGCCGTAGTCGGTCTTGCCGAAACGTTCACGCCCCAGAACCGTCGGGCTGACGCCGAGCTCGAGCGCAACGGGCCAGGGCGCGCGACTGACGACGAAGCCCGGCCCCACGGTCACGAACGCCGCGTCATCGCCGCGGCCGAACATCCAGCCGCCGGTGAGTTCGAAACGCGTCGCGAAAGTCCAGTCGGCGGCGGGCTGCCAGCGCCACGGCGTGTCCCAGTTCAGGAATGCCTCGGTGTGATAGAACCGAGCGCGGTTGAAGGGATTTGAAAACGCGCCACGCACACCGCCCGACTCGAGTGACAGATCAAAGCCATGCACAGAGCACGTCGTGAACACGGCAAGAGCTGCACACCATTTCAGAAAAACGTTCACTCGAGGCACTTGCCCTTCTCCGCGTCTTCCGCGTTCAGGCACCACGCGCGAGCGCAAACCAACCCGCAGAGCAACAGACTGAGTCCGGCGAAGGCCGGCAGCAGGTGACGAAGGTTTACGTAACCGACGACGTAGTGGACGCCGATGGCCGCTGCGTAGGCCGCGAGGCCGCTCCAGAGAAACGAGTGCCAGAGCCACGCGGCGCCACGGCGCAAACCCCAGAGCGACGCCAGCAAGTAGATCAGGCCGGCCGCAATCAGCATCCCGCCGAGGGTCGCGCGATCATGGGCCACCAGGGGAATCACCTTGGGATTCGCGACTCGCAAGGAATCAAGCGTCGTCCGCAGATAGTTCAAATCCTCCGCCACCAACACATCGCGCACGCCGATGCTGGCGATCAGAATCCCCGCACCCAACAGACCAACGCTATGGAGGATCAGAAGAAGCTGACCCCACTGGCCCCACCGCCAGGCCCGCGTCTCGTTCCATTCCGGCAGCTCGAAGCGGCCGCGCGGCATCTCTCTCGCGTGAACTCCCATGGCAAACAACTGGAAGAGCACGGCAGTGACGAATCCGTGGAACGGATCGAAATAGCCAAAGCCGAGGAACAGGAAGAACGAGAAGAAGCCCGCTCCGGCCGACAACAGAACGCTCATCCGCGCCCAATGCAGGCCGCGCCTCACGCCATGCCATGACAGGGAAAGATAGAGCACACCGATGCTGATCATCGTGCCAGCCAGGGTCACGCGGTCATGGGCCAGAAACGAAAGCAATCGCGGATTGAACTGCTGCATCTGTTCTCGAGTCCATCCGCAGAACGCTTCGTCGTAAGGAAGCACAACGCGGCCACTCGCGATGATGAGCGCAAGCACGCTGCCGATGAGCATCGCCAGTCCCAGCAGCGCGGTCCAAAACCAGGAATACTCCGGCGGCCGGAGCGAGCAGTCCGGAACCGGGCACGACAGTGGTGCTGCATCCCGCCAGAGCAGTGCTTCGTTGATTCGTTTGCACAAACCAGGGCCCGAGAAAACCAATCCGGTATCGATCTGCAGGAGCGTCGCGCCCGCATCAAGGAACTGCACGACGTCCGCCGGTTGATGAATGCCGCCCGACGCGATGATGAGCGCGTCCCCCCCGACCAACCGCCGCAGGTTCCTCACACATTCAAGCGCTGCTCGCTGTGAAGGTTTCCCGTGAAGACGCCCCGCTCCATCGACGACGCTTCCATCCACCATTAACCCGTCCCCCAGCCCAGCGCCGGCGGCAACCTGCGCTTCCAGGAAGCTGTCGTCCGCCCGAACAACAACCAACCACTTCATGGAGCGCGCCGTCCCGTCCACACGGAGGTTGGACCAAAACTCCTTCCAGTCTGGGTGTGACCAGGCGCGAGATTGCCGCAGCTCGAAGGAAAACACTCCGGCGACGCCGGAAAACCGCGACGCCAGACTGACGAGTGCCTTCGCGGTGTCGCTGGGCGACGAGTTCGCAGCCACGCTCAACCTCACGATGAACACCGGCTTCTCTCCCTTCACCCGGCTCAAACGTGCAGCCAGTGCAGCCGCATCGCCTGCCCCACCCCGATCTGAAACCCAGATCGATTCCTCCGCCGGACATCGGCGCAACTGCTCCGCGTCCAATGACTCGCGGTCGACAGCGACCGGCCCCACTTCGATGAAGCCAAAACCGAATCTCGACCACGCTCGAACGGCCCGGCCTTGCGGATCCAAGGCCAGCCCGAGGCCGACCCGGCTGGAGAATCGAAATTCATCCTTGGAGAACTGGAGTCGAGGGTCCGGCCGCATGTGGCCAAGGAGGTCGATTGCCTTGCTGCCGATCTGAAATGGCAACGCGGCCAGCCGCCCCATGAATCCAATAGCCACATCTCGCGACGCCGTCGGCGAGAGTTGGAACAACACGGGCCGCGAAACGGTGCGATAAAACCAGTCCGGCATGAGTTCAGAGCGGAGGGATCAAAGTGTTTCCATTCGAGAGGAAGGCTCCCGCCTCCAAATGGTCACGGCAGTTCCCCGGTCATCCCGAGTTCCTTCACGAGGAACGCGTAGCGATCGGCCGCTTCTTCGATGACCTTGCTCGTCGGTTTCCCGGCGCCGTGACCCGCCTTCGTATCGATGCGGATGAGCACCGGATGAGCGCCGCGATGCGCCTCCTGCAAACGGGCAGCGAACTTGAAACTATGCGCCGGCACCACGCGGTCGTCGTGATCCGCAGTCGTCACCATCGTCGCGGGATAGCTCACGCCGGGCTTGAGGTTGTGGTACGGAGAATAGGCGAGCAGCGCCTTGAACTCCGTTGCGTCATCCGGCGAGCCGTAGTCGCTCGTCCAAGCCCAGCCGCGCGTGAACTTGTGGAAGCGAAGCATGTCCATGACGCCGACCGCCGGCAGTGCCGCGCGGAACAGCTCTGGCCGCTGCGCCATGCACGCGCCTACGAGAAGGCCGCCGTTGCTGCCGCCGCTGATCGCGAGCTTCTCGCGCGACGTGTATTTGTTCGCGATAAGCCAGTCCGCCGCCGCGATGAAGTCGTCGAACACGTTTTGCTTCTTCAGCTTCGTGCCGGCTTCGTGCCAGGCCTTG